>SAMEA104315437__coassemble_115_pt1 | contig 118707 bp, 100 predicted proteins | sample SAMEA104315437__metabat2_high_PE_027 | metagenome-assembled genome bin SAMEA104315437 (sample SAMEA104315437) | gut metagenome | biome: Monkey gut; feature: monkey-associated habitat; material: faeces | place: China | collected 2013
CAGTTGTATTAGAGATGATGAAACGCATCTCAGGCTGCTCTGCCAATGCCATGAAAGCCTGGTTCTGTGAATATGGATTCAAGCAACGGCTGATGACGTCGATGCGCTCCAAAGTGTTGACAGCCTGACCATTCTCCTTACCCTGGAGGTTTACGTGGTACAAGCAGTCCTGACCATTCAACCAGTCAACCATACCCTTAGCCAAAGGCTGAACGACTACGACAGAACCGTTGAAATCGGTCTTTTTATTCATGTTCCATACAATCCAATCTACGAATGCACGGAGAAAGTTACCTTCACCAAACTGAATGATTTTCTCAGGAGCGACGCTCTTAGGAGCTGTACGCTTGTTCAAAGCTTTAAGTTCTTTCATGATTTGTTTTATTGTTTATGTTTTTGTTTTTTAAATTTCTGCTGCAAAGGTATATATTTTTCCCATACGTTGCATCATATTTTTACAAAAATCGTGCGTAAAGGTTTGCGTAAGAGCAGGCGATTTTGTACCCCTACCCCCCACTTTGATTTATACATAACTAGGAAAAAAATCTTTCCTAACTAGGCGTGAATTTTTACCTAGTTAGGCGCAAAAAAGTCCCTCGCCTTGGAAAAGACGAGGGATTCGGAAAGTATTTTACAAATATATACCTACTAATCAAATTACATAGCGTAGATGTTGAAACCACCATCTACCACTGCCACTGTACCTGTGACGAAAGATGCGGCATCGCTCATCAAGTAATGGATGGTACCACAGAGTTCCTCTGGCTTACCCATTCTACCAAATGGTGTCTGGCGAACCACGTCATTGCCACGTTCTGTATAGCTTCCGTCAGGATTGGTGAGGAGCGCACGGTTCTGCTCTGTGATGAAGAAGCCAGGAGCAATCGCGTTAACACGGATACCCTCGCCAAACTTCTTGGCGGTCTCATGTGCCATATAGGCAGTGAAGTTGGAGATACCAGCCTTGGCAGCAGCATAACCACATACACGAGTCATAGGACGGAAAGCAGCCATAGAAGAGAAGTTGATAATGCTACCCTTACCTGCCTCTACCATAGGCTTCAAGAATACCTGTGTAGGGATGACGGTACCTGTGAGGTTGAGATTAAGAACGGTTTGGAACTGATTGACATCCAAATCGAAGAAGTTCTGGTCTGGAGCAATCGTTGCACCCTTCATGTTACCACCAGCGGCATTGAGAAGAGTATCAATCTTACCATACTTGGCAAGGATGTCCTTGCAGTTCTGCTCTACTACCTCGTAGTTCATCACGTCGGTTTTGAAGAAAGAAGCCTCGCCGCCAGCTTGCTTGATGTCCTCTACAATGGCGTTGCCCACTTCTTCTTTTCTGCCCAAAATGGCAACCTTCGCACCTTCGAGCGCCAAATATTTGGCAATGGTACGACCGAGTACACCAGTACCACCGGTAATAACTACTACATAATCTTTAATGTTGAAAAGATTGTTGTTCATAATAAATTAGTGTTGAGTTTGATTTTTAAGAAAAAAGAGCGGGATACGGGAATCGAACCCGCCTCCCAGGCTTGGGAAGCCCGTGCACTACCGATGTGCTAATCCCGCACACAGACTAAATGGAGCCACGAGCGGGACTCGAACCCGCGACCCACGCATTACGAATGCGTTGCTCTACCAACTGAGCCATCATGGCAATTTCCTTTTAGCGAATGCAAAGGTAATGAAATATTTCTAAATGGTGAAATTATTCAGTGCCATTAACCTATATTAACGATTGCGATGCTTCATGTACCAAGGGTGGACACAGAAATTGTAAAAAGCCAAGCTCACTGCCAAGATGGCAAGCGAGGTAAGCAAGATGTATTTGTGTTCTGCATGAACCTGAGGGAACAAGCCCTGCATATCGCCCACTGCATGGTTGCCGAGGAAGCCGATACCCAAGAACAAACCGAGACTCAGTCCAAACTCCCATGAGAGGAAGAAGGAACTCTGGCTCGTACCACGCTGGCAATGCTTTGCCAACTTGATATAGAAAAGCAAGAAACGACTGCCGATGATGCCGATTCCGAAACCAATCATGGCTGGCGAAATCATCTCCATGGCTGGACGCTGGTCGGTAAACTGTATCAGGATGGCTGCAATCAAGAGTACCAAGCCCGTAAGCACCTCGCTCTTCAAGTCGGCATCGGGAAAAACATATTTCTCAGCCCATAAGGCGATAAGGAAACCAGCCATCAGCATCGCATAGAACGTCTCCGTCTCATGTAGGGAGAACAACATACCGACAACACACGTAATCATTGCCAAGTTGACAAAGAGCAAGATACCTTGTGGCAAGAAGAAACGATCGAGGCTGAACTTCGACATCGTGTCGGAAGGTGCCTTGAAAGGAAACTTCACCAAGGTAATCAGCAGGAACGAAACCAAAGCCGAAGCCACGGATGCAATCAGTACCCCTTGGTAATCGAAAACCTGGAACACCAAGATGGATGCCACGGGACCCAATGAAAGGGCGAATCTCGCAAACCAAGATGCCGTGTAATTCGCCTCCGTTCGTTGGAAAGACTCACACGTATCTATAATCAATGTACTCGCGAGCGTCATCTCTGCCAAACCGAGGAAAGCTCCTTGTGCGAATCTGCTCAGTACCAACGCCCAAAACTCCATCTTCACATTTACGATAAAGTCGAGGTAGTACTGGGCAGCCACGCAAAGAGCCACAGCCAGAATGGAATATTGGCAGACATGATTGCGGCGATAACGCTGAATCAAATAGGAACAGAAGGTACCCAACACAAACACTCCGATGCCGTAAGCTCCCATCACGCATCCCACCTGAAGGCAAGAATAACCTTGCTGAAGCAGGTAAGGAGGCAAAGCCGGTATCAGCATATAAGCACTCATCATCAAGAGCAAGTTGGCAAATGCCATCATCCAAAACTCTCGATGCCATAACTTGATGTGAACGGGCGTATTTTGTGTATCCATTTATCCAATCATTCGTTTAACTTCTCCTAGAGTCGCCTTAGTAACTCTCTTCCACACTAGGATAGCCGCCTGTCTTGACAGCCTCTACGTATGCCTCCACGCCCTTGGTCATCTCAGCACCCACCTGAGCGAAGTGGCGCAAGAACTTAGGTTTGAAACCTTGGGTCATACCCAGCGCATCAGCATAAACCAAAACTTGACCGTCGCAGCCGTTACCTGCTCCAATTCCGATAGTTACAGCTTTCACCTGACGTGTTACTTCAGCTGCCAATTTTGCAGGAACCTTCTCCAAGACTATCGCAAAACAGCCTGCCTTATCGAGGGCGATGGCATCCTGGATGAGTTTCTCTGCCTCAGCCTCTTCCTTGGCACGAATGCCATAACCACCAAACTTATTGACGCTCTGTGGAGTCAAGCCGAGATGGCCGTGAACAGGGATTCCTGCATCTATCAAAGCCTTGACGGTGTCGATGATTTCTACGCCACCTTCGAGTTTGAGAGCATCAACGCCCGTTTCCTTCATCATACGGCAAGCGTTGCGAAGTGCCTCCTCACGAGAGATTTGGTAACTGCCAAAAGGCATGTCGCAAACCACCATGGCATGGTTGACGGCACGAGCCACGCTGCGAGCGTGATAAATCATCTGATCCACGGTGATAGGCAATGTGTCAGCATTGCCAGCCATCACGTTGGAAGCAGAGTCTCCAATCAAAATACTATCTATTCCAGCGGCATCAATGATACCTGCTGTGGTGAAATCGTAGGCGGTGAGCATAGTCACCTTCTCGCCAGCTTGCTTCATCTCAGCAAACGTCTTGGCGGTAATCTTCTTTTTATCAGTAGATAAATAACCCATTTTGTTTGTTTTTAAAATCGGGTGCAAAGGTACTACAAATCGAAGACAATACAAAATAAATTAATTTATTTTTATTGTTGAGTGTAGTGTACCTTATTAAAAGTTACACATTATTTGCGAGATACGCTAAAAATTCGAGCTAAATCTGCAAAAGAGAAGCCAATATAGTTGGAAATCACGTAATCTGAGTATTCCTCAATGCTCTCCTTGGAGTTGGTGGTTGCCAGGCCGAGCGTAAACTCGCCAGCCGCCCTCACAGCCTTCAGACCATTGAAGCTATCCTCCAATCCAACACACTCTTCAGGCTTCGCATCAAAGTAAGCTGCACCCTTCAGATAGCAGTCAGGGTCGGGTTTGCTCTTGGCAAAGTCCTCACTGGTGAGCACCTTGTCGAAGTAAGTCTTGAACTCAGGGTGACACTCATAGACAATACTCATTTTATTGGCATTGCTACTGGTTACAACAGCGCACTTTACGCCATTTTTCTTCAAGTCTTTCACAAAGTCCTCGAAACCTGCGACATAGTTGTATGCCATATTGCGCTCGTACTCATCAAGGCGAACCGTAATCTTAGCTTGCTCTTCTGCCACGCTTGTAAATCCTTCGATATGAGCGAAGGTCTGAGCGTCGGAGAAATACTTATCATAGATTTGCACCAAGGTCTGTCCCTTGATACGGTGAGCGAAGTCTGGCATCTCAGGATGATACTCACGACCTATCATTCCCCAGAAAATGGTATATTGTGATTCAGTCTCAAAGACCACGCCGTCCAAATCAAATAAAGCTGCTTTTATCATTTTTACCTTAATATTATATAGTACTTATTGTTCAATAATTCTAAATACGGGTGCAAAGTTACATCATTTTCCTCGAAAAACAGAAAAAGAAAGTAAAATATGCTACTAAGATGGAGCTATCTCGTATTTTTTTTATATTTTTGCACCCAAATATTAAAGCAATAAGCATGAATATCATAGAGAAATATTTTCCGAATCTCAGCGACAAGCAGAAAGAACAGATAGCACAGTTGGACGCTCTCTATCGTGACTGGAACGCCAAAATCAACGTGATCAGCCGCAAGGATATCGACAACTTGTATGAGCACCACGTGCTTCACTCCATGGCTATCGCAAAGGCCATACATTTCCGTCCAAGAACAGAAATCCTCGATTTCGGTTGTGGTGGCGGTTTCCCTGGCATTCCTCTCGCTATCCTCTTCCCTGATTGCAAGTTCAAGTTGATTGACGGCACTGGCAAGAAAATCCGTGTCTGCAATGAGGTGGCTTCTGCCATCGGACTGGAGAACTTGGTGGCTGAGCACCTGCGTGGCGAGGACGAGAAAGGCAAGTACGACTTCGTGGTGAGCCGTGCCGTGATGCAACTGCCCGACTTGATGAAGATTATCAAGAAGAACTTCAAGAAGGCGCAGCAGAACGCATTGCCTAACGGACTGCTCTGCCTGAAAGGCGGCAACCTACAAGAGGAGTTGAAAGCCTACAAGAACGTGGCTGAGATTACCCCACTAAGCACCTTCTTCGAGGAAGAATGGTTTCAGCAAGACAAACAATTGGTCTATGTACCAGCATAAAATCAAGAAAACAATGTTACATATAGAAAGATTTCAAGTCAACATGCTCCAGGAAAATTGCTACGTTGTGAGCGATGAAACCAAGGAATGTGTCATCATAGACTGTGGTGCCTTCTATCCTGAGGAGCGCACAGCCATTGTCAACTACATCAAAGAGAATGAGTTGAAGCCTGTTCACCTCTTGGTGACCCATGGCCATCTCGACCACAACTTTGGCAACAACACCATTTATGAGGCATTCGGTCTGAAGCCAGAGGTCTCTGCATCCGACGAAAGTTTGATGAAGAACTTAAAGACGCAAGCTGAGACCTTCTATCAGATGCAGCTCGACTACGACTTCCCTCCTATCGGCAAATTCTTCGAGGACGATGAAATCATCCGTTTTGGAAATCACCAGTTTGAGATCATCCTGACCCCAGGACACTCACGTGGCTCTGTCACCTTCTATTGTGCCGAGGAGAAGGTTGCCTTCACGGGCGACACACTTTTTCATGGTTCCATCGGAAGAACAGACTTCAAAGGCGGTTCAATGTTCCAGATTATCAACAGCTTACGTTTCTTGGCTCAACTGCCAGACGAGGTGAAGGTATTGCCAGGACACGGACAGGCTACGAGCATTGGAGAGGAGTTGGCGCACAATCCTTACATGGATAGATAATAGATGAACACACGCAAGAACAACAACACGGAGAAAATTATCCTCGGCATCGACCCAGGAACCAACGTGATGGGTTACGGTGTCATCAAGGTGATGGGCAACAAGGCTCAACTGGTGGTGATGGGTGTCATCGACATGCGCAAGGAAAGTGACCCCTATCTTCGACTGGGCAAGATTTTCGAGCGTGTTACCGGTATCATCGATGAATATCTGCCTGATGAGATGGCGATTGAGGCTCCATTCTTCGGCAAAAATGTTCAGTCGATGTTGAAGCTTGGAAGGGCGCAAGGTGTTGCCATCGCAGCCGCCATCCACCACGATGTTCCTATCCATGAATATGCGCCACTGAAAATCAAGATGGCGATTACTGGACAGGGACAGGCTTCGAAGGAGCAGGTAGCTGCCATGTTGCAAAGGATGCTTCATATTAGCGATGATGACATGCCGAAGTTTATGGATGCCACCGACGCCTTGGGTGCAGCCTACTGCCACTTTTTGCAGATGGGGCGCCCGGAGACGAACGCCAAGCACTATAGCAGTTGGAAAGACTTCGCCACAAGAAACCAAGGAAGAGTGGAAGGAAGTGCCAAGTTGACTGGACCAAGAGCACAACTGATGGCTGCCCTCAATCGCACGACCCACAAGTAAGGAGTCTCATTTCTGCCCTATATATAATAAAGGTGCAATCCTACGAAGGAAAGGTAACAAGAATTGAAACAGAAGGAAACAAGATAAAGACAATGCAAACGATTATCAAAATAGAGAAAGGTGTTACCCGTATGCCGGAATGGCGTATGGCGGAACCCGTAGATTTTGAGGCTTGCGAGGGAGAGCACATCGCCATCGTAGGTCCCAACGGCGGTGGCAAGTCCATGTTTGTCGATATGATTGTGGGGCGCCATCCCTTGTTGATGCACGACCCTTACTATGATTTCTCGCCAAGTACCAAGAAGATGGTGAGTGACAACATCAAATACATCACCTTCCGTGACACTTACGGAGGCGACAACGACCGCACTTACTTCTTGCAACAACGATGGAATCAGTTGGAAATCGACGAATCTACTCCTATCGTCAAGGACAAGTTGGAGGAGGCTTACCAGATGGCAGGTGAGGACACGCCAGAACGCAGAGCTTTGCAAAAGCATATCTATGAACTCTTCCACATGGAGCACCTGCTCGACAAATATACCATCCTCCTATCGAGTGGCGAGCTGAGAAAGTTTAAGTTGGCTTCCACCCTCTTCGCCGAGCCTCGTGTACTCATCATGGACAATCCTTTCATCGGACTGGATGCCGATACACGCGACCAACTGAAAGAGTTGCTCAAGGCACTCGCCTCCGAGCGTGCCTTGCAGATTATCCTCGTGCTCAGCAAGAGCGATGACATCCCCGACTTCATCACCCACATCGTAGAGGTGAAGGGCATGAAGGTGATGCCAAAGGTGACCAAGGATGAATATCTCGCCAGTCGTCCAGCTTTGCCAACAAGAGTACTCGACGATGCCTTGGAGCAAGCCATCATCGACCTGCCCTACAGCGACCGAGAATATCACAACGAGGAAGTGGTGAAGATGAACAAGGTTTGCATCCGCTACGGCGAGCGTACCATCCTCAAAGACCTTGACTGGACGGTGAAGAACGGAGAGCGCTGGGCTTTGAGCGGACAGAACGGAGCTGGCAAATCAACCTTGCTCAGTCTGGTATGCGCAGACAACCCACAGAGTTACGCCTGCGACATCGCCCTCTTTGGTAATCCACGAGGAAGCGGCGAGAGCATCTGGGACATCAAGAAGCATATCGGCTACGTTTCGCCAGAGTTGCATCGCTCCTATCAGCGAGATTTGCCAGCCATCCGTATCGTAGCCAGCGGACTGATGGATTCCGTGGGTCTCTACGTCAAACCAAAGGACGAGGATATGGACAAGTGCCGTTTCTGGATGAAGGTCTTCGGTCTCGAAGGAAAAGAAGAGGTCGGGTTCCTCAAACTCTCCAGTGGCGAGCAACGCTTGGTTCTCTTGGCAAGAGCCTTCGTCAAGGACCCAGAGCTCTTGATTCTTGACGAACCATTGCACGGACTTGACAACATCAACCGCCGACTGGTGAAGGATGTCATCGAGGCATTCTGCAAGCGCAACAACAAGACGATGATCATGGTGACACACTACAAGGAAGAACTGCCAGCCTGCATCGACAACAGCATCTTCCTCGTACGCCACGCATAGCATCAGGCACAGTAGCATTTCATAGGAAATCATCCCTAACAAAAATAGAAGACATGAAAAAGTATATCATAACATTGGGTCTCTTGGCAACCATGATGGTTCCAGCATCGGCACAAGACGTGCTCAACGAGATTGTGAAGATGTCACAAGCTACGGTAAACGACACCACACAGAACATAGTGGTTCGCAAGACTGCCGTGTTCAAGTATGATGCCATGACCTACCTTCGTTCCAAGATGCTGCCAGCATCAGCCGTGCTGAGCGACAACGTGGATTTGAAGAAGTTCAATGAAATCATCCGCACGCTCAACGAGCAAGCTTTGGCGATGAACCAATACGTGACGCTCTACGAGAAGCGTCTCAAGGAAGCCAAGAAAAAGAACAAGGACGTGGTGATGAAGCTCTTCAAGATGGCTACCAAAGACCATCCTTACTTCAACGACGAGGACACCGAGGTGACCATGGCATACTACAATAGAGAGGACTATCCAGTACAGTTCTGCCTCGACTGCAACTGGGTGAAATCACTGGAGTTTATCCGTACCATCGACTGGAGCGGATTGTAAAAATGGCTCGTTACGTAGGATAATGAAATAAAATTGAAAAAAAAGCAAGTAAAATTTGGTATTTAGAAATTTAGTACTTAATTTTGCACTTGAAATAAACATATACGATGAAAAGAGAAAAAACACTTAGCCTCAAGTCGCTGACCAAGTCTAGCGTTTGGGAGATACAAGAGAATGATGTATTCCGTCTCTGGGAAGCCGCAGAGAAGGATGCCGACCTAAAGGATAATCAGCGCAAATACGTAGATGTCATCCGCAGTGCCTTCGAGATTGAGGAGGTGAAGGTCGATAAACCAATCGTCATAGAGAAATACATCCAGCGTGGTTTCAAGATTGGTTACTTCCGCATCGATGACGCCAACGTGAAGTACGCCATCAAGAAGCGTCCTATCCTCCGTGTCACCGACTTGACATACGAGAACATCCGCCATATCAGTGCCAGCAAGCTCATCGAGGTGTTGGAGCGCAACTTCGGCGGTGGCTGGGAGTCTCTTCCACAGAGCATCCAGGACATCATCGAGAGTGGTTTCGACATCAGCACCACTACCCTTCCTAAGGATCGCTTGCATAAGCCGGGTGGTCTCTACGAGAAGAAGTTGGATGATGGATTCGAGGTATTGGAGATACCTAAGGGTACATGGACCGAGGCCATCTTCGCCAAGGAGAAGCCAGAGGTAGAGAAAGTACGTATGAAATTCGCCGACGAGGATGAGTTGGATCGTGAGGACGAGCTTCGTGGCCGTGAGGACGAGGAGGACGACGATGAGGACGCACCAGAGATTGAGGATCACTACAATGACCCAGACGAGGACGACGATGCCTTCGACGATGACAAGTTGACGGAGGAAAGCTACCGCACCACCTTCGAAGACCCAGAGAACTTGGGACTTGATGATGCTACTGACGTAGCCGACGATGACGAATATTAATCGCAAGGATAGGTCTCATCACAGACAGAGAACAGAAAAATAAAATAAAAGGATATAGAAATGAACGCATTATTTGGTTTTGTAGCATTGATTGTCGTAGCCATTATCGGTTGGGCAATAGCAGAGTTTAAGTACAAGACATTCACCTTCACTCGTTCCGAGAAGGACATCGAGGAAGAGGAGGAATTGGAAGAGCAGCGTCGTGCCGACGGTTTCAAGGAGATGAACATCCGTGACATCATGCGCAAGAACTCAACAAATGGTTATAACGCTGTAGGATGATCACGCAGTATATAATCATCGCTATCATATTGGTGGCATGCCTTGGGTATGCCACCTTTTCTATATGGAAAGCAGTCGATTCTGCGAGGAAATGTAAGGAATATAAGTGCGCTGGATGCCCTTTTTACGAGAAATGTGAAAAAAACAAGAAAAAAGTTGGGCAAAAATTTGGTGGAACCAAATAAAAGCAGTACCTTTGCAACCGCAAATGAGAAATACAACATCTCAAGCAAAGCATTTGGTGTCTTAACCGAGCGGTTAGGTAACGGTCTGCAAAACCGTGTAGAGCGGTTCGACTCCGCTAGACACCTCTCAAAAGGAAGTTCTTTCGAGGACTTCCTTTTTTTTGTTTTCAGTTTTTTCTATCTCACTGCTTTTTCTGACATCATCTATAGATACGAGAAGAACTCACGCCCCAATCAGCGAAAATAAGAAAAAACTCTCAAAGGAATCATCCCTTGAGAGCTATGTTGTAGTTGTAATAATTTGTATTTCCTGTTATATCTTCCAAGACTTGGATAAACGGAGGGAATTTCACGCTCTCCTGCTTGGCTACTCCTTTCGTCTCCAAAATCATCAAGTCTTTGCGAGGAGCCTCGAAGATGTCAAGTTCGAAATACTGACCCTTCCAAATGAAACTCTTGCGATGCTTGCTGATCGTCTGGCGATAAGGATCGGCTTGCTGAAGAAGAGACTCGTAGAGATTTTGATTGATCTGTCGCTCCGTCTCTATCTGCTCAGACTCAGAGATGCGCTTCTTGGTCGTATGCACATATACCTCTTTCTCTTCGAATCGACGCTTGCGCAAACGAATCTCCGTATTAGGCTCACCGGTAAGATAAGTCTGGACGATGTCACTGTCAATGCTGTTAGGAATTTCACCAGTCAACTTGACGATATACTTGCGCTCCTCCTCGATAGGCTGTGGAATGCCCAAAACATTGGAGATTTCCTTGAGCACACGATTCAACTTGTTGTCAAAGTCCTCATGGTTGTTGATGACACGCAAGTGAGGATGACCCGTCCAAGCCTCAATGACCTTCTTATCCAACTCACGTGCGATTTGAAGTCCCTTCTCATCAGCCTGTTCGAGTCTCTGAGCGTTATTGGCTGTAGTATAAAACTGCTCAGCTCCATCAGCGGCAGATACCAAGTGAAGCACGGCGTCATATCGCTCATCACGCAGTTGCGTTTGGGTGTATCCCACCTCACCGATAATTTTTTGCCAATCCTCAGGAGTCAAATAAGCAGAGATGTCCATCACGCCACGGTCGCAGACAATGAGCACAGGCTGCTCCAAGGTTTGTGCCATCTTGTAGAAGCAATCCTCTAGATGCAACTGTGTCTGAAGCGTAGCCTTCTCACCCTCGAAGAAGAAAGCCTTGTTGGAGGTGAGGTAGTTCATGCCTGCCTGTGTAAACATGGTAGGCACCTCCGGAATGGTGAACACCTTGTAACCGAGGCTAGAGAAATGCTCTATCACCTTGACGAGTGCTGTAGTCTTACCAGCGCAAGGACCGCCAGTCAATACGATTCTCTTAATTGTATTCATCTATCTAAGTTGTTTTATTTTCGGCTGCAAAGTTAATCATTTTTTCCCACAAATCCCTCATCGCAAACGGCATTCTTGCATTTTATGCACTTTCTATTCGTAATTTATCTAAAATCTAGGCGAAAAATTTGGGTATCTTGTTGATTAAACGTACCTTTGCATCACATAACTATAAAACTATGGAACAAGTAAAGACTTTGATTATTGGCAGCGGCCCTGCTGGATATACAGCCGCCATCTATGCAGGTAGAGCCGACCTCAACCCTGTGCTCTATGCAGGTATTCAACCAGGCGGTCAGTTGACCACCACTACGATTGTAGAGAATTTTCCAGGTTATCCTAATGGTGTGGATGGCAACCAAATGATGATGGACTTGCGTGAGCAGGCATCTCGTTTCGGTGCTGATTTGCGTGATGGCAGCATCACAAAGGTAGATTTCAGCCAGCGTCCATTCCATGTCACCGATGAGCGTGGCAACGAAATCGAGGCACAGACTGTGATTATCGCTACCGGTGCATCCGCAAAATATCTCGGTTTGGCAGACGAGGAGAAATATCGTGGTCAAGGCGTATCAGCTTGTGCTACCTGCGACGGTTTCTTCTATCGCAAGCGTACCATAGCTGTCGTAGGTGGTGGCGATACCGCTTGTGAGGAAGCCATGTATCTCGCTGGTTTGGCGAAGAAAGTATATATGATTGTGAGAAAGCCTTACCTCCGTGCTGCCGAAATCATGCAGCAGCGTGTGAAGGAGAAGGAAAATATCGAAATCTTGTTTGAGACCAATACCGTTGGACTCTTCGGCGAGAATGGCGTGGAGGGTGCTCACTTGGTTCGTCATAAGGGCGAGACCAACGAGGAGGCTTTCGACATTGCCATCGACGGATTCTTCCTTGCCATCGGACACAAGCCAAACACCGACTTGTTCAAGGAGTATATCGACCTCGACGAGCAAGGCTTCATCAAGGTAGTTCCTGGCACCGCCACTACCAATGTACCAGGCGTATTTGCAGCAGGCGACGTAGCCGACCCTGTATATCGTCAGGGTATCGTAGCTGCCGGCTCAGGAGCCAAGGCTGCTATCGAGGCAGATCGCTTCTTGCAGAAACTCTAATCCCCAGGATCTATATACAACAAAACTCTCAATTCCCTTGAATTGAGAGTTTCTGTCTAAAAAAGTATTGAGAAATGATTATCAACCAAAAAAACTTGGAAGAATTGTTCAAGTTCGACCTCCATCAGTACTTGCTCTCCCTCAAGAGAGTGGATGAACACCTGCCGGAGGCTCCCGACTTGGAGGAACTCTGGTCGAAGATAGGAGAAAGTTATCTCCCAGATGCCATGCGCGAATTTCCGAAGTATCCCACGGTTGCACTCGGTTGGATTATGTTCGTGGGAATGGCGATGGCGAAGTACTGGGACGTGGACTGGGAACTCTACAGCAAGGTGGAAGACCACTATACGCATCTGCGTGACAGCAAGGACTTCGACCACATGGATGACTATATCTGCGAGCAAGTATTAGGTTTGGACGAGAAGGAGCACAAGGCTCTTTCGGGCATTGTCGCCGAATGTGCCTCACGCACGCTCAACCTCCTCACCCATCAAGGTTTAGAGCCAGGCACCGAGTCAGCCTTCCGTGGCTTTATCGCCGCACTTCATCAGATGTATCTCATGGGTATCGCCATCGAACTCAAGACGCTGGGGTATCACATGACAAAACTATAAAAGAAGAGGGGACTTGTATTTTACAAAATATGAATATCAATAGAGCCGTAGAAATTTCTTTCTCTACGGCTCTTGTTAAATTATTTCAGAATCAAATTTCTTGCCAGCACTAGGTATTTTTTGCTCCCTGCCTAGGTAAAATTTCATACCTAGTTAGGTACGAATTTTTACATAGTTAGGTATAAAATAAAGTGGGGTAAGGAGAGGATTTTCCTTTCGCCGTCCCATTTTCACTTTGTAAACTAATATTACCAACAAAAAGACTTTAAGAAAATGGACACTCATCTTTTACTGATTTCACGAACCGAATGCAACGTTGCATTCAGTGTCTCGCTTCACCATCAAGGTTGCATTTAAGGGGTGCTAAACGTTGCATTTAATGGTCTGAGCATCCTCAAAGGTTGCATTCGCAGTTTAAGCCAAAATTCTAACAAGTTGGTTGTCTGATAGTTACGAAACCAATTTTTGCCCTATAATATGGTATATTGTATATATATAAATATAATATGGGAAGTTGGGGCTTTTTGAAAACATTTCAAATCTACAAGAGTCGTATCTCCTTTAGCTACTCGTTACGCCGAAAACGGTACAGTGGATTACTTATTTATTGATGATAATCATAACCTCTAAGCCCCCTTTATTATTTAGGAAAACTGTGACTGCGACAAAATTTTATTTATTTTTCAAATTATTCCCCATTTTCCTTGCATATCCGAAAATAAAATGTACTTTTGCAGAAGCAAAGCTGCACTCGGCAATAAGAAAGCACGCTTTCATTGCGCTCGCTTGCATTTGCATTGCAGCCATGTGATGAGATTATATCGCACAAACTTGATTATTAACAATTTAAAAGAAAGGACAAATCATGGGAAAACCATTGAAACCAGCTTGGCGAGACACCCCAATCCTCTATGGAGAGGACGCTCGCAGATTCATGAAGAGAATGGAGAATCCTCCGAAGAAGTAGGCTTCAATGCCCCATGAAGCTTACTTCATCGCCCAACTAAGTAAGCTTCGATGCTCATCGAAGTCTATATACCCAAAAAGCCCAGCTTGCACGCACAAAATGCAAGCTGGGCTATATATCATATTGGAACAGAGTATTTATAGAGGTTTCTTTCTTATTTTACCAGATTCTTACCACACTTTGGTAATCGGATTACCATAGTGTGGTAATCTCATTACCAAAGAATGGTAACACCCTTACCAAAATTCGGTAAGGTCATTACCATAGCGTGGTATGAATGCTACCACGCTGCGGATACGATGGATTAATATTCATCCCCTTCTTCCTTGACAATGCTCGGACCATCAATGAGTTCCGGACTCGGCACATTGCGGTTGACATCATGGTATGCTTTTCTAATATCTCCCATGCTGATGTCGATGTCTCGGTTGACCGGGCGATCCTTGTCAACAAGGCTATGAGAGAAGAGCCACTGATAGGTTTTCTTGAGATAGAAGACACGAGCAGGCGTACCATGGTTGGCACCCTGCCACCAGTCATATATCAATCGAGAGTCATTGCTGCCCTCCTTCAACTTCTCGACGACCACTTTCGATTGCTTCACGGGCACTGCCCTATCCGCTGTGCCATGGATAATCCAGAAAGGCAACTTGCCCAGTCCACTGACATCCTTCAGAGAGCAACCTCCACAGAGAGCCATACCGGCAGCGATGCGATCGGGATAGGTGCCACAGACATCCATCGTGCCATAGCCACCCAAGCTCATGCCAAGCACATACACACGAGTGGTATCACAGGCATAATGAGTCTTCACCCAGTCGAGCACATCCATGATCTTCTTCGGACTCCAAGCACCGCCTGGATTCTGGGGAACGATGGTCAGTGCATCGATGTCACGCCCTTTAACGATGGCATCGAGAGGTCCATATCGTCTCACCCTATCCAGATTTCTGCCACAAAGACTCGCCCCATGCAAAAAGATAATGACAGGCGTCTGTTCCATGGAATAAAAATAATCGACAGGTGTATAAACCCAGAAGTTGTAGCCTCCAGGAATCTCATCCTTGACTGCCCTGAGGTAGTCGAACGCCGACACTTTGAGGGAAGCAAAGAACAATACTAGCAAAAACAAAGTCTTTCTCATTTCTTATACATTATATATATAATAGCAGCCACGGAGCAATGTATCTAAAGAAAGCCGCAGCCTAACTGATGCAAAGATAAGGAAAAACAATGGAATAAGCAAGCACCTGTCGCCATCCACAAGATAATTTCTGATTCTTTTGCAAAAAATAAATCTTTTTCCTCTTGTGTTAGGTTCTTTTTCACTATCTTTGCATTTGGAAAAAGACAACTACACCGATTATTACATAGATGAAGGCATACCTATATCTTATCATCACTATCCTCACGCTGATGCCGGAGACAATAGCAGCAAGGAAGTTGACATCGAAGGACGCATTTCGTGACTCGGTGGTCAACCGCATATTCTCTTACGCATCGGTACATCGGACTGATACTTTTTCCACAGACCAAGCATCCTACGCCTACACCAAGTTTGTGATGCGCACCAATCATCGCAACTTCACTCTCGCCATGGTACCTACGATGTATGCCATCGCCCATGGTGGAGGAAGGCAATACATAGGTGAACATTACACCAAGTTTTATAAGAACGAGAAGAACGAATACACTATGCACCGCTTGCTCACCCTGAGCACCGTGCCACGCCGTCGCAACATCATGTCGTCGGTGCTCAACTATCTGACTCCCAACGTCTATGACGAGACACTCTTTCAAGACAACATTCTCTCTCCCTACCATCGCTCCAACAAGAAATACTATATCTATGCCGTGACGGTGCTCCCCTTCGGAAAGGCACAAATCTATGTCTATCCGAAGTTGAAGAACACCCAGTTGGTAAGAAGTAAAGCCATCGTGGATTACCACACAGGACAAATCAACTTGGTGGATTTTGAAGGAGAGTACGACATGACTCGCTTCTTCATCACCGTCACCATGAATAGTGGCAAGGAGAACAGTTCGCTCTTGCCTAAGAAGTGCGACCTAAGAGCCAATTTCCGATTTATGGGCAACCAGATTACAGGAATGTACACCTCTGTATATAACCTGCCGAAGATACTGTCAGACTCGCTCACCAACGTGACCGACACAGCCTTGATGTCGAAAGTTCGCCCCATCCCATTGACCCAGGAGGAGCTAAGCATCATCAGTGCATACCAAAAGAAACGAGACTTGCAAGATTCCATCGCAAGGACCACCCCCAAGAAGAAAAACTTTGCCAAGGATATTCTCTGGGATGCCATCGGCGACAATGTGCTCAACCGTATCCGACAGAATTTCGGAAGCCAGGACCAAGGCTATCTCCGTATCAGTCCAATCCTCAACCCTCTCTACATGGGCTATTCCCATCGCAAGGGTTTCGTCTATAAGTTTGATATCAGAGGCAACTACTCGTTCAATGAGAACATCCAGCTGGCTCTGCGTTTTAAGGCTGGTTACAGCTTCAAGCTGCATCAGTTCTTCTTCCGACTGCCAGCTACCTTCAATTACAACAAGAAGCACGATGGATTCTTGGAAGTGGAGCTCGGTAAGGGCAACCGCATCAGTTCGAATGTGGTGGCACGACGTGTACTCGACATCAGCAAAGACCGAGACAGTCTCATCAACTTCCCTTACGGAGACTACAAGGACTTCAAAGACAACTACTTGCGCATCACCAACCACTGGATGTTCAACAAGCATTGGGGAATGGAGCTCGGACTGGTGGCTCACCATCGACAAGCCGTGAACCCAAAGTTTTACGAGGACAACAACTTCCCTGCCACCTATCGTTCGGTGGCTCCTGCCATCGCCGTGGAGTGGCATCCAATGGCAAACCACGGTCCCGTCATCAAGCTCGACTTCGAGAGGAGCTACAAGAATCTCTTTGGTTCCAATATCAGCTACGATAGATGGGAACTGGATGCGCAAGGCATCATCAATGCCAAGCGCAGACGCTCCATCTCCTTGCGAGGAGGTGCGGGATTCTACACGCAGAAGGGCGACCACTGGTACTTCGTGGATTACACCAACTTCAGGGACAACAATATACCGGGAGGTTGGAATGATGACTGGAGCGGCGAGTTTGAGTTGCTCAGTTCCAGTTGGTACAACGCCTCCGACTACTACGTGAGAGGCAACGCCACCTTTGAGTCGCCCACCCTGTTTGCAGCTTGGCTGCCCTTGGTAGGAAGATTCATCGAGCGAGAGCGCTTCTACGTCAACTCGCTCTTGGTAAGAAACTTGCATCCCTACACGGAATGGGGTTATGGTTGTACCACACGAGCCATATCACTGGGTGTCTTCGCCGCTTTCCACAACGAGAAGTTTGACGGCGTAGGCTTCAAGTTTGGCTTCGAACTATTTAGAAACTGGTAAATTCCCTTAAAGAAACAAAGATCATACGACATTCAAACATACCAACCATGCTACAAGAAAAGCAAAAAGACAAGAATTGTCAACTAACCGTTTACAAGGCGAGTGCTGGTTCGGGTAAGACCTTTACCCTCGCCAAGGAATATATGACGCTGGTCATCAAGGACCCTATGGCATATCGCACCATCCTCGCCGTCACGTTCACCAACAAGGCGACCGAGGAAATGAAGATGCGTATCCTCAGCAAACTGTATGGCATCGCACATCGTCTGCCTGATGCCAAGGACTATCTAGAGCAAATCCAAGAGATTCTAGGGGATGACTACTCAGAGCAACTGATCGTTGACAACGCAGGAACCGCCCTCAGCAACCTCATCCACAACTACAATTACTTCCGTGTAGAGACCATCGACACCTTCTTCCAAAGTGTGCTTCGCAACCTGGCAAGAGAACTCGACCTCACTGCCAACTTGCGCATCGGACTCAACGACGAGCAGGTGGAGCAACAGGCTGTGGATGAGTTGATAGAGGAACTGAAGGACACCGACAAGTTACTCTTCTGGATCATGGAATACATCAAGGAGAACATCGCAGACGACAAGAGTTGGAATGTCATCGGACAGATTAAGAACTTCGGTCGCCACATCTTCAAGGACTATTACAAGGACAATGCCGAGCGCTTGAACGAGTGCTTGAACAAGGAAGGCTTCTTTGAGGCATTCACCTCCAAAATGAGGAACATGCAAAAGGAGGCAAAGGAGCATTTCGAGCAAATCGCCGCCACCTTCTTTGATGCCTTGGAAGAAAACGGTCTCACTGCTGACGATTTCCAAAACAAGACAAGAGGCATCTGGAGCTACTTCAACAAGTTGAGAACAGGCAAGTTTGATGCCGACGACCTACGAAACAGCACCGTGGAGAAATGTCTGGAAAGTCCTGAGGCATGGGTCAAGAAATCGGATGCCAAGCCAGGCAATCCGGCTTACGACATGGTCTGCTCATTCATGTGGGACGTATTGCGCCATTCCGAAGAAACTCGTCCGAAGTTGCTTCGTATCTACAAGAGTACCGACCTCACCTTGCGCCACATGAACCAGCTCAGACTTCTTGGCAGCATCGACCGAAAGGTAAGGGAGATGAACCACGATGCCAACCGATTCCTCTTGAGCGACACACAAAATCTTCTCCACTCATTGATACAAGACAGCGACTCCCCATTCATCTTCGAGAAAATAGGTACGCAGTTGGAGCACGTGATGATCGATGAGTTCCAAGATACGAGTACAGTGCAGTGGAAGAACTTCAAGGTTCTCCTCTTGGAGACGATGAGCCACGAGAATCCTGCCAATCTCATCGTGGGAGACGTGAAGCAGAGCATCTATCGTTGGCGTTCGGGCGACTGGCGATTGCTCAACAATATCAAGGAGCAGTTTACGCCAAGTCATACCATCGACGAAGAGCCATTGAAGACCAACTATCGTTCCGACCGCAACATCATCGACTTCAATAACGCCTTCTTCGTTGCGGCGAAGGACAAGGAGTACGAAGCCCTCAGCCAGTTGGACGATTCCGCAGAGCAACTCAAGAAAGCTTATGACAATGAAGATGTCAGGCAAGATGTGCCGAAGAAAAAAGGCGACAAAGGCTACGTGCGCATTCAACTCTTCGCCGCCGCCAACAACAAGACATCAAGCGAGGATGGCGAGTCCTACCAAGACAAGATGATGAGAATGACTCAAGAAACCATTCAAGATTTGTTGGATAAAGGCGTAAAATACAACAAGATAGCGATCCTAGTGAGAAGCAACCGAATCATCCAGGACATCGCCGATTACTTGATGAGTCACACCGACTATCCGTTGGTTTCCGACGAGGCTTTCCGTCTCGATGCCTCACAAGCGGTCAACCTGTTGGTGACGGCGCTCTATCATCTTACCCATCCTGATGACTTGATAGCGCAAAGTGCCATCAGAAAGTTTGCCAGAGTATATCTGGAGAATGAAGAGATAGCCAGCAGCTTCTTCGAACAGAGGAAGGAACTGTTACAAGAGCCTCTCCTCGACTTGGCAGAGAAATTGGTTTGCCATTTCCATCTCAATGAAATCGAGCAACAGAGTGCCTACGTGTGCGCCTTCTTCGACCAGTTGAGTACCTATCTCGCCGACAACGGCAGCGACATCGACGACTTCCTTGCGGAATGGGATTCGAGCATTCACTCCAAGAGCATCCATAGCGACAAGGTAGATGGCATCCAACTGATTTCCATCCACAAGAGTAAGGGACTGGAGTTTGACAACGTCATTATGCCATTCTGCGACTGGACCATGGAGAAAGGTGATACCATCTGGTGCTCACCTACCGAGGCACCCTACAATGAGTTGCCGCTCGTTCCCGTGGATTTCAGCAGCAAGAAGATGATGGGCAGCGTCTATGAGCAAGACTACAAACAAGAGCACTTGCAGAACATGGTCGATAACCTCAACCTGCTCTATGTCGCCTTCACACGTGCTGGTAGAAACCTCTTCGTATATGGCAAAAGAGGCTACGACACCTTGCGTAGCCACACCATCGAGAATAGTCTGAAAGCCGTGAGTACCGAGTTGACAAAGCTCAATGAGAAGCGTGGCGAGGATGCCTTGCCATTAAACTATCAAGACGGTGGCGAGGACATCAAGGCTGGCGATGTGGAATTTGAGTATGGCATCATCGACACGGAGACCAAAAACGAGGATACCAAGGAGGAGGCTAACGTCTTCCTGAAAAAGGCTAAGAGTATCAAGGCGGTCATCAAGACCATGCCAAACCTGCGCGAGTTCAAACCTAGCCAAAAGAGTCTCGACTTCATACAAGGTGAGGATGAGGACGACCAACAGCAGTTCTACATCAAGTTGGGTACTGTGCTACACTCCCTCTTCTCCACCATCCATACCAAGGACGATGTGGAGAAAGCTCTCAAGCAACTGGAACTAGACGGTGTGCTCTACGATGAGAACATCTCGAAAGAGAGAATCGAAAACATGCTGAGAAAACGACTCAACAGCGACCTGGTAAGTGATTGGTTCTCTGACAAATGGAAGGTGATGAACGAGTGTAATCTCCTCTATATCGATGCCGAGGGAAAGGTGAAGCAAGACCGACCGGACCGAGTGCTCATCGGAGAGAACGAAATCATCGTCATCGACTTCAAGTTTGGTAAACCGAAGCCAGAATATCACAACCAAGTGAGAGGCTATATGAGTCAAATCAAAGAGATGGGACACCCAAATGTGAAAGGTTACCTTTGGTATGTTTATCCCAACAAAGTAGAAGAAGTAAAATAAACTAGAAAAAATGGAATCATTTCTCAAATACGTAGCACAAGATATCCTCCAGGAATATGGCACCGACCTCAGTCATGTGGCTGTGGTTTTCCCAAACAAGCGTGCCAGCCTGTTTCTCAACGAGGAATTGATGCGACAGGTAGGTCATCCTATCTGGTGCCCTACCTATATCACCATCAGCGACCTCTTCCGTCGCCATTCCAACTTGCAAGTAGCTGACCCTATCAAACTCATCTGCGACTTGCACAAGACCTTCATCGAGGCAGTACAGACCGACGAGACGCTCGATCACTTCTATGGCTGGGGGCAGCTCTTGCTAGCCGACTTCGACGACATCGACAAGAACATGGCTGACGCACAACAAGTATTCTTCAATGTGGAAAACCTTCATGCGCTCGATGACGATAGTTACCTCACCGAGGAGCAGCGCAAGATACTCAAGAAGTTCTTCGGCAACTTCCGTGACGACCAAGACAGTGAACTTAAGAAAAGATTCTTGCAGCTCTGGAGTCATCTTGGTGAAATCTATACAAATTTCAACCAACGACTGGAGGCGCAAGGACTTGCCTACGAGGGTGCACTCTATCGCAAGGTGGCTGAAAACAAGGAGATTACATTCGAACACGAGACCTACCTCTTCATCGGTTTCAATATGATGCAAGAGGTAGAGCAAAAGTTGTATGCCCAGCTCAAAGGCAAGGCAAATTGCCATTTCTACTGGGATTACGACCAGTATTATGTGAACGCTCATCGAAACATTCGCTCTCTTGACCGAAAAGATCGCAACATCAAGAATGAGGCAGGACACTACATAAGTCAATATCTTGGCATATATGGCAACAAGTTGGGTGACCATCCTCAGCACGATGCCATCTACAACAATATGAAGCGTGAGAAGAGCATCACATTCATCAGTGCACCAACTGAGAATGTGCAGGCTCGCTATGTCTATAACTGGCTCATGGAGAAGAAGCACCAGCAAGAAGACGGTCAATGGGTAAGCAGATACGAGGCAGGCAGAAAGACCGCCATCGTACTCGCTGACGAAAGTTTGTTGCCTTCCGTCATCCACTCCTTGCCAGAGGAGGTAGATAAGGTGAACATCACCCTCGGTTACCCACTCCAGCAGACCCCATTCTTCAGTTTGATACAGCAGTTGGTGAACCTGCAGACCATTGGTCATCCCAAGGGCAGCAGCACGTACCGTCTCCATTATATAAGTAAGGTGTTGCGCCATCCATACGCCAGTTTCATTTCCGAGCATAGTCAAGCACTCATCGAAAACCTGGAAGCCAAGAAGCATTTCTATCCGACAAGAGAGGAACTCTGCTTGGAAGGCGACGAGGGACTGGGCATCCTCTTCTCTGACCTGGAGGCGAACGAGAACTTCAACCTAGCATTGACTGATTATCTCGTGGCGATACTCAAGTGCATCGGTACCCGAACTCAGGAAGAGCAAGAACCATTGTTCAAGGAATCCTTGTTCCGCACCTATACGTTCATCAACCGTCTGAGAGGTCTGATCGCCTCTGGCGACTTGGTCGTGGACATCATCACCTTGGAGCGTTTGATATTGCAACTCTTCCAGACCACCTCGATTCCTTTCCATGGCGAGCCAGCCGAAGGCATCCAAATCATGGGTGTACTCGAAACTCGAAACCTCGACTTCGAGCACATCCTTGTATTGTCGTGCAATGAAGGCAACATCCCGAAGGGAGTGAGCGACGCATCCTTTATCCCTTATTCCATCCGCAAGGCGAATGGCTTGACCACCATCGACAACAAGGTTTCCATCTTCGCCTACTACTTCTTGAGTATGTTGCAAAGAGCAGATGACATCACGCTCACTTACAACAATGCGACAGAAGATGGACATTCGGGAGAGATGAGCCGATTCATGTTGCAACTGATGGTGGAAAGCAAGCACGACATCCAACGAGAGTCGCTCACCACGGGTCAGAATCCTGACCGTCCTGACTATCACGAGATCAAAAAGACCGAGCGTATGATGCAGATACTCAACCGTGAACATCTCATCACGCCTACTTATCTCAATACTTTCATCAGATGCAGTAAACGATTCTATTACAGATACATACTTGGCTTGAAGGAACTAGACGAGATAGAAGATGAGATAGACAATCGTATCTTTGGCAACATCTTCCATAGAGCCTCCCAACTCTTCTATCTTCAGTTTGCCAGTCCATCCGACATCGCTACCAACGAGAAGGGTGAGCAACAGCTCATACACCCTGTCGTCATCATGAAGGGTGACATCGCCAATGCCATCAAGAATGAGGCATTGCTCTACAGACTGGTGGATCAAGCCTTCCGTGAAGAACTCTTCAAGGTGAAGGAGAATGGTTACCATCCTGCTTACAACGGACTCCAACTCATCAACCGAGAGGTCATCACCAGCTACCTCCGACAGTTGTTGAAGATAGACGAGGAACTTGCGCCATTCACCATCAAGGGCTTGGAATTGAAGGTGTCTTCCTATTTCGATTTCGATACTCCAGATGGAAAGAAACGATTGGAACTGGGCGGATTCATCGACCGACTGGATGCTGTATCGGCTAATGGCAACTCGGGAATCGACAATATCGCTGAGCGCATCCGTGTCATCGACTATAAGACCGGTCGCACTCCGTCCTCCTTCCCAAAGACCGCAGAAAGTCTCTTCGATAGCAAGGAGATTGAGAAACATTCCGATTACTATCTGCAAGCGATGCTCTACTCACTCATCGTGAAACATGACCAGAAGTTGAATCCAGCAGAAGATCCAGTGAGTCCGGCATTGCTCTTCATCCAGCAATCAGGCGCACAAGGCTACGACCCTACCCTCAAGTTTGGCAGGGATCTCATCATGGATGCCGCCACCTACGAGGCTGAGTTCATGGTAGGACTGAGCGGTCTCATCGCAGAGATATACGACAAAGACCTGCCATTCTCGCCAACGGACAACAAAATGCGTTGCAACACCTGTCCGTTTGCATCATTATGTAAGTAAAAATGTAAAACTCTCTTAAAAAAACTTGTCGTCAGTACCCTGAAGCAAGTGGTACAACGTATTAAAAGAGAAAAAAGGACAGAAAAGGCGAGAAATCGCAAAAAAGACATATTTTCTGTATGTTTATAATATAAAATTGTGTATCTTTGCAGACAAATTAAATCATATCAAATAAAACAATGAAAAGAATTCTAGTAATCTTGCAGTTACTGCTCGTAGTGCTTTTCACCCAGGCTCAGATGATGAACCCAGTGAAATTCACGTCTTCACTGAAGACCAATGGCACCGCAGAAGCAGAGATCGTATTTACAGGCAAAATCCAACCAGGATGGCACGTCTATTCAACAGGTTTAGGCAACGATGGTCCTATCTCAGCGACATTCAATGTCAACAAGATGGATGGTGCAGAAAAGGTAGGCGGATTGCGACCAAGAGGTAATGAAATCTCCAAGTTCGACAACCTCTTCGGCATGAAGCTTCGCTACTTTGAGGGTAGCGTCACATTCGTTCAGAAGATTAAGTTTACCAAGCCAACCTATAATATAGATGTATATGTAGAGTACGGTGCTTGCAACGACCAAAACTGTATGCCACCTAGCGAGGCTACCTTCAAGGGCGAAGGCAAAGCTCCTGCAGTAGATGCTAAGGCGGCTAAGGACGAAAAAAAAAATGAGGAAGCCAAGCTTGACCCAGCTGCTCTAGCCAGGGCAAAGGCTGACTCTCTCGCTAAGTTGGCTGCCCTTGGCATTGAGGTAGATACGACCCAAGCTGTGGATTCAGCAGCATTGGCTAGTGCGATGGAAACACTCGACACCAAGTCACTTTGGAAGCCTGTAGTCAAGGAATTGCAGCAGTTTGGCGGTGCCAACGACATCGCCAACCATTCCCTCTTCTATATTTTCTTGATGGGTCTCGTCGGCGGTCTCCTCGCTTTGGTGATGCCATGTATCTGGCCTATCATCCCTATGACCGTGAGCTTCTTCTTGAAGCGTGCAAAGGACGATAAGAAGAAAGGTATTCGCGACGCGGTGACCTATGGTCTCTCTATCGTCATCATCTATCTCGGTTTGGGATTGCTGATTACCGCTATCTTCGGTCCTAGCAAGTTGAACGAACTTTCTACCAGTGCGGTCTTCAACATCATCCTCTTCTTGCTCTTGGCAGTATTTGCTTTCTCATTCTTCGGATGGTTCGAAATCAAATTGCCAGATCGTTGGGGAAATGCAGTAGATAACAAGGCATCTAGCACTACCGGCATGATTTCCATCTTCTTGATGGCATTCACCTTGGTATTGGTATCCTTCTCTTGTACCGCTCCTATCATCGGACTCTTGTTGGTTCAGACCGTTACCTCAGGCGACTGGTTGGCTCCTACAGTCGGTATGTTTGGTTTCGCCATCGCATTGGCATTACCATTCACCCTCTTCGCCTTGTTCCCATCTTGGTTGAAGTCTGCACCTAAGTCAGGCACATGGATGGAGACCATCAAGATTGTCTTGGGTTTCGTGGAGTTAGCTTTCTCATTGAAGTTCCTCTCAGTAGCCGACTTGGCATACGGCTGGCACATCATGGATCGTGAGGTATTCCTCGCTCTCTGGATTGTCATCTTTGGTGCTTTGGGTCTCTATCTCATCGGCAAGTTGAAGTTCCAGGTAGATGCCATCGGCGGCGACATTCAGAAACCAATGCCAGTACCTTGCATCATGCTCGGTCTCTGCTCTTTGGCATTCGCCATCTATATGGTTCCTGGTCTATGGGGTGCTCCTTGCAAGGCAGTGAGCGCATTTGCACCTCCTGTTAACACACAGGACTTCAACCTCAACACCAAGACTGTAGAGCCTGCCTATAAAGACTACGAGTTGGGTATGGCAGCAGCCAAGGCAGCCGGTAAGCCAGTGCTGATCGACTTCACCGGATTTGGTTGTGTCAACTGCCGCAAGATGGAAGCATCTGTATGGACAGACCCATCAGTAGCCGACAAGTTGACCAAGGATTACGTCTTGATTTCCCTCTACGTGGATGACAAGACTCCTCTCCCAGAGCCAATGGAGGTAACCTTCAATGGCGAGAAGAAGACCTTGCGTACCGTAGGCGACAAGTGGAGTTATCTCCAGGCTAGCAAGTTCGGAGCCAACGCCCAGCCATTCTACGTAGCAGTTGACAACGATGGCAACCCATTGACTGCATCGTTCAGCTACAAGGAGGACGTACCTGCTTACCTCGACTTCCTCAACAAGGGTCTTGACGCATTTAGAAAATAAAGACCTGACATAGGAATGACACAAAGAAAAATAATTCTTTCATAATAACGATAAAAACCGAAGGTGTGAGTGTGACAAGTCGTCTCTCATCCTTCGGTTTTTCTTTTTGTGGCACACTATTTGTAAGCGAAATTTTCGTGTGGCATACTGTCTTGAAGGCATGACTACGATGTCACATCAAGAGAAATCAATCAACAAATTTAAAATAAGCAAGCCAATGAACACAAAAGAAGTTCCTGTATTATTGCTTACAGGTTATCTGGGCAGTGGTAAGACCACCTTGCTCAACAAGATTCTCGCCAACAAGAAAGGTATCAAGTTCGCTGTCATCGTCAATGACATCGGCGAAGTCAACATAGACGCAGCCTTGATTGAGAAAGGCGGCGTGGTAGGTCAGAAAGACGATTCTCTCGTAGCTCTCCAGAACGGTTGCATCTGCTGTACGCTGAAGATGGACCTCGTAGAGCAGTTGAAGGAGATAGTCGATATGAAGAAGTTCGACTACATCGTCATCGAGGCGAGCGGTATCTGCGAGCCAGCTCCTATTGCACAGACCATCTGCTCCATCCCATCCCTCGGTCCTGAGTATATCAAGAATGGCGTACTGCGTCTCGATAGCATCGTGACAGTGGTGGATGCCCTTCGCATGAAGGACGAGTTTGCCAACGGCGATGACTTGATGAAAGACAACATCGACGAGGAAGACTTGGCATCCTTGGTTATCCAGCAGATTGAGTTCTGCAACATCATCTTGCTCAACAAGGCTGCCGAGGTAGAGCCTAAGGAACTGGAGAAGCTCAAGCAAATCATTCGTGCCATCCAACCAAAGGCTGAAATCTTCGAGTGCAACTACGGCGATGTAGATCTCGACAAGATTGTCAACACTCACAAGTTCGACTGGAACACCGTAGCCACATCAGCAGGATGGATTCAGGAAATCGAAGCTGAGCGCAACGGCAAGAAGGAAGAAGAGGAAGAGCATCACCACCACGATGACGACGATAACGATGAGGAGCACGATGAGCACGAGCATCATCATCACGACCACGATGACGACGACCACGAACATCACCATCATCACCACCACCATCATGATCACGACCATGAGGAAGGCGAGGCTGAGGAATATGGTATCGGAACCTTCGTCTATTACAGCCGCAAGCCATTCGACCTCGGATTGTTTGACGAGTTTGTCGCTAGAAAATGGCCTCGTGATGTCGTGCGTGCCAAGGGTATCTGCTACTTCGCCGACGAGAAGGACATGTGCTATGTCTTCGAGCAGGCAGGTAAGCAAAAGACTGTGAAGCAGGCAGGACAGTGGCTCGCCACTATGCCAAAAGACCAGTTGGACGAGTTGTTGGCTCGCGAGGAGCAACTCCGAAAGGAATGGGACCCAGAGGTAGGCGACCGCATGATCAAGATTGTCTTCATCGGTCAGCACTTGCAAAAGGAAGCCATCACAGCCGAACTCGACAAGTGTCTTTGGGACTAAAAATGAGACTCATACACAGAGTCTTTCATGAAAATACTGACAGATAGAAAGAATAATTAGGGAAAAACGGCAGAAAACTGTCATTTTTCCCTTTTTTTATGTACGAGTATCGTTTTTTTTTGTTAATTTTGCAGCCGATATTACAATAATAATATGCCCCTAAAAAGCAATGTAGATGGACAAAGCATATAAGAACATAGAATTCAGAACCGCAACACTGAGAGATTACGATGCTTGCTTGAACATCATCAACAAGGCAAGAACGCAGATGATCGACTCAGGTTTGCATCAATGGAACGATGGTTACCCATCGGGCGATGATGTACTCAACGACATCAATAATGGGGTGGCACATGTTCTCACGATAGATAATGAGATAGCAGTTTATGGAGCCGTCATTCTGAATGGCGAGCCTTGTTATGACACGATCGCAGGCAATTGGCAGACCAATGGCAACTATTACGTGATACATCGTTTTGCTACCCTACCCGAATTTCAGCGTGAGGGATTGGCACAGAAATTCATCAGATGCGTGAGAGGTCTTTGCGAAGTGGAGCAGGTGCCAAGCATCAAGGTTGACACGCACATCAAGAACTTCAAGATGATCGGTTTGTTGTCTTCTTTGGGCTTCTGCTATTGTGGCATCATCGATTATGGCACCCGCGGCACTCGCGCTGCTTTCGAATATGTAACGCTCAATATGGATGCTGTCAACAACTTCTAGCGCTTTTTTTTCTTCTTTCTTCCATTTTGTGCAAAGCAGATTTGGAGAAACCATATTTTTGCTGTATCTTTGCAAAAGAAATAACAGTACTTTTATGGAAGAAAGAAACTCCTTGATGAAGCAATTGGTGGAAAAACTCAACCAAGCTTCAGAATCTTATTATAACGGCAAGGGCGAACTGATGACCGACTACGAGTGGGATTCGATGTTCGACCAACTGAAATCATTGGAGGAAGAGACCGGTGTCGTACTCCCCGACTCTCCTACCAATACGGTTTCAGAGGACTCCATCTCCGGACAGAAGGAAGAGCATGAGTTTGCCGCCCTTTCTCTCGCCAAGACCAAGCAAGTAAGCGAATTGGTGAAATGGGCAGACGACAAACCTATCTGGATGTCATGGAAGTTGGATGGCCTCACACTCGTCGTGACCTACGATGAGGGAAAGCTCACCAAAATCGTTACTCGTGGTAATGGACACATCGGTACCAATATCACACATCTTGCTCCCGCTATCAAGGGGGTGCTCCCTACCATCTCCGAGAAGGGACACCTGGTGATCAGAGGCGAGGCAGTCATCTCATACGCCGACTTTGAGCGTTTTCTCATCGAGACGGAAGGAGACTACGCCAACCCACGCAATCTGGCTTCGGGCTCTCTGACATTGAAAGACGTGGATGAGGTGAAGCAAAGACGCATCCAGTGGATTCCTTTCACGCTCGTCTATACCGAGAAGGACATCAACTCATGGGGCGAGCGAATGCAGTTCCTCGACGAGATGGGCTTCCAGACGGTAGAGCGAGTTGACATCCAACAGCCAACAACAGATAGCATCCAAGCCGACATTGATGCATTTACGCTAAAGGTAACCCAAAATGTCAACCCATTCCCTGTAGATGGTCTTGTCATCACCTACGATGACACCCAGTTTGCTTCGACCGGTTCGGTGACAGGGCATCATGCTACTCGTGCTGGCTTCGCCTTCAAATGGCAAGACGAGCACGCCGACACCACCCTCGACCACATCGAATGGTCGTGTGCCGCAAGCACCATCACTCCTGTTGCCATCTTCGAACCTGTGGAACTAGAAGGCACGACCGTGCGCCGTGCATCACTCTGCAACATCAGCGAGTGTGAGCGACTGGGCATCGGTGGAAAGGGCACCAAGTTGCAAGTCATCAAGGCCAACAAGATTATTCCGAAAATCATCAAGATAACAGAGAGCATCGGCGTCTTGGAGATACCAAAGACTTGTCCGGTGTGCGACGCTTCAGCCCATATCATCGAAAGCGAGAGTGGCACGAAGACGTTGCATTGCTCCAATCCCGACTGTACCGCCAAGCAACTGAAGAAATTCACACGCTTCGTGAGCAAGGATGGACTCGACATCGACGGAATCTCCGAGCAGACCGTCTCCACCTTCATCAATGAGGGATGGATCAAGGAATATGCCGACTTCTACCATCTCAAGGACTTCGCCCACCAAATCGTGACACTAGAGGGATTCGGAAGAAAGTCGGTACACAACCTACTCGAAAGCATCGAGAAGAGTCGCCAAACGGATGCCAGACATTTCTTGTTTGCGCTCAACATTCCGCTCTGCGGCGGCGACGTGTGCAAGCGACTGCTTGGACGCTATCACCTCAACCAACTGATAGAGACGGCACGCACCTCACTCTTCGATGACGAGTTTGCCAGCATCGACGGCATCGGTCCGGAGAAGAGCGCACGCTTCATCGAATGGTTCCACAACGACAAGAACTTCGAGCGAGTGACGAAGCTTCTGAAGGAGTTGACCTTCCTGGAAGAGGAAAAGGGCGAGACGGGCACGAAGTGCGAGGGACAGACCTTTGTGATAACAGGCGACGTCCATCACTACAAGAATCGCAACGAACTGAAGGCTTACATCGAGAGCCAGGGTGGCAAGGTGACGGGAAGCGTGAGCAAGAGCACCACTTACCTCATCAACAACGACGCCGAGTCGCAAAGCACCAAGAACAAGAAGGCGCATCAACTGGGTATTGCCATCATCACAGAAGAACAATTCATGCAACAGTTTACATAAGCTGTTCACAAAGCAACCATAAATTAAAAGACAATGTACATAGCAATCGCAGGCAACATAGGTAGTGGCAAGACCACGCTCACCAATATGCTGGCTAAGCATTACGGCTGGAAGAAGTTCCTGGAGCCAGTGGAGAAGAACCCCTACCTTGACGACTATTACAAGGACATCCCCCGATGGGTGCTCAACATGGAGGTCTATTACCTGAAGCAGCGCTTCAAGAACCTCCTCGACATCCAGCAGAGCCAAGAGACCATCATACAAGACCGAAGCATCTTCGAAGGTGTGTATGTCTTCGTAGCCAACAACCGCAAGATGGGATATATGGACGAGAGAGACTTCGACACCTACATGGGACTCTTCGACTCCATGATGGAAGTGGTCAGTCCACCAGAGCTGATGATATACCTCCGCTCTTCGGTACCTCACCTGGTGTCCAACATCCAGAAGCGAGGCAGGGACTACGAGCAGCAGATTCCGCTGGACTACTTGCAAGGTCTCAACACACTTTACGAGGAGTTCATCTACCAAAAATACAAGGGCAAGGTACTCGTAATAGATGTCGATAACATCGACTTCGAGCACAATCCCAAGGAGTTTGGCACCATCCTCGACCAAATAGACGCCAACCTGTTCGGTCTCTTCTCCAAGGAGGACAAGTAGCCCACCTCAAGAGACGAATGTATCAAATCAAAACATACAAACCATTATAACATTAAGACACTATGCATATAGCAATAGCTGGCAACATAGGTAGCGGCAAGACTACCCTCACCAAATTACTGAGCAAACGATATGGTTGGAAGCCAAACTTCGAGCCTGTAGATAACAATCCTTATCTAGCTGATTATTACAAGGATATGGAGCGTTGGTCATTCAATCTCCAAATCTATTTCCTCAACAAGCGTTTCCACGACGTGGTAGAGATTTCCAAGAGCGAGGAGAATATCATCCAAGACCGTACCATCTTTGAGGATGCCAAGATTTTCGCTCCCAACCTGCATGAGATTGGCATGATGAGCGACCGTGACTTCGCCAACTACACCGACCTCTTCGACTTGATGATCAGTCTGGTGAAGTTGCCCGACCTCATGATCTACATCCGAAGCAGCATCCCTACCCTCGTGAGCCACATCGAGCGCCGAGGCAGAAACTTCGAGAAGAGCATCCGCATCGACTACCTTCAGGGACTCAACAATCGCTACGAAGAATGGATCAAGAACTACAAGGGCAAGCTCATCATCATCGATGGTGACCACCTTAACTTCGAGGAGAACCCAGAGGACTTCCGCAAGATTACCGACCAGATAGACGCAGAGCTGTTCGGTCTCTTCCCTATGGAATGATCCCAAGGCTACACAGTATGAACTGAGCTATTAACCACATCGTATAACAACTAGATATTCAGCAGTATATGAAACATTACGATATAGACCAAGATATGAGATACTTGCAGCTTCTGTCGCAGTCGTTCCCGACTGTGGCTGAGGCCAGCACAGAGATTATCAACTTACAAGCCATCCTCAACTTGCCTAAGGGAACGGAGCATTTTCTCGCCGACATCCATGGTGAGTATGAGGCATTCCAGCACGTACTCAAGAACGCTTCCGGTAACATCAAGCGTAAGGTGAACGAACTCTTCGGAACCACCCTGCGTGAACAGGAGAAGCGCGAACTCTGTACGCTGATTTACTATCCAGAGGAGAAGCTGGAACTAGTGAAGCAGAACGAACCAGACATTAACGACTGGTATCACATCACGCTCCACCAACTCGTAGCCGTATGCCGAGACGTATCGAGCAAATACACTCGCTCGAAAGTTCGCAAGTCGCTCCCTACCGACTTCTCTTACATCATCCAGGAGTTGCTGCATGAGCGTACCGACGACCACGACAAGGCTGCCTACGTGAATGTCATCGTAGATACCATCATCTCGACCGGCAGAGCCGACGATTTCATCATTGCCATCGCCAATGTGATCCAGCGTCTCGCCATCGACTCCCTCCATATCCTCGGCGACATCTACGACCGTGGTCCAGGCGCACATATCATCCTCGACACGATGAAGCGCTATCACAGTTGGGACCTCCAGTGGGGTAACCACGACATCTTGTGGATGGGTGCTGCGGCAGGCAACGACGCTTGCATCTGCAATGTGATCAGACTGAGTTTGCGATATGCCAACCTCACCACCTTGGAGGATGGCTATGGCATCAACTTGGTGCCTCTTGCCACCTTTGCGATGGAGACATACAAGGACGACCCTTGCACGGAGTTCCTGCCTAAGTTGAATGGTGGAGCCAGCGTTTTGGACGACAAGACCCAGCGACTCACGGCACAGATGCACAAAGCCATCGCCGTCATCCAGTTCAAGGTGGAGGCACAGATTATCTCCAAGCATCCGGAATGGAAGATGGAGGGTCGCAAGCTCTTCGAGCACATCGACTACAAGAAGGGAACCATCGAGATAGATGGCAAGGAATACGAGATGACCTCTTGCCAGTTCCCTACCATCGACCCGAAGAATCCTTCCGAACTCTCCGAGGAAGAGCTAGCATTGATGAAGAAACTCCATCACTCCTTCTCCGTCTGCGAGAAGTTGCACAAGCACATCAAGGTGATGCTCCTGCATGGTTGTATGTACGCCATCTTCAACAACAACCTCCTCTTCCACGCCTCATGTCCACTCAATGCCGACGGCAGTCTGAGAGAGGTGGAGATTTATCCAGGCAAGAAGTACAGTGGCAGAGACTTGATGCTCCATTCGGGCATGCAGATACGCACGGCATTCCAGCAGGATTCCGATCCCGACGAGAAAGCCTACGCCATCGACTACTTTCTGTATCTCTGGTGTGGTCCCGACAGTCCACTCTTCGACAAGAGCAAGATGGCTACCTTCGAGCGTTACTTCATCACCGACAAGGAGACGCACAAGGAGGAAAAGGGCTATTACTTCAAGTTGAGAGACAGCGAGGAGGTCATCGACCACATCATGGATGCCTTTGGGGTGACGGGCCCCAACCGTCATATCATCAATGGTCACGTACCTGTGAGAACGACCAAGGGTGAGAACCCTATCAAGGCAAATGGCAAGTTGATGGTCATCGATGGTGGTTTCTCGAAAGCCTATCACAACGAGACCGGTATCGCCGGTTATACCTTGGTCTATCACTCCCGTGGTTTCCAACTCGTTCAGCACGAGCCATTCACAAGCACAGAGGATGCCATCAAGAGAGGTACCGACATCAAGAGCACCACACAGATCGTAGAGATGTCGAACCGCAGGATGCTGGTAGCCGATACCGACATAGGTGTCGAGTTGCGCAAGCAGATCGCCGACTTGGAAGAGCTTCTCTTCGCCTACCGTCATGGATTCATCAAGGAAAGAGAGAAGAAATGATATGCTGAATACATAAACTAAAATTTGCAATAAAATGAAAAGATTAATGTCCATGCTTATAGTCTGCTTCATAGCCTGCGGACTACTCGTTTCTAAAGCCCAAGGCAAGCAAAACCAAAGTAAACAAACTGTAGAGGCAGACACAACCGTTACTGATACAACTTTGGACGTCATCGCCTACTTCGCAAAAGGAGACACATGCGACTATTGGATTTCCGAAACCAAATGGAAAATCAATGGCAAAGATACGATCAAAACTGCCGACATCGCAACAAAGATTCGACTTGTTGTCACAGATTCGACCGCTACAGGCTACAAAATGAATTACACATTCATGGATATCGACAATGACACAACCACCAACTCATTGGAAGCAAAACTAGCCAACGCGATTGCCGAAAGAGTCGGAAAGACGGTCATTGGTACAACTATAGAGTTTGAAACTGATGAATATGGGACCGTCACTAAAATTCATAACCTCAGCCAAATCAAGAAGCAAGCTAAAACTCTCTTCAAAGACTGCATGAAAGACCTTGCCAATATGCCAGAAATGAAATTCATGAAAGAATTAGGTTTCGACATTTCAGACATCAGCAAGAATGTGTCCACAGACGAATTGGTAGAAGGATACGTTGAAGAATTGAAAGATTTATTTTTTTGCCATGGCAACACATATAAGATAGGAGAAACAGAAGAGCACGAAGATGCCACTGAAAATTCCTACGAGTCAGACTCCAACCGTTCCGTGTCTATCGATGAAGATGGCAATTATACAATACAGGGAGAAGTTATCAGTGTAATACCGCAATCAGACATCAAAGCGTTGCTAAGCGGTTTTGTGGGTGCCCTCAAAGACAAGAGCATCTCTGAAAATTTTGAAAAAGAGTTTGATTCGCAAGTTAATGTTGATGCCAAAAACTCGTCTTGGTTTGCAATAAGCTGCTATCCTGATGGTTGGCCTTACGAAGTGATTAAGCAAAACAAAGTAAAACTGGGTGACTTGGAAAAAGTTAGCCAAACTCATATAGAAGAATGTTACTTCTCTCACATCAAGAAGTAATATTATTTACCAAAAGAAAACAATAGCAAGTAAAAAGTTGCCATTTTGCATATTGATATTCACAGCGAATACTTCTGCGCAAAGTGGCAACCTTTTTTTATTGTTTACCTCTTACATCTTCTCTTCCCCATACATCTCTTTCCACCAAGAGCCATCATCCTGAAGCCATTTGGCAAACCAAGCGAAGATGGTGTCTTGCCACTTGATTCGTTTCTGATAGTCGGTGATGTGATGATCCTCTCCATTCACCAGCACCATGGCAGTAGGACGGTTCAAGAGTTTCAGAGCTGTATAAAGTTGGATGCTCTCGCCCACTGGCACATTATGATCTGCCGTGCCATGGAGGAAAAGTAATGGCGTGTGAATTTTGTCGGCATTATAGAGCGGACTCTGATCTACAAAGAGATGCTTGTTGGTCCATGGATACTCGTTTGCCATCGACACCTCACTATAACTATAGCCCCAATAGCCCTCACCCCAATAACTGGTGTGGTCGCTGATGCCAGCATGGGAAATGGCTGCGGCGAAGAGGTCGGTCTGAGTCTGAAGATACTGAGTCATAAAACCACCATAGCTGGCACCGATACAGCCTATCTTCTTACGGTTCACATAATGGTGCTCATCACAGAAAGCCTTCGTGCTCGCAATGATGTCCTCTGCTACACCTTCACCTGCCGTATCCACATGTCGAGCTGAGAATTTCTGTCCAAAACCGGTAGCACCACTTGGATTGATCACCAAGACCACATATCCCATCGCAGCATATACATGATGAGGATAACGACTTTGGAACATACGACTTGTAGGACTACAACCGCCGTAATAATTGACTACCATGGGATACTTCTTGTTGGCATCGAAGTGAGGCGGCAGATAGTAACGGCAGCATAAGGTGTCTCCTCGGGAATTGATGTAGTTCCAAGCCTTGCAATCACCTAGCTCGACATTCTTCAAAGCCTCACGCCCAAAGTCCTCCATCAACTGTCCCTTCAATGTTTTTATATTCATCTTGTAAAGTCGATCTGCATTGGATGCACTCTGACCGGAGAAAGCCATCTCACCTGATGACGTGGCAATAGAGAAACTCTTGACATATTCTTCTGGCGACTGAATGAGCGTAAATTTTCCACTCTTTGGGTTAAGTTGGAAGAGATGCACGCAGTCTTTATCCTCAGCCGAGAAATAGATATTGCCATCCCCCTTGCTCCACTCCACACTCTGTACATTTGGATTGAAGTCCTTGGTCAGTGGGCGCACCTTCTTGTCTGCCAGCGACATGAGGTAGAGTTGAGTATCTATCATACTAGGTGTCTGACCTTCGTCCACATTCTTTCCAATGCCATCAAATGCCTCTGGCGAACCCGTAAGCAACACACTCTTGCCATCTGGAGAAAAGTATGCGCCACTCACAAATCCATCCTTATCTACCAAAGTCTCAGCCTGTAAGGTATTGAGGTCGAGACGATAGATGGAAGTCAGGGTGGTAGGACGCTTGGTGAGTCGTTCCTCGCTCTTGCTCATCAGAATGTAACGAGAATCGGCAGAGATGTCATTGAGATAAACATTGTGATAACCAAACGTGAGTGGTTGCATGACACCTGTAGCCAAGTCGTATTTGGCTAGGCTGCTTCGTTCTCTCCATCCCGGTTGTCTATCATCAGGCGACTTGATGTCAAATACCTGTGCATCCTTCTTTCTACCCTCAGTCGTAACAGTAAAAACCAGCGACTTCTCATCAGGCGTGAACTGGAAATAACCTTCAGGCAACTCCTCCACCAAAACTTCACGTTGCATATTAAGCGGATTGACGGTGATGAGCTGTAACTTGCCCTCGCTGTTCTTTTCCGTAAAATAGTATCTATTGGTTCGAGGCATCCATGCGATACGCTCGTCAAAGGAGGCAACAATTTGGTTGGTAAGACAATTACGCAATTCATTCTTCACATGATTATTGCCTTGATTGTCAAGCCATGTCTTACGATCGATGACAAACTTTCCGTTAGGTGAGATGGAAACACCAGGACAAGTCGGAATCTGCATCACGTCATAAATATTGTATGCACGCTTCGCCGACGATGATGTTTCGCCAATAGTGACGGCTTTCCCATCCTCTGCCGTAACGCTTACATGGCAAGGACCAGCATTAACAGACGTTGTCCCTTCGGAGTTCGAGGACGAAGATGAAGGAGACAGCTTCGTTGTCAGATATTTGATGACAACGGTATGATTCGATGGCATCAATGCCATCTCAGACTTGCCACCATTTGCTTTCACTGGTTCACCATCCACAAACAAGCGATAATCCTTCAAGCCGTTCACCGCAATTGTTACCTTAGTACGAGAGGTATTGGTAAATGTAAATGAACTAAGATGCAAGGCATCCTGACCGCCATTGGGAAGCACAGATACAGTCTTTGCTTGGTTCAGCACGCTCAAGTTGAGCGGTGAATCGAGCACGCCGTCCATCGAGTATTTCTCAGCTTTCACGTTCACACTATCAGCCATCCAAGGCACACTGACCGGATAAGGACCGGCATATTTAAATTTTTGGACTTCAATACTTTCTGCATTTACATTCAAGGAAGCCATCAATGCTGCGCTCATCAAGAAAGCAGCGATTCTAGATTTTGCTATCATATAATATATCTTTTATAATTCAAACATTAAAAAGCTAAACTTCAGCTTTTGTCATTCATTCTAAAGGCGAGCTACCAACGTCATTCCCATTGGTGCAACAGAAAGGCTGACATCTTGTTTTTTTTTACCCTTTCCCAAGATGATATCACCTATCCAATATCCTGCTTCGGCAGAAGCAACGCCAATGGCTGCACCCGCTACAACATCCCCCCAATGATGGCGATTGCGACGCACTCTATCCACAGCCACTGTGGTAGCCACAGCATATCCCGCGACACCTATCCAAGGCGACACTTTACGATACTCATGCATCAATGTGGTAGCGCCACAAAAGGCTACAGCCGTATGTCCCGACGGAAACGAATGGTTGTCGGTGCCATCCGGTCGCATTTCATGTATTGTATGCTTGAGGGAATAAGTGACAGCAGCGTTGATGCCAAACGATACAACCGATACCGTAAGTCGTCGTTTCCAAGAACTCTCAGCTGGTACACCTAAGAGTTTTAGTCCGAAGACAGCAGCCGTAGGAACATACTCCAACACATTGTCGATGCCATCGCCATGATAGCGCTTATACTGATGAGCGACAGGCTCACTCACCTCCTGAGCCAAACAACCATTGCTTATCAAGAGCGATAAGGTGAATATTGCTAATCTTTTACTTTTCATACTGCAAAAGTAGGCAAAATAATCCAATTACGAGCATTTTAGAGTTAAAAAACAAAAAACACTCGTTCTTCCCTTACATTTTGATTAATTTTGCAAAGAAAAAGTAAAAGTTTCATATCAAAAAGATACAAAGATAAGAATGAAAAGAATGCAGATACCGCTACTCGGCAAGATTATCATCGCCATCGTATTGGGCGTCGTACTGGGAAATGTTCTCACGGAAGAATGGGTAAGACTTTTCCTCACCTTCAATGGTATTTTCAGTCAGTTTTTGGGCTTTATGATACCTCTTATCATTATCGGACTGGTGACTCCAGCTATTGCCGACATCGGTCATGGAGCTGGCAAATTGCTCCTCGTCACTGTGGGCTTGGCATTTGCCGACACCATCTTGGCAGGTTTATTGGCTTACGGAACGGGATCGCTATGCTTTCCTGACATGGTAGCTCGCACAGGACATGTAACCGTAGATAAAATAGAGGAACTCAAACCGTTCTTCGAACTGAAAATACCAGCCATGGTGGATGTGATGAGTGCACTTGTATTCTCCTTTATCGCTGGCATTGGTATTGCCTACAAATCGAGCCGCACAATGCACAATGTCTTCAGAGAATTCAAGGACATCATATCGGGCGTCATCTCCAAGATTATCATTCCTCTCTTGCCACTTTATATCTTCGGCATCTTCCTCAACATGACGTTTACTGGAGAGGCATATCGCATCTTGGTGGTCTTTGCCCAAATCATCCTCGTCATTTTGGTACTCCACGTGGTTATTCTACTATATGAGTTTGTGATAGCAGGCGGATTATCTCACAAGAACCCTTTACGGTTGTTGTTCAACATGTTGCCAGCCTATTTTACGGCACTCGGCACCTCCTCATCAGCAGCCACGATACCTGTCACATTGAAGCAAACACTGAAGAATGGCGTCACCGACGGCATAGCCGGATTTACGGTTCCTCTTTGCGCCACCATCCACCTATCTGGTTCGATGATGAAAATCACTTGTTGCGCCCTCACAATCTGTATGCTCAATGGAATGCCACACGGCTTGCCGCTTTTCCTCAACTTCATCTTCGTGCTCTCCGTCTGTATGGTTGCAGCCCCTGGAGTACCAGGAGGAGCCGTCATGGCAGCCCTTGGTCCACTCGCTTCTGTCTTGGGTTTCGATGCCGACATGCAAGCACTCATGATAGCTCTGTATATCGCCATGGATAGCTTCGGCACAGCTTGCAACGTGACTGGAGACGGCGCTATCGCCATCGTGGTCGATAAGATTTTCAGAAAGTGATATTTACTATTAATTCATTATTATTTATAATTTCATTCGTCTATGTCAACGATTATTTATCCCTCCCCTATATTTGGTCCTGTAAACTCCCGCAGATTGGGTGTTTCACTTGGCATCAATCTCATGCCAGACGATGGCAAAGTTTGTTCATTCGACTGCCTCTATTGTGAATGCGGCTTCAATGCTGATTTCCGACCTACTCACAAACGTCCTACTCGTGAACAAGTGAAAGCAGGACTTGCCGAGGTCTTAGAGAATCGACACAAGAATCACGAGCCTCTCGACGACATAACTTTCGCAGGTAATGGTGAGCCTACAGGACATCCCGACTTCAAGGCTATCGTAGAGGACACAGTGGCTGTACGCAACCAGTATTTTCCAGAGGCAAAACTCTCTGTTCTCAGCAATTCCACCTATATATATAAGGAGGAAGTGCGGGAGGCCCTCATGCTTGTCGATAACAATATCTTGAAGCTCGACACGGTCGATATGGATTACATCAAGAAGTTGGACCGTCCACAGCAGCCTAACTATGATGTGAAGGAAATCATCAAGTATCTCAAGATGTTCAAAGGTCACGTCATCATTCAGACGATGTTTCTTCGTGGAGATAATATGGACAATACTACCGAGAAATATATAGGTCCTTGGCTCGAAGCAGTAAAAGACATACAGCCAGAGAAAGTAATGGTCTATACCATTGACCGTGAGACTCCAGATAAGAAGTTGGAGAAAGCACCACGTGAAGTGCTCGATGCCATCAAGACTCGTGTAGAAGCCCTCGGCATCCCTTGCACTGCCAGTTATTAAACCATTCAACTTCCACTTTTGCAGTTATTTAGTTGAAAGAGAGAAAGAAAACGAGATAAGAGAAAAAATAAAGAATGAAAGAGAAAAGCAACATTCTGATTGTCAGCGATATGTGCGGTTACGGAAAGGTATCAGCGGCTGTACAAATGCCCATATTGTCATATATGGGACACGATGTATTCAATCTGCCCACAATGCTCATCAGCAATACCTTCCCATACGGCAAGTATGCTATCCTAGAATGTACTTCCTACATCGAGGAAGCCCTCCAAAAATGGAATGAGCTTGGCATACATTTCGATGCTATCACCACTGGTTTCATCCCTTCCGAGCAACAGGCGCAACTTATCGCTCGCTATTGCAGAGAGCAAGCTGCATTGGGAACAGAGATATTCGTTGATCCCGTTATGGGCGACTATGGCAAACTCTATGGCGGAGCCAATGAGGGCACCATCCGCTGCATGAGAGAGATGCTCAGTGTGGCGCACCTCTGTTTTCCTAACTATACAGAAGCCTGCCTGCTCACAGGTGCTGAATATAGCGAGAAAGGAATCTCGAAGAGCGAAGCATACGAACTGGTCAACCAACTGAGAGAAATAGGTTCATTATCAGTGCTCATCACTTCTTGCATCGTGGATGGTCAGCATGCTGTTGTGGGATTCAATCACGAGACTGATGAATATTTTGTCTTGCCATACGATGAGATTCCTGTACAATTTCCCGGTACAGGTGACATTTTCTCCAGCATCATTGAGGGAAGGCTCACCGATGGCGACAACCTACAGCATGCCACCCGTGTCGCCATGGATACCTTGCGCAACTGGATAGACATCAACAAAGACAATGCGGACAAGAACCGTGGCATTCCTATTGAGCGCCATCTAGCTGACTTGTAACAGATAGAAGTTTCGCAAGTGATAGAAGTTAAGTAACCGACAGATATGACATTAGAACAACTGATACGGCAGTTTGGGAAGTTGCCTGCTTCCCAAATCGCCGTCCAAGTAAATGACACTTTGGCTCATCATCAGAGCCTTATCATCACCGCCCCTCCTGGCGCAGGCAAATCCACCTTACTCCCCCTCACCCTTTTGAAAGGTATGAAAACCAGAGGCAAGATTTTGATGCTGGAACCTCGCCGTATTGCCGCTCGACAGATAGCTGAGCGCATGGCAGACATGTTGGGCGAGAAGGTGGGTGAAACAGTGGGCTATCGAGTGCGATTCGAGAGGAAGGTTTCTGAACGCACCCAAATAGAAGTGCTTACCGAGGGCATCCTCACAAGAATGCTAGTTGGCGATGCAACACTGGATGGCATCGACATGGTGATTTTCGATGAATTCCATGAGCGAAGCCTCCAGTCAGACTTAGCTTTCGCCCTCACCCGCCAAACACAGCTACTAATCCGTGACGACTTGCAACTCGTCATTATGTCGGCTACCATAAATGTGGAAGACATCAGCAAGGCAATACAAGCTCCCGTTATAGAGAGCAAAGGAAAGATGTATCCTGTGGAAGTGAAATATGCCCAAGAGACACCCGACCGTTTCCATATCACACAAGCAGTAGCGAGTGCCATTGTCAGAGCCTATAGAGAACATGATGGCAACATCCTCGCCTTCTTGCCTGGACAAGCAGAAATCATAAGATGCGAGGAAATGCTGAGAGGGGCGTTTGCGACAGAATGGAATGATAACGTAAGTGCAAATCAGCCCATCACAACGAGCATTTATCCGTTATATGGCAATCTCCCACAAGAGCAGCAACGTGCAGCCATCGCCCCCTCTCGTAAGGGCGAACGAAAGATTGTCCTTGCCACGCCCATTGCAGAAACGTCTCTCACCATCGAGGGCGTAAGAGTGGTCGTGGATTCTGGACTTTGCCGTCAACTGGTCTATGAGGCGAGCACAGACCTCAGTCACTTGGAGACCGTAACTATCAGTCAAGACATGGCGACACAGCGTATGGGACGAGCCGGAAGACTCGCCGAAGGCACATGTTATCGCCTGTGGACCTTGGCATCCCAACATCAGATGCAAGAGCAACGCAAGCCTGAGATAGAAGAAGCCGACTTGTCATCCTTGGCACTCGCCATTGCAGCCTTTGGTGAAAGCGATGTACTCTCACTCCCTTGGCTTACCCCTCCACCTACAGGGCACATCATGCAAGCTGTGAAAACATTGAAAGCATTAGGTGCCATTTCACCACTCGATGAACTCTCAATCACTCCCCTCGGCAAAAAGATGGCACAAATGCCTTGTCACCCTCGTATTTCGAAAATGATTTTGAGCGCAGCATCAACCAGCGAGAAGAGTTTGGCTTGCGATATTGCAGCCCTCTTGGAAGAAAAGGATCCATTAGCAGATAAAGAGGATTGCGACATGAGCCTACGTATCAGCTATCTCAGAAGCGCAAGAAAAAATAAGAATCTGGGCAAATGGGCTCGAATCGCACGAATTGCACAAGAATACCAAAGGATGTGCCGAAAGAAAGAGAACACAGACCAGACGAAGAAAGCAATACGAGATTCCAAGGACGCTCATACCGATATAACTGCAGAGGATATTGGCAGACTAGTCGCCTATGCCTATCCGGAACGCATCGCCAAAGCTAGCGATAACCTCGGCAACTTTCGTTTGGCCAATGGTCAACTGGTACGAATCGACTCTACCGATGCCCTTTCTGCAAAAGAATGGATAGCCATCGCCTCGCTCCACACCATGAGCAACAGCAGCCAAACATCACTTCACGCTACAGGCAATGCCGGCAAAGTATTCCTCGCCGCACCCCTTGATGAGCAGACACTAGAAGAAATCGCCATTCCTCACCAACGTATCTCTTGGGACTCAAAGCTAGAGGGTGTAGTAATGCGAGAGGAGAGACGTATCGGCTTGCTTGTGCTCGACAGCAAACCGATGCATGACATCGACAAGGAGAAAATCAAGGCTATCGTCTGTGAGGCTGTGAAGAAAGACGGATTGAGCCTACTCGACTGGAATAACGACGTGCAAAGGCTCCAACTGCGTGTGGCTAAAGTAAAGGAGTGGCATCCGGAGCTTGACATTCCCGACCTTTCAACCGATTATCTCTTAAACACAGCTAGCGAATGGCTTCCATTCTATCTAGAGGAGAATGACAAAGTAAAGTCGAATGCCAATGAGTTAAAGAAGTTGCCACTCCATGAGATGATTTGGAATATCCTACCCTACGATTTGCAACAATCCATTGAACATCTCGCACCTACACACATCCAAGTGCCTTCGGGTAGCAAGATTCGAGTGGATTATCGTCAAGGAGCCGACGCACCCATATTGAGTGTACGCCTACAAGAATGCTTCGGGATGCAGGAAACTCCTTGTGTGAACGATGGCAAACAACCAGTATTGATGGAATTGCTATCCCCTGGTTTCAAACCCGTGCAGTTGACACAAGATCTTTCTAGTTTTTGGAAAGGTACTTACTTCGAGGTACGAAAAGAACTGAAGCGTCGCTATCCCAAGCATTTTTGGCCTGAGAATCCATTGGAGAGCATGGCGGTGAAGGGAGTAAAGAAAAAGTAACAACAACTCCGCTATGAGCCTATTGGTCTCATAGCGGACAAAAAAAATAGAGCTTGTTTCACAACAAGCTCTACCTACATACTTACTAAAACTAAATTAACCACTAAAAAAACTAATATTTTCAATATTGCGTTAACAATATCTTTTTCTAAACAGTTGCAAAGTTATAGTAAATTTTCGAAACCACCAAATTTTTCTGTACTTTTTTACAGAAAATAGTGAAAATAATTACTAAAACTTGTAAGAGAGAGTCATTAAGAGCTGATGACGATTGTTTTTTACCTCTGTTACAGGGGCTACGCAATCATTAGCACTGTCCTCATTATCATAGTAACTCATGAATGGATAGAAGTCTCCCTTCTGAGCACTATACTTATATGCGACATCAAATCCCCATCCCTGATAGTTGAAACCGATACCTGCTGTGATACGGTTGGTAGCCTTCCAATTGGTGTAGTCGCTGCTGGTGGCATAAGCTGTACCAGGAGAGGCTATGCTCTGGTCACGATAACCTCTGTCTCTGAACATTGGAGAAACATAGTTGTAACCCAAACGAAGAGCGAGCATAGAGATTGGCTTGTATTCCAAACCCAACTTCACAGTGCTTACGCCTTTCAGAGAATAGCGAGTATTGTCATTCATACCATCATCACTGCTACTGGTCTCATAATAGTCACCATACCAAGAATCATAGTAACCACCATCCTTCACACGATTGTCCATGTGATCATACCAAGCATATTCATAGGTAGCACCCAATGCAAGATAATTGCCCACGGTATGACCGAGACTTACGCCAGCCTTCCAAGGAGTATTCAAGCGAAAATCGTATGTACATCCATTTTGGCTAGTACCCGTCAGCGCCTGACCATTTGCATCGTAATCTTTCAACTGCAGAGCGGATGCTCCTTTCAATGTCAAGTCATAATATACTGGAGAATTGATGTACGCACCGATACGGAAAGGAGAATCCTTAACAGGACGGAAGATGACACCCAACTTCACATCGAAGCCTGTACCATCAATCTTCAAGTCTTCTTTCTGATCTGATTCAGGCTCTTCTGACAGTCCAGGACCTGGCACCAAGTTCTCTGCATAGTAAGAACTGCTGCGATAGTTGACATCATGGATGCCGACTGTCAAACCGAGCCATACACGATTGTTGAGTGAACCACTGATATTGAAGTCATACTCACCGATATATCCATGCTGATATTGACCGAAAAGGAACTCCTTGCCATTATAATATGCCATCTGACTCTTATCGTCACTCTTGTTCATCAGATTATCATAGTTGGCATCGACGCCCGTCCAAATCATATCATTTCCCTGCTGGTTATGATAAGCACCATACTTGATGGCTGTCAACTTGCTCTGAGAAGCACCACCCAAAGAGTTAGCTGCATTCAAAATCTGACCAAAGTCAGCGCTCTTATGATAATTGAACGCCAAGTTGAGATAGCTACTACGGCCACGAGTAGGTGACCATACGATACCTAGCTGGTCAAAACTTACATGCGACTTGTCGCCCTTGAAGTCGATAGTTGTAGCATTATAACTAGTATGGTTCTCAGCATCGGTTTGAGCCACGACACCAGCGGAGATGCTCACTTGATTCTTACGGAATAGACCGATACCCGCAGGGTTGGTGCCAATCGTAGAAATATCTGCACCGAGAGCCTCCATGGCTCCACCCATACCAACATATCGTGCGGTACCATTAAGACTGTTTTCAGCCAACTTGGTATCTTGGTAGGTTTCCTGAGCTAGTGCTGGGACAGCCATGAGCCCTAGCATTGCCAACATAAAATATTTAGAATTCTTCATAATCTTTCTTAGCTTAAAAACATTTCACTTATCTTCTGCCACCAAAGCTGCCGCCACCTGAGCGAGCACCACCTCCGAAGCTACCGCCAGAGTGACCGCCACCGAAGCTACCTCCGCCAAAGCTACCTCCGCCAAAGCTGCCGCCACGATTGCCAAAGCCTCCAAAATTGGAGTTGCTATTAGATGGCACCGAGTTACCATAGTTGCTGTTAGAACGAGAACCGAAACGATTGTTGCTGTTATTATTGAAGGTACGATTATTGCTCGTATCATAGCGACTACCATTCTTGCCAGGTCCACCCCAACTGCGATTGCCGGCCAATCCACGAGGGTTGCCTCCATAGCTTACATGAGAATAGACTGGACCGCCCCAATACCAAGGGCTATAATAACCACCCCATCCATAATACCAAGGGGCGTACCAACCATAGTAGCCTGCATAGCCATAGTACCAAGGATCGTAGAATGGATCAAACCAAGGGTCGTACCATCCAGCATAATAGCCATAACGCCAAGGATTTCTCCATCCCCAGTAGCCACTACGCCAATAGTATGGACCTACACCATAATAATCATAGAACCAAGGATTGTAGTAGCCATCCCAACGGCTCAGGTCACGAGTATATTCGAAATCCTCATCCTGGTTGATGTACTTCTTGGCGAAAGCTGCATCATCATAGATAGAATCAGGTTTCACACCCTTGTCGAGACGGAAAGAGATGATGTCGTTGCCTAGGGAATCCGTTGTGATACCTTGATAGTGACTGAGGATTCGGCCATTGCGATTGTACTCATCAACAGATCGAGGGCTACCCGACCAATATATTGCATAGATACTATCACGACGAGCACGTTGCTGGTTGTAAGCCTTGATTCTCTGCTCACGCAAGGCAGCTTCCTTCTTGGCCTCTTGTTTCGGATTGAAATAGAGGTCATCGTCCTGTGCCATTGACACCAATGGCAACGCTGCCAAAAGGACTGTACAAAGAACTAACTTTCTCATTATATTGCTCCTTTTCTTTTAATTCTTTTCAGATGTTGATTCCTGAATGTGCTAGTCAGCCATCCCATATCACGAGAAGAGCATTTTTTAGCCTCATTCGTCACTCTTAAAATCATCTGAGTGCAAAATTATTGCTTATTCTTATGCAAAATTAAAGAAAAACCCTAAATAATGGTAGGTTTTTCCCTATTTTTTATAAATTTGCAGTGTTTTTTAGACAATAACAAGAAATCAAGAGCAAGATATGAAATATTTAGTAGCCAAATTTAAGATAGCAACGAGCGAAGACTTGTTGCAAGTGTGCAAGGACCTCTTGGCAGATAGTGCCGCAGAGGCAGGTTTCGAATCCTTCGAGGAAACTCAGGAAGGACTGGAGGCGTATGTGCAGAAAGAATTGTTTGACAAGAATGCCCTCGATGCTTCCATCGCCGATTTTCCTATCGAGGGAACCGACATCTCCTACACCATCGAAGATGCTGAGGACAAAGACTGGAATGAAGAATGGGAAGAGCAAGGTTTCGACCCGATCTGCGTGGATGACCAAGTACTCATCTATGATGCCAAACATCCAGAGCTCCACCCGACCACATCACCCGACCACATCGAAATTGGCATTGAGGCGAAGTTGGCTTTTGGAACTGGCAATCACGAGACCACTCGAATGATCGTCTCCACCTTATTAAATATGAACCTTTATAAGATGAGAGTTTTGGATTGCGGATGCGGAACTGGCATTCTCGGACTCGTTGCCTCCAAACTAGGGGCGAACGAAGTGGTAGGTTATGACATCGATGAATGGAGCGTGGAAAATGCCAAGCATAATGCCCAACTCAATGGCGTAGATAACTTGGAAGTCTATTTCGGCAACGCATCGGTCATCAACCATATCAGCGGTGTGTTTGACGTAGTTCTCGCCAACATCAATCGCAACATCCTGCTAGAAGACATGAAGTCGTTCCGTGGTGTACTCAACGAAGGTGGCTACATGATACTCAGCGGTTTCTATGAGGAAGACATTCCTGTCCTACTAGAAAAGGCAAAGGAATTCGGACTATACGAGTCTGGACGAAGAACAGACAACAACTGGGCTTGCCTCGTTTTGAAAAATAAATAAAAAGACAGCATTTCTAGAAAAGATAATTTTTCTAGAAAAAGATATAGTTCTAAGTAAGACAACATTTCTAGAGAAAGATACGTTTTTACAGAAAAACAAAAAAGGCTAGCCCAATCAAGCTAGCCTTTTTTGTGTCGAAGCCCACATTATTCTTCACTATCCTCATCCTCAGCGTCAAGGAGAGATTCCCCTTTGGAGCCGATACACAATTTGCGAAGGTCATAGAAACTTCCATTATAGATATTGAAATCGACATACCCTTTGATACCTGGCAATTTGCCGGCATCAGTATGTTGCCAAAACTTCCATTTTCCTTGGTATTGCACCTTATCTACATAATAGTGGGCTATCCAATAAGGATAGTCGTCAAAGACGGGCGCACTAAGATATTTCTCCTTAAACTTGTAATACGTATAGATGATAGGCTTGGCATGATACTTATCCTCTACGATATGCAGCCATGTCAAGACATCCCTTTGAAAATCATCCACACTCTTGTCGGCTGGCTTATGCTCAATATCCAACACTGGAGGCAAGTCGCCTTCCGTTAGATGTACCTTGTCCAAGAAATAATAAGCTTGTTCACGAGCCGAAGACTTATTGCTCCAGAAGTGATAGACACCACGGATGAAACCATAGTCGCGTACTTGATTGAAATTTTCTCTGAAATGATCATCAAGACGCGATGCACCCTCGGTACTCTTGATGATGACAAAACGCACGGGACATCCCTCTATCATAGCGTTCTTGAGCTGTTCCCAGTCTATTTCTCCCTGATAATGCGAGATGTCAATGCCATGAATCTCATACCCCTCAGGGTATTCGGCGTCACCATACAAAGCTCTCCACCTGAAACCGGTAGGACTGACGAAGAAATAATAAAAAGCCCAAATATAGACAAGGATGATGGCTATACCGCCTATCCACCAAGCCCATCGCGGATAACGATGCATGAATTTGGGCAAAAAAGAAGACGAACGTCTTCTGCCACGTCCCCCACCACGCCGAGTTGTATTCTTTCTCGACATGGAAGTTTTTTTCTGTGTAGAAGTCGTTCGTCTTGTTGACATATAGTATTTATACTAAATTACTTAGCCTGCTCCAGCTGGAGAGTCTTTGTGGTCTGGTCGCAAACCTCAGATGGACCCCAGTACTGGATAGGACCTGGATAAACGTATGCTGTCTCCTTAGCCCACTGCTCACGCTTAGAAGCGAAGAACTTGAATGGAGCACCATCCAACTCTACGAGAGCCTTGCGGATAACAGGCTTGTTGGCACCGTTACGACGCTCGATATTCATCATCATAGTGATTGGCACACCACCAGCAATCCACTCAGCAGCAGGAGCTGTTGTGTTCTTGATGATAGACATATAACCAGTCTTGCCATTAGCGATCAAGCGAGAAGCGTTGTAACCGAGTGAGTAGCAGTAGTCAGCATCGTAGTTAGAAGGAGCTGCGCAACGACCCTCGTAACCGAAGAAGTGGTGCTGAGCAGAGAACTTACCTACGAACTTGCCCTCTTCCTTCCAAGCAGCCAACTTCTTAGCTACCATGCGAGAAAGCAACTTCTCTGTCTCGATGAGAGATACCTGTACGTTTCCGTGAGGGTCACGATCGAGGCAAAGCTGACGAGCCACATCCTCTGGGAGAGACTCCAATACAGCGAGGTTGTCCTTAGCGATAGCACCCTTAACGAATGCAATCTGCTCCTCAGCAGAAGCAAACTCACGAGACTCACCTGTTGCAGGGTCGGTCAATACCTCGTTCAACTCAGCGATCAACTTCTTGATAGCAGGGATGAACTCGATCAAGCCCTCTGGGATGAGCACGGTACCGAAGTTGTTGCCCTCAGCAGCACGAGCAGCTACCACGTTAGCGATATATGTTACAACATCATCAAGAGACATATTCTTAGCCTCTACCTCCTCAGATACCAAGCAGATGTTTGGCTGAGTCTGGAGAGCGCACTCAAGGGCGATGTGAGAAGCAGAGCGACCCATCAACTTGATGAAGTGCCAGTACTTACGTGCAGAGTTGCAGTCACGCTCGATGTTACCGATCAACTCAGAGTATGTCTTACAAGCTGTATCAAAACCGAAAGAAGTCTCAATCTGCTCGTTCTTCAAGTCACCATCGATAGTCTTAGGGCAACCGATTACCTGTACGCCATACTTCTTGGCAGCATAGTACTCAGCGAGTACACAAGCGTTGGTGTTAGAGTCGTCACCACCGATGATAACGAGTGCCTTGATGCCAAGCTCACGAAGGATTTCGATACCCTTCTCAAACTGGTCTTCCTTCTCCAACTTAGTACGGCCAGAACCGATAATATCGAAACCACCAGTGTTACGATACTCGTCCATCAACTCAGGAGTAATCTCCATGTACTTGTGATCAACGAGACCACCAGGACCGAGGATGAAGCCATAGAGCTTGTTAGCAGGATTGAGAGACTTCACACCGTCGAAAAGACCAGAGATGACGTTGTGACCACCAGGAGCCTGACCACCAGAAAGGATAACACCTACGTTGAAAGCAGGAAGTTCCTGAGCCTCGCCAGCCTCGAATGTGATGACAGGCATACCGTATGTGTTAGGGAACAATGCCTTGATCTCATCTTGGTTACCTACTGACTGTGTTGCTGCACCCTCTACTGCCTTAACAGGGCCCTGAAGAGCCTTTGGCAACTTTGGCTGATAAGCAGCTCTTGCAATTTGCAATGCACTTTTTTCCATAATTATTTTCTTATATTTAAAAGTTGAAACTTCAAAAACAATGCAAAAATAACCTTTTTCCGTGAGATATGGAAAGAAAAAATCTAAAATAGAGTTAATCAACGCTTTTTTTTGTTTCTTCTGCTTGGATTTCGGAGATTTTTGTTAACTTTGAGCATCAATTTCATAGTTTTAATCATTAAACTCTACGAATTATGGCAAACAAAAGAGACTTAAAACGCACTATCAATTACATTACAAGCGAGCTTTTCGCTGAATGTGTCGCAGCTTCATTGTACAATGGAGACACCAAACAGGCTGATGTCGATGGCATCCTTTCAGCCATCGTCATGCTCAATACAGATTTCATCAAACGAGTTTCTCATCCTGAGCCAGGCGTGAAGCCAACGCTCTACTTCAAGAATCTCATCACAGACTTCAACAAGCAGTCGAGTGAGATTATTGACCAAATCACCAACCTAGCATAGTCTTTTCACCTTATTATATATAATGATACAGAAAATTTGCTATTGGATATTGTACAAGCAATTGGGATGGACCAAGGAGGTGACCGTGGATATACCAGAGAAATACATCATTTGCCTGGCACCCCACACGAGCAACTGGGATTTGATATTGGGGCAACTCTATGCCCATGCTGAAAGAATCAAGAGTAACTTCCTGATGAAGAAGGAGTGGTTCTTCTGGCCTTTGGGACCTATCTTCCGCAAGATGGGAGGCATCCCCGTATGGAGAAGCAAGCACACCAGCATGACCGACAACCTGGCTGAGGAAGCGAAGAAGAGAGATAGTTTCGTACTCTGCATCACACCAGAAGGTACTCGTTCTCTCAACCCCGATTGGAAAAAGGGCTTCTATTTCATCGCTCAGAAAGCCGGTTTGCCTATCTTGCTCTATGGCATAGATTACCAAAAGCGACATATCCAATGCACCAAGACCATCATCCCATCGGGAGATGTAGAGAAGGACATGCGTGAAATCAAACTCTATTTCAAGGACTTCAAGGGCAAGAAACCAGAGAAGTTCACAATAGGTAACATAGATTGAAGAAATTGAATAACAGAAACCGTTTAAGACTTTGCGTGTTAGGCAGTTGCTTGCTTACAACGGCAACCACCTTACACGCTCAATATTTAGAAGGAAACACAAGGGCTTGGGGCAACATCGAGTACCAAGACGACCCTTGGGTTTTCAATACATCTCATCCCTATTTCATTACCGAAGGACTTCAAAACAGGCATCTTTCGGTATGGGCTTCCCATGGCAGATATTATGACAATGAGAAGCACACCTGGAAGTGGCAGCGTCCTAATCTTTTTTGCACCACAGAGGACCTGTTCACCCAAACCATTGTGATCCCTTACTTGATTCCAATGCTTCAGAATGCAGGCGCCATCGTGTTCACTCCTCGTGAGAGAGACTGGCAAAAGCATGAAGTGATCGTTGACAACGATGATGCCATCAAGGGCAACTCTTATGTCGAGACCGTCAACGGCAAGAAGTGGAAAAAGGGAAAACAACCGGGCTTTGCCGCCACAAAGGCGCTCTACTCCGATGGCGAGAATCCATTTGAGGAGGGGTCCGTGAGGAAGGCAAAGGCCACCAAGAAAAAGAATCATAGTGAAATCAGCTACCAACCTCAAATCCCTGAGGCTGGCAGATATGCCGTGTATGTCAGTTACCAGTCACTGTCCAAAAGTGTGAGCGACGCCAAGTACATCGTGTATCACAAAGGACAAACAACCGAGTTTTCCGTCAACCAAAAGATGGGCGGCGGCACTTGGGTATATCTGGGTACGTTCGACTTCGATAAAGGCTGCAACATATTTAATCGTGTCGTAGTCACCAACCAAGCTTCTTCCAAGGGCTATGTCACCAGTGACGCCGTGAGATTTGGTGGTGGCATGGGCAACATCGTCAGAGGCGAATACAACAGCCGCTTGCCTCGTTGCCTAGAAGGTGCTAGATACTACGCCCAGTGGGCTGGCGCTCCCTACTCTGTCTATGGTGGCAGAAAGGGAACCAACGACTATGCGGATGACATCAATACTCGTTCGCTGATGACCAACTGGCTGGGCGGCGGCAGCGTCTATATGCCTGCCATCGACGGCAAGAAAGTGCCTATCGAACTCTCACTCGCCGTACATAGTGACGCAGGTTACAACAAGGACGGCAAATCTACTTGGGGCGCACTCGCCATCTGCACGACCAACTTCAATGATGAGCGTCTCAACAGTGGCATCTCCCGATTCACCTCCAAGGACTTTGCCAAGACCTTGCTGAAGAATCTCGTCACCGACATGAAGGCGAAGTATGGAGAATTTGGAGAGCGATACCTCTGGGACAGAAACTACTCCGAGACACGTCTCCCAGAAGTTCCTTCCGCCATCATCGAGACCCTTTCACACCAGAGTTTCCCGGACATGAAGTTGGCACAGAATCCAATGGGCAAGTTCACCATCGCCCGTTCACTTTATAAATCCATCCTGAGATACGTTTCCTCCAATCATGGTAGCAAATACACGGTGCAACCTTTGCCACCAAATCATTTCTCCGTAGAGGTCAATGCACTGGGTGTCGCTACCCTATCATGGAGTCCACAAACCGACAAGCAGGAGCCTTCGGCTATCCCATCTTCCTACCTATTATATATAGCAGAAGGAAGAGGTGGATTTGACAACGGACAGATGGTGAAGACCGCAGCGTGCCAAGTGAAGTTGGAGCCAGGCAAGCTCTATCGCTTCAAGGTAACCGCCTTCAACAAGGGTGGCGAGAGTTTCCCTTCCGAGACGCTCTCTGCCTTGTACAACCCCAATGCCAAGAAGACGGTACTCGTGGTCAACAACTTCCACCGCCTCGCTTCACCACAAGTCATCGACAACGCCACAGAGCAGGGCTTCGACCTCGATGCCGACCCAGGTGTCAGCTATGGCTTGACGGCAGGATGGAGCGGCAAGCAGAAAGTCTTCAATAAGTCGAGAATGGGAGACGAGAGTGAGAACGGACTGGGATATTGCGGCAACGAGATGATAGGACAGTTTGTGGCAGGCAATGACTTCAACTATACTTGCGAGCATGCTTCTGCCATCGCAGCCACACAGAAATACAACATTGCCAGCTGTTCGAGCGAAGCCATCATTTCCGGCAAGGTAGATATGAAACATTACACGGTCGTTGACCTCATCAATGGCTTGGAAAGATACGATGGTTACACACCTGAGTACTACAAGTCGTTCTCGCCATCATTGATGAATCGCCTACAGAACTACGCTGTTCAGGGCGGTCGCCTCTTCGTGAGCGGTTCTTACCTGGGAAGCGATATGCAGACCACCGAAGAGAAAGCCTTCTTGGCAAACACCCTCAAGGTGGCTTACGCTCCCAACGACAGCATCGCACCTACAGCAGATGTAGAAGGACTCGGATTGAAATTCAACTACTACAATACGCTGAATGAAACCCATTATGCAGCCACGCATCCAGAGATACTCCAGCCTGCGACAGACCACGCCATTTGCGCCATGCAATATGAGAGTGGAGCCAGTGCGGCAGTGGCTTTCAAGTCGGGCAATGGCAGCACCTTCACCATGGGATTCCCATTCGAGTGCATCAAGGACGAGAGATTGCGTAGCCAACTGATGGCTGGCATCCTCAAATACTTGACGGAAGAATAAGAAGCCCTGCTTTTGAGAAGCAACAGAAAGAAAACAAAGAAAATAATTAAAGAAAACAAAGAAAATAATTAAAGAATAAAGAACTATGTATAAGATTCAAGCAAACCAATCAGGCACTCGCTCCATCGAAGTGAGCGACCTCCATTTAGAGACTATCGACAAGTACCAACTTCTTCGCAACCTCGTTGACAGCAATGGCATCATCGACGAGGAAGTGCTCGACAAGTTGAAGTTCAACGTACGCTCCCTCCTGGAGTCATCTTCTTGCCAAGACAAGAACTTACTCGACCTCTGCCTGGACGTGATCTACAACAACAATATGAAGGCGCTCGGACTCCACAACCTCGTATTGCTCTATGTAGATTGGAAGGACAAGAAGGAAGCTGAGGCTGCTGAGACAGCCGAACCTGATGCAGTGAATGACTAATTGACGATTGATGGATTATAAATTAACAGATTTTCTCCCCACTACCAAGAAGGAATGTGAGCTGAGAGGTTGGGACCAGTTGGACATCATCCTCTTCTCAGGCGATGCCTACATCGACCATCCAGCCTTCGGTCCTGCCGTACTTGGCAGAACCTTGGAGGCGCATGGCTACAAGGTGGCTATCGTTCCGCAACCCGACTGGCATGGCGACTTCCGTGACTTCAAGAAGTTAGGCAGACCTCGCCTCTTCTTCGGCGTGTCGCCAGGAGCCATGGACTCCATGGTGAACCGCTACACCGCCAATCGCCGTATGCGAAGCGAGGATGCCTTCAGCCCCGACTCTCGCCACGACATGCGTCCCGACTACCCTTCCATCGTCTATACCCAGATACTGAAGAAGCTCTATCCCGACGTACCTGTGGCACTCGGAGGCATCGAGGCTTCCATGCGCCGCATCAGTCATTACGACTATTGGCAGGACAAGCTCAAGAAGTGCATCCTCTGCGAGTCGGGAGCCGACTTGATATTGTATGGCATGGGCGAAAAATCCATCATCCAGTTGGCTGAGGAACTCGACAACGGCAAGAAGATAGAGGAAATCCGAGAGATGCCCCAGACAGTATTCCTCTGTAAGGAGGAAGAGATTCCTGACGGTTACAAGGACGATGACATCATCTTGCATAGCCATGAGGAGTGCTTGCACAACAAGAAGGGACAAGCCGAGAACGTGCGCCACTTGGAGGAAGAATCCAACAAGGTTCATGCCCAGCGCATGATTCAGGCGGTCGATAACAAGGTGGTGGTCGTCAATCCTCCTTATCCTACGATGACCACCGAGGAGCTAGATGCGTCGTTCGACCTTCCATACACCCGATTGCCACACCCGAAATATAAGGGAAAGACGATACCAGCCTATGAGATGATCAAGTTCTCCGTCAATATCCACCGAGGTTGCTTCGGCGGTTGCTCCTTCTGCACCATCTCAGCCCACCAAGGCAAGTTTGTGGTATGCCGAAGCAAGGAGAGTATCCTCAAAGAGGTGAAGAAAATCATCCAGATGCCCGACTTCAAGGGTTACCTAAGCGACTTGGGCGGTCCTTCTGCCAACATGTATGGCATGGGCGGCAAGAACAAGAAGGCATGCGAGCACTGCAAGCGTCCTTCCTGCGTGAACCCACAAATCTGTCCGAACCTCAACACCGACCACAGCAAGTTGCTCGAAATCTACCATGCCGTGGATGCACTTCCTGGCATCAAGAAGAGCTTCATCGGAAGTGGTGTGCGATACGACCTTCTCTTGCACAAAAGCAAGGACGAGAAGAGCAACGAGGCGGCTCGCCAATACACACGTGAGTTGATTACCAAGCACGTGAGCGGTCGCTTGAAGGTTGCCCCAGAGCATACTAGCGACAAGGTGCTGAAGCTGATGCGTAAGCCATCGTTCGAACAGTTCTACGAGTTCAAGCGCATCTTCGACAAGATCAACAAGGAAGAGGGCCTCAACCAGCAAATCATCCCATACTTCATCAGCAGCCATCCCGGTTGCCACGAGGAAGATATGGCAGAGCTGGCGGTCATCACCAAGGGTCTCGACTTCCATTTGGAACAGGTGCAGGACTTCACGCCTACCCCAATGACCATCTCGACCGAGACGTGGTACACGGGCTACGATCCATACACCTTGGAGCCCGTGTTCAGTGCCAAGACCCCGAAGGAGAAACTAGCCCAGCGCATGTTCTTCTTCTGGTATAAGCCTGAGGAGCGTCGTGCCATCGAGAGCGAGTTGAGGAAGATAGGCAGAAGCGACCTGATAGCCAAGCTCTACGACAAAGCCAGTTATGGGAAGCCACATGGCAAAGCGCATTACGATGACAAAGCCATCGGCTCCACCTACGACAACCCTGGCGTGGGAAGAGGTGCCAGAGGCAGAATTGCTTATCAGCCTAAGGGCTATGGCAACGTAGGTTGCTATGATGAGGAGAAATACCTCAACGACGGCAAGCCGCTCAACCAAAGAGATATGGCAAGGATGAGTCCTAGAGAACTGGCGAAGCTGACAAAGGCGCAGTTGAAAGCCGACAAGGGTTCGGGCTTCTTCAAGGACAAAAAGAAGAAGAGCTTCAACCCTAACTTCGATTCCGACAATCATAGAAAACAAAGAAACGAACCGAAGCAGCAACGAAATTGGAGCAATGGTCAGCCTGCCAATCGCAACAACAAGCGTAAGAGATAAGAGAGAAAGAGTTTGTCGCAACGCAGAATTTGTGACAAACTCTTTTTCTTCATACCAGTGTCCTTGCAGTTTACTTGCGTTATTACGATTGCAAAGGTACAGCAAATTTTCCGTATCACCAAATTTCAGCGTGTGATAAGGGAAAAATGATTATCTCACTCTGCAAACTCGGATTCCGATTTGGCTCGGATGCTTCGACATGTAAGTCCTCAATGTCATAGGCTCATCAATCACTTTCTTGTGAATGCTGCTGGCATTGAGTAGATGCAAGCCATCTGAATGCCAAGAGGCTATGCCGATATGGGTGGTATCGAGTCCCTTCTTATTGGTGATGATGACGATGATGTCGCCATCCAGGATGGTCTTGCGAAAGAGGCTGTTGTTGGCTATCTTTGTCTTGGGAATATAGCGATAACTCTTGCCGTTGATGCTATTCTCCAATGCCTTGATTCCCTTCAGGCGTACAGCGTTGCCATTGAGCATCTTGTAACTGCTCTGATGCGTGGTCATCCAATTCACGTTGATATGCTGCACCGACGTGAAAGGTGGATTTACCTGAATGTCAGTCACAATACCCTCCTCCACATTGTCATTGATCCAAGCGGTAAAATAATGTTGGCGCTTCTCGTAAGCCACGTCACCACCGATATATCTCACGTGCTTCAGTTGCTCACAATAGTCAGCGAAAGTATATTTCTTGCTCTCGGCGCATCTCGTCAACGCCACCACCATCTCAACGTATGTCGTGCAATCCAGTTGGGTGGTATTGATGACCAATCGCTCATCTTTCGCCGCATCCAAGGTGCCTGCCACATAAGGCACGCCCAGGAATTTCTTGCCAAAATAGAGCATCCAAGTCTTTGGCTTCGTCTTTAGGCGCGAAGCCTCTTTCAACAAAGTCACAATCTTGACACTATCTTGCTTCTTATACGTAGAATAGGCAGAGCGAGCCGATGCTGTTCCACCCAAAAGCAGCATACCCAAACAAGCGATAAAAGCTATTTTACTCAATCTTCTCATCGTTTCTTATCATTGATTTCTCTTCTTACCAAAGTTCACACCGACATAAATGTTGAGCGAACCAAACCAGTTGTTGGTAGAAAATTGCTCTTTCTTATAGTTATAGGAGTGAATCACCGTACTGGCACCAGCATACCACTTCGTATTATTCCAAACAACACCGAAACGACCGATGCCATCCAAGTTGAAGTTCTTGAAACTGAAATCCTTGAACTTCAGATGCGAATGACTGCCATCCGTATCAGAGTTCGACTGGTTGTAAGCCAAGCCTGCCGACAAGGAAGCATTGAAGAGCCAATTCTTCGCAAACACCCAGTTGTAGGCATACCCACAAGATGCCGATACATCGAAGTAATTGATTTCCGAGAACTTCAAGTCAGGGTCGATTCTGGATTCGCCATTCTCTTTCTTTCCCAATCTTTGGTCTAGGATACTACCCAGTTCATCCCAATCCACCTTCAGGTTATGCTCCGTATATCCGATACCCAGAAGCATAGAGCCTGCGCTTTTCCTTTGTACCGTACTCTGAGAGTAAGCCGCTGGATATGAGAACTTCCGATGATTAAAGATGTAGTAAAGGTTGAGACCCTTGATGCTCGCCTTGAAGCCCTCGAAAGGCACATTGCGCAAGGAGGAATAATCAGCATCGTCCAACCCATTCATCCTGTTGATGTGATAGTCATTGCCGGTCTGTCGCCAATACAAGTCGATGCCCAGCATACTGCTATAGAGACTCAAGTCGAACTCTTTCTTGCTAGAATGGTCTGACTTAAAACTGATGTGCTTCAAGTCGAGCGTATAACCTAGGAACACCCATCGCCATCCCACATACGGACCGAGACGGAAGGTTGGGTCTGGAGCAAAAACTATCTTCTGTCCATCCTTGCTCGACAAGGTATATTGCTCGTAGGTGTTAGTGTTTTGCAGCATCACGGTGTAGTTGTAATGCTGCGGCTCCACATAGTTGGTGTCGATGGTGCTAAACTCCCGGAAGAATCGGGTGAACACAGCGCCCACTCGATGAAAGAAAGTCTTCTTGTGCCTAGCCCTCGTCAAGCTATCAGCGGAAGAGCCTTGAAATATGGTCTTATTGAAAAGCGTACTGAATCTTATCGTATCACCACCCGCATCCTCCGCAGCACTGACGGGTGCCACGAAGCAAGAAAGCAAACATACGGATAATATCATCCTTTTCTTCATCTATATCTATTTCTCTTTTGGTTGTTTTTGTCTTATTCCCTAGGAAGAATCATCCTCTCCAAGAATGATAAATGACTCGTGAAAGATTAATTTTTCCAGAGTATTCTGTCCAAAACCCAGTTGGTTGGCGTGGCTGAAATCGCCGTACATGAACAGGTGCCAATGCCCTGCAAGTCTTCTATCACATTCTTGATGATAGGAAGCTGGACGTATGGTGGATTCGGCACAACGATCTCGCGGTGTCCCTCACTATTGATCAAGATGATTGGGTCGTAATTAAAGACGGAGAAGGACAACGAACCCTTGTCACCGATGACCTCGATGCGGTCTTCCTTGGCACTCTCATGCCCCACGAAGCACCAGCTGCCACTGCCCGGTATGCCACTCTCAAAATAGAAACATGCCGAAAGGGTATCCTCCGCTCCATACAGATGAGCACGATTGGCTGGATAGCCATGCGCACGAGTGATGACACCAAACAAGTCTTGCAAGAGGTCTATCTGGTGAGGAGCTAAATCGTAGAAGTAGCCACCACCCGATATATCCGGTTGCAAACGCCAAGGCATCTCCTTGCCGCTGGTATAGTCCAAGTCACGAGGAGGCACAGAGAAACGTACCTGCACATTGATAACCTCGCCTATACCTCCACTTCGGATAATCTCCTTAACCTTTTGGAAATAAGGCAAATATCGACGATAGTAAGCCACGAAGCAAGGCACACCCGTCTGCTCGCTCACACGGTTGATGCGGATGCACTCATTGTAGCTAGCAGCCAATGGTTTCTCTACATAGACAGGCTTGCCAGCCTTCATCGACATGATGGCGAAAGTGGCATGAGAAGACGGAGGAGTGGCAATATAGACGGCGTTGACGTCAGGATCATCTATGAGTTCCTGGGCATCCGTGTACCATTTGCGGATGTGATGACGCTCCGCATAGCTGCGAGCCTTGTCCTCACTTCGGCTCATCACTGCCACGACCTTCGAACCTGCCACCTCATTGAAAGCAGGTCCCGACTTCTTCTCGGTCACCTCACCGCAACCGATAAATCCCCACTTGATTTCTTTCATTGTTGATTATATTAAATCGTCTTTACCTTATTATACATGTCAGCAAAACGAATGCTGAGCATCATTCCTCTGCTATCGACTTATTGATTTGGTCGATATAGTCCAAGACCTCATCCCTGCCCATCTTCTTCTCACTACTGGTGATGAAATAAGGTGGCAGTTCTTCCCAGCGGTCTTCCAGCGCCTTCATCCACTTCTCGGCGTTCATACGAGCCTTCACCGGACCGAGCTTGTCTGCCTTGGTGAAAACGATGCAGAACGGGATGTTGCTCTCGCCCAACCAATCGACAAACTCACGGTCTATCTTCTGTTGGTCGTGGCGCACGTCGATGAGTACGAAGACATTAGCCAACTGTGGGCGCTGCAAGATGTAGCTGGATATCATCTGCTCCAACTGCTTCTGCACCGTCTTCGAGCGCTTGGCAAATCCATAGCCAGGCAAGTCAACCAAATACCACTCATTATTGATGATGAAGTGATTGATCAGCAACGTCTTACCCGGTGTGGCTGAAGTTTTAGCCAAGCCCTTATGGTTGCAAAGCATATTGATGAGGCTAGACTTTCCCACATTGCTTCGTCCGATAAAAGCATACTCAAGTTTATTGTCCTTAGGACACATGCTCACACGTGGAGCCGATATTGTAAATTCCGATTTCTTGATTTCCATCGCTATTTTAATTAAGAATTATCCTTCAATTTCCGCCAGTTCCAGCCAGCGCATTTCCTTCTCATCGAGTTCATCCTTGATGAGAGGCAAGCGCTTGCTTTTCTCCGTCAGTTCATCCACACTCAGTGTGCCGCTACATAGAGCTTCTTCCAGTTGCTTCTGCTCTGCCTCCAAGGCTTCGATGTCTTTAGCAAGTTGCTCATACTCACGCTTTTCCTTGTAGGTCATCTTGCGTTTGTTCTCGAAAGAAGCATCTCGCTTGGCGGTTCCTGCGGCATTGTTTTCCGTCTTGGCAGGAACATTGGCAGCAGACTTGCCCTTGGCAGAAGCTTCTTCCTCCTTGGTCTGAAGGCGGCTCCACTCACGATATTGCGTGTAGTTGCCAGGGAAGTCTTGTATCTCGCCCTCCCCCTTGAAGACCAGCAAGTGATCGACCACCTTGTCCATGAAATAGCGGTCGTGACTCACGACGATGACGCAACCAGCGAAATCCTGCAGATATTCCTCCAACACCTGTAAGGTTTGGATGTCGAGGTCGTTGGTAGGCTCGTCCAGCACCAGGAAGTTAGGATTGCGCATCAATACCGTGCAAAGGTAGAGCTTGCGCTTCTCGCCTCCACTCAACTTATATACGTAATTGTGTTGCTCCTCTGGCGTGAAGAGGAAGAACTGCAAGAACTGCGATGCCGTCATGTGCTTGCCACCGCCCAAGTCGATATAGTCGGCTATCTCCGTGATGACATCTATCACCTTCTGGTCTTCACGGAACTTCAACCCCTCCTGCGAGAAGTAGCCAAAGCGTACCGTCTCACCAATGTCGAACTTGCCCGAATCGGGCTGCACCTCTCCCAAGAGCATCTTGATGAAGGTGGATTTTCCAGCACCATTGTTACCCACGATGCCCATCTTCTCGAATCGGGCAAAGTTGTAATAGAAGTTATCGAGAATCACCTTCTTCTGTCCTCGGTCATCAAAAGCCTTGCTGACATACTGGCACTCAAAGATTTTGCTGCCGATATAGACGGTGGATGCCTTCAGTCTCACCTGGCGGTCCTCGATGCGCTGCTTAGCCACCTTCTCCAGTTCGTAAAAGGCCTCCTCACGATAGCGAGCCTTGTGACCACGAGCCTGAGGTTGACGGCGCATCCAGTCCAACTCCCTGCGATAGAGGTTCTTGGAGTGCTGAATCTCGGCACGAAGGTTGTCCATTCTCTCCTGGCGTTTCTCCAAGTAGTACGCATAGTTGCCACGATATGTGTAGATGGTCTTGTCGTCCAGTTCGAGGATGACATTGCAAACCTTGTCGAGGAAGAAGCGGTCGTGCGTCACCATGAAGATGGTCTTGTTGCCACGGTTCAGATAACCCTCCAGCCACTCTATCATCTCCAGATCGAGGTGGTTGGTTGGCTCGTCGAGCATCAAGAAGTCAGGTTCCTCTATCAAGACATTCGCCAAGGCGACACGTTTCTGCTGACCACCGCTGAGCTGTCCCATCGGCTGATTTAAGTCCATGATGTGCAACTGGGTGAGGATTTGTTTCGCCTTCAAGAGCTTCTCCTCATCGCCTTGATGATTGAAGCAGGCATCGAGTACACTTTCCTCTGGGTCAAACTTAGGAGACTGTTCCAAGTAGCCCACCTTCAGGTCACGGCGATAGATGATATCACCGCTCTCATGCCCCTCCTTGTCCATCAAGACAGACATCAAGGTTGACTTGCCCGTACCATTGCGAGCTACCAGTCCCACCTTCTGTCCTTCGGCGATAGAAAAGGAGATGTTATCAAAAAGAACCTGTGCTCCAAAGCGCTTTGTCAGGTTCTGAACGTCCAAATAGGGTATCTGATTTGCCATTTTTACATTTTTTGTTTGCAAAGTTAGCAAAAAAATTTGGTAGAAAAGAAAAAATTAAGTATCTTTGCACACGAAATTTAATTCAACCCCGTGTTTCAGTTCTTGAAACACCTTATATTTCAACAAGAAACATATACAATATATAATTATTAAATAATGTATAGCAAAGACGATTTATCATCTAGGAATGTCGCAACATTGAAAGACATTGCCAAGGAAATAGGCGCAAAGATAAAGTCTAGCGACAACAAGGAGACCATCATTTATGCCATCCTTGATGCCCAGGCTGAGCAAACTGCGCAACCTACCAAGAGAAAGCGTGTCCGCATTTCCAAGAAAGAGGACAAGGTATATTCCGTCAAAGGTAAGGATGGCGAGAATTATGACGTGATGAAGAATCAGGCCACTGGTCCTAACCTCCCTCAAGAGACTAGCCTTTTCAAGGAGACCCCCGTGACCGATGCGAATGCGCCAGAGACACCACAGGTGGAAGAAGCACCTGCAACCACTGAAGAAAGCAAAACCTCCAAGAAAAAGTCTGCCGCTTCCAAGAAGAAAGCTGAGGAAGCAACACCTGCAGAGAGCAACAGCCCTGAGCCTGCACCTGTCGTCACCAAGCACAGAGGCAGAAAGAGCAAGGCTGAGCTAGAGGCTATCGCTGCAGCCAAGGCAGCTGAACTCAAGAGACAGCACGAGGAAAAGCTCGCCGCTCAGAATGCAGCCGCACAAGAACAAGCAGCACTTGCTGAGGCACAAGAGCCTGTTCCTGCCGATGGAGAAGCACCAGCCGCCAATGAGGAAGCTAACGATGCCAACGCAGAGAAAGGAGCTTTCATCCCTGAGGCACAGTTCCAGACAGCGTCGGAAGGCAGCAGCGAGGGCAACCAAGAACTCATCGCCCAGTTGCAAGCAAAGATGAATGCTCAGAACAGCGAGAAGCCTGCTGACAATCACGCAGAGAATGCATACGCCAATCCAAGCCAGAACAGCAACGTTTGGGAAGGCGACCCAGGAGACGGAACAGACTTCATCCCTGTCATCGACCTGCCGATAGAAGACCAGGCTGCCATGCCTACCTACGATATTTTCGATCGTCCTACCAGCACTCCTGCTAGCGCTCCACGCCAGCAAGTAGTCGCTCAGCCAACTGCTCCTGCAGAGCCTGAATACGACTTCAGCGACATCATCACCTCCAACGGTGTACTCGAAGTAATGCCTGATGGCTACGGTTTCTTGCGCAGCAGTGACTACAACTACCTCTCATCTCCTGATGATGTGTATGTAGCTGCCAACTTGGTGAAGCGTTATGGTCTGAAGACGGGCGACGTAGTGGAATGCAATGTTCGTCCTCCACACGATGGCGAGAAGTACTTCCCTATGACGGGTGTCATCAAGATCAATGGTCGTAATCCATCCGAGGTACGCGACCGTGTTCCTTTCGAGCACCTCACCCCACTCTTCCCAGACGAGAAGTTCACGCTCTGCGGCGACCGTGCCACAACCAACTTGAGCACCCGCATCGTCGATTTGTTCTCTCCTATCGGTAAGGGGCAGCGTGCCTTGATCGTGGCTCAACCTAAGACTGGTAAGACCATCTTGATGAAGGACATCGCCAATGCCATCGCTGCCAACCACCCAGAGGCATACCTCATGATGCTACTCATCGACGAGCGCCCTGAGGAGGTGACCGACATGGCTCGCACCGTCAACGCAGAGGTCATCGCCTCTACATTCGATGAGCCAGCAGAACGCCATGTCAAGATTGCCGGCATCGTATTGGAAAAGGCAAAGCGTATGGTAGAATGTGGTCACGACGTGGTCATCTTCTTGGATTCCATCACTCGTTTGGCTCGTGCCTACAACACCGTGGCTCCTGCATCAGGTAAGGTGTTGACCGGTGGTGTCGATGCCAACGCCCTTCAGAAACCAAAGCGTTTCTTCGGTGCGGCACGTAACATCGAGGGAGGTGGTTCGCTCACCATCATCGCCACCGCATTGATTGATACCGGTAGCAAGATGGATGAGGTCATCTTCGAGGAGTTCAAGGGTACGGGTAACATGGAGTTGCAGCTCGATCGCTCACTCAGCAACAAGCGCATCTTCCCTGCAGTCAACTTGGTGGCTTCTTCTACTCGTCGCGACGATCTCTTGCAAGACAAGACGACCCTCGACCGCATGTGGATTCTCCGCAAGTATATCTCCGACATGAATCCTATCGAGGCGATGAACACTATCCATACCAGCATGCAGCGTACTCGTGACAACGATGAGTTCTTGCTGTCAATGAACTCATAAGCCTAGAGACGAGACATCAAACATAGAAAAACTAAGAAAGGCTGTTAGCATGGATTGCTAGTAGCCTTTCTCTATATACGAACGAATCAAAAAAAACTAAATCAGATGAAAAGAAACTTCATGATGGGCTTAGCCCTACTGTTGGGCATGACATTTTCAGCCCCTATTGCTTCTCTAGCCAAAGGCTATCATTCCTGCAAAGCCAACAACTCTGCCCAAGGCTATTACACCCAGTATTATGGCAACAAGCCAGAACTCATCAAAGCTGCCAAGGATTGGTATGCCAAGGGAGAATGGCGCAATGGTTTCGACAAGGCTGATGCACACAGCAGTGTCAACCTCGTAGATTTCTACTTGCAGTATCAGAAGAACCCAAAGCAGTGGAAGGCACTCTTCGACTTCATCGCCAAGACCGACCTTCTCACCATCGCCAAGGGCAAGCACAAGATTCCAGGCTGCAACCTGACGGTGAGCGTGGAGGACAGCGAGAACGAGCCGCTCGAAAAGCGAGGCAGCGAAAGCCATTACCATCACATCGACTTCCAGTATGTGGTGAAAGGCACAGAGCGTTTTGGTGTCATCGACCACTATACCAGCAAGCCCAACTGCAAGTATCGCCCTGATGTCATCCACTACGACTACGACAAGAGCCGCACTCGCTTCTACGACAGCACTCCAGGCGAGTTCTTCATCTTCTTCCCTGGCGACTGGCACATTGCCAAGGTAGCGAATGACACTGACAACCAAGTGATCAGAGTGATTGTTATCAAGGTGGATTATCAAGACTAACCTTGGCTACAATCATCCATTGCATGAGGTCAAGTTTTACGCTTCTCTAGGCTTGATTGGCACCACCTCACCCTTGCGATTATAACAAGTAATCGTCACAGGAGTGTTTGCCAAGGCACGCTTGATGTCAACACTCGGAATAAATATGACCCGGCGGGAGGTGATGAGAGAATCATCAGCTTTCGCCGGATTTTTAAAGCTAGCCCCTCTCACTCCGAAGCGCAGATTTCCCAAGCCTGGCAACGATACGCAATGACCTTCCGTCACCCACGTCTTGATGACCTCCCCTATGCCATACCAACTGGCTTGCAGAATGGGCTTAGGCAGTCCTGTCATGAGAGCAGCTTGTTGCATGACCTTGTCTGCATCCAGCAAGTTGTAGTTACTCGTTTGCATCACGTATGCAAACTCTTCCTTTCCTTTTTCAAACGAGATATTTCTCTCGACAGCTTTTACTTGTATTCCCATAATGATTGAATTTTTCGATGGTGCAAAGATACAAACCTTCTTTCGATTCACCAAGGTTTGTCACGCTAGTCGGGAGAAAAAACGTCGGGAGGTTTTTGGAATTTCTTCGGGAGGTTTTTGAAAAAACGTCGGGAGGTTTTTCTGAAAGCCTACCGACGTTTATTAGAATGCCTTGTTAGGGAAATCCCAAGGCCTACCGATTTTAATGAAGTATCATCTTTATCAACTTGTCCATATAGTTGACATCATCCTTGAACAGCACATGGTTATCTGTAAACTCTTTAGCAGCAAAAGGCTCTTTTGCCCAAAAATCCACTTGCTGCATGGCAGTATTGCTGATGATGAAACTATTCAGTATTAAGTTGGGATTATTCAATTGCTCTGCCACTTCCTTCTGCAAATATTTGTATAGTTGAATCTTTGGGTCATTTAATCCCTTGAGATTACGGATGCCTTTCGGATCGATGAAGGTAACATATTGTTTCTCACCCTCCAATACCCAAAGGATAAAGTCTGGATAGAAGTTGTTAGCCTCAAAGAATCCCAAGCCCTTCTTGCTCTCATTACGTAAGAGATACATTTCCTTGCCTGCCAGCACGTCACCTTGATGTTGACGACAGTACTCACGGAATCTACAAGCGAAGTCTCGCTCGCCCATGTTCAACAATACAGGGGAAACTTTCACCATCGGTTCTCCCGTCACATCATCAACAAATGGTTTTCTGCCATTGCTATCCTTCTCCGCCATATAGAGAAGCGGCTTGTAAAGATGCGATTCCACATTCAGTGCCATGAAGCTAGGTTCGCAAAGAGGCATATCGTGAATAAATGAATGATTTTCAACTTGTTCTCTTAATATATTCAAGTTATCTACGATGCCACACAAGTCATTTCTCACCTCCACAACATACTCATTAGGAGTACCTATATTATAATAGGTAACACGACTTTCTTGCAGATGTTTCTGCTCTTCCCTCGCCTTTGCTTTCTTATACGACTGGTCGATATAGCCACGCAACAAGCTGATGGTGATGTCTTGCCACATCATCATGTTTTTGCCATAGTCCCTAAAGTCCAAGTCAGCCTCAGGGATAGCTAGTTCATACCATGAAGGGTTAGTCATCAGATACTTCAAGTCTTCTATGCGAAGTTCCATATTATACCAACCTCGCTCAGCCTTCATCTTTTGCAAGGCGAAATACACCTCAGTCCAATCTATCAACTCCAGATGCTCGGCAGAAAGCGTGCCGATATGAAAGTTGGCAGTATAAGAAGTTCCCACATTTTTGCTTCTCAGCAAATCTACCTTCGGATATTTATCCAATTTCACTTTCACTCGCTTGCAGAGAGCCTCATCAGCGGGTTCAACCACTGCCGTTTTCTTGAAATTGAAACCATCCGTCACTCTTGGCAAAGACAGGTGTGCCTGGTCAAAATCAACTGTAGGCATCGTTGGTATTACAATCTTTTCGTAATCAATTTCATTAGTTGGCAAGCCTTCGTCTTCGAGATATGACTTGAATGCTTCCATATAGTCGGCACGCACGCCAAAAATATTGAGTGTCTCGATTGCAGATAAGCCTTTTGGAATCGTAGTTTCTTGATAACAAGCATCCAGCATTTTACTGCGTTTCAAGGAATATTTATAACCTTTCAAGCGCACGCCTCTTCCGAAGAGCTGAATCACCTCTGAGCCTTCGCTTCTACCCACGTTCATCAAGCCCATGGCTGAAACTCGCCAACTGCTCCATCCCTCGGTAAACTTCTTGGAACCTATCAAGATATTGATGGTAGAATCTTGCGAGTTAATAGTAGCGAACAGGCTAGCTGTTCCAAATGCCTTTACCTCACAAAGAAAACCAGCAGTTTGCAATAACTTTCCCAACTCCTTGGCATCGCCCACACTGATGACACCAAAGTAAGGGGCGTTGCCCACACGAAGGCCGATTTCCTCAGCACCACCTTTTTGGATGTCGATATGCAACTGCGCACCCGATATTTTGAAGTGAAAGAGTGCCGACAAGATACCATCGTAAATGTCATCAGCAAACTTTTGCTTGTCATCTTCCACAAGATAGCCGTGCTTGAGTTCTTGGAAAGAGTTACCAAAGACAGAATAACCATTCTTGGTTTTCAATCCGTCCTCTGCGCTGAGCAAACGACGGATATAAGTGGCATACGTCTTCCTTTCCTTGATGAAATCTTGCAAGAACAAAAGTACCTGAGCCACATCAGAAACCTTGCGTTTATTCTCTGTGCTGATGGCATTCACACTACTGCCCACAAAGATACCCAGTGGCTTCTCGACTAAGAAGGCATTGTGAATCTTCGCATCACTGCCATAAATCTTGATTTGCTCGTATAGACACATCAGATAGGCTGTGAGATACATGTTCAAAAGTTCATCATTGTTCCAGTCGTCCATGTTCATAATGCGATAGTCCTTGCCATAACCATCGGCATAAAAGTAGCGGTAGGAATAATCGAAGAGCGTGGCTTTGCCATACTGATTGAACATTTCCTTGCGCTGGGTGGCATTGCTCTTAGCAGAGATGGCTTGACCGAAGGTAGCTGAATACTCGAAAGAGAAGCCTTCCTCCGTCAACTTTTTGCGATATTTCATCCATACATCGCCGCTAGCTCCTTTGTGTCCTTCATCCACCAGCACTAGGTTGTTGCCCTCAAAGCTATCCACGGCCACTGTCTTGTCGCCATCTTTGTCAGCGAGCTTATTGATGTCAATGACTTCCACCGCCTTGCCTTGAAACATACTGCCGATGCCTTGCTTGCTAAAGAGCGATGCCTCTATATGGGAAGCATGGAGCTCGGACAAGTGCTGTTGGCTCAATCCCTCATTAGGAGTGAGCACGATGATGCGGTTGATTTTCTTGGCATGATGCAACTCGGCATAATACAAATATTGCTTGATGTTAATGTGCATAAGCAGCGTCTTGCCCGAACCTGTTGCATTCCAATAAGCCAACTTGTTCAGGTCGTCAACTGTGAAATCTGGCAGCTCATGCCAAGTCTCTGCACGATGATTGAAGTCATCATGCAGAAAGGCATTCAAGCGATTGCAAAGCGCCTGGGCATCCGTAAAATACTCATCGAGATAGATTTCCGTAAACAACAGACTGAGATACTGGAAGTATTTCCAGCGGATAGGTTCGCTACGCTTCTCATTGATTTCGTTGGTAAACTGCACGACATGCTGGTCGTAGAAGTAAAGTCGTTCTGTGGTCAATGTGCCAGTAGCATAAAGTTTGCCCAGCAACTCATGATAGAGTTTCGACTCTCCATCCTCGTTCACCCCCTCAAACATCGGGTCTTTGAGGTCACGAGATAACGCCTCCAAGTCTTTGCAACCAAAGTGCTGCAAGATATAATGAAACAGGACCAAAGCCTGCTGTAACTTACCTTTCTTCTGTTGTTTTTTAGCCATAATATACTATTGAATTCTTCACTCTTCGGTCTTCACTCTTCACTTAACTAAACATTCGTTTCTTAAATTCTTCCTCGATGAGTACTACTTTCCAATGCTCCTCGTCGGTCTTGATGTTTGGCAATGTATTGTCGCCATTCACATAAATCTTGTCAAACTCAGAGTCGGTGGTGCTATAGGCTTGTTTGCGGAAGAACTCATTGAGTGCTTCATTGCTTACTTTCTCGCAGTCTCGCCAAATCACCAAGGTTCGCTCATTCCCGATATGGGTTATACCTTCCACCACACAGTAGCCATCCTTAGGCCAGCGCATGGTCTCTACGTTGAGTCCAATCAGATAATTGAAAGTCTCCACCATATCCACAGGTGTGTCCACCAATTCTTTGTCTTTGGTTGTCTTGAGCGTCATAGAGAATGGATGCACAAACCATTCCAAGTTAAACAAATCGCCCTTTGTCTCTGTGTCGAGCATGTAGCTCAAGAGATAGGTCTCATTGAAATCTCCCTTGTCGCCTGCGAAATCCAAAGCCTTCTGCTTAGGCTGGAGATTATTCAAAGTATCCTCGTATTGCTCCAAGCGGAGATACTTGAAGCACTGGGAGATTCCCTTGCGAGAGACTGGTTTGCCATCTTTCCAATCCTCTGAATAGATGACTTTCTCGATGCGAGGAAACAAAAGTTTGTCGAAGTGTTCTCCCATCTCAACCAAAAGGTATTTTCGATTACCCTCATCTTCTTGATTCATTGTTATTACAGCATGGGCTGTCGTACCTGATCCTGCAAAATAATCCAATACATAATCATTTGTTTTGGTAATTGCATTAAGAAAAAATGTTAGCAATTCCTTTGGTTTTACCGTATCAAACCCATGATTTGGAATAATTGATGACAAGTCATTTTTCCCATTTTCTGCTGTACTTGACAATTCTTCTGGAACATATGTCCAAAATGGCACATGTTGTTCATCCTCATCACCTTCATAGTGCTTACAATATGGTTCTCCATCAGAATTAAAACCTAGTCGATGATTATCATACATTGACTTTATTTCAGCATAACCTGCTTTCCAACGTTTGTCAAAGGGTGGTGTATAATTCCCTATAGAAAAACGCATTGTCTCTCTTTTATATCTTCCCAAATTTGATGTAAGAATCGTTGTTGTTCTATAATTACCATATTCATCATGATTATTATACTTGCGTTCTATTCCGGATGATATTGGGAAAAACGTTTGCTCTTTATTATTCTGAATCATATAAACAAATTCCCCTACAACCTGTGGACGTAATTTAGCAGCACCCGTATTAGTTGGTTTTGCACGAGATTTCCATAAATATGGATAAATATTCTCATGCTTCAAACTATTACAAAGGACACGTAATTCGCCTTCCATATCAGGTCCTATACTACATAAAAGATTTGAACTTTTAGCAAGATAGCGCATACCCAAAGTAAGCCTATCGTACATCATAGAAACCCATGTACTATTTTTATAATTATCCTTATACAAAAAATCATCCCCTTGAATGTTGTATGGTGGATCAATATACACGCACTTTATCGCCTCTCTATACTTCTCTTGCAACAGCTCCAATGCCTGGAAATTCTCACTGTTAATCAGTACTCCATTGCATTCCTCATCCACATTCTCCATGCTCTCCACGAGCTTATGCTTGAACTCGGCACTAAAGAACTTGGTATCAAGCACAAGGAAAGGATTCTCATCAAGGAACTTTTCTGTTAATGGCTCGCTATAGCCTTCAATCATCATATCGCCTTTGATTTCATCGATAGCGAAGAGGCGCACCCACTCTTTGCGCTGTGCATCATTAACGATAACCTCAGAGTAAAGGGCATGAGGAACTCGGTCGAGCGTGATGCAATAATCACACCCTACCACAAACTTCTTCTTGAGCCAGAGTTTCTTTTGGAAGTCTTCGAGCTGCGCAAGGAAAGTGATGATTTTCTCCCCTACTTGCTTGATGGCTTTCACTTGCGCCAAATGCTCCATAATATGGTTGGCATCCAAGTCGTCCAAGAACATTACTTCGTTCTTGATATAGAAGTCCAGTTCACGACGAAGGAATCCACCAAGGTCTTTGTGAATGAAATAATCAAAGTTGTTCTTGGCCGTATAATCCTGCAAGTGCTTCATCAGCAAGGAACGATTCTTGTCATTATTGGTTGGCATCTTAACGGTATCCAACTCGGCATAGTCTGCATGTTTTTCCAATATGACAGGCATTATCTTTGCCTCAGCATCCTTGATAAGAACATCTTGTTTTATCCCCTTTGCCATCAATTCGTAGGTGAAGTAGATATTGAGTTCACCATCCACTTCTTCTATAAAGTTCTCCTCGCAAAGTTGGAAACGGCGCTCCATATTGTTTGCAGCTTTATTATTGTTCTGCTCAGTTTCAGCATCACGCAACACGAAGTGAACCTTGCGACGGGTAGCAGGCAACACAAACGAATAATTCTTGAAATACTCAGAAGTCTTGATGTAGTATTGATCGGCATTTGCCCAATACAACTTCACTTCCTCACCACTATAAAGAATGGCATACGTATCATCCTTATAACGACGCTTAGAAATGAAGTCGCCACCATCGTAATAACGGCTAAAGAATTTGGTCAAATGAGAGAACACTTCATTCTCCATGGCAGAAATGTCAGTGCCAGCAGCAATCTTGGATTTCAAATCCTGTACCTTAGTAGATTCATCGGGATTCACACCAGCTGCATGCAAGGTTGACTCCAACTTCTGAAGTTCTTGCTTTAACTTCTCTGTGTCATCATTGGCATTTGCTTTTAGAATAGCTGTCACCTCAGGCACGAGGCGGTTTTTCAAGAACGCCTCGATATCCTTTCGTTTTTGGTTCATGATGCGATAGATACCAAAGTCCAAGTCTGCTTGGTTCAACTGGAGCATCTCCGCCAATGTTTCTCTAAATTTTGTCTCAAATAGTGTAGCCATATTACCTGGGAATTAATATGTTATGTAATTGTTTGTAGGATTATCTCTTTAATTGCCAATGCACTCTGAAGAGAGGCTGCTCTCTGATATGTTGTGCGATGAAAGCCTTTACCTTGTCTATCATTCCATCTCGCTTCGACTCGATTTCATCCTCTAAGTCGAAGATTTCCATTCGCTTTCTTTTCTGTTGACGAGTCAGCGCATTCTGCTCCTTTTCGAGTGTCATGGTTTGTTGTGCATTCTCTGAACGATTCAAGAGTTTCTTCTTCTCCTTGATTTTTGCCTTGATAACCATTCTCCTCCAAGAGTTGTTTCAGATAAAGTTGGGTTCGGGTGCTCTCCGTAAAGATAAGTGCCTTTCGATTGGCTCCCAACTGCTCCATCTTTTGGAATCCCGTATGTAATGCCGAGAGTAAGCAGTCCCCCTTTCTTATTACTACTGATACTGCTGGCAAGTTGGTACAATCGTTGAAGTTCTGCTATCTCTTCCTTGATACCCGAAATCTCTGCAGGAGTGAGGATTTCTCCCTCCTGCTCTTGATCATTTTCAGCCCATTCGTCCCAATCATCCCCCACGATGTCTTCTGCCACCATAGCAATATTGGTCTCGTTCAACTCTTCCTTCTCTACCGCAAAACTATCATACAGCTTATGCTTACCATATGGTGCTATCTTGCCTTGCAATCGGTCGATCAATGTCTTGAGCGTATAACCAATGGCGAATGTTGAGGAAGACATCAACTTACGGAATATCAACGTAATGAGTTGACGTTGGCTGTTGGGAAGACCATACGAATCTTCGCGACGTAGATACTCACTGATTTCATTATACAATTTCTGCTCCTCAATACCAGGATAATACTCCTGTGACATCGGGATACGAGAGGTATATTTCACGTATTCGGTCACTTGCTTTCGGAGGGTACGATGCACGATAGGACGAAGACGCTTACGCAAGTCACCAAAGGCAATGTCATCGTTCTTGTTACTATAACAATATTGCGCCTTGAAACTCTTCAAGTCGCCAAAGTAATGATCATCAATGATACTGACCAGCCCATAGAGTTCCTCGATATTGTTTTGTAAAGGAGTAGCTGTCAAGAGAAGTTTATGGCAATCGGCAAATGCGGTCTTCAATCTTGTCGCCATCGAAGGAGTGGTCTTATAGACGTTTCTCAACTTGTGAGCCTCATCATACACCACCAAGTCCCACTTGGTACTGGAAAGAATCTCGGCTTGTCTGGTAGCAAACTGATAAGAACAAATATACACTTGTTTACCATCATAAAGATGGTCAAGGGAAATACCTTTCTTCTTTTCTAGAATCAGAGAATTAAGAAAGAACTTGTCTTCCAATTCCATGCTCCACTGGCGGCGAAGCGTGGCAGGAGCAATAATCAAAATGCGACGCTTATGTTCTGCCCAAAACTGGCTGATAATTATACCCGCCTCTATGGTTTTTCCTAATCCCACCTCATCAGCAAGGATAACGCCTTTGGAGAAAGGAGATTGGAATGCAAAAAGAGCCGCCATCACTTGATGGGGGTTCAAATCGACACGTGCTTCCGACAAGACACCTGTCAACTTATCATCATCTGCACCGCCCCTATTGCGTGACAATTGCCACGCGTAATACAATAGCTGCGCAGATGAATAAGGTAGAATTTCTTGTTTCATCGTCGCTATAAGGAATGAGGCGTAAACTTTATCGGGATAGACAGGTCACACCATAGCTGTATCGAAAGATAAACTGTAAATAGTAAGTTTCGAACGCATCTGATGACAAATACCTTATTAACGAGATGGTACAAGAAAGGCGTAAGCCTCACTTATCAGTCTCTAAGGTATTTGGCGTGACCTGTCAGTATAGATAAGTTTAGCTCACGCCTTATGAGCGTGAGCATTTACAACTTACTTATTATACTGATTTAGTCTATTTCAATCGCCAAATTTCAAGAGACTCCAAATAATAGTAAACGCTTGTATATGATTATGTTATATGTCTTTATTGTTATTTTTTCTGGTTCTTTCTTTGTCTTTAATTGTAACACTTTAGTTATTACCGGGCGGCAAGGAAACCATTCTTCCCAACCCATTTCGATGGCAAAAGTACGAAAAATAAGCGAGATGGCGAAATTATTAGGTCACAAAATGCCGATGTTACAGAAAATTGTTGTAATTTTGCGGTATCACTCATGATACAGTTAATGAATAAGAAATCAAAATCATCATGGACAAAGGACAATTTCTACTATATCAAACTCCCGATGGAGAATCCAAGATTGAGGTAAAGTTGCAAGACGATACCGTTTGGTTGTCGCTCGACCAAATGGCAGAACTATTTCAGCGTAACAAATCAACTATATCTAGACATATTAAGAATGTATTGGAAGAAGGAGAATTGGCAGCCGAGGCAACTATTGCAAATTTTGCAACAGTTCAAAATGAAGGAAATCGCCATGTAGAGCGACAGATTACTTATTACAATCTCGACATGATTATCAGCGTAGGCTATCGTGTTCATTCCTATCGTGGCGTGCAGTTCCGTATATGGGCGACCAAGGTATTGAAGGAGTACATCGTAAAAGGATTTGCCTTGAATGATGACTTGCTGAAACGTGCAGGTGGTGGCAACTACTTCGATGAACTTCTTGCAAGAATCAGAGACATCCGTTCTAGTGAAAAGGTTTTCTACCGCAAGGTTTTGGAAATCTATGCTCTCAGTATTGACTACGATCCAAGAGTGGAAATGACACAGAAGTTCTTTAAAACAGTACAAAACAAGATGCATTATTCTGTGCACGGACATACAGCAGCGGAAATCATCTACGAACGTGCCGATGCAGACAAAGATTTTATGGGACTCACCACATGGGCGGGAGCTATGCCAACAAAGCCAGAAGCAGAAATTGCAAAAAATTATCTCACACAAGCCGAGATTACATCACTGAACCGCATCGTGAGCCTCTATCTTGACTTTGCAGAAATGCAGGCAGAAGAGCATCGCCCTATGTATATGAAGGATTGGATTAACATCCTTGATGACTTTCTCCGCATTTCCAGAAAAGACATCCTTGACCATGCTGGAAAAATATCCGCAAAGTTGGCAAAAGAGAAAGCTGACACGGAATACAATAAATTCAAGGAACGTACAAAAAATGACCTATCCCCAGTAGAAATCCACTTCCTAGAAAACTTTGAAAAAGAACAAAAGAGATTATTGGGAGGAAAAGGCGAGAATCATAAAAATAATTGATAACATTATAAAGAAGCAAAGAAACATGGCAGAACATCTTACAATAAATGGCAACAGCAAGGAGGAGAAATATGCTACTCTCCTCCCCCAGCTCAAATCTCTCATGGAAGCAGAGACTGACGTAATTGCCAACATGGCAAATGTGGCAGCTTGCATCATGGAGACCTTCCACTTCTGGTGGGTGGGCTTCTATCGAGTTATCGACAACACATTGGTGCTAGGTCCTTTCCAAGGTCCTCTGGCTTGTACTCGCATCAAACGAGGGAAAGGGGTTTGCGGAACTGCTTGGGACAAAGCCCAAACGATTGTCGTAGAAGATGTGGAACAATTTCCTGGACACATCGCTTGCAGCAGTGCTTCACGTTCGGAAATCGTAGTGCCTATCTTCGACCGAGACAACAATGTCGTTGCCGTATTGGATATTGACAGTGAATATCTCAACACCTTCGATTCTACAGACAAGAAATGGTTGGAAGAAGTTGCTCGCTTGTTTACATAAGTCATTCTTATTTTAATAGCAAGTTCTACAGATCATACAAAAAAGTCCCTTCACTCTAAAACACTGACAACTCTATCAGTTGGCTTACTGAGTGAAGGGACTTTTATATATCTAACTTATCTTATGATTCTATCTAGTATCAATAGAAAATCACCTATGCGCTAGGTATTTTCCATCGAATATTAATAGAACTTGAAGTAGTTGCGAGCATTGTTGTAAGAGATGTCCTCTACCATGCGAGAGAGACTCTCCATATCGTTAGGCAACAAGCCTTTCTCTACATCGTTGCCGAGCAAGTTGCAAAGCAAACGACGGAAGTACTCATGACGTGGGTAGCTGAGGAATGAACGAGAGTCGGTCAACATACCTACGAAACGGCTCAACAAGCCCAATACTGAGAGGGCATTCATCTGCTTGGTCATACCATCGAGCTGGTCGTTGAACCACCAACCTGAACCGAACTGAATCTTTCCTGGGCAAGAACCATCCTGGAAGTTACCGAGCATAGTAGCGATTACCTCGTTGGCACATGGGTTCAAGCAATACAAGATAGTACGTGTCAACTTGCCTTCCATGTTCAATTCGTTCAAGAAGCTGCTCATAGCCTTGGCTGTAGTGAATTCACCGATAGAATCGAAACCGGTATCAGCACCCAACTTATTGTACATCAAAGTATTGTTATCACGGATAGCACCATAGTGATACTGCTGAGTCCAGTCGGCAGCATGATCCATCTCAGCGCAAACCTTCAAGAATGCGTGCTTGTACTGACGTACCTCTACAGTAGAAAGCTGCTGACCACGCATAGCCTTAGCGAAGATGGTCTCAATCTGAGAATCAGTATATGGATCATCATAGAACTCCTCGATACCATGGTCGCTCAACTTACAACCATTCTCTGAGAAGAAGTCATGACGCTTCTGAAGAGCATCTACCATATCCTGGAAGGTAGTAACAGTAACACCTGCTACCTCACCCAACTTATTCATATACTCAGCGAAGTCTGGCTTCTCGATGTTCATCGCCTTGTCAGGACGCCAAGCTGGAATCATCTTGATCTCGAAACCACTCTCACGAGTCTGCTTGTGATAGCGAAGATCATCGATTGGGTCGTCTGTAGTACATACGCACTCTACATGATAACGACGCATCAAGCCACGAGCGCTGTACTCTGGCAACTGCAACTTCTCGTTACATTCATCGAAAATCTCACGAGCAGTCTTTGGACTGAGTTGCTTCTCGATACCAAAAGCAGTTTTGAGCTCCAAGTGAGTCCAGTGATAAAGAGGGTTACGGAATGTATAAGGCACTGTCTCTGCCCATTTCTCAAACTTCTCCCAGTCGGTGGTATCAGTACCAGTGCAGTAGCGCTCATCCACGCCATTGGTACGCATAGCACGCCACTTGTAATGGTCACCGCCGAGCCAAAGCTCTGTGATACTCTTAAACTTGTGATCATTAGCTACCATCTCAGGGATGAGGTGACAGTGATAATCAATGATAGGCATCTTTGCCGCATGATTGTGGAAAAGATCTTGCGCAGTCTTAGTGTCGAGCAAGAAATTTTCATCCATAAATTGTTTCATAATCGTATAGTAGTTTTTAAATGTTTTGTCTGTTAGAACCGCAAAATCATCGATTCAACTGCAAATTTAATACAAAATCTCTAAACGACCAAATCTAAAAGTGGAAAAATAACATTTATAAACTTAAACGATTACGTATATATATAAAAGCAGTAAGGTTCGATGACCACTGAAGTTTACTTCGTGGGTCATCGAACCTTACTCTATAGTGCAATGAAGCCTAATGCATTTTCAGACCATAAACATCGCCTTGATTATACGATAATCCTCGTCTTGTGATAGTTCTCACGGAACTCACTCGGCGAGCATCCCTTTTTCTTCTTGAAGATACGGTTGAAGTTGCTCAAGTTATTGAAACCGCAATCGAAACCGATTTCACTGATTGACTTGGCAGTATCAACCAGCATACGAGCGGCATATCCCAACCGCAAGTCGATGATATACTCACTGATGTTACGCCCCGTATGAAGTTTGAAGAATCGGCTGAACGCACTCGGGCTCATACCAGCCAAGTCGGCAAGAGCAGGCAAGCGCAAGTCGTCCATATAGTTCTTGGAGATATAATTCTTTACCTTTAGGATTCTTCGGCTGTCATCCTCCACAGCCACCTTTGCATAACTGCTAGAGGCAAGTGTACGGGCTCCCTCACAACGAGAGAGTTCATAAAGAATAGTCAAGAACTGCTGCACGGCATAGAAACCATCCTTCACGGTGCTCAATGTATCCAACATGCCATACACCTTCAAGATGGCCTTCATCGGAAATACCAATCCCTTGCGTGCCTCCTGCATCATTCGAGTGATGCTGGCGTATGGGTTTCTGCCGAAGAGCGTCTCCGTGCCCATACTGAAGTCGAATTGTATGGTGATTTCACGAATATCCTCACTATGGCACTCGTTCTGTTCCCACACATGTTCCAAGTCTGGCGAAGTGATCAGACAGAGGTCATAGTCGCCTATCACCTCCTGCGAATCCCCGACAATTCTCTTTACTCCCTTGGCATTCTCGACAAAGTTGAGTTCAAATACGGAGTGATTGTGGATAGGATAAGTAAATTCCTTCTTGTGCCTATCAGCGATGTAGAGCACATCTTTACCCATCAGCGGGGTGATCTCATGAATGATTCTTCTTTCTTCAGCCATATCAGTGATTAATTAATATAAATGATGTACGAAAACTTACGCCATTAGAAGCGTAAGTCTTTCATAATCTCGCTCATCTTTTGCTTGGTTGCGATACGAGTAGGAACGAGTGGCAAACGAAGTTCGTTCTCGATGAAGCCCATATCGTTGAGCAATGCCTTAACACCAGCAGGGTTGCCATCCACAAACAACAAGCTATATAGTTCGGTGAAAGCGTGATGTATCTTGCGTGCTGGCTCATACTCGCCACGGAATTCCAAGCGAATCATACGACTGAAAGCCTTTGGCAAAGCATTTCCAATCACCGAGATGACACCAGCTGCGCCACTCGCTACCATAGAGAATGTCAAGGCATCATCGCCACTAATTACCTCGAAGTTATCAGGCTTGTTCTTGATGATTTCATCTACCTGCTCCAAGCTACCGCTAGCTTCCTTGATAGCCACGATGTTAGGGAAATCACGAGCGATACGACAAGTGGTCTCTGGCTTCATGTTGACACCCGTTCTGCCTGGTACATTATATAATACAATAGGAAGAGGACTCACCTCTGCTATCGCCTTGAAATGCTGATAAAGTCCTTCCTGTGAAGGTTTGTTATAGTAAGGGCATATACTGAGAATGCCATCGATGCCACTCCAATCGGTGTTCTTAATCTCATCGACAACAGCAGCAGTATTGTTGCCACCACAATATTTCAAGATTTTCACACGACCATGGTTCACGTCCTTGACAAGTTGAGTGATGTTATCCTTCTCCTCTTTAGTCAAGCATGGAGCCTCACCAGTTGTGGCAAGGATGCAAAGGAAGTCTGCACCATTGTCAATTTGGAACTCAACCAAGCGCTTCAAAGCTTGATAGTCAACCGAGCCATCGGTCTTGAATGGGGTTATGAGAGCTATACCTAAGCCTCTAAAAATATTCTGTGCCATAATTCAGTATTACAAAATCATCCGCAAAAGTACAAATTTATTGCCAATTTGCAAAATAAAAGGTTACTTTTCTTTCATAATTGTATCAAAAATGAATTTATTTGGTATTATTATCGCAAATATCACATTTTTTTAGTACTTTTGCACCTATGAGCAGATACTTTATTACCTTTAGTTATGATGGTACCCACTACCATGGTTGGCAAATCCAACCCAATGCCAATACGGTGCAACAAGAGTTGCAACGTGGCTTGTCGATATTGTTGAGAAAAGACATGGAAGTAGTGGGAGCTGGACGTACTGACACGGGAGTTCACGCCAGAAAGATGGCGGCACATTTCGATTGGGAGAGCTTGGATGCCGATGGAAACAACCAAGGGCTTCCGATGCCTTGCGACCAACTGGTGTATCGCCTGAACAGGATCCTTCCTCGCGACATCTCCGTGCTGGATATGTTTCCTGTAAGCGATGACATGCACGCCCGTTTCTCAGCAACCTCGCGTACCTATCATTATTATATACATACACAGAAAGATCCTTTCCAGCGTCACTATTCCTTGCAGATGAACTACTCTTTGGATTTCGCAAGGATGAACGAGGCGGCACAAATGTTCTTGGAGCACGAGGACTATGCGGCTTTCTGCAAGGCTGGAGGTGACAACAAGACCACCATCTGCCACGTCACACAAGCCCGATGGGTACAGACCTCCCCTACCACTTGGTATTTTGAGATTACAGCCAACCGATTCTTGCGAAACATGGTGAGAGCGGTCGTTGGTACACTGATTGAGGTAGGCAGAGGCAAGATGACGATGGTACAATTTGAGGACATCTTGCACAATGGTTCGAGAAGTGATGCCGGCGAAAGCATGCCTGGCAATGCCTTGTTCTTGGAAGATGTAGCTTATGATTATTAATCCCCTCACGAAAGGTGGAATTAAAAGGACAATAGCCAAAAGCCCCAACATACATAAGAACCCGCTTGAAGAAACTCTATTCAAAGGAGAGTTTCTTCAAGCGGGTTCTTAATTGTTCTGCCTCGCTCTTTCGGATAGAAAGTTGGATGCTACACGTATTATCAAACTGCTGGTCAACGATGCGAGGATTCATCTCCTTGACAATTCTCATCACATCATTCATCATCGAATAAGTGAAGTCATAGGTCACGATTTCTTCTACTTGTTTCGTCACCTCCTCACAATGTGACAAGACATCTATCGTCGCTTCCCTATAAGCGACAATCAGACCACTCGTTCCAAGCTTCACACCACCGAAATAACGAATGACAACCACCAAAATATCAGTCAGTTCTGCCTTGTTGATTTGTCCCAAGATTGGTTTGCCAGCAGTGGAAGAAGGTTCTCCATCATCGTTGGCACGAAACTCCTGACGTTCAGGTCCCAACATATAAGCATAGCAGCAATGGCGGGCATCGTAATATTTCTTGCGATATGCAGTCACTATCTCCTTCACCTCATCGACTGTCGTCACATGATGGGCAAAGGCGAGGAACTTACTACGCTTCTCGGTGTAATATCCCTCTGCTACCTGGTCGCTTATGGTCTTAAATTCATCTATCATCTATAACTCGTACATCTAATTATAATTTTTATTCGACAACTCCCATTTGAAAGTTGCCGAATAAAAGAAATATTAATCCAACTTGTGAATAATCAAACCACTACGCAACTTTGGCTCAAACCAAGTTGCCTTAGGAGGCATAATCTTGCCGCTATCCGCAATGTCCATGATTTGCTGCATGGTGACAGGATGCAAGGCAAGTGCCATCTTCATCTCGCCACTATCCACACGGCGCTTCAACTCGCCCAATCCACGCAAGCCACCAACGAAGTCAATACGCTTGTCGGAACGCAAGTCCTTGATGCCCAGTATCTCATCCAAAATCAAGCGAGACGAGATGTCAACATCCAACACTCCAATAGGATCGCTATCATCGTAAGTGCCTGGCTTAGCATACAAGCCATACCACTTGCCATCGAGATAAAGGAGGAAGCTATGCAAGACGGCTGGCTTCAAGACATCGAGACCGCACTCCTTGATGGCATCATCCAATGACATTTTCTCATAACAAGGAATGCCATCCTCGTCGCCACTCACGTTCACATTGATGGCATCAATCACTATCACCTCAAAGTTCTTCTGCAATGCTGTCAAGAACTCATCTGAGGTCAATCCATTCAAATCCTTTACCACACGATTGTAATCGAGGATGGTCAACTGACTAGCCTGGAAACAAACAGCCATGAAATAGTTGTACTCCTCCTTGCCAGTATGGTTAGGATTCTGTTTTGCCTTCTCTGCGCCCACCAAGGCAGCAGCAGCTGAACGATGGTGACCATCAGCAATATAGAGACTTGGCATCTTGGCAAACTCAGCAGTGATAGTGGCGATGTCCTTGTCATCGCTCACTACCCAGAACTGATGGCGGAATCCATCAATAGGTGCGATGAAATCATACTCAGGCTGGGTGCTTGCATAACGCACAAGAATCTCATTGAGCACGGCATTGTCAGGATAAGCGAAGAAGACCGGTTCGATATTCGCATTGCAAACACGTACATGCTTCATACGATCCTCTTCCTTGTCACGGCGAGTCAACTCATGTTTTTTGATGACACCCGTCATATAGTCATTGACATACGCACCCACGACAAGACCATATTGCGTCTTGCCATTCATGGTCTGCGCATAGATATAATACTGTTCTTTATCATCCTGCACGAGCCATCCCTTCTCCTGGAACTTTTTGAAGTTCTCTGCAGCACTCTCATAGACACGAGGGTCGTACTCAGAAGTACCTGGCTCGAAGTTGATTTCCGGTTTGATGATATGATAAAGACTCTTCTCGTTATCGCCAGCTTCCGCACGAGCTTCCTCGGAGTCGAGGACATCATACGGACGAGACTCCACCTGCTCCACGAGCTCCTTAGGTGGACGAATACCCTTGAAAGGTTTTACTATTGCCATAATTGATACTTTTATGCCCCATCATACGAGGATGACGAAGCTATTTTAAAACAAAAAGCCCACAAAGGATGTCTGTACGAGACACCCCTTGCGAGCTCATCTATTATTCTTTTATTACTTGTTTACCTGGAACTTGGTGCAACCATCCTTGAAGAAGGCATTGATCTGCTTTGCTGCAGCAATACCTGCATTGATGTTTGCCTCAGCTGTCTGAGCACCCATCTTCTTAGGTGTGGAGAAGTAACGACCCTCGAACTTAGCAAACTCTGCGTCTGCATCAGGCTTGATATCAGTGATAAACTTCAAGTCCTCACGCTCAGCCATCAACTTTAAGATTTCCTCTTCATTAATGACCTCCTTACGAGCCGTATTAATCAAGATACCGCCCTTAGGCAACTGATTGACAGTCTTATAGTCGATACTCTTGATGGTCTCTGGAGTAGCAGGGATATGCAAAGAAACAATGTCGCAAGTCTGGAACAACTCGTCCTGGCACTTCACAGCGTGAACACCAGCTGCCTCAATGACGTCAGCAGGACAGAAAGCATCGTATGCAGACACTTCCATGCCAAAGCCCTTGGCGATACGAGCCACATTGCGACCCACATTACCAAATGCGAGGATACCCAACTTCTTGCCCTTCAACTCAGAGCCAGCCTTTCCATTGTAGAAATTACGAACGGCATAAACCAACAAGCCGAATACCAACTCAGCAACGGCATTGGAGTTCTGACCAGGAGTATTCTCAGCCACCACGTTATGAGCGGTAGCCGCTGAAAGGTCGATGTTATCATAACCTGCACCAGCACGAACGATAATCTTCAAGTTCTTGGCGGCATCGAGCACTTCTGCGTCAGCCTTATCAGAACGGATAATCATCGCATCCACATCCTTGACAGCCTCCAAGAGCTGTGCTTTCTCTGTATATTTTTCGAGCAAGACCAATTCATTGCCTGCTCCCTCTATCTCTTTCTTGATGCCTTCCACAGCAGCTGCTGCGAAAGGCTTCTCTGTTGCAACTAATACTTTCATGTGCAAATCATTTAATTATGAATTTAAAATTAGTGCTGCGCCTCGAAATCCTGCATAGCCTTAACGAGTGCATTTACGCCCTCCATGGTCTGAGCGTTGTAGCAGCTAGCGCGGAAGCCACCTACCGAACGGTGACCCTTGACGCCAACCATACCACGCTCTGTAGCGAATTCCAAGAATGGTTTCTCAAGTTCAGCATACTCATCGTTCATCACGAAGCAAATGTTCATCAATGAGCGAGATGCCTCTTCCACAGTACCCTTGAAGAGTTTGTTGCGGTCGATCTCAGCATAGAGCACCTCAGCACGCTCATGAGCACGCTTGTCTGCTGCCTCAACACCACCATTAGCCTTCAACCAGCGGAGGTTCTCCATCAAGGTGTAGATAGGAACTACAGGAGGAGTATTGAACATACTACCCTTCTCTACATGAGTACGATAATCGAGCATTGTAGGAATCTCACGAGGAGCCTTGCCAAGCATGTCATCCTTGACGATGATGACGGTAACACCTGCCATAGAAAGGTTCTTCTGTGCACCTGCATAGATGGCAGTATATTTAGAAACATCTACTGGACGGCTCATGATGTCGGAACTCATATCAGAAATCAATGGCACATTGACATCTGGATCCACACGAAGTTCTGTACCATATATTGTATTGTTGCTTGTCAAATGCAAGTAATCAACATCGGCTGGCACATTGTTTGGCACCTGAGGATAGAAAGTGTAGTTGGCGTCGGACGATGATGCGATCTCCACGACCTCACCAAAATGCTTCGCCTCTTTCATTGCCTTCTTAGCCCATGTGCCAGAATTGATGTAGGCAGCCTTCTTGATGAGGAAGTTGGCAGGAATCTGCATAAACTGCAAGGACGCACCACCACCAAGGAAGATTACGGAATAACCCTCAGGAATGTCAAGAAGCTCCTTGAACAAGGAGACAGCCTCGTCAACTACTGGCTGGAAATCCTTAGCACGGTGGCTGATTTCCATCAATGAAAGACCTGAACCATTAAAATCCAAAATCTGCTTTGCTGTGTTCTCAATCACTTCACGTGGAAGCATTGATGGACCTGCGTTAAAATTGTACTTCTTCATCTTTGTATAATTATTTAAGTTTTTAACGGTATTATGCTCCTGCTAGCAGAAGAATAAGAACGCAATCATCCCAAAGAGGAGATAGCGTAACCGATTAGATTGTGTTACGACGGCGAAATTACAATATTTATTTGAAACCACCAAATTTTTCTGCACATTTTTAGCAAAATGGGCAAAAATCTAACGTTTTGTCAGTCTTTTGTGCTTATTAGATGTATTTTTATACATTTTATCTTACCTCCTCAATGATCGTCTTGATGCCCTTGATTTTCTGACCTGCCGTCAACTTCAACACTTGCTTGAGCTTGGTACGTGACACTGCCACATAGGCATAGCGGTCTTTGACATCAATCTTGCCTATCTCGGAAGACTGCAACTGACCTATCTTGCAGAGATAGCCCACGATATCCCCCTTGCTGATTTTGTCCTTCTTTCCCTTACCTATATATATAGTCGCCATACGAGGCTTGGCTGGAGCAGGCAAATCTGAAGGAATTTCATAGTCTTCCACCTCAGCATCCACATACGAAGGGATGTCTTCCGATGGTCCCAAGAGGAAGAAAGCCTTTCCCGTTGCTTCCCATCGTGCCGTTCTTCCCACACGGTGGATATAGCTGTCCTCACACTCTGGGAGATGATAATGGATGATATTGTCGATGTCTGGGATGTCAAGACCACGTGCCCCCAAGTCGGTGCTCACAAAGATGTTGGCACTGCCATTACTAAACTTATAGAGGGCATCCTCACGCTCATGCTGTTCCAATCCTCCATGGAAGGCTGAAGTCGCAAAGCCCCGGCTTCGCAAGAACTCATTGGTACGCTCCACGCTATCACGATAATTGAGGAAGACGATGCTACTCTCATCACCCAAGCTTAGGAGCAACTGAGCCAGCGTCTCCAACTTATCCTTTTGAGGACTCTTCACTTGATAGATGCGGATACGTTCAGGCACCTGCTCCTCATCCATTCGGTAGTCGATGGCTTCCACCCTACCCATGTGGACGAATCTCGGAATCTCCTCCGCCTCCGTAGCTGAGAGCAAGAAATGACGCTCCAGATAAGGCAATGAAGCTATCAGACGACCCATCTCGTCCTGGAAACCCATCTCCAGACATTTATCAAACTCATCTATCACCAAGTACTTGACATGCTCGGCAGAGAAATTTCCCTTGTCCAGATGGTCGGTCAATCGACCTGGAGTTCCGAATATCACCTGAGGCAGCACCTTGTTCATCACACGATGCTCATCCATAGCGGCACGACCTCCATAACAAGCCATGGTTCTCAATCCAGTGCCCATCGACTTGAGCACTTCCGTGGATTGCAAAGCCAACTCACGACCTGGTGTCACAACCACCAACTGGGGCTCGTCCACCTTTGGATCTATCAACTGCACCAATGGCATCAAGTACGCCAATGTCTTTCCACTTCCTGTAGGCGACAATACCACCACGTCCTTATTGCCGTGCAATACAGCGTGCATGGTCTCTTCCTGCATCGGATTTAGTTGGATGCCCAACTTATCTAATATTTTGTCTATCATTTGGTTTTCTTTATTTATAATAATGTGTTGATTTTTCTTTTGGAATGAATCGTCCCATCGAAAGTTTCCTACTTCTTGATGGTCTTCATCAGTTTATCTATCTCGTCAAACTCCTTGCCCATGTTCAAGTTCAGATAGATGGTGTAAAGCGGCAATGCCCATTTGGAAGTTTCCTTGGGTTCCAAGGTGCGATAAGTTTCCAGGTATGGCTGAGCCTTACGATAATATTCCTTGATCTCTTGTTGTTTCTTGCGAGACAAGAGGGTATTCTTGTCCATTTCAATGGCGATGTTGAAGTATGCCAGTCCCAAATTCAAGTAGGCATCAGGGATGGTATCTTGACGTTGAATCAATTTCTCACTCATGGTGACACACTCCTGGTTCTTACCTTGATTGAGCAAGAGCGAACTCTTCGCCAAAAGATAAGTGGGATCATCCGGCTTCATCGCCAAACCCTTGTTTGCCACGACCATTGCGGAATCCAACTGGTTTTCCGACACATAATATTCTATCAGGCGAGGAAAGAAGAAAGGAAAGTCAGGTGCATGCTCAAACCCTTCCTTCAAACTGTTGAGATAGCGCGCCGTGTCATTCTCCAACTTATACGTCTCTGCCAAATATTGCAACATATAATTGTAATGCACGGTGTCTTTCAGAGCCTCGTAAGAATGGTGAAGAGTAGCCTTCGGATTCTTCAACTTATAGCCACAATATACAGCCCAATAAGCCACAGTTGGCATCAACTTGTCGTTTTGGCGATAGGAATACTTCTTGAAAAGAGGAATGCTTGCGCAATGCAGATATTGGTCGAGGAGCATGTAAGCTTGGTCATACTTCTGCTTTCTGACAAACCAAAGTCCACCACTATAGAGATTTGGTCTTATCACGTCCAGATATTCGGCATGAGCCTTTCGGTACTCCAGTTTCACCTTACCTTTTCTGTCGGGAATCATCTCTACGGAGTCAATACCTTGTGCCACGACAAAGAGTTGACGAGCCAAGTTGAAGAGGTTTGCCGTATCATATGACTGTTTGAGATAGAGTTTTTCATTTCCCTGCTCATATTGCTTTCTCACCGCCTCATAGAGTATAGCCCAAATCTTCTTGTTGTCCTGATTGGCAGAGTCTTTCAGAAGCTTCTCCATACTGGCTTGGGCTTGTGAAAGGTTCTGTCCTTTCTTCACTTGATCCATAGCAGTAGCTATCTCTTTCTTCTGTGCCGAAACCGTGACACAAAAGAAAGAGAGGCAAACTCCTATCATCAATATCAATCTTTTCATCCTCGTTTTATTCGTTTGCAAACAAGTTTCATCTTTGGTCTTACGATGAAACCATTACCTATTTTGTCAGTCCATTGTCATGAACTTTATTTCTGTCCATATTGATAATAATACCAATAAGTATTTCCGTATGTATCACGAAGGGCTGAATTCCTCTGCACCAGATTGGCATACTTACGTTCCAACGCTTGGAAGTCTTGGAAATCAGCTTCCATCACCGTGTTACGATACACTACCTTCGGATGAGCACGATGGTGGGTATAGAGAATCAGAGCCTCCTGATAATGCTTCGGCAAGGCGACACTATCGTTGAGCGAATATTTCTTCTGAACTTCCGCCACAAACTGGTCTAGTTTTTTGTCCATCAACAAACCACAGAGCTGATAATCAGTTGGTTTTATGTATCTTAGCTTTCCGTTCTTCATCGGGTGCATCCATCGAGGTGTCTGCCACATCAATGCCTTGGTCGTCACACTGTCAGGAATCAAAGCCTTGCTTCCACCGATGAGCGGATAGGTGAAGAGTTTGTCGCCCATCTGCCCCGTGCGATGCAGACATGCTGCTCGAAGCATAGTCAAGGAAGAATCGGTCTCCTCCGTAAGTTTTCCTACTTCCAAGGCATCGGCATACTTACGTTCCATCATCAGTCGTTCCATCTTCATGCGATGATGAAACACCTGATTACCATTCGAGATGCAAACCACCAAGAGGAACATAACCACCATCTGCAACATGTTCACCCACATACGTCTAGACAACCAAATGCCTGTACGCGCTTCCGTTTCGTATGGCTCCAACTGACGAATCACCCACATTGCCCCAGCAAAGAGCAAGAGAACGAGCGGGAATATCCATGCCCAGGCACCTATCGAACGATACGTATCAACATGGCAGGAAACATCCGTGATAAACGTCAATACCAATAACGATGGCAAGTAAGTGAGAGCGTGAAACATCTTCTTCACGCCCGTCACAGTATATACTCCCAGTTGCAACAAGAACAACACCAAGGTGGTCAAGATGGGCGAGATGGTGTAACTATAGCTTGTCAGTCCATCCGAAAGCTCATGTTGTGCCACCGCCAAGATGTCGGCTTGATAGCAATTCAAGTATAAATAGGTAAATACAATAAAGATGATAGCACAGGCGAGCCGAAGCGTCGCCGTGCTATTTCTTTTCTTATTCATTTTCTTTCCTTAGTTTTTCTTCAGCACAAGTGCAGAACGAGCTGGCAAGTAAAGCTTTAGCCATTCCTTGTGGTCTTCCAAATATACAGGGTCGTAATTGGTAAGATGCGTCATCGTGTCGTCATTCAACCCATTACCACCGAAGGCAGGATTGTCTGAGTCCAAGACGATACTATACGAACCCGTAGGAACGAGGAAACCGTAATCGGTAAACGACTTCGTTGGAGAGAAGTTGAAGACAAACAACAAGTCGCCTCTCATATATGCCAACACTTGGTCTCCATCGTTGTGCCAGATTTCTTGCACTGGTGTCTTGTTAAAATTCTTTTCACTCTTAATGACCTTGAGCATCTCTCGGTCGAAATCGCCTAGATAGTGGTAACACAAGTCTTTGTTGTCAACGAGGTTCCACTGACGGCGTGCATACTTATAGCTCCAGCCATTTCCTTCTCTAGGGAAGTCAATCCATTCAGGATGTCCAAACTCATTGCCCATGAAGTTGAGGTAACCACCATTGATGGTCGATGCCGTTACCAGTCGAATCATCTTATGTAAGGCAATTCCACGGTGCGCCTTGTCATTCTCATCTCCTTTCTTGAAGTGCCAATACATATCGGCGTCTATCAATCGGAAGATGATGGTCTTGTCTCCTACCAAGGCTTGGTCATGGCTCTCGCAATAAGAGATGGTCTTCTCATCTGCACGACGATTCTTCACCTCCCAGAAGATGCTACTTGGCTTCCAAGCCTCGTCTGGCAACTCCTTGATAGTCTTGATCCAATAATCAGGAATGTTCATCGCCATACGATAGTCGAAACCATAACCGCCATCCTCAAACTTAGCCGCCAAGCCAGGCATACCACTCACCTCTTCGGCGATAGTGATAGCATTCTTGTTGACCTCATGTATCAGGCAGTTTGCCAACGTGAGGTAACAGATGGCATTATCATCCTCATGACCATTGAAATAGTCAGCATAATTGCAGAATGCTTCACCGAGACCATGACTATAATAGAGCATGGAGGTGACACCATCGAAGCGGAAGCCATCGAAATGGAACTCACTGAGCCAATACTTACAGTTGCTCAACAAGAAGTGAATCACCTCGTCCTTACCATAATCGAAGCACAAGCTATCCCAAGCTGGATGCTCATGGCGATCACCTGGATAGAAATACTGGTTAGGGTCACCAGCCAAATTTCCAAGTCCTTCCACCTCATTCTTAACTGCGTGAGAATGAACTATATCCATGATAACGGCTATACCTTTTTGGTGGGCAGTGTCTATGAGATCTTTCAGTTCTTCAGGTGTACCGAATCGACTGCTTGCCGCAAAGAAACTGCTCACGTGATAACCGAAGGAGCCATAATAAGGATGCTCCTGAATCGCCATGATCTGGATGCAGTTGTAGCCATCCTTGATGATGCGAGGCAGAACGTTCTCCTTGAACTCCGTGTAAGTTCCCACCTTCTCAGCATCTTGTCCCATACCGATGTGGCACTCATAGATCAAGAGCGGAGCGGTCTTTGGCTTGAAGTTTTTTTTCTTCCAAACGTAAGGCTCAGGATTCCAAACCTGGGCAGAGAATATTTTGGTCTTCTCATCCTGCACCACTCTTCTTGCCCAAGCAGGGATTCGCTCGCCTTCGCCACCTTCCCAATGAACTTTCATCTTAAAGAGGTCGCCGTGCTTCATTGCCTTCTCGGAGAGTTTCAACTCCCAGTTTCCTGTGCCTTCTATACGCTTAGCACGGTACTTAGGGGTCTCCTTCCAATTGTTGAAGTCACCTATCAGATAAATGTCCGTGGCATTAGGTGCCCACTCACGGAAGACCCATCCACGAGCGGTCTTGTGCAGACCAAAGTACTCGTAACCATTGGCAAAGTCACTCAAAGACTGCTTTCCATTCTTGGTCAACTGGTTCATCTTCCAGAGTGCATGCTCATGACGTCCACAGATGGCATCCTCATAAGGTTCCAGGTATGGGTCGTGCTTGACGAGCCCAATATGTTTTGGTGTGCTAGGTTTCTGAGTTGAAGCCTTAGCACGTGTTGTTTTCTTTGTTGCCATAAGTTTAAGGATTTTTAGAAATCTTGCCTAACAGATGCTAAGGCATTTAAGCCTTAATCTTGAAAATCGCCTTGTGGATGTCGCCTGTACCGATGCAAGGCTGGTGTCCATCCTGAGGTGCGAAGAGCGCAAACTCGCCTGGCTGGCAAGTAATGTAGGTAGATGCCACAGCTCCAGGATACTTGGTGATGTCTTTTGCCTCATTGTACTCGGCATCAGGCAGATTCTCCAAAGGAAGCCAACCATAGGTTTCCTCATTGTCCAAAGGAATCTGAATATCGAGCATCTTCTTATGTGTCTCAAACGCAGCCTCCTCCACGGTCTTACCATGGGCTGTTGTGATGTTCACAAACAAGTCATCACCACTGATGAAATGCTTACCATCTTCAAGCTTATTAAGGTCGTTCTCTTTCAAGAACTTCACTACCTCTGCGAAGAGAGGATTAAGAGAAACATACTTCTCCAGATTGTCTAATGTATCTACTATCATGATATAAAAATTTAATATTCTACAAATTATCTTAGTTTTTGATTCATATTAGTCCTCAAAACGTTTTCCGTTCTCGTAGGTACCACGAGCGGTAACCTGTCCGTTACGATCTTTCTCGACAAACTTGCCATCTCTCTGGTCGTTGCGATAAGTACCTTCGAAACGCTTTCCTTCCTTGTTTTCCTCGATGCAAGCACCTTCACGCTTACCATTTCTGAAGATGCCCTTGAAGCGGTTGCCGTTGGCATAATGGATGATGACCTCACCATTGACCCGACCATTGCAGAACTCACCCTCGAAGATGTCGCCCATTTTCTTGGTCAACTTACCTCGTCCATTCTGAAGGTCATCCTTCCATGAACCGACATAGATGTCGCCATTCTTCCATATGAACGTACCTTGTCCACTTCGCAATCCATCTTGAAAATGTCCAGTGTATTTATCGCCATTGGCAGAACGGAAGATGCCTTCGCCCGTTCGTTCGCCTTGCACATAGTCACCTTCATAGACATCGCCATTACGAAACTTGTAGATGCCTTTGCCATCCTGGATATCATCCTTCCAGTCGCCGATATATACATCGCCATCGGCATACTTGTTGGTTCCCTTACCCGAACGCTGGTTATCGACCCAGTGTCCATCGTAGGTAGTACCATCACCCCAGTCGAAGAAACCATTGCCATTCTTCATGTCATTAGCCCATTGACCTTTGTAGTAAGCACCGTTGGAATAAGTATAAGTACCACGACCCTGTCGCTTGTCCATATACCAGTCGCCATCATACTTGTCATGGTTGTAATAGTACATGATGCCATGACCATGCTGATAGTCTCTGAACCAAAGACCTACATACTTATTATTATTTTGGAAATAATAGGTGCCACGTCCGTTCTGCTGGTCTTGCGTCCATTGTCCCTCATACTTTTCGCCATCGGCGAAAGTATAGACGCCATAACCGTCACGCTTACCTTTGAGATAGGATCCCTCATAAGTATCACCTGTCTTAAAGATGGTAGTACCCTTGCCATTCGGTTTGCCGCCCGACATCTCGCCCTTGTACTGACCACCATCTCTGGTAGTACAAGAACCCAAATAAATCTTCTGTGCATAAAGCGACACAGGAGATGCTATAAATAATATAGAAATTAACTTTATCTTGTAATTCATATACTTTCATGTTGTTTGACCTCCAAAATTATATAAAATCTACCAAACCGCAAAATAGATTAAGTAAATTTAAGGTAAAACAACAGAAGGAAAGTGAGCACCCGATGAAATAAGCGGATAAAGATGGGATGTCACAATAGAAAACAAAAAAAGATTGCATCCCCTCAAAAGGAATGCAATCTTATTCTCGAAATCACTCGGCAAAGCCGAAAAGATTTACTTTACCTTGTCAACAATAGCCTTGAAAGCCTCTGGGTTGTTAACAGCGAGGTCAGCGAGGACCTTACGGTTGATCTCGATACCTGCCTTGTGAAGAGCACCCATCAACTGGCTGTAGCTCATACCATCGAAGCGAGCAGCAGCGTTGATACGCTGGATCCACAATGCGCGGAATGTGCGCTTCTTGTTACGACGATCACGATAAGCGTAGGTAAGACCCTTCTCCCAAGTGTTCTTAGCTACTGTCCATACATTCTTGCGAGCTCCATAGTAACCCTTAGTGAGCTTCAAGATTTTTGTTCTTTTTGCTTTTGATGCAACGTGATTTACTGATCTTGGCATAATTTTCTTTCTTTAAAAGTTCGACTAAAAAGTTAATAATTAACGGAGGCAGAGCAAGTCGCGAACCTGCTTCAAGTTTGAACGGTCTACGAGAGTCTCACCGAGGAGATTTCTCTTCTGCTTCTTTGTCTTCTTAGTCAAGATGTGACTGTGATAAGCGTGATGACGCTTAATCTTACCTGTACCGGTGAAACGGAATCTCTTCTTTGCGCCGGAATTAGTCTTTACTTTTGGCATTTTTACTTTTAATTTAATTGTTATTTATTTAATACGGATGGCAACGCATATACCAGGGCGTTACGCATCTCTTTTTCTTTCAATATGAATGTCGAGTGTTGACTTATCAGCCTTAGCCATTGAATCTTCACTCTTCGAGCTTCACTATTCACTTAAATCGAGCTTCTTCAGAGCATCACCACCTTTTGCATTGGCGAGCAAGCCGTTCTTCTCAGCTTTAGCCTCACGCTCTGCATCAGCAGCAGCCTTTGCCTCAGCTTCACGCTTCTCACGGTCCATCTTCTGTTGGCTCTTCTTAGCGACACCGGCCTTCTTAGGACTCATGTAGAGGAACATCTTCTTGCCTTCGAGCTTTGGCATCTGTTCTACCTTGCCGTATTCCTCCAAATCGTTGGCAAAACGGAGAAGGAGAACCTCACCTTGCTCCTTGAAGAGGATGCTTCGACCACGGAAGAAAACGTATGCACGCACCTTGTTGCCCTCATTGAGGAACTCCATGGCATGCTTGAGTTTGAACTGATAGTCGTGCTCATCGGTCTGAGGTCCGAATCGAATCTCTTTCGTTTCCACCTTCACCTGCTTCTGCTTCATTTCCTTAGCATGCTTCTTCTGCTGGTAAAGGAACTTCGAATAGTCAACAATGCGGCACACTGGTGGTTGAGCGTTAGGAGAAATCTCCACAAGGTCAACACCCTGCTGACGAGCCATGTCTAAAGCTTTACGTGTTGGCATCACTTCTGATCCGCCCTCACTTACTACTCTCACTTCACGTACGCGTATTTGTTCATTAACACGGTACTGATTTTTCATTTTGTCATTTTTCATTAACTATTCGATGTTGTCTTTTTTGTGTTCATTTTGATTAAACGGCTGCAAAGTTACGACTTTTTCGCCGAACCACCAAATTTTCAAGGGGTTAATTTTCTGTTTTCTATCATTTTTTTTGATTTTCCATCGGAACTTAGTCGGAATCCAAACGGTTCTGAATAAATTCTGATGATAAAAATCCACAGACATCACAGAAACAAATTCCATGACACCTGTGGATAGATATAAGAATCAGCGGAGAAGTCTTACTCCTCTGCAGCTTTCAACTGATCTGCCACCTCGGCGTTGATACGCTGAGCAAACTCTTCCATCTTCATGGTAGCCTGCTCGCCACCACCCTGCTTACGCATAGATACAAGACCCTCAGCACTCTCCTTCTCACCTACGATGACCATGTAAGGTACACGCTTCAACTCGTTGTCACGAATCTTGCGACCTATCTTCTCATTTCTATCATCTACGAGAGCACGAACACCCTGCTTGTCGAGATACTGACGTACCTTCTGAGCATAGTCGTTGAACTTCTCAGAGATAGGGAGGATAGCCACCTGGTCTGGAGTCAACCACAATGGGAAGTGACCTGCGGTGTGCTCAATCAATACAGCGGTGAAACGCTCCAAAGAGCCGAATGGCGCACGGTGAATCATCACTGGAGTACGCTTTGAGTTATCCTCAGCGGTATATTCGAGCTTGAAACGCTCAGGCAAGTTGTAATCCACCTGAATAGTACCCAACTGCCAACGACGGCCGATGGCATCCTTGACCATGAAGTCGAGCTTAGGACCATAGAAGGCAGCCTCGCCAACCTCCTCACGGGTCTCCAATCCCTTCTCCTTGCAAGCCTCACGGATAGCGTTCTCACTCTCTGCCCAAATCTCCTCACTACCGATGTACTTCTCTGTATCCTTAGGATCGTGGAGAGAAATCTGTGCCTCGTAGTTCTCGAAACCGAAGATCTTGAACACCTTCAGGATCACGTCGATCACGTTCTCAAACTCAGACTTCACCTGGTCTTGACGAACGAAGATGTGAGCATCGTCCTGGGTAAATGTACGTACACGAGTCAATCCGTGGAGCTCACCGCTCTTCTCATAACGGAATACGGTACCAAACTCTGCGATACGCAAAGGAAGGTCCTTGTACGAACGAGGCTTGCGAGCATACACCTCACAGTGGTGAGGGCAGTTCATAGGCTTCAACATGTACTCCTCATCCTCCTCTGGAGTGTGGATAGGCTGGAAAGCATCCTTGCCATAGTGAGCATAGTGACCAGAAGTTACGTAGAGGCTCTTGCCACCGATACCTGGGGTGATGACCTCCTGGTAGTTGTAAGGCTTCAAGAGGCTACGGAGCAACTCCTGAAGGCGAAGGCGCAACTGTGTACCCTTTGGCAACCAGATAGGAAGGCCCTTGCCCACACGCTCAGAGAACATGAAGAGTTCCATCTCCTTGCCTATCTTGCGGTGGTCACGCTTCTTAGCCTCCTCGAGGACAACCAAGTACTCATCGAGCATCTTCTTCTTAGGGAAGCTGATACCATAGATACGAGTCATCTGCTCACGCTTAGCATCACCTCGCCAGAATGCGCCAGCCACACTGGTGATCTTCACTGCCTTGATCAAGCCAGTGTTCATCAAGTGAGGACCACGGCAAAGGTCGGTGAAATTGCCCTGGGTATATGTAGTGATGGTGCCATCCTCCAAGTCCTGCTCGATGTGCTCGCACTTGTACTCCTGACCGTCAGCCTTGAATTCCTTCAAAGCGTCAGCCTTAGATACCTCCTTGCGAACCACAGGCTCGTTCTTCTTGGCAAGTTCCATCATCTTAGCCTCAATCTTGGCAAAGTCGTTTTCTGAGATGACCTGACCTGGTGCAGGCATCACGTCGTAGAAGAAGCCACTCTCCACAGCTGGACCGAATCCGAACTGGATGCCAGGATACAACTCCTGGAGTGCCTCTGCCAACAAGTGGGCGGATGTGTGCCAGAACGTGTGCTTGCCCTGCTCATCCTCAAACTTATAAAGTTCTACACTTGCATCCTCATTGATAGGACGGTTCAACTCTACAGTCTCACCATTGACACCGCAAGATACAACGTTGCGAGCGAGAGCCGGTGAGATGCTCTCGGCGATTTGCAAGCCAGTAACGCCCTGCTCATACTCACGAACAGATCCGTCTGGGAATGTGATTTTTACCATAACAACTTAGTATTTTTATTAAATCGGTTGCAAAAGTAACATTTCTTTTTGTATTAAGCGAAAAAAAATGCAAGATTTTTTCATACTAGATTTTTTTTTGCTATTTTTGCACTCGAATTAATACACATTAATATAAAAGCAAGATGACAACACCAAGAATACTCATCATTTATACAGGAGGTACCATCGGTATGGGAAAGGATGCCATCACGGGCGCATTGGAGCCTCTCGACTTCAATCACCTCGTCTCTTCCATGCCAGAATTTCAGTTGATTCAGGCGGACATCGACGTCAGAAAGTTCGACCCACCCATCGACTCCAGCGACATGGACCCGATGAGATGGGCTGAGATCGTAGGTATCATCTCCAACAATTATGACGATTACGACGGCTTTGTCATCCTACATGGCACCGACACGATGGCTTACACCGCCTCCGCCCTCTCCTTCATGCTTGAGAACCTCACCAAGCCGGTCATCCTCACGGGTAGCCAGCTTCCTATCGGCGAACTTCGCACAGACGGAAAGGAGAACATGATGACTGCCATCGAGATTGCCTCGCTCAAGAATGCCGATGGCAAGCCGATGGTGCCAGAAGTGTGCATCTTCTTCAACGGCAAGTTGCTCCGAGGCAATCGCACCACCAAGATCAATGCCGAGGGATTCCATGCCTTCGACTCATTCAACCATCCGCACCTCTGCGATGTCGGCATCAACTTCGTATTCCACGAGCACCACATCTTGACTCCCGACTACAGCAAACCGATGGTGCCTCACCTCAAGCTCGATCCGAACGTCATCGTATTCAGCCTCTTCCCAGGCATCCAGGATGGCATCGTACGCCATGTCTTGGAATCGCCTTCCTTGCGAGGCATCGTGATGCGAACTTACGGCTCCGGCAACGCACCTCACGCTCCTTGGATCATGCGACTGCTCGACCAAGCCGCTCATCGAGGTGTCAACATCATCAACATCAGCCAGTGTCTCACGGGATGCGTGGAGATGGAGAGATACGGAGCGGGATTCCAGCTGAAACTCTCCCACGTCATCAGTGGTCGAGACAGTACTGTGGAGGCTGCCGTCACCAAGTTGATGTATCTCCAAGGCAGATATGCCGACAACAAGATTGTAAGACAGAAGTTGGAACAATCGCTCGCAGGCGAGATTACACTTCCAGAAGAATAAGATTTCCGATAGACGTTATTATATAGACATACATCTATCCTTCTATTAATATATATATAAGGTGAAACATTTGTTATTCCTCATCATGCTTATCGTTTCCATGGCCTTCGGAGGTCATGGCACGATGTCTGCGGCATCCACCCAGAGGAATGACAAGTTGCAGAAGGTGGAGCAGAAGGAGAACAGTCATGATGCCGTGCTCACCGATGCCTCCAATGTATATCGTGTGTGCAACTGTCGTCCCCAGAGAATTGTTCCCACCTGGCTGACTTCCAGCTATGGGCAGGGTAACAAGTTGCCATATTATCACAAGTTCTATCACACTCTTTTCACCCAGTTTGGTGGAAGGGCACGCCAGGAGACGGCACCTTTCCACTTTGATGTCGCAAGCAAGTATTATGTCATTTGCTTGAGGCATCTCAGGTGTTAGCCATACCCGCTTCCTATTTTTACACCCCTATGTTTACCCATTTTCTCCGTGAAGATGGGACAGATGTTTTATTTCTAAAAATCAAAAAGAATTATGGCTAATATCAATCATTTAGAGATGGCAGCGGCTTTCAAAGTCCTCCCACAAGTAGAAATCAAGAAATGCTTCTTCGGTCTCAGCACCAGCATGACATATCAGAAGACCAACAGCAAGATACACATCATCCAGAACGAGTATGATGCCAGCAACGGCAAACTGCTCGAAGACACCCTCCTCACCTCTCCTGAGAAACTTGTCGAGGTGGGCGTTCCTGCCAAGGACATCAAGAAGTCAAGCATCGGCAACTATCGCCTGGACATTTGCCTCTCAGACGACAAGCAATTCCTTGCCACTCAACTTCTCCGTTTCGTGAACTTCAACTACGTGGAGATTACCGACATGAAGGTCTTCGAAGGCAAGGCAGCAGAGATCATCGCAGAGATCATCCTCGCATCATAGGATGCATCTCTAGATCCGTTTACATATTAAAGAAGAGGGCTAAAACTTGGCCCTCTTTATTTTTCTCGTAACGCAAGAATCATAGCGCCACGATAGATTTTAAATTTCCTCGGGACATTTTTGAAAAAACATCGGGACTTTTTTATAAAAACCTCCCGACGTTTTTTATATCCCTCCCCGATTCAATTTCCGATTCTAACGGAAATGAGAATTTACTTCAACTTATTATATTCCTCATCAGTCACTGGCTCCAGCCACTCATTGGAGTTGTTCTCTCCAGGAACCTCGAAGGCGAGGTGAGCAAACTTAGGTGCGAACTCACCAAGCTGAGTGCGTCCTGCTGTCTGTACTATTTTCTTTTGTGCCATAACATTGAGTGTTAATGTACTTAATACGATGAATAATCCAAGTTTTTTTCATTTGATACGCTTTAGATTGTTTTACATGAATCCACTAGTTCCTGCCAAACTTCACACTTGGCAATGGAGCGGTAAAGTAATAATTCTGATCATTGACTGAATCAAGGAAGAGAACCTTCTTCATGCCAAAGAATGCCAAACCTGATGGAAAGATGCGAGAGAAGTCTATTACACCACCCTTCAATGCAGGACTATTGGCAGCCAAAGAGAAATCCCAACTCTTATCGTATGCCATAGGTGCACCTTTCTCAGGGTCATCCACCTCGCAATTGATATTAATTTTATCCGTCTGCGTGAAGTTCTTGAAGAGCGGATTGCCCTCGCCTGCTGAAGCGCTATGGATGTCAGTGTCGTACCACATGCCAAGACTGGCATTCTTCGCCATCTGCTCCACACCTGTCTCAGTGGATGCAAAGTAATAGTTTGGCGTCATGCGAGCGTGCTCCTCGTCGGCTCCATCTTGCTTTGGCTGCTTCAGACCAAAGCGAGAGTCATAAATCAGGTTGTTGACTAGCACAGGACGAGCCGCTTTCTCTACCCAGATACTACCCCCCTTCTTGTTCTTGGAGCGACGCCATCCACAATTCACAATCGTGTTGTTATAGACGGTCATTTCTGTCAAAGGCACTGTCTCACTATTACCTGCGTTAGAGAGTTTAAGAGCATTGGTACAAGCATTATAGATGAGGTTGTTGGCGACATCGAGTTTACATCCCGACTTCACGTTGATGGCTTCACCACCATCAGCGGCATTACCGCTATCAGCAAACACATTACCGACGATAACTCCCTTACCACCTGTAAAGTACGTCTGGTCGTTATAGTTGTCATGGAAATAGCTGTTTGCCATCACAAACTTGCCATTTACATTGCAGAAATGGAAGGCAGGAACACCGCCATCAATAGTGGTCTTGAAGAGTTTGTTTTGGAAAGAAGCTGAAGACTCAGTTGGAGTCGCTCCAGCGTAAGCAATATCGACATGGTTGAGTACCACCTCCTCTGAGTTATATCCACAGATGATGCCACCCCAGTCGGCAGGCTTCTTGGCATCTGAAGTGATGGTGACTGGCTTCTCCGCCGTACCCATGCAATAGAGATTACCTAAGACCACGATTTCCACAGGCACTTGCACCTCGCTCTTGCAAGTGATGGTAACACCTGGCTCAATATAGAGCGATGTACCCACAGGTATCTCCACGCTCTCCGACAAGGTAGTGTCCTTGGTCCATACCAAAGACCCTTTTGGGTATTCGGCAAGGTCGGTCTTGAAGGCATCCGTAGAACCTTGGTTTTCCTGATTGTTTCCATTGTTGGCATAGTCGTATGGATTGATGTTATCATTCTCACATGAAGTTGTGAATATGGCGGTGGTAGCTGCCATTGCCAGCATACACGCCCAAGTATTTATCTTTTTCATTTCTTTGATTTTAATTAAAGTTTGTATCTCACTCCCAAGAGGAAAGTTCTGCCATATTGGTAGGTTCCCACAATGGTCTTGTCGCTCTTCTGTCCCTCATACTGGAGGTTGCTCTCGTTCACCGTCTTGAGATAACGCTCACGCTTGGCATTGAGCAGGTTGTTGGCTTTCAAGAAGATGGATAGACCATTCTTGAATTGCTTCTCGGCACTGAGGTCGAGTCCAAACATCGCCTTGTCCCATTGGTCGGCATCCTTGAAAGGAGAAACAAGGGCTAACTTCGTGCCTGTATAGGATGCAGCCAACTGTCCATTCCATCCATTCTCGGTGTCCTTATAGAGCAAAGAGAGGTTGGCGGTATGAGGTGCTTGGTTCACCAAAGGACGAGTCTGGGTGACACCACTCTTGTATTCAGCACTTCCCTCTTGGTACTCACGCTTCGAGGTGGTAATCTCAGAGTGAGTATAGGTATAGTTCGCCTTCACGCCAAAGTGGCGGATATACTTGATGACATCTATCTCAAAACCCATGTTCTTGGCATTACCCAAGTTGTCGGGCATATAATAAGCATCAGCGCCACTGCCTATTTTGCCATCAGATGTCACAAACACTTGTTCAATAGGGTCTTTCAAGTATTTATAGAATACACCTGCAAGAATCTGCTCGGTCTTGCTAGGGAACCATTCCCAGCGCAAGTCGATATTGTCGATGCGGGCACGCTTCAAGTCAGGATTTCCTTTCTCCATATATTCCTCGCCCATAATCTGATAAGGCACAATCTCGTAGAATCCAGGTCGATTGATGGAACGATAATAGGAAAGACGAACGTTCATCTTTGCGGTTGGCGTCCATTTGATGGAGGCTGACGGAAGATAGTCCCAATAGCTCTGTTCGCCCACCTGCCCCATGCTGCGGAACTTCTGGAGCATGGTGTATATCTGGTTAGTATGCTCGGCGCGGAAACCTACATTCACTTCGCCTAATTCAGACTTCAATGTCACCATGGCGTAGGCTGCGCCAATATGTTCCTTGGAATCATAATTGAGTTGGGAAGCTTGAGAATATGGAGTCTTGCAGGTCCAATCGATGGCGGCAAACTGGTCGAAGCCATTGCCATCCAAGCGTTGGGAGATATTGCTTGGACCGAAGATATAAGAATAATATCGGTTGTTGCGTTCCTTGCGGCGATACTGTGCGCCAGCCTTCCACAAAGCATCCAAGGCATCACCGAAATGGGTATCGTATGATAGGTTGATGTAGCCTGCCAAGTCCTTGTCATCATTGTGTTGGAAACGGCGTTCCATATCCTTTGGTTGAGTCTTCATGATGGTCTTGTCACCATTCCATAACGAACTGCCCTCCTCGCTCTGCACAGTATTCGTGAGCGTGAGATACACCCTGTCCGGGGCTTTCTCAGTTGCTTCTGAGTATAACCCTGACCAATCTACGGTAAAGTCTTTCGTGAGATGATGCGTACCTTTCAGATGGGTGGCAAAGATGCTCTGTGTCTGTGAAAGTGAACGGGTCTCATCATCCTGCGTATAGGTGTCGGAAGAGATGTACTCCGTATTGATGCTATTATTGTATCTGATGCCCTTCGAGTTGGTGTTCACATACATATTGTACCACTCCAACTTGTGGTTGCCGAGTGTCAAATCCAACTTGGCATGGAGTCCTGCTGTGAGGTCGTGAATACTATAATAACGGTGCTGGAGACTGCTGATATACATCGCTTGTTCGCCAGATGCCATTTTCACGCTATTGTAAGTACGTTCTGTTCCACGGAAGATATTCTGGATGCTACCAGCCAACATTACGCCCAGGCGGTCTTCCCAAAAGCGATTGCCTATGCCAAGGCCTCCGATAAAGTTAGGGGCAGGCAAGGAATGACGACTTACTTGTGTAGGACCATTCTTGAAATCAGACATACTTGCCTTATAGTCCTTGCCAAAAGCTTCGTAAGGAGCCTTCTTGGTGAAATCTCCACGATTGGAAGATAGATAGTCACGACCATCTTTCATAAAATAGTCGCTATATCCGATGGCAGCATTCGCCTGAAGCTGGAAATGAGAAGGCGCATCCTTCATCACCATATCTACCACTCCACCTGCTGCATCACCCTCCATATCAGCTGTCAGTGACTTCGACACCACAAGGCGATCCATCAAGTCGGAAGGGAAAATGTTCAGTGGAACATAACGGTTCTTATCGTCGGGAGATGGAATCTTCACACCATTTACCAACGTATAGTTATATCGCTTGTCCATACCTCGAAGGATGGCGTAAGTTGCCTCGCCAGAGGCATCACGCTCCATCGTCACACCCGACACACGCTGAAGCACACTCGCCACGTTGACATCAGGAGATAGTTGAATGCTCTGCTGACTCATCACATTGAGCACCGTACCAGCATTCTTCTCCAAGTCGATGGCGCTACGGTCGCTATGATATTCCTTATGACCGGTTACGACAACTTCACCGAGTTGCTTGGCATCCTCTTCCAAGTCTATAATGAGTTGAGATTTCTTACCCTGCTTGTTGTCCTTGGCAGAACCATTGCCATAATCCTTGGCTACATCCACCACCATCTCCTTGGTCTTATAAGACATATAAGAGATGACGAGAGTAAACTTTCCTTTGTCGGGCAACTCGTGGAGAGTAAAACTACCATCTAGTCCGGTGGTAGTACTCACGTTGGGCAATTCCTTGACTCTCACCACTGTACCGATGAGTGGCTCGCCCGTTTTGTTATCCTTTACAATACCATCGAGTGTATGGGCATTTATGGCTAAGACGTTCGCCATGAGAGCCGCACTCAGTAAAATCTTGTTCATATCTTCACTCTTCACTTAGTTTTCATAATCTCGTGGACGATGTTGCCATCCTTGTCAATCATCGACATACGGAGTTGCTTCTTATCGACCGTAAATACAGCGTAACCATCAGCCGAGCTACAGAACACGGTTCCGTCGATAGGTTTCACAGGACGAGCTAGCGAGGCAGAGGTGTTGACCACATAGTCGATATTATCACCTTGCTTCTTGATGTGCTGGAAGTTGTGAATGTGTCCGCAAGCATAGATATCTACATTATGATATTTATGGAGGATAGGCATCACTCGCTTCTGCATGTCAATTCGCTCTGACTCGCTCTTCTCCGTGTCAGCATAAATAGGATGATGCCCTACCACAATCACCCAGTCTTCCTTAGCGTTCTTCAAGGTCTCGTCAAGCCATGAGAGCTGAGCTTGCATATCCTCCTTACATGCGTCTGGATAGGTCTCCGAATCTTTGCGATATTTGTCAATGAGAGGTGCCGTGTCGAGGAAGACAACACGAACAGAAGTATTCTTGTGGTTGAAAACCTTGGTGTAATACTTAGCAGGCATCATCCATCGGCGGCTTACTTGTCCATAGTGCAAGAAGGCATCCGTGTTGCCACGATACTCATGGTTGCCACATACAGGAAACCAGTCTATCATCAAGTCAGGATGAGAATATATCAACTCATAGTTGGTCATCCACAAAGGGTCCTGGAGGGATACGATACCATTGAAGTGATGGATGTCGCCAGCGGCAATGACACACTCAGGATCTACTGTACCCGCCATCTCGCCCATCAGTTCGGCGATAGGCTTCTGGTCATAATAGCCATTGCGACCGAGGTCATTGGCCATATAGAGGGTGATTTCGCCTTTGAGCGTTTTCCAAGCACCACGACTGGCGTAGTCACGTTGAGTTAAATTACTGGGTTGCACCAGGCACTTGACAGTGCCATTCTCTACGCCCCAAGCAACAGGAGCCTTTGCGTTTTGTGCATTTGCCACATGGACGAAGGTGCTTGCCATCAACAAGGCTGCTACCCATGCAACGCTTAAAACATTCTTTTTCATTACCTTTTGTCTGTAAGTTTAATATTTCCTTCTTCTGTATCCCAATTCTGAATACATTTTGAATTTCGGGTGCAAAGGTACGGGCATCTTATGACAAAGACGTTACGTTCATTTTACGAAATGAACGCAATTCGCTTCCACCCATGCGCTTGTGTTAATATACACTAAAAGAATCGCCCCTTTGATACGACTTTCCGATATTATCATTACATTTGCAAACGAAAAATCACGGGGTGCTGAGAGAATCGGCTGAGATGATACCCATTGAACCTGATGCAGATAATGCTGACGCAGGGAGATATGATATTACCGAAGGGAAAAGAAGAAGCCCCTATTCCATGTCAATCGCCTGGATTAGGGGCTTTTTCTTTTCTGACTGCTTTCACCAAAAGCATTTCCGTGAGATTTTATAGGTTATAACAAAAAGGAAATGCTTTATGAAAGTAAACATCAACAACAAGGAAACTGAGACACAAGCTCTCAACGTGAAACAACTGGCAGAGGAGCTCAACCTTCCAGCCAAGGGTGTCGCCATCGCCATCAGCAACTCCATGGTACCTCGCAATGACTGGGAGCAGACGCCTATCGCAGAGGGAGCAGACATCGTCATCATCAAGGCGTTTTGTGGAGGATGATGAGATTATGTATAAATTATAAATTACAAATTACAAATTATAATGTATAAATTATAATGAATAATGTATAATGAAGGCTAACGCCATAAAACTATGCAAAAGAAATTATTCCATCATAGCCGATTCCAATTCATCTCCCACTTCAACGACCGCTATTCCTATCTCGATGGAATCAAGATGGCACTGGAGGGTGGATGCCGTTGGATACAACTTCGCATGAAGGATGCCACCGACGACGAGGTGAGACCTATCGCCATCGAGGTACAGAAATGGTGCAAGGAGGCTGATGCCACCTTCATCATCGACGACCGAGTACAACTGGTGAAGGAACTCCATGCAGATGGTGTCCACCTGGGCAAGAACGACATGCCTATCCAAGAGGCTCGCCAAATCCTAGGCGATGGCTTTATCATCGGTGGCACTGCCAACACTTTGGAGGATGTCATATCACACGCCAAAGCTGGTGCCGACTACATCGGATGCGGACCATTCCGCTATACCACCACCAAGCAACGACTCTCTCCCATCCTCGGCTTGGAGGGCTATCGCCACATCATCGATGGGATGAAAGAAGCTCTCCCGATTGTAGCAATCGGCGGCATCACCATCCCCGACATCCCCGACATCATGAAGACCGGCGTAACGGGCATCGCCCTCAGCGGAACCATCCTCAACGCAGAGAATCCCGTGGAAGAAACCGCACTGATTCTCAAAGCGATAGAAGGAGAAGTTGCACACGAATAAACAAGAAATTCAAAACCAAAAACAAATACAAACAACAATGGAAAAGTTAGTAATCGCAGGACGCGAGTTCAACTCACGCCTTTTCCTCGGAACAGGAAAGTTCAACAACAACAATCTCATGGCTGACGCCATCAAGGCATCTGAGACCGAGATGGTAACTGTCGCCATGAAGCGCATCGAACTGGAAGACAAGCAGGACGACCTCCTCGCCCACATCGTACAGAACCCTAACATCCAGTTGCTCCCTAACACCAGTGGAGTACGCGATGCCGAGGAGGCTGTTTTCGCCGCACAGATGGCTCGTGAGGCTTTCGGCACCAACTGGCTCAAACTGGAGATTCACCCAGACCCACGCTATCTCTTGCCAGACTCCATCGAGACCCTCAAGGCAACTGAGAAGCTCGTGAAACTCGGTTTCGTGGTATTGCCATATTGCCAGGCAGACCCTACCCTCTGCAAGCACTTGGAAGAGGCTGGAGCAGCTACCGTGATGCCACTCGCCGCACCTATCGGCACCAACAAGGGTTTGCGCATGAAAGACTTCCTGCAGATCATCATTGAGCAAGCTACTGTACCTGTGGTAGTGGATGCCGGCATCGGTGCCCCTAGCCATGCAGCCGAGGCGATGGAGATGGGCGCCAGCGCTTGTCTCGTCAACACCGCCATCGCCGTAGCAGGCGACCCTGTAGAAATGGCGAAGGCATTCAAGGAGGCTGTCATCTGCGGTCGCCGTGCCTACGAGGCAGGACTGGGAGCCATCAGCGATTGTGCCGAGGCTAGTTCGCCACTCACCGCATTCTTAAATAATTAAGAATTAATAGTTAAGAATTAATAGTTAATCATTACAATGAAGAGGTGTTATCTCTTCACTTGAAACATTATGCCAAACGATAACAAAGCCTACGCCAAGAGAGAAAAGGCGTATATGCAGGGAAAACGCTTCCCTAACATCCAAGTCGGAATGACCAAGGTCAACCTCACCCCTACCGTCGTGAAGGATGAGCGTGGCATTCCTCATACCGAACCGAATGCTCCTGTGTTTATCTATGACACCAGTGGTCCTTACAGCGACCCTAACTATCAGGTGGATCTCAAGAAAGGTTTGCCTCGCATGCGTGAGCAGTGGATTCTAGACCGTGACGATACCGAACAGCTCGCCGAGGTAACCAGCGAGTATGGCAAGCTGCGACTCGACGACCACTCGCTCGACCACCTTCGCTTCGAGCACATCCAGTTGCCTCGCCGTGCCAAGGCTGGCAAGCACATCACCCAGATGGCATACGCCAAGGCAGGCATCGTAACTCCGGAGATGGAATACGTTGCCATCCGTGAGAACATGAACTGCGAGGAGTTGGGCATCAAGACCCACATCACTCCTGAATACGTGCGTGATGAGATTGCACGAGGACGTGCCGTTCTGCCAGCCAACATCAATCACCCTGAGAGCGAGCCGATGATTATCGGACGCAACTTCTTGGTGAAAATCAATACCAACATCGGCAACTCTGCCACCACCTCCAGCATCGAGGAGGAAGTGGATAAGGCGGTATGGTCTTGCAAATGGGGAGGCGACACGCTGATGGATCTCTCCACAGGCGACAACATCCACGAGACTCGCGAATGGATTGTGCGCAACTGTCCTGTACCTGTAGGAACCGTGCCTATCTACCAAGCCTTGGAAAAGGTGAACGGCAAGGTGGAAGACCTCTGTTGGGAGGTATATCGCGACACGCTCATCGAACAGTGTGAGCAGGGTGTCGATTACTTCACCATCCATGCCGGCATCCGCCGTCACAACGTGCATCTCGCCGACAAGCGTCTCTGTGGTATCGTGAGCCGTGGCGGTAGCATCATGAGCAAGTGGTGCCTCTACCACGACCAGGAGAGTTTCCTCTACGAGCACTTCGACGACATCTGCGACATCGTGGCTCAGTATGACGTGGCATTGTCCTTGGGCGATGGCTTGCGTCCGGGTTGTATCGCCGATGCCAACGACGAGGCACAGTTTGCCGAACTCGACACGATGGGCGAACTTGTCACTCGTGCATGGGACAAGAACGTGCAGGCTTTCATCGAAGGTCCGGGTCACGTGCCATTGCAGAAAATCAAGGAGAACATGGAGCGTCAGCTCGACCATTGCCATGAGGCTCCATTCTACACCCTCGGTCCCCTTGTCACCGACATCGCCCCAGGCTACGACCATATCACTTCCGCCATCGGTGGCGCACAGATCGCTTGGCTCGGAACCGCCATGCTCTGCTATGTCACCCCGAAGGAGCATCTCGCCTTGCCTAACAAGGATGATGTGCGCACAGGTGTGGTCACCTACAAGATAGCCGCCCATGCCGCCGACGTGGCGAAGGGACATCCAGGCGCTACCATCCGTGACAACGCCTTGTCGAAAGCTCGCTTCGAGTTCCGCTGGCGCGACCAGTTCCACCTCTCGCTCGACCCAGAGTTGGCACTCCAGTACTTCGAGGAGGCAGGACACACCGAGGGCGAATACTGCACGATGTGCGGTCCTAACTTCTGTGCCGCTAAGTTGACACACGACTTGAGAAAATATAAGAAATAATGAATGACCTAACTTCAGAACAGAAGCGACGTTACAACCGCCACCTCATCCTCGATGGATTTGGCAAGGAGGGACAGCAGAGATTGCTCCAAAGCAAGGTGCTCATCGTGGGTGCTGGTGGACTCGGTTCACCAGCCTCCATGTATCTGGCTGCAGCGGGTGTGGGCACCATCGGATTGGTGGATGGCGACTTCGTATCATCCACCAATCTGCAACGCCAGATACTCTACACCACTTCCGATGTGGGACAACTCAAGATCGACGTGGCAGAGAAGCGCCTGAAAGCCATGAATCCCGATGTCAACATCATCAAGCACGAGATATTCCTCAATGAGGACAATGCCTTGGACTTGATTCGAGACTATGACTTCGTGGTGGAAGGCACGGACAACTTCTCGTCCAAGTACCTGGTGAACGATGCCTGCGTGATGCTCGGCAAGTCGTTCACGATAGGAGGCATCAACCGATATGGCGGACAGGTGATGACGCATCAGCCAGGAACGGCTTGCTATCGTTGCATCTTCCCTGAGCCACCAGCTATGGCAGAGGTAGAAACCTGTTCGATGGTGGGCGTGCTCGGTTCGTTGGCAGGCATGGTGGGTACCGTGCAAGCCAATGAAGCCATCAAGTGCTTGGCGGGCATCGGAACGCCACTCACCAATACCCTACTCACGGTCGATGCGCTCACGACGATGTGGCAACGATTTGACATCAAAAAGAACAACAAGTGCGAGCTTTGCGGCGAACATCCATCGATTACTTCCATCCGGGAGTACGCCTACAAACCTTGCACGAAAAGGAACAAGTAAGTTCCGCAACCCAAGGAACTTACACAAAATAGGATTAAGTAAAAATGTTTAGCGACGAATTAAAGAATATCAGTTGGGAGGAGACCACCCAGCGCATCGCCAGTATGACAGCCAACGATGTGCGCCGTGCCCTCGCCAAAGACCATTGCGATGTCAACGACTTCATGGCATTGCTTTCACCTGCAGCCGAACCATTCCTAGAGCAGATGGCCCGACTCTCACGTAAATACACAGAGGAGCGCTTCGGCAAGACGATGTCGATGTTCATCCCTCTCTATATCACCAACTCTTGCTCCAACTCCTGCGTCTATTGCGGTTTCCATCGTGAGAACCCAATGGCTCGTACCATCCTCACCCCTGAGCAGATAGAGAACGAGTACAAGGCAATCAAACAGTTGGCTCCATTCGAGAACATCCTCCTCGTCACGGGCGAGAATCCTGCCAAGGCGGGCACACCTTACCTCGCCAAGGCTATCGACATCGCCAAGAAGTACTTCTCAAATGTGAAGATTGAGGTGATGCCTCTCTCCACCGAGGACTACAAAACGCTTGCCGACCACGGCATGAACGGTGTCATCTGTTTCCAGGAGACCTATCATCGTGACAACTACAAACTCTATCACCCAAGAGGAATGAAGAGCAAGTTTGAGTGGCGTTGCGATGGTTTCGACCGCATGGGTATGGCTGGTGTTCACAGTATCGGCATGGGCGTGCTCATCGGACTGGAGAAGGAATGGCGCACCGATGTCACCATGATGGCTTACCACTTGCGCTATCTCCAGAAGCACTACTGGCGCACCAAGTACAGCGTCAACTTCCCTCGCATGCGTCCGGCTCAGAACGAGGGTTTCCAACCAAACTGCTATATGACTGACAAGGAACTTGCCCAGGCTACTTTCGCCATGCGCATCTTCGACCACGATGTAGATATCTCCTATTCTACCCGTGAGCCAGCCTTCATACGTGACAACATGGCGACCCTCGGTGTCACTACAATGTCGGCAGAATCGAAGGTGAACCCAGGAGGATACCACACTTATCCTCAGGCACTTGAGCAGTTTACTGTAAGTGATGAGCGAACCGCCAAGGTGATCAACGCTCGCCTGAAGGAGTTGGGACGTGAGCCAGTTTGGAAAGACTGGGATGCTTCCTTCGACTTCTTCGGAAAACTCGCAGAAAAATAGAAATTATGACCATCGTAATCACACTTCCCTATTTCTTCGATGGAGAGGCAGAACAAATCGTTCAGCTTCTCCATTCCTCCGTTGACCTCATCCATATCCGCAAGCCCGAATCCAAGGCAGAGGAGGTGGAAAGGCTCATTATGTCGATTCCTAGCGAATACTACCCTCGCCTCGTCCTCCACGACCATCATGAATTGGCGATGAAATACCATCTCCATGGCGTGCATCTCAATAGTCGCAATCCTCAGCCACCAGTGGGTTGGGAAGGAAGCGTGAGCAAGAGTTGCCACTCTTTGGAGGAAGTGAAGGAATGGAAGGAAAAGTGTGATTACGTCTCCCTCTCTCCCATCTTCGATTCCATTTCGAAGCAAGGCTATCATGCCGCATTCTCTTCCACCGAAATCGAGGAAGCAAGCCGCCAAGGCATCATCGACAAGAAAGTCTTGGCACTAGGTGGAGTCACCTTCAACAAGATAGACGATGTGCTGAGAATGGGCTTTGGAGGAGGCATGATTTTGGGAGATGCTTGGAAGAATGTATCGCATCCACAAGAGGCTGTAGCACTGACGATTGCCGGTTCTGATTCATCTGCTGGTGCAGGCATTCAACAAGACCTCAAGACGATGACCAAAGTGGGTGTTTATGGGGCGACTGTCATCACTGCCATCACCAGTCAGAACACGCTCGGAGTGAAAGGAGTGATGCCAGTTCCATCAGAGGTCGTCAAGAGCCAGTTGGATGCCGTCTTGTCCGACTTGCATGTCACGGCCATCAAGATTGGAATGGTGCCGAATGCCGCCATCGCTCACGTCATTGCCGACACGCTGAAAATGCAGAAAATCTCTATTATTTACGACCCAGTGATGATTTCCACGAGTGGCCATCGCTTGATGGAGGAAGACTGCCTCCAGGTAGTTTGCGAGGAACTCCTTCCTCTCTGTACCCTTGTCACGCCCAATCTTCCTGAGGCAGCGCTTCTGATGAGGCAAAAGGAAGAAGAAGAAACATCTAAAGATGCAGAAGCCAATCACGATGCATCTCGTCATGCAGAAATCACGATTTCTTTGCTTCCACAGAAATATGGCACAAGTTTCCTTGTAAAAGGCGGTCACGCCGAAGGCGAAGATATAGCTGACATTCTCTATTCGACCACTGGTGAGTCGCATCGTTTCCCAACGAAAAAGATTGCCACCCACAACCTCCACGGCACAGGTTGCACCCTTTCATCCGCCATCGCCTCCTATCTGGTGAAAGGCAACGACCTCAACACTGCCATCTCCCTTGCCAAACATCTCCTGTCAGATGGCATACAAAAAGGAGCAAACGCCCATATCGGAAAGGGAAATGGACCTTTGCTCCTCTGAAAAGAACTATAGAAAATACCCAAAAGTCCCGATGACATATAGAAAAATATCATCGGGACTTTTTATATCTACAAGCCGAGGAGAATCAAATCTCCTCGACTATCTCATTCAATTCCTTACGCTTCTTCTCAGCATGAGGACAATCCTCGGCGATATGGCCGATAGGAACGATGACCACCGCCTCGAAATCAGCCCTCTCGCCCTGCTCGAAATACTCGTGCATTTTCTGAGGGTCGTAATTGCAAACCCAGCAAGTGCCCAAGCCACGTTCGGCAGCACTCAGGCAAAGATGTTCAGTGGCAATGGCAACATCGATGTCGCCATGAGGCTTGTTGTCTTCCTTGCGCACCCAGTTCTCCTGCTTGTTGCGCATTCCCACGATATACATCGGAGCGGTCTTAAACCACTCTCTGTCATAGCACTCCTGGAGCTTTTCCTTCGCCTCATCCGACTTCACCACCAGCCACTTCCATGGTTGCTTGTTGCAAGCCGAAGGAGCCATGCGCACGCACTCCAACACATACTTCAAATCATCCTCGCTCACGGCTTCAGCCGTAAACTTACGAGCGGAGAATCTCTCCTTGCTCAATGTCAACATATCTTTCATAACTTGTATCTTTTGAATCAGATGCCCTTACGAGTCTGCTGCAAAGATACAACATTTATCTGTTTTTCCAACAAAAAAATGAAAAAACTTTCACCCTTGCTTATTTTTTACTTGCCAATGACAAATGACAAGGCTATTGATTTCACTATTTGTGACCTCAAATGAAAAATATTACCCTTTTCCTTGCAAAAGTGCAAAATAAAGCGTAACTTTGCAGCAGATTTGCAAATTCATGGAATGAAACAGATTTAAATGTCCTTTACGGATAAGAAATCCATCACATAAGTTTAACATTAAAAATCAAGCGAAAATGACAAATTTGATTAGCTTTGATTGGGCGATGAAACGCCTGTTGCGCGACAAGGCAAACCATGCCGTGCTGGAGGGCTTGATGACTTCTCTCTTGAACGAGAAGTTCACCATCGTGCGCTTCCTGGAGAGCGAGTCCAATCAAGAAGACGAAAACGACAAGTTCAACCGTGTTGACATCCTCGCCGAGAGCGAGAAGGGCGAACTCACCATCTTCGAGATTCAAAACAATCGTGAGCTGGCTTATTTCCATCGCATCCTCTACGGCGTGTCGAAGGCCATCACCGACTACATCAACCTGGGCGAAGACTACGAGAAGGTGCGCAAGGTGTATTCCATCAACATCGTGTATTTTACCCTTGGTCAGGCGAAGGACTATGTATATCACGGCAAGACCGTGTTCCAAGGTTTGCACGACCCTCACGACATTCTGAAACTCTCCAACCGTCAGAGCGAGGTATTCTTCGGCGACACCTTCGAGAAGGATGAGCTGTCGCAGCGAGAGGCAGGCGACATCTTCCCAGAGTATTACCTCCTGTGCGTCAACAACTTCGACAAGGTGGCGAAGACGCATCTTGATGAGTGGATTCGTTTCTTGAAGACGGGCGAGATAGAGGACAGCGATACTGCCCCAGGCTTGGCAGATGCCAAGGTATGTCTCGATGTGCGCAAGTTGTCGAAGGAGGAGTTGTTGGTCTATCAGCGCCATAAGATGAATGAGGCGTATCAGCGCAGCGTCATCAGCACGGGCTATGATGATGGTATGCAAGATGGCATCAAGAAAGGAAGAGCAGAAGGCATTGCAGAAGGTAAAGCTGAGGGAATGCTGGAAGTTGCCAAGAAAATGCTTTTGGCAAGATTGCCGGATTCACAAATCATCGCCTTCACTGGTTTGACCCAAGAGCAAATCAATCGTTTGAAGAACTAAACCTTGCCAAGATTTGCAAGGCAAGAACATATAGAGACAAGCAAGAGAAAAAGGGCACTTATCTCCCCTATTCTCTTGCTTGTTTCATTTATTTTTCAAATTATTCCCCATTTTCCTTGCGATTCCGATATTTTTTCACTACTTTTGCAATCAAAATTCACAATAGTGTGAAAACCATATCATAATTCATATATATGGCGGAATTCATTAACCCACGTGTCGATTGGGCTTTCAAGCGCATTTTCGGCACAGAAGACACCAAGGAGTGTCTCATCACGTTCCTCAACGGAGTATTTGAGGGCGAGTTTGTAATCAAGGACGTGAAGCACCTCAAGACGGAGCAGACACGTCATCAAAAGCGAGAGCGAGGAGTCATCTTCGATGTGGCGTGCGAGACAAGTGACGGACGGCACGTCATCGTGGAGATGCAGAAGAAGGAGCAGCGTTATTTCGTGGATCGTGCGCTCTATTACTCCTCCAAGGCGATAGTGGAGCAAGCCCAGCCTGGCGAGTGGGACTTCCACCTGACACCAGTCTATACCGTGTGCTTCATGGACTTCATCGCCGAGACTGGCATCCCTTGCCAATTCCGAACCGACATCGGCTTCGGATTGCTCGAAGAGGAAGATTCCATGCTGGATGAGCCGACCGAGCAACTGGGATGCGACGCAAAGACGCAAGCGAAACAGCTTGTGCCTCGCAAGCGCAGAAAGACCGCAAAAACCAAGAAAGCTAAGGCTTGGAAGCTTTCGGGCTTGCGATATGGCTTCGAGAAAATGCGAGTGGTGTTCTTACAACTGCCACTCTTCGAGAAGAAGGAGCCAGAGTGTATGGATATATTTGATTGTTGGATTTACGTATTGAACAATATGGATCATTTGAAAGAAATACCATTCTTGGACAAGTACCCCGTCTTCCGAAAGTTGGCGGCGATAGGTGATCTACAGAAGCTCACCCCAGAGGAGCGTGACTATTACGAAGAGGATGTCAAGATCATGCGCGACCTCTATGCCACAGATAAGTGGGAGAAGGAGAAGAGACGTATGGCAAGAGAGAAAGCTTGGTCTGAAGGAATAGCTAAAGGCAAAGCAGAAGGAAGAGCAGAAGGAAGAGCGGAAGGAAGAGCAGAAGGCATGTTAGAAGTTGCCAAGAATCTTCTTTCAATACACTTGCCTATCATACAAATTATGCAAGCCACAGGCTTAACCCAAGAGCAAATCAATCGTTTGAAGAATTAAGCCTTGTCTTCATCTATGCAAGGCTATAACATAAAAACAAGCAAGAGAAATGGGCAATTATCTCCCCATACTCTTGCTTGTTTTCGTTTTGATTAATCCCTAAACTTATGATTAAACTTACTGCCCATCACAAGTCTATGCTTCATTGCTTGAATTTTGCGAATTCCCCATACTTACTGCCCTTGGAGAACGGATATGGCATTACAGAGGCCAAGTACTTGAGGGTCTCATCATCCGTATCACAAGGATGCTCCTCGGCGAGATGTTTCATCAACTCGGCAGCCTCCACCATCTTGTCCTTCTCCATCTCACTGAAGGCAAAGACTTCCTTGCTTTCGTCCATCTTTCCCTCACGGAAACGAAACATCTTTTCCTCAGGCTCGCCCACCTCAGTACGATACTTGGCATATTCACTTTCCGAGAACTCCCTGAAGTCGTCCTCGCTTGGGATGAAGCCTATCTTGAAGATAATCATGATGGCTGCTCCTCCCTCAAAAAACAAATCAAATAAATGCATAACTCTAAAATTTAACGTTTTACTCTCATTTTACAAATAAAATAATCAGCTGCAAATATATTAAATAAAATATTAACCACAAAATAGTTTCTTGCATTTAACATTTTTTATTGGCAAAAATGTTATATTTGCTATCTCAATTGATTATTTTTGTATAAAAAAATAAAATGTTGACGATTAGACTAAAAGAAATATTGGCTCAAAGAGGCATTACATTGACGGACTTCGCTCAATCCACAGGAATGAGCCAGTCCAACCTCAGCAATTATATCAATGGCAAGATTTCCCCAACTTTGGAAACCGTCAAGAAGATAGCTACATTCTTGGACATTGATGTCGTGGAATTGTTCAAGGACGAGGATGACGTGGAACTCTTTGCCAGGTACAAGGGCAAGGAGTACCCCATCACTAAGAAAGATTTCATAGAATTTATATCCCAAAAGAAACCATAACTTAAAATCCATACAGAGATGGCAATGACTACTATTATGATGGAAAGAATTGGAATTGACATAATGAAATAACAACTTAAAACTTTAAAATATGATTCAAGGACGTAATACTTTTACAGCGGCACAGATTAACCGATTAAAACAACTCTTTATAGAGAAGGACAAGGCTTGCTCAAGTCAGCAAAAGCGCATTCGAAAAGAAATGCGTGAAATGGAATTCTATATCACCGATTTCTGTTCACAAATGAATTACAATGGCTTCATACAGCTTCTTGAGAGCGGTAAAATAACAGTAACCAATAGCTCAGAGACTATAAAACCTTATAAAACAACTTGCGCTCCGAGCAATGCCGACTTCAAGAAAGGTCTCGCCCCTTGGGTAGATGAGAATTCTGAAATTTTACTCCTTGGTTCTTTGCCTGGTGATGCCTCTATTAAAAAGCAAACTTATTATCAAAACAAATCCAAGAATTCCTTTTGGAGACTGATGCATGGATTGTTGGGAGAAGGACCTGAAACCAAGGAGTTTCTATTGCAACATCATATTGCACTATGGGATTGCCTAGCTGCCGCCAACCGAGAGGGTAGCCTGGATGCAAATTTCACTGAAGGCGAGGTTCAAAACAAGATTCCGCAGTTATTGGCATCACATCCGAATATCAAACGTATCGTACTCAACGGAAGTGGAGCTCCCAAAAAATATTTCGACAAGTATTTCTATGAACTTTACGACCTATATGACGTTGTCGTCGTACCAAGTTCGTCCAATGCACGGGCAATGACATTTGAAGAGAAACTTCAAGAGTGGAAAAGAATTTTTAAATAGAATAGCAATCGCTAGCCGTCATTAGGCAAAAAAACAATGATACAAGCAAGAGAAAGGAGCACTCCCCTTCCCTTGCTTATTTTTTATTTGTCGAAGATTTCCACAACAGGAACAGTTTTAGATTTGTGATTTCCACAATTTTATGCTTTCTCTACAAAAAAGAACTCACATCAAAAACTTTCCAGCATTTTCATTTGCCATATCCGACTAGATTTGTTACTTTTGTAAAAGTTTACAACACCAAAAACATCAAACAATATGAAAAAGGTATTTATGTTAATCGCTTGCATAGCATTATTTGCTGCACGAGCATTCTCACAGACACTGATTATCCCTGAGAATGATTCTACTTTCTACACAGAATATCAAGATGGCGAACAATGGGCTTTCGCTTTAAAAGACAGCATGATCGTAGGCATTACCAACAAGACCGTCAAGGATGATTATGGTTCCTTTTACAAGTTGAGCATTATGATAAGAAATATGACGGATTATACATTTGATTTTGACCCAAACACAGTCGAGTCATTTCTTATTTCCAATGTCGAGCAATGCGAACCCATGAAAGTATATACAGCAGAAAAACTCCAAAAGAAAATCAAAGCAGAACAAACTTGGGCTTCCATATTTACAGGACTCAGTTTAGGATTGAATACCGCCAACGCAGGATACCAATCGGCAAATGTTGTTGGACCACATGGCACTTACTCTGTACAGACCTACAATACTGCCAACGCTGCTCTAGCCAATATGATGGCAAACAACCAGTTGACGACAATGAGCAAGCAATTTGAAGCCGATAGAAAGATAAGAGATGTCGGATATTTGAAAAGAAATACCATACATCCAGGCGAAAGCGTTTGTGGCTTTATGATGGTAAAGCGGCAAAGAGGAAAGAAGATGAATGTGATACTCAATGTAAATGGAACTTCATTCAATTTTAGCTGGGATTTGAAAAAAAAGAAGAACAAAGAATGTATTTTAAATGAAGAAGAGCAAATAAAAAAGTAAAACAATAGAGGCTTATGAAAAAGTTATTGACAATGGCATTATGTCTTTTCATATCTATAGCTGCATTTTCCCAAAGTGAAAGTGCAGAACAGCATATGACATTCATGGGCATACCTATCGACGGCACTATCGACGAGTTTACCAAAAGACTTAATGAGAAAAGACAATTTGCAATTGACTATAATTACTCACATACAAATGTGAGAGTCTTGAAAGGCTTTTTTGGAGGAACTGACAATTGTAGAACATCCATATTACACAAACCAGTTAAAGGCGAAGATCTAGTCTATAGCGTATCCGTTGATTTCCCCGAATATGACAATTGGGACTTACTAGAATCGAGCTATCTTTTCGTAAAAGAAATGCTTATTAATAAATATGGTTCAACTAATGATTGTACAGAATCATTTGTTACAGACAAAAAGGACTTAACGAACGATGAAAAAATGATTCTATTGAAAGAAAACAAGTGTAATTACAAGACGACTTTTATCTTCCCATCCCTTGGGATGATAACATTATATATACGTCATTTTAACCCTCTTCCAAATTATGACAGATATTTTGTCTCCTTATTTTATTATGAGTATTTGAATTCACAAAAAGTAAAAAGTGAGATTTAAGATGACTTTTGAGACGCAACAACAAACAATATTTAGGGATAGTAAAAAATAAGCCTAAAATCCGCAACTATCATCCAATACACGATTAAGGGTAGATTTATGAGTCGT
>SAMEA104315437__coassemble_117_pt1 | contig 108237 bp, 89 predicted proteins | sample SAMEA104315437__metabat2_high_PE_027 | metagenome-assembled genome bin SAMEA104315437 (sample SAMEA104315437) | gut metagenome | biome: Monkey gut; feature: monkey-associated habitat; material: faeces | place: China | collected 2013
ACTTCCGCCGTCGTGCTGATGGCAACCCTAATACATTCGCCTTCATCGGCAGTCCTGAGTTGACCGTCGCCTTGACCATCGCTGGTCGCTTGGATTTCAATCCTGCTACCGACACCTTATTAAATAAGGAGGGCGAAAGCGTGAAACTCGATGCGCCTACAGGCTTTACCTTCCCTCCAAAGGGATTTGCCGTAGAAGACAAGGGCTTCATTGCTCCAAGTGAGGAGAATGCCAATGTCGAGGTCGTGATTGCTCCTGGTAGCAACCGACTCCAGAAACTTGCCCCATTCGCTCCATGGGATGGCAAGGACTTGATCGACATGCCTTTGCTCATCAAGACGCAGGGTAAGTGTACCACCGATCATATCTCCATGGCTGGTCCTTGGTTGAAGTTCCGTGGTCATCTGCAAAACATTTCCGACAACCTCTTGATGGGTGCCGTGAATGCTTTCAATGGCGAGAGCAACAAGGTGAAGTGCCAGGTTTGTGGCAAATATGAGGAGGTTTCTACCGCAGCCAAGAGTTATAAGGAAAAGGGTCTCAGCAGCATTGTGGTGGCAGAGGACAACTATGGCGAGGGTTCTTCTCGTGAGCATGCAGCCATGGAACCACGCTTCCTCAATGTGAAGGTGATTCTCGCCAAAAGTTTCGCTCGTATCCATGAGACCAACTTGAAAAAGCAAGGTATGCTCGCTTTGACTTTCTGCAACAAGGATGACTATAATAAGGTACAGGAGGATGACCGCATCTCCTTGACTGGTTTGAAGGACTTCGCTCCTGGTAGCAAACTCACTGTCACCTTGAAGCACAAAGATGGCACAGAGGATAGCTTCCAGGTAGAGCACACCTATAATGATACGCAAATCGCATGGTTTAAGGCAGGTTCTGCACTCAACTACGCTGCGAAGAAATAATTAATCATTTATTCATTTTAATTTTGAAGTATGAATAAGGAATATTTAATATATAAGCTGAGCGATGAGGTTAAGAACTCATGCAAGATAGATAAGGAGGCATTCAAGAAGTTCAATGTGAAGCGTGGTCTTCGTAATGAGGATGGCTCCGGTGTGTTGGTCGGTTTGACCAATATCGGTAACGTCGTGGGTTATGAGCGTGATGCCGATGGCAAGTTGTGCCCTACCGAGGGTAAGCTTTATTATCGTGGTTACGAGTTGGACGACCTCGTTACTCCTCTCTTGAAGGAGAAGCGTTTCGGTTTTGAGGAGGTGGCATTCCTCTTGCTCTCTGGTCAGTTGCCAGACAAGGAGGAGTTGGATGCCTTCAAGGAACTCTTGAACGACAACATGCCGCTTGATCATCGTACCATCACTCATATCATCGAGTTGGAGGGTAGCAACATCATGAACATCTTGGCTCGTTGCGTCTTGGAGATGTACACCTTCGACCCAAATCCTGATGACATCAGCCGTGACAACCTGATGCGTCAGAGCATCGAGTTGATCGCCAAGTTCCCAACCATCATCGCCTACGCATACAATATCTATCGTCACTCTGTGCAGGGACGAAGCTTGCATATCCGTCACCCTCGTGAGAACCTCTCCATCGCTGAGAACTTCCTCTATATGATGAAGCATGAGAACTACTCCGAATTGGATGCCCGTATGCTCGACTTGCTCCTCATTATCCAGGCTGAGCATGGTGGTGGTAACAACTCTACCTTCACCGTACGTGTCACCTCTTCTACTCGTACGGATACCTATAGCTCTATCGCCGCAGGTATCGGTAGCTTGAAGGGTCCTCTCCATGGTGGTGCCAACATCAAGGTCATCAATATGTTCCATCACCTGAAGGAAGCCATCAAGGACTGGAAGAACGTGACGGAACTCGACATCTACTTGAAGCGAATGCTCAACAAAGAGGCTTACGATAAGACTGGTCTTATCTATGGTATCGGTCATGCCGTCTATACTTTGAGCGACCCACGTGCCGTAGAGTTGAAGAAGTTGGCTGGCGAACTAGCCAAGGAGAAGGGTAGGGAGGATGAGTACGAGTTCTTGAAACTCATCGAGCAAGAAGGTATCAAATGCTTACAGGAGCATCGTGGCGGTAGCAAGCCTGCTTGTGCCAACCTCGACTTCTATAGTGGTTTCATCTATGAGATGATCGGTTTGCCACAGGAAATTTACACTCCAATCTTCGCCATGGCTCGTATCGTGGGTTGGACTGCTCACCGTATCGAGGAGTTGAACTTCGAGGGTCGTCGTATCATCCGTCCTGCTTACAAGAATATCTTGGGCGAGTTGGATTATACGCCTATTGATGAGCGATAAGACATCAGATGTTATTCTCTGTATGGTAACATCGTCTTACACATTATTATATATATAAAGGAAAGAGGTGAACTCGAATAAAATCGGATTCACCTCTCTATTTTTTTGCATGATAATTTGTGTATTTTCTTCCTTTTTATTACCTTTGCACCCATATTTCTAACATTAAACTAGATTTTAACTCTTATGGGAGGCATTTTCGGAACTATTTCCAAGAAAAGCTGTGTCGCAGACCTTTTCTACGGCACCGACTACAACTCGCATCTCGGCACTCGTCGAGGCGGTATGGCAACCTACAGTCAGGATAAAGGCTTCGTGCGCTCTATCCACAATCTCGAAAGTTCTTATTTCCGTACCAAGTTTGAGGCTTCGCTCGACAAGTTTGAGGGAGCCACATCGGGTATTGGCGTTATCAGCGATACGGATGCGCAACCGCTGATTATGAACTCTCACCTTGGTCGTTTCGCTATCTGTACAGTGGCGAAGATAGCGAACATTGAGGAACTCACCCAGTACTTGCTCGACAAGAACATGCACTTTGCAGAGATGTCTTCGGGTAGCACCAATCCTACGGAACTTGTGTCGCTGCTCATCATCGAGGGAAAGAGTTTCAAGGAAGGTATCGAGAATGTCTATCACCACATCAAGGGTTCTTGCACCATGATGATTCTCACCGAGGATGGCATTATCTGTGCCCGAGATAGTTGGGGACGTACCCCTCTCATCATTGGCAAGAAAGAGGGTGCTCATGCAGCAAGCAGCGAGACCACTTCTTTCCCTAACCTCGACTTTGAGACGGAATACGAGTTGGGACCTGGTGAAATCGTGAAGATGACAGCTGATGGTATCGAACAGATTCGCCCAGCCAACAAGAAGATGCAGGTTTGTTCATTCCTTTGGGTATATTATGGCTTCCCAACTTCCACCTACGAGGGTAAAAACGTGGAGGAGGCTCGTTTTACCAATGGTTTCAATCTTGCTAAGACTGATGACGTAGAGGTGGACTGCTGTAGTGGTATTCCAGACTCTGGTACGGGTATGGCGATGGGTTATGCCGCAGGAAAGGGTGTGCCTTATCAGCGTTGTATTGCCAAATATACACCTACATGGCCTCGTTCCTTTACACCTAGCAACCAAAGCATGCGCTCCTTGGTGGCTAAGATGAAGTTGATCCCTAATAAGGCGATGTTGAAGGGTAAGAGAGTATTGTTCTGTGATGATAGTATCGTGCGTGGTACTCAGTTGCGTGACAACGTGAAGGTACTTTTTGATCAAGCAGGTTTGAAGGAATGTCACATGCGTATCGCTTGTCCTCCTTTGGTTTATGCTTGTCCTTTCATCAACTTCACCTCTTCCAAGAGTGCGATGGAGCTGATTACCCGTCGTATCATCGAAAAGTTTGAGGGTGATGCCAACAAGAACTTGGAGAAGTATGCCACCACAGGTTCTCCTGAGTATCAGAAGATGGTGGATGAGATTGCACGCCAACTTGGTTTGACTTCCTTGAAGTTCAATACCATCGAGCAATTGGTCGAGGCAATCGGCTTGCCTAAGTGCCAGATATGCACTCACTGCTTCGATGGCAGTAGCGAATATAGCTTGCATGAGTGTGCAGATGAATAAAAATGATAAATTTGCTGTATTCGTGTAGCTATAAAAAATGCCAAGGCTTAAAATAGACCTTGGCATTTTTTTGTAAGTGCTTTTCCATCCCAGTCCTTTAGTATAGATGATTGTTGTACTTAGTAAGAATGACTCCAGTACTTAGTATGGATGATTGTAGTCCTTAGCATGGAGTACTTTTGTTACTTACTGCCTCGCTCTTTTCTTCTTTTTCTTTGATGATAGGGCAAAACACTGGCATAGTATGACAAATGCCCGATAATCTGTTGGCGAATGCCAAACAATCTTTTGGCGACCGCCCGACAATCTTTTGGTGACCGCTAAACGATTGCGTGACATATGTCACGCAATGAGCAGAACCGAGTTCACGTAGGCAATAGATGGGAGATAGAAGGGTATAAGAAAGGGGTATGTCATCCTGAGCGATGGCATACCCCTTCATTTATTGGTGATAGTATCAGACATTTGATGGTGTCCGATACTCCTTTATGATTATTCCTTGATGATTTCCTCCGCACGCTTCAGTGCCTTGCTGATGTGGTCGGTGATGTTCTCCTTGCCGAGCAAGTTGTAGAAGCCTGCGTGCTCCAACTGGGCGTTGACCTTCTCGCAAACACCGGAGAGGACAATCTGGATGTCTTCCTTCTTGCTCATCTCGCAGAGGTTGGTGAGGTTGTGAATACCCGTGGAATCTACGAACGGAACCTTGCGCATACGGATGACACGAACCTTTGGACGGTCGCCGAAGGCTGCCATCACTTCCTCAAACTTATTACCTGCACCGAAGAAGAAAGGACCATTGATCTCATATACCTCCACGCCCTTGGGGATGGTGTAGTGGTCGAGGTTGGTGGAAAGGAAGTCAAACTCCTTGTTCAAGTCAATCTCGTCATCGGTGATCGCCTTGACATCTGTAGTTTCAGACATTCGCTTCATAAAGAGCAAGCAAGCGCATATCAAACCTACCTCGATGGCAATCGTCAAGTCGAAGATGATGGTGAGGAAAAAAGTAATCAAGAGGACGGTGACATCACTCTTAGGATTCTTCATCAATGCGAGGAACGAACGCCAACCGCTCATGCCGTATGACACCACTACCAAGACACCTGCCAAGCAAGCCATAGGAATGAACTTGGCAAGAGGCATTAAGAAGAGGAAGATGAGCAACAAAACTACAGCGTGGATGATACCTGCAATAGGGGTCTTACCACCATTGTTGATGTTTGTCATCGTACGTGCGATGGCACCAGTGGCAGGAATACCGCCGAAGAGTGGGGAGGCGATGTTTGCCAAACCCTGTGCTACCAACTCGGTGTTGGAATCGTGGTGGTCGCCTATCACACCATCGGCAACGGTAGCTGATAGCAAACTCTCGATAGCACCTAGGATGGCGATGGTGATGGCAGGAGATACAAGGCTCTTGATGGTGTCCCAGTTCATCTCTGGCACCTGTGCCGCAGGCAACTCGTTGCTGATGGAGAAGCGATCGCCGATGGTCTCGATGCTCGTGACGCCAGCATATTGCTTGAGAAGCAAGGCAACCACGGTCATCAAGATGATGGCGATGAGCGAACCTGGAATCTTCTTGCTGAAACGCGGGGTGATGGCGATGACAATCACGCTCACCACTCCGATGAGGGCACACCAAGGGTCGAGGGTGTCAAAGCTTTGGAAATACACGCCCCATTTCTCGATGAAGTCGGAAGGGTTGCTGGCAAGGGTCAAGCCGAAGAGATCCTTGATTTGGGTAGTGAAGATGGTGACGGCGATACCACTGGTGAATCCCACCACGATAGGGTAAGGGATATACTTGATGATGGTGCCGAGGCGAAGCAATCCGAAGAGTACCAAGAAGAGACCTGCCATCAGGGTGGCGATGGTGAGACCTTCCATGCCATACTTTTGGATGATACCGTAGATGATGACGATGAAGGCTCCCGTAGGACCACCTATCTGTACCTTGCTGCCGCCAAAGACGGAGATGATGAGACCTGCCACAATGGCGGTGATGATTCCCTTTTCGGGAGTCACGCCAGAAGCGATACCAAATGCGATGGCCAGAGGCAGGGCTACGATACCTACGATGATACCTGCCATGAGGTCAGACATGAATGTTTTCTTGTTGTAAGTCTTCAGACAAGAAAACAAGCTTGACTTGATTGCTAATGCTTTCATTACCTTATTAATATATGTTCTATTGTTTGTTATCCGAATATTGATGAATAGTCGAACTTTCGGCATGTCGAGTATCTGTATTCTTTCTCGATTCCAAAAGATGGGTGCAAAGGTACTCAAAATATTTTATATACCAAAATGTTTTTTAATGTTTCTTAATTCTTGTGTGAAGAAAGTCGATTCTGCCCCCTTTCTTTTCTTTACTTCGATTTTTTGCCGTACCTTTGCGGTATGGCAAAAGATAAGATAGCATACGTTTGCAGCAATTGTGGGCAAGAGTCGGCGAAATGGATCGGCAAGTGTCCTAGCTGTGGACAGTGGAATACTTTCAAGGAGATTCGTGTCGCTGGAGATACGGGCACGCAAGCGGCTCGCAATGCGGGTATGACGATGAGACATGGTGGTGCCGCTACCATGTTTGGCGGCGTGCGTACCGATGGTTCGTCGGCTCCGATGAAACTTCGTGACATCTCGGCGCATGATGAGCCTCGCATTGATATGCACGATGCGGAGTTGAATCGTGTGCTCGGTGGTGGTATGGTGCAGGGAAGTATCACCTTGCTCGGTGGTGAGCCGGGTATCGGAAAGAGTACGCTTACTCTCCAAACTATTCTCAATATCCCAGAGAAGAAAGTACTCTATGTGAGTGGTGAGGAGAGTGCGCATCAGATAAAGTTGCGTGCCGACCGATTGGCAGCTTCTGCCGTGTCAGCATCTGCTTTCGACCATATCTCCATCCTTTGTGAGACATCCTTGGAGAAGATATTCTCGCATATCCAGGAGGTGGCTCCTGACATCGTGGTCATCGACTCCATTCAGACGATTGCCACCGAGGACGTGGATAGCAGTCCGGGTAGCGTATCGCAGGTGAGGGAGTGTGCGGCAGCCTTGTTGCGATTTGCCAAGACGAGTGGCATCCCTGTCATCCTTATCGGACATATCAATAAGGAAGGAACCTTGGCGGGTCCTAAGATATTGGAACATATTGTCGATACCGTCATTCAGTTTGAGGGTGACCAGCATTATATGTATCGCATCCTTCGTAGCATCAAGAATCGCTTCGGAAGTACTTCGGAACTGGGAATCTATGAGATGCAGCAAGGAGGTCTCCGACAGGTGAGCAATCCGTCGGAACTTCTGTTGACGGAAGACCATGATGGACTTTCGGGTGTTGCCATCAGCAGTGCCATCGAGGGCGTTCGACCATTCTTGGTAGAGACGCAGGCGTTGGTTTCCACTGCGGCATACGGAACTCCGCAACGTTCTGCCACTGGCTTCGACCAGCGTCGACTCAACATGCTGCTGGCGGTATTGGAGAAGAGAGTTGGTTTCAAGCTGATGCAGAAAGATGTGTTTCTCAATATTGCGGGTGGTCTGAGAGTCACCGACTTAGCGATGGACTTGAGCGTGATAGCTGCCGTGCTGAGCAGTAATGTTGATACGGCGATAGAAGCAGGGTGGTGCATGGCAGGCGAGGTTGGCTTGAGTGGCGAGGTTCGTCCAGTGAGCCGTATTGAGCAGCGCATCGCTGAGGCGGAGAAACTCGGCTTCCAACACATCATCATCCCGAAATACAACTTCTCAGGCTTCGACCACAAGAAATATCAGATTGAGATTCATCCTGTGAGGAAGGTGGAAGAGGCATTGAGATGCTTGTTCGGATAATGGCGCAAGCCTATTTATTATTTATCATTTGTAAATTATCATTTATCATTATGAAGGATTCAGTTATAATTGTGAGCGGCGGTATGGACAGCATTACCCTGCTCTATGACAAGAAAGACGAGATAGCTTTGGGTATCAGTTTTAACTATGGTTCCAATCACAATGCCAAGGAGATACCTTTCGCCAAGATGCACTGCGAGCGATTGGGTATCAAGCATATTACCATCGACTTGGGCTTCATGCACCAATATTTCAAGAGTAGTCTCCTGGAGGGAGCGGATGCCATTCCTGAAGGACATTATGCCGATGATAATATGAAATCTACCGTGGTTCCTTTCCGTAATGGCATTATGCTGAGCATTGCTATCGGAATCGCAGAGAGCAATGGTTTGAAGAAGGTGCTCATCGCCAACCATGGTGGTGACCATACCATCTATCCAGATTGTCGCCCTGAGTTTATCGATGCCATCGACAAGGCTGCACAGGCAGGTACATTTGTGGATGTTCATGTCAGTGCCCCTTATACCAACATCTCCAAGGCGGACATTGCTCGTATTGGCAAGCGCTTGGGCATCGACTATGCCGAGACTTGGAGCTGCTATAAGGGTGGTGAGAAGCATTGTGGCAAGTGCGGTACTTGCGTGGAGCGCAAGGAGGCGTTGGCTGAGGCTGGTATTGAGGACACGACTGAGTATGAGGGTTAAAGTACGTTAAGCTTTGTACCTCACGGCTAGCCCTTTACGTTATATTTTACAAATGGCGGTTCTTCGGAATTGTCTCTTGTCAAGAAAATAATATTAATATACAACTATAAAATGAAGAAGAATTTGATTTTGACAGCTGCTCTTATGCTTTCTGCAACCGCAGCAATGGCTCAGAGTGGCACTTTCGAGTTGAAGGCCAACTTGAAGAACTTTGGTGACACCGTTATCGTTTGGAAGGGTAGAAGAGAGAAGATGGACACCATCTTGGTAAAGAAAGACAAGTTTACTTATACTGCGACTCTTGAAAAGCCAAGAGAATTGAATTTCCTAGCACCAGGTGCATTGCGTGGTCAGAGAGGTGCTGGTATGTGTCGTATCATTGCTGTGCCAGGCGAAAAGGCAGAGTTGAAGGGCGATGTAAAGAGCCGTTATGACATTACTGGTAGCAAGTTCTATCAGCAGTATCATCAGGTGGACTTGATGAAGGAGGCTTCTCAGAAGAAGATGACCGCTTTGAGCGATTCTCTCAACAACTTGATGAAGAATGGTGCAAAGCAGGAGGATGTCTATAAGATTTATAGCGAGAAGATGCCTGCATTGGTTAAGGAACAGAACGAGAAGTTCTTTGCTTATATCGCTCAGCATGCCAATGAGGAGGCTACTGCAACTCTCATAACTGATTTCGAGGATCCTGCAGATATGGAGAAGGCGAAGAATATGCTTTCTGAGACCATCCGCAATGGTCGTATGAAGGATCTCTACGAGCCAGTGTTCGAGCAAATCAAGAAGCAGAAGGAGATGGAGGAGAAATCTGCTAAATTGCAGGCTGCTGGCGTTGAGGCACCAGACTTCACTTTGAAGGACATCGAGGGCAATGACTTCACACTCTCTAGCTTGCGTGGCAAGTATGTCATCCTCGACTTCTGGGGTTCTTGGTGCGGTTGGTGTATCAAGGGTATGCCTAAGATGAAGGAATATTACCAGAAGTACGCTGGCAAGTTTGAGATTGTTGGCGTTGACTGCAACGATACCGACCAGAAATGGAAGGATGCTGTCAAGAAGCATGAGTTGCCTTGGAAGCACGTTTATAATCCTCGTGCTAATACAGAGGAAGAGCAAGCCAACAACGTTTGCGGCAAGTATGGTATCACTGGTTTCCCTACCAAGATTGTTATCTCTCCAGAGGGTAAGATTGTGAAGACTATCGTAGGTGAGGATCCAGCGTTCTATACTTTGTTGGATGAATTGTTTAGCAAGTAATTATCGTGTTTGCTTCGTGTATAACGTGGCAAAAATCGAGTATTATATGATAAATCGCCAAATATTTGCCAAAATATTTGGCGATTTCAGAAAAATGTAGTACCTTTGCATCGCTTTTATAAAGAAAGCTAGTATGCGGTTGCATTTAATGAAAAATTGTTGGTTCCGTAGCTCAGTTGGATTAGAGCAACAGCCTTCTAAGCTGTGGGTCTTGGGTTCGAACCCCAACGGAATCACAAATTACTTTACAATGCAAGAAAGCATAAAAAGAGGATTTGGCATAAGCTAAGTCCTCTTTTTGTATTTGTACGTTTCTTCTTTTATTCAAACTAAATAAAGGCTCCTAAGCAAACTGATTGCAGCAAGCTTCGGAGCCTTTTAATTTTTGGATATAGAATCTTTTCTTTACTCGTTCATCAAGAAATTCTTGAACGAAGCGAAGTCTTTCGTCATTTCGATGCTCTGCTTCTTACCCTTCATAAACTCGGCGAGGCGAGCTGGTATCTCAATGTCGGTACCAAGGATGCTATCCACCTTCTCCTTGAACTTGGCAGGATGGGCTGTCTCCAAGAACACACCTACCTCGCCTGTCTTCAACTGCTCCTTCAAGGCACGATAACCGCAAGCTCCGTGAGGGTCAAGCACATACTTCGTGTCATTGTAGCATTGCTTCATCGTCTCGGCAATCTTCTCATCGCTGTAAGTGGCACCACTGATATAGGCTGCGATGGCATCATGGTTGCCCTTGTAGAGGTCGTAGATACGAGCGAAGTTGCTTGGATCACCTACGTCCATGGCGTTGGCGATGGTTTGCTTGCTAGGCTGAGGGTTGTACTCGCCAGTCTGTAAGTAGTTGTAGAATATGTCGTTGGCATTGTTGGCTGCGATGAAGCGATGGATAGGCAAGCCCATCTCATGACCGAACAAACCTGCGGTGATGTTACCGAAGTTACCACTAGGCACACAGATAACCAACTTGTCTGCCAAGCCCTTCTCCTTCATGCGAGCATAGGCATTGAAGTAGTAGAAAGCCTGTGGCAAGAAACGAGCCACGTTGATACTATTGGCAGAGGTCAACTTCATGTGCTTGTTCAACTCCTCGTCCATGAAGGCTGACTTCACCAATGCCTGGCAGTCGTCGAACACGCCATCTACCTCCAAGGCAGTGATGTTCTGACCGAGTGTGGTGAACTGGCTTTCCTGAATCTTGCTCACCTTTCCCTTAGGATAGAGCACATAGACATGGATGCCATCGACACCGAGGAAACCATTGGCTACGGCAGAACCAGTATCACCAGAAGTGGCAACGAGCACATTGACTTCCTCCTTGCCCTCCTGACGTACGAAGTACTGCAAGAGACGAGCCATGAAGCGAGCACCTACATCCTTGAAGGCGAGGGTAGGACCGTGGAACAACTCCAGGGAGTAGATATTTGGCTCTACCTCTACGACAGGGCAATCGAATGCCAAGGTGTCATAGACTATCTTCTTCAAAGACTCAGCATCGACATCCTCGCCGAAGAAGGCATCAGCCACCTTGTAGGCAATCTCCTGGAAAGAGAGTTTCTCGATGTTGTCGAAGAAGTCCTGTGGCAACTTCTTGATGATTTCTGGCATGTAGAGACCACGATCTTCTGCCAAACCCTTGACTACCGCCTTGTGAAGGTCTGCGATAGGTGCTTTCTTATTTGTTGAATAGTATTTCATATCTTATATTTCTTATTTAATGTTCATAAAAGTCTGCATAAACTCTTGTAGCTCGATCAAGCCATAACCGCCTCTTACGCAACTTACCTCGTCATACTTCTCTACATCATCAGGTTCGATGCCTGGGTAGTAGATGATGAATGGCACAGGCTCCTTAACGTGGGTGCGAATCTCCACTGGGGTAGGATGGTCGGGGAGAACGGCGATGCAAACAGGCTCATCCCATTGGCTTACTTCATCATAGATAGGCTTGATGAGACGACTGTCGAGGTTCTCGATGGTCTTGAGCTTCAGTTCAAGGTCGCCATCATGACCAGCCTCATCACTGGCCTCTACGTGAACATATACGAAGTCGTCACCTTCTTTGAATGCGTTGATGGCAGCTTGCGCTTTGCCCTCGTAGTTGGTGTTGGCAAGACCAGTGGCACCTTCCACGATGATGTTTCTCAATCCGGCATAATGACCGATGCCACGAATCAAATCGACTGCAGAGATGACTGAGCCTCGCTTGATTTGAGGATACATCTGGGAGAGGGTGAGCATGTGAGGTCGATAACCACCGCCCCAAGGCCAGATGATGTTAGCCATACGTTCGCCACGCTCTTTGCGTGCCACATTGAATGGATGGTTCTCCAAAATCTCCTGACTCTTCAGAATCAACTCGTTCAGCAAGTCAGCTGTCTCTTGTGCGCTCATGCGATATTCATCGGATGTGGCAGCAAGGGCGTTTCCTTCTCCATTCTTATAGTGACCTTCCAAGAGAGAGGCATCCACGTTAGACATCGGCTTCACCAAGAGAGGTTTCCATTCCTCGTTTGGATGGTCGTGAGGTGGGGCGCAATCCACATACTTGTTACCTCCCTTGATAATCAAGAGATGGCGGTACTGGATGCCCGTGATAAACTTCACGATGCCAGGATATTGGCTAGCCAACTTCTCGTTGAGGTATTTGATGAGAACATCGGCATCCTCAGTCTCCAGGTTACCACCATTGTGGGTGATGATGATGCCATCATTCACGTTGATGATATTGCAACGGAGGGCGAAGTCGTTGGGCGACATTTCATAGCCGATGCTGGCTGCCTCCAAAGGTCCACGTCCTTCATACACCTCGTTTTGGTCATAGCCCATGATAGAGCTGTTGGCTACTTCCGAACCGGGATGGAAGCCATCTGGCACAGTCACTAATCTACCAGTCTTGCCGTTCTTGGCAAGCATGTCCATATATGGTTTCTTGGCATATTGCAGCAAGGTCTTGCCACCCAGTCTGTCCACTGGGTGGTCTGCCATGCCATCGCCAAGGATGATAATATGCTTCATATTTGTTATCCTTGTGTGGTTATTAAATGTTAGCGATACTCATGATGTTGGCGAATACACCGGCTGCTGTTACGCTGGCACCGGCTCCATATCCCTGAATCATCATAGGATATTCCTTGTAACGCTCGGTGGTGAGCAATACGATGTTATTGCTACCTTCGAGGTTGTAGAAAGGATGCTCAGGACCTACTGCTTGCAAGCCTACGCTTGTCTTTCCGCCATCCAATGTTGCTACGAAACGCCAACGCTTGTGCTCGATGTCGAGTGTCTTGCGCTTAGCCTCGAAGTCGGCATCCAACTGAGGCAACTTAGCCCAGAAGTCTTCCAATGTACCTTCGAAGTATTCATCAGGCACGAAGAGATTCTTCTCCACGTCATCTTGTTCCACACGGTAGCCAGCCTCACGAGAGAGGATGACCAACTTGCGAACCACGTCCATACCGCTGAGGTCGATACGTGGGTCTGGCTCGCTGTAACCTTTCTCTTTGGCGAGACGTACAGTCTCTGAGAATGGAACCACACCTGAAATCGCATTGAAGATGAAGTTGAGTGTACCTGAGAGGACTGCCTCAATCTTCAATATCTTATCACCTGAGTTGCGGAGGTCGTTGATGGTACCAATGATAGGGAGACCCGCACCTACGTTGGTCTCGAAGCGGAATACCACGCCACGCTGGATGGCTGTCTTCTTCAGTCGCTCATAGTTCTCATATTCGCTAGAAGCGGCAATCTTGTTGGCTGCGATGACGCTCACGTTGTGCTCCAAGAGAGTTTGGTAGAGACTAGCCACCTCCTTGCTTGCGGTACAATCCACAAACACGCTGTTGAAGATGTTCATGCTGAGAATTTTGTCTCTCAACTTCTCGTTGTCGCTAGGCTCGGAAGCCTTCAACTCCTCACGGAAGTTGTCGAGGTTGAGACCATCACGATTGAAGATGGCGTTGTGTGAAGAAGCGATGCCAACGACATTCAACTTCAACTTGTTGCGCTCCTTCAACTCCTCGTACTGGTTCTTGATTTGCTCGATGAGCTTGCCACCTACAGTACCCACACCACAGATGAAGAGGTTGAGCACCTTGTATTCTGAGAGGAAGAAACTATCGTGCAATACGTTGAGTGACTTTCTCAAGTAATCGCTCTTAACAACGAATGAGATGTTGGTCTCAGATGCACCCTGGGCACAAGCAATGACAGAAATACCGCTACGACCAAGAGTTCCGAAGAGCTTACCTGCGATACCGGCTGCATGTTTCATGTTCTCACCCACGATGGCGATGGTGGCAAGACCACACTCAGCGTGCATAGGGAACATAGCTCCGTCGGCAATCTCGTTCTTGAACTCCTCGTTCAATACACGAACAGCCTCCTCTACGTCCTGCTCGCGTACACCGATAGAGGTTGAGTTCTCAGAAGAAGCCTGGGAAACCATGAAGACAGAGATACCTTCATTGGCGAGGGCGGTAAAGATACGGCGGTTGACACCGATGACACCGACCATAGAAAGACCTGTTACTGTAATAAGAGCTGTTCCGTTGATAGAAGAGATACCCTTGATTGGTTTGGAGTCTCCATCAATCTTGTTCTTGATGATGGTGCCAGGGGCATCTGGGTTGAAGGTATTCTTTACCTTGATAGGTATATTCTTGACACAAACTGGGTAGATGGTAGGAGGGTAGATGACCTTTGCGCCAAAGTTGCAAAGCTCCATCGCCTCGATGTAACTCAGTTCGTTGATGGTGTAAGCTGATTTGATGACACGAGGATCGGCTGTCATGAAGCCATCCACATCGGTCCAGATTTCGAGCACCTCGGCATCCAGGGCGGCTGCGATGATGGCAGCTGTGTAGTCACTACCGCCTCGTCCGAGGTTGGTGGTGCGCTCTGTATTCTTGTCGCGGCTGATAAAACCCGGAACGAGAGATATGCGAGGCAACTCAGCGAAGGTCTTCTTCACCAGTTGATTGGTCAGTTCACTGTCGAGGGTATGTTTGCCCTTGCCGTTGATGCGCTCCGTCTTGATGAAGTTGCGCGAGTCAAACCACTTGGCACCACGGATGAGAGTGGCGACAATCTTCGAACTGAGCCTTTCTCCATAGCTCACGATGGCATCCTGTGTCTTCTCGCTTAAATCGTGGATGAGATACACACCGAAGTAGATGCTCTTCAACTGCTCGAAGAGGGCATCGACTGATTTGAAAAGATTTTCTCTGTCTGAGGTGTCGGTGATGATGGTATCTATCATCTTGTGGTGGCGATCAACCATGGCGTCGAATTCGACTCTCCACTGTTCATCACCCTTGAGGGCAAGCTGGGAGGTTTGCAAGAGTTTGTCGGTGATACCGCCAAGTGCGCTCACGACAACCACTACACTCTGTTTCTTGGCCTCATTCTCTACGATACGTTTTAAGCTGAGGATGCTTTTTACGGAACCAACAGATGTTCCGCCGAATTTTAATACTTTCATGTGTTATTGAATTATGTTGGTAATGTAATGCCACCCCCGAAACGACCGGGGCCGAAGCAAAACTTGGTCGCAAAAATAACACTTTTCTGTCAAACTGCCAAGAAAAAAGAGAAAAAAGTAACAAAATGTAGTATATTTCTTCTCGCCGGCTCTTGGATAGACTAGCTGATGCCCCCTTATACCTTATTATATATAGTAGATATTTCCATGTATCTCGTTTAGTGAACTCCACTATAATAAAAAAGCAGCATGACTCCCGTCATGCTGCTAATGTTATCTCCATTTATAATATATAGGGATAGTCCGAAGACTAGTCCTATGTTCTTTATTTTCCAAGATTCTTCTTTTTCTCTTCCAATTCTGCCTTCTTGCGGGCCATCTCAGCTTGCTGCTGCTTCATTTGCTGCTGTTGCATCTCCTGGAGAGCTTGCATACGAGCCATCAAGCCATTGGCTTTCTTTGGGTTGTTCTTGTTCTCCTGGTAACGCTTCTCCAAGATAGCGAGGAGTTTCTCGTCGTCTGTGGTCTTGCGAAGTGTCCACATGATAGCGGCACTGAAGAACAATGAGATGAAGTAGTAGAAGTTCAAACCTGATGAGTAGTCATTGAACATGAAGAAGAACATCAATGGCATGAGGAACATCATCCATTGCATCATCTTCATCTGCTCTGCCTGCTGACCTACCATCTGGTCTCTCTGCTGACGCATGGTCATCCAAGAGTACAACAAGTTGGCTATACAGAAGAGAATACAAGTCAAGCTCAAGTGGTCGCCAATCAACCAAATGTTGGTATTCCACTCAAAGATTGGGTCGTATGTGCTCAAGTCGCTCATCCAGAGGAAGTTCTCGCCACGTAGTTGGATGGCGTTAGGCACGAAGTTGAACATCGCAACCCAAACTGGCATCTGAATCAACATTGGGATACATCCTGACAATGGACTGACACCATACTTGGCGTACTCAGCCATCATCGCCTGTTGCTTCTGCATCTGGTCCTCAGGCTTATTGTATTGAGCTGTAGCTGCCTCCAATTTTGGTTTCAGCACACGCATCTTGGCACTGCTCATGTAGCTCTTCTTCACCATAGGATAGGTGATCAACTTCAGCAACAAGGTGATGAGAATCAATACGACACCCATAGGGAAGACCTTGCTCAACCAGTCGAAGACATAGAGCGTGAAGAAACGGTTGATCCAACGGATGATAGGCCATCCGAGATAAACCAACTTCTGGAACTCCAAGTCCTTGTTGAAAGTACTTTCCTTCTCAGTGTTCTTCAGAATCTGGAAGTCGTTAGGACCATAGTAGAACTCAAACTCAGATGCCTTCTTGCCAGTAGGGTCGAAGGCTGTCTTCATCTTAGCCTGGAACTGCTTCAGATAGCCAGAACCTTTCTGTTGAGGAACAGAAGTCATGAGGGCGTTCTTGTCGAAGTTGTCCTTTGCCACGATGATGGCAGAGAAGAACTGGTTCTTGAAGGATACCCAGTCGATGCTCTCCTCGATAGCTTCGTCGATTTTCTCGCTTCCCTCGTTGAGGTGGTCGGTGCCGCCCTCTACATCATGATAGGTGAGGGTGGTGTAGCGATTCTCGAACATGAAGCCACGCTCCTGTTGGCGAGCCTTGTCGCTCCAGTCCACGTCCATCTTGCTGTAGTTAGGTGAGAACAAGCCTGCCATACCTTGTGCCTGCAAACTCATGTGGAGCATGTAGTCCTTGCCGAGGGTATAGGTCATGGTGAGTGTCTTGCCTTCGCCAGCCACTGCGGTCATGGTGACGGTAGAGTCGGTCACGTTGGAAGGAGTGAAGTAGAGGTCGCTGGTGATGATGTTGGCTTCCTTAGCCTCCAACATGAACTTGAGGCTTTGGTCTGCGCCGTCAAAGAGGGTCACGTCCTTGGCGTCAGCCGAGCCGTCCTTCACCTTGATGTTATGACCTACATAACCCTTGATGACAGCCTTCTCGACTGTACCACCCTTGGTGTTGAGGGTCAATTCTACTTTCTCGTTCTTTAAGACTACCTTCTGAGCCTGACCTTTGAGTGCCGAATAGAATAGGGCGGTTGAGTCAGCCTCAATCTTAGCCTTAGCATCAGCCTGGCGCTTCTCTGCGGCAGCCTTGCTGGTCTTTTCCATCTCGGCATGTTTAGCCTTGGCGATGGAATCCTGAACGAAAGCCGCTCTTTGCTGCTCGGCTGATGGCTGGGAGTACCAGCTGAATCCGATGAGCACGAGGGCAATCAGGAGGAAACCGATAATGTTGTTTTTGTTCATTATTATTTTTGTTCTTGTTTATTCTCTTGTAGAGAGACGGCTATTTCTTGTTGGCGATAGCTGTCTTTACGAAGTCAACGAAGAGTGGGTGTGGCTTCAATACCGTGCTCTGGTACTCTGGGTGATACTGTGTTCCGATGTACCACTTCAAGCCTGGTATCTCCACAATCTCCACCAAGTCGCTTTCTGGGTTGCGACCCACGCACATCATGCCATGCTTCTCAAACTCCTGTTGGAACTCGTTGTTGAACTCATAGCGATGGCGGTGACGCTCCTGGATGTGCTCCTTCTTATATATATTGAACACGCGCGAACCTTGTTTTAATACGCACTCGTAAGCACCGAGTCGCATGGTTCCACCCATGTTGGAGATGTTCTTCTGCTCCTCCATGATGTCGATGACATTGTGTGGAGTTTTCTCATCCATCTCTCGTGAGTTGGCATCCTTGTAGCCCAATACGTTGCGGGCAAACTCGATGACAATCATCTGCATGCCAAGACAGATGCCGAAGGTTGGGATGTCGTGGGTGCGGGTGTAGTGAGCGGCGACAATCTTGCCCTCGATACCACGCTGACCGAATCCAGGACAGATGACTATGCCATCTTGGTCCTTCAACTGCTCTGCCACGTTGTCCTCTGTGAGGTATTCTGAGTTGATGAATGTAATCTTCACCTTGTGGTCGTTGTAAGTACCTGCATGAGAGAGGCTCTCACGGATGCTCTTGTAGGCATCCTGCAAGTCGTACTTGCCCACGAGACCGATGTTGACAGTCTCTGTCGCCCTGTTGCGGCGGTCGAGGAAAGACTTCCAAGGACCGAGTGCAGGAGTCTCGCCGATAGGCTCACCCATCTTGCGGAGGATGGCGGTGTCGAGACCTTGGTTCTGCATGTTGACCGGCACCTCGTAGATGCTAGGGAGGTCTTCGCTCTGAATCACGCAGTCGAGATCGACATTACAGAAGCTTGCCACCTTCTTCAGGATGCCTTGCTCCAGGTGCTTCTCGGTGCGGAGGATAAGAATGTCTGGCTGAATACCTACGCTCTGTAGCTCCTTCACGGAGTGCTGGGTAGGCTTTGTCTTCAACTCGCCTGCTGCCTTGAGGTAAGGAATGTAGGTCAGGTGAACGTTGATGGCGTTCTTGCCCAATTCCCACTTCAACTGGCGGATGGCCTCCATGAAAGGTGCGCTCTCGATGTCGCCGATGGTACCACCAATCTCGGTGATCACGAAGTCGTAGTGATACTTCTTGCCGAGCAACTTCACGTTGCGCTTGATCTCGTCGGTGATGTGAGGCACCACTTGGATGGTCTTGCCCAGATAGTCGCCGCGACGTTCCTTGTCGATGACCGCCTTGTAGATGCGACCGGTAGTGAGGGAGTTGGCCTTTGTTGTCTGAATACCTGTGAATCTCTCGTAGTGACCGAGGTCGAGGTCTGTTTCCATACCATCCACCGTGACGTAGCACTCACCGTGCTCGTAAGGGTTCAGGGTACCCGGATCGATGTTGATGTATGGGTCAAACTTTTGAATTGTAATGTTGTAGCCCCTGGCTTGCAGAAGCTTACCGATGGATGAAGAGATGATTCCTTTTCCCAATGAAGAAACCACACCACCAGTAACGAAGATGTACTTTGTTTCAGCCACGATATTTATATTTTAAATTAGAATAATCGGTTGCAAAGTTACTATAAAATTATGAATTAGCCAAAAATATTGCAAATATTGGCATTGTTTTATGAATTATTTATTACCTTTGCGGCTAAAATGGAAAAATCATATTGCTTTATCCTTTCTGCTCCTTTGGCTTTGGGGATGGAGATTCTTATTTTATTGGTATGAAATTGAGAATTAGTTTGTTGATATTCTTTTTCGCTGGCTTGCTGGCGGCACATGCCCAGACGAGGGCAACTAGGATGGGGAAGAGTTTGAAGAAAGAGACTGCTCTACAAGAGTGGGTAAAGAATTATGAGGATTCTTTGCTCATTCAGCGTCATCGTATCGACTCCCTGCAGTTGGATGCCAACGATATTCGCTATTCTAAGCTTTTCACTCCGCTTACTTTCTATCATGCTCCTGCTCATCGTTTCCTTCGCTTGGATCCTCGCGCGAAGGGTGATTCCTTGGATGTCATGCTCGACCAGACGTTGATGAACGTGTATCTCAACCGTCCCGATTTGGTGAAGAGCAATGAGTCGAGACTCGATCTCGTGGGGGCGCCTATTGCGGATGATGCGCCAAGAAAGTCGAACATCAACATCGTGGAGGAGGTGGCTCCGAAAGCGATGGAGGCTGAGGCTGCTCCTGTCAGCATTGTGGTCAAGAAACCTAACTTCTGGAAGTTTAGTGGGGATTACTACTTGCAATTCTTGCAAAATTATGTGAGCGACAACTGGTACAAGGGTGGTGAGAGCAACTATTCCATGCTCGGTAGCATCACCTTGCAAGCCAACTACAACAATAAGCAGAAAGTGAAGTGGGACAATAAGTTGGAGATGCGCCTTGGCTATCAAACTTCCAAGGGTGATACCATTCATAAGTATAAGACTTCCGAGGATTTGCTTCGCTATACTGGTAAGTTGGGATTGCAGGCTACCAAGAAGTGGTATTATTCCTTCCAACTCATCGCTCAAACGCAATTTACTAAAAGTTTGAAGAGCAATGATAAGTTTGTGTATTCCGACTTCATGTCACCATTCAAGTTGAACCTGTCTGTCGGTATGGATTATTCTATCGACTGGCTCAATCATCGTCTGAAAGGCAGTGCACATATCGCTCCTTTGGCTTTCAACTGGCAGTATGTGGGACGCTCCACGCTGGTTACCCGTTATGGATTGGAGGAAGGACATCATGGGATGACCGACTATGGTTCTGAGTTTACGTTGGATTTCACCTGGGCATTTGCTGACAATATCCGATGGAAAACTCGTTTGTATGGTTACACTACTTACGAGCGTGCCGAACTGGAATGGGAGAACACCCTGTCGTTCCAGTTCAACAAGTACATCTCTACCAACATCTTCCTGTATCCTCGTTTCGATGATGGCGCTAAGCGACAAGAGGGTGAGAGCTATTGGCAGTTTAAGGAATATGCTTCAGTAGGTTTCTCTTACTCTTTCTAAGTATGAGGACGGATGTCTTTCTGTAATTCGAAGGGCTGCTGTTTGGTAAAGAAAAAGGGTTTGCCCTAGTTAGAACAAACCCACGTAATGGTCGTAGAGATTAATGGCGATGATGATCGCTGCAATAATACTCAAGAATATGAATAGGAGGTTACTGAGCAACCTCCTTCTTTTTTGCGATTTAGTATGGTGCTTGTGCCCTGATCTGCGGCTGTAGTGCACCTCATGATGATGGTGATGATGATGCACTTGTTTCTCATCTGTATCCATTTGCTTTGTAACTTATATATAATATATTAAGAATAAATCGCTATCTTTTACCGATGTGATTCGGCTGTTGTTGCCTTAGAAACGGAAGCACACTTCCACGTCTGCCATAGAGTAGTTGTGGTCGGCGAGTGTTCGGTCGTTGACGAAAGCATACTCAGACAAAATGGTGAAGTTCTTGCTGATGTTGTAGTTAAGACCTACTTCATATTGGGTCTTCATCATGTCAGTCTTGCCGTTTGCCTCATACATGTCGTAACGTGCCTTGGCATAGAGTTTCTTGCTGACGATAGGAGCGATGACGAGGGCGTATACACCTTGTGCCTTGTTGCCAATCTTTCCATTCAAGTTGCAGTTTTTAGCATCTGCATCATTGAAGTTGTTGATGCTCTTGGCAAAAGCCATACCTGTTGAGTGGATGTACTCTGAACGGAAAGTCCAGTCGTTGGCTTTGTATTCTGCTGAGAACGCATAACGATACTGTGAAAGTTTGCGGGTGCCAGAGAAAGTCTTGGCTTGCATCACAGGATTTCCTTCGCTATCAATCTTTGGATTTCCATTTTCGTCCATTGAAGGCTCATATTGCGTTACACCAGCTTCGTTGTCGTTCCATGTACCTTTGCGAGCATAAGAACCCGTCCAACCGAAGGCTCCGATGCGCATACCTTTGACAGGCATTACCCAAACGCCACCGATGATATTCTTCTGATTGTCAACATCTTTGGTGTTGATGCCTTGACCATTGAATACGCCTATCTGATAGTGCAAGAGGTTGCGTCCATTGCTGTTCTTGAGGAAGTCGCCCTGGAACTGCAAACCGATGTCGCGTCCATTGGATGAGTGTTCGCCAGCTCGGTCGCTGAAACCTGCCAGCTTGCTCACGTTCTGGGCATATCCCATGAACCCTTGGTCGATAGGGTTCATTGGGTTCTCAAAGGTGAATGGGTTCTTAAACTGTCCGATTTTCACCTTGAAGAACTCATATTTCTGCCACTCGGCGAAGAGATCCACCATGCGTGGGCTGTTTCCCAAAGTCGAGGTGTTGCCATTGAACTGTATCTGGGTCTTCCAGTAGAAGTCCTGTGCGATGCGACCTTCCAAAGAGATACGTCCCATACGTACATTGAAAGAGTTGGACTCTGCTCCCTTTTGACCACTATATTGGTACTGGAGCATACCGTAGCCCGACAGTTTCACATTGCTCAACCATGAAGGCAATTGGATGCCTTTTTTCTCTTGCGCACCAGCTGTAGTCAATGCCGCAGCCATGAGTGCCATGATGAATACTCTTTTCATCTTTTGCTTTATTAATTATTAGGTAATAGTTTAATCCTCAGATTGTTGCAGGGCTTTCTTCTCTTCTTCAGTCAAGTCCTCTGCTGCTTCAGCTTGCTGCTGTGCCAGTTTTTCAGCTTCTTTGGCAGCCTTAGCCTCTGCGATGGCTTTTTCTTTCTCAGCCTGTTCCTTCTTTTTCCGTTTGATGTCCTCATCACTGCGCTTTTCGAGCAATACGACATTCTCTACATGTGGGGTGTGAGGGAACATATCGACTGGTTGGACGGCTGCCACCTTATAATATATGTCCATCATCTGGAGGTCGCGAGCCTGTGTGGCAGGGTTGCAACTTACATAGACGATGCGCTTAGGGGCTGCGTTCAAGATGACCTTGATGACATCAGGGTGCATACCGGCACGAGGTGGGTCGGTGATGATGACGTCTGGGCGACCATGCTGAGCGATGAAGTCGTTGGTGAGGATATCCTTCATATCGCCTGCATAGAAGAGGGTATTGGTGATGTTGTTTACCTGGGAGTTGACCTTGGCATCCTCGATAGCCTCAGGTACGTATTCGATACCAATCACCTTCTTGGCCTTGTGAGCCACGAAGTTGGCGATGGTTCCGGTACCGGTATAGAGGTCATAAACGAGTTCGTTGCCAGAAAGGTTGGCAAACTCACGTGCCACGCAGTAGAGGTGGTAAGCCTGCTCGGTGTTAGTCTGATAGAAACTCTTTGGTCCTACCTTGAAACGCAAGTCCTCCATCAACTCGAAGATATGGTCGTTGCCCTTGAAGAGGCTGAGCTCTAAGTCGTTGAAAGTATCATTTCCCTTCTGGTTATCGACGTACATCAAGGAGGTAATCTGAGGGAACTTATCAGCTACGTGCTGCATCAGCTCCTGAGCCTTCTCCTCATCGCCTTCCTCGTCGTAATGGAATTGGAAGACGAGCATCCACTCGCCCGTATTGCTGTTGCGAATCATCATGTCGCGGAGCAATCCGTGTTGCTCACGGAGGTCATAGAAGGTGAAGTCGTGGGTGTCGGCGTACTCGAAGACATCATTGCGAATCTCGTTGCAGAGGTTGTCCATCAACCAGCATTTCTTGATAGGATAAATCTTGTCGAAAGCTCCCGTGATGTGGAAACCGATGGCATTCTGGGCGTGACGCTCCTTTAAAGAAGAGACGGTATCGTCTTTTTTCTGAGGAAGTTGAGCCAATTCCTCGGAAGTGAACCAACGCTTGTTGCTGCATCCGAACTCAATCTTGTTGCGATACTCCTGGGTCTTCACGCTACCCATGATAGGGCGAAACTCCGGTAGCTCCACCTTGCCGATGCGAGTCAACTGGTCTTCTATCTGCTTCTGCTTAGCCTTGATCTGCTCCTCGTAAGGGAGGTTCTGCCATTTGCAACCGCCGCAGATGCCGAAGTGCTCGCACATCGGCTCTTGGCGAACGTCGCTCTTCTTGATGAATCTCACGACTTTCGCCTCACAGTATTTATGTTTTTTCTTGACTACTTGAAGGTCAACCACGTCGCCAGGTACACAGAAAGGTACGAAGACAACTTGGTCGTTGACACGAGCGATGCACTTGCCCTCGGCAGCCACCGCTTCAATGGTGATATTTTCTAATAATGGTAATGGTTTGCGCTTTCTAGCCATAATTCTTATTTATTTTGGATGCAAAGTTAATACTTTTTCGGAAATAATGAAAAATATTTAGAATTATTTTGCCATCAGCGCTACTTGTTTTCTATTTTCTTACACCTTATTATATATATAAGGGAGAAAACAAGATGATTTGACGGTCTAAAAAGAAAAAATAATCGGATTCATAAACTTTTTTGAAAGTTCACTGAGCTTATGTAATAGACTGTCAAGTTTTCTTCGTCTAGTGTAGTTTCAAATCACCCCCTAATACCACTTTTATTTTTACCTAGTTAGGAAAAAAATCTTCCCTAGTTAGGCGTGAATTTTTTCCTAGTTAGGCGTGAGATATTCGCTAGGCTTGCATTTCAGCCTGCATCCTCTCTTTGTTTGCTGAGTTTTCTGTGTTTTCTGTGTTTTCATGCGGATGTTGTGAGAAAAATATCGTTGTGTGTTCGTAAACAAATGAAAATGTAAAGTCGAGATAGCAAAAAGATGGTGAAAAGTTTGGTGGTGTAGAAGAAATGTTGTATATTTGCATCATAATTAATAAAAACAATAACTAATACATTAGAACCTACTCGATTATGGACGAAAAAAGAGTTTATACCTTTGGTAACGGTAAGGCAGAGGGCAAGGCCGACATGAGAAACTTGCTCGGTGGTAAGGGTGCCAACTTGGCTGAGATGAACCTGATTGGAGTTCCTGTGCCACCAGGCTTTACGATTACAACAGATGTTTGCAACGAATACTTTGAAAAAGGCAAGGACGATGTTGTTGCTCTTCTCAAGGAGGATGTTGAGAAGGCTGTCAATCATATTGAAACTTTGATGAACTCGAAGTTCGGTGACGTGGAGAACCCTCTCTTGGTCAGCGTACGCTCTGGTGCCCGTGCTTCTATGCCTGGTATGATGGATACCATCCTCAACCTAGGCTTGAACGACGAAGTAGTGGAGGGTTTGGCTCGCAAGACCGGTAATGAGCGCTTCGCATACGATAGCTATCGTCGCTTCGTACAGATGTATGGTGATGTGGTGCTCGGTATGAAACCTGTCAACAAGGAAGACATCGACCCATTCGAGGCTATCATCATGGACGTGAAGAAGCAGCGTGGTATCTCACTCGACAACGAGATGAACGTTGAGGAGTTGAAGCAGTTGGTATCTGCCTTCAAGACTGCCATCAAGCAGCAGACGGGCAAGGAGTTCCCTACCAATCCTATGGATCAGCTTTGGGGAGCTATCTGCGCTGTGTTCGACAGTTGGATGAACGAGCGTGCCATCCTCTATCGTAAGATGGAAGGCATTCCTGCAGAGTGGGGTACAGCCGTTTCTGTCATGGCAATGGTGTTCGGTAATATGGGCGAAACTTCTGCTACAGGTGTTTGCTTCAGCCGTGATGCCGCTACCGGTGAGAACCGTTTCAATGGTGAGTACTTGGTCAATGCACAGGGTGAGGACGTGGTAGCAGGTATCCGTACTCCTCAGCAGATTACCAAGGAAGGCTCTATCCGTTGGGCAGAGCAGCAGCATATCGACGAGGCAACTCGTGCTTCTAAATATCCTTCTATGGAAGAGGCTATGCCTGAGATTTATGCTCAGTTGAACGACATCCAAGATAAGTTGGAGAAGCACTACCACGATATGCAGGATATGGAGTTCACCGTTCAGGAGGGTCACCTCTGGTTCCTCCAGACTCGTAACGGAAAGCGTACGGGTACAGCGATGGTGAAAATTGCCATGGACTTGCTTCGTGAGGGCGAGATTGATGAGAAGACAGCTCTCTTGCGCTGTGAGCCAAACAAGCTCGATGAACTTCTTCATCCAGTATTCGACAAGACCGCACAGATGCAGGCTAAGGTGTTGACACGTGGTTTGCCAGCTTCTCCAGGTGCCGCTTGTGGTCAGATTGTCTTCTTCGCCGACGATGCACAGAAGTGGCATGAGCAGGATGGTAAGAAGGTAGTGATGGTTCGCATCGAGACTTCTCCAGAGGACTTGGCTGGTATGAATGCCGCAGAGGGTATCTTGACCGCTCGTGGTGGTATGACTTCTCACGCTGCCGTTGTGGCTCGTGGTATGGGTAAGTGCTGTGTTTCTGGTGCAGGTGCCATCAATGTGGATTACAAGGCTCGCACTGTAGAGATTGACGGCGTGGTTCTCCATGAGGGCGATTTTATCTCTCTTAATGGTTCAACCGGTGAGGTTTATATGGGTGAGGTGCAGACCAAGCCTGCAGAGGTAACAGGCGACTTCGCTGCCCTGATGGATCTCTGCAACAAATATACGAAGTTGGTGGTTCGCACCAATGCAGATACTCCTCATGATGCAGAGGTGGCTCGTAGCTTCGGTGCTGTAGGTATCGGTCTCTGCCGTACTGAGCACATGTTCTTCGAGAACGAGAAGATTAAGGCGATGCGTGAGATGATTCTCTCTGATACCAAGGAAGGTCGTGAGAAGGCTCTTGAGAAGTTGTTGCCTTATCAGAAGCAAGACTTCTATGGCATCTTGAAGGCGATGGACGGTCACCCTGTGAATGTTCGCTTGCTCGACCCTCCTTTGCATGAGTTCGTACCTCATGATTTGGCTGGTCAGCAGACGATGGCAGACGAGATGGGTATCTCTGTAGAGGAAATCCAAAAGCGTGTGAACTCTCTGAGTGAGGCCAACCCTATGTTGGGCCATCGTGGTTGCCGTTTGGGCAATACCTATCCAGAGATTACAGCGATGCAGACCAAGGCTATCTTGGGTGCAGCCATCGAGTTGAAGAAGGAAGGTTTCGACCCTCAGCCTGAGATTATGGTGCCTCTTATCGGTATCGTCAATGAGTTTGATATGCAGGAGCAGGTGATTCGCTCTACAGCCAAGGAACTCTTCGAGAAAGAAGGTGTGGAGATTCCATTCAAGGTGGGAACCATGATTGAAATTCCTCGTGCAGCCTTGACTGCTGATTATATCGCCAAAAAGGCTGAATACTTTAGCTTCGGTACCAACGACTTGACACAGATGACCTTCGGTTATAGTCGTGATGACATCGCTAGCTTCTTGCCAGTATATTTGGAGAAGAAGATCTTGAATGTCGATCCATTCCAGGTACTCGACCAGACTGGTGTGGGTCAGTTGGTTGAGATGGCAGTGAAGAAGGGCCGTGGCACTCGTCCTGAGTTGAAGTGCGGTATCTGTGGTGAGCATGGTGGTGAACCTTCATCTGTGAAGTTCTGCCATAAGGTTGGCTTGAACTATGTGAGCTGCTCTCCATTCCGTGTGCCTATTGCTCGCTTGGCAGCAGCACAGGCAGCCGTTGAGGAATTGTAAATGAATAAATTAGAATAAGGTAGAGGAGTTTTTTCGTGTCAAAGCGAAAAAACTCCTCTTTTTTTTGCTTTCTCGGAAATATTCACTAACTTTGCACTATCGTTTATTGGATGAGGCAAGCTAGAGTGGCGGAATTTGCTCCTACGTCTTGCCTTCGTTCACATAGTAATTAAGGTATGTTTCGATTAAAAACTTTGAATATTCTGGGCAGCAAGTCTGAACTGGCTTCGCTGAAAGAGGGTAAGTTGCTCATCAACACCATCAATGCCCATTCTTATAATACAGCTCGCAAGGATGCCCTCTTTGCCGAGGCTTTGTCATGTGGTGATGTCTTGATTCCGGATGGGGTGAGTGTCGTGAAGGCATGTAAGTGGATTCATGCCAAGAGTCAACCGAAGGAACGTATCGCTGGCTGGGATCTCTTTACTTTCGAGATGAACAAATTGGAGAAAGAGAGTGCCAACGATATGGAACAAGATAATGGAGCTGGCAAGAAAACGGTGATGTTTATGGGCAGTTCGCAGAAGGTGCTCGATCTCATCGTGAAGAAGGCGGCTGAGGTTTATCCTCATCTCAACGTGAAAACTTATTCTCCTCCTTATAAACCGGAATTCTCGGATGAGGATAACCATGCCATCATCGAGGCAATCCATAAAGCCAATCCTGATTTGCTCTGGATTGGCATGACGGCACCAAAGCAGGAGAAGTGGACCTATTCTCATTGGAATCAACTCAATATCCATTGTCATGTCGGAACAATCGGTGCAGTGTTCGACTTCTTTGCTGGTACAGTGGAGCGTGCGCCAGAATGGTGGCAGCAGCATGGTTTGGAGTGGCTCTATCGTTTGATGAAAGAACCTAAGCGTATGTGGAGAAGATACATCATCGGAAATACATTGTTCTTGTGGAATATGCTGAAGGAGAGTTGCGGAAAGAATGTGTTGCTTCTGCTGATGCTCTTGACTTTTGCCACTAATATGAGTGCAAAGTCATTGAATGAACTTTGGGTTTCGATGCCTGATTCCTTGATGCCGATGGTCAACAAAAGTCAGCGTATCGAGTTCTTGGACTTGAAGAATTTGGGTGTGAAGGCAGAGGTTGATAATCTCTTGGGAGAATCTTGCCAGTTGGATTCCGTGACGTCAGATTATCTTAAACTGACAACCAGTCCGTCTTCTTTGTATGAGATGAGGCTTTTGCCTCAAACTTCCGGCGATTCTTTACTCTGTATCGTCAGAACCTTCTCAGCCCCTGAAAAGGAGAGTGAGCTGAAGTTCTACGACCAGGAATGGAAGGAGTTGGAAGGAACGAGCTTGCTGCCATCCAACCTTTCTGATGTCTCTCTTTACATGCAAGCCAAGCCTGATACGATGAGTCTGGAGAGATACCACGAGTTGCAAGCGATGATAGAACCCCAAATGTTTCACTTGACATGGTCTGAGGACGGAAATGAGCTTGTTTCTCAGCTCTCTTTGCCTCTTCTAGGAAAAGATGAAAAAGCGCAAATGCTTGCACTTTTAATGCAAAGGAAGTTTAAATGGGATGGAGAAAAGTTTAAGGAAATATAAAAACAATACGTTTTTTATGCAAAAGTATTGTAGTTTACAGAATTATTACTACTTTTGCATCGTGTTTTTCATGGTATTAGATTATTAAGGTTAATAAAAGATTGGTTGTCGTGAGACAATCAATTTTTTTTTGTGCCTATAGCAACAGGCCTACGATACCACAAATCAGCATGATGAGTATCGGATTTGTCTTCTTGAATCTTGTAAAATAGAAGGCAAATGCAAACAACGCTATGCTGATGCAAAACATGGTTGGATCCTCTTGCCATGAACCAAAGTTCTCCTTATTCATCAACAACATCGCTGCGGCTGCTATCAAACCGATGATGGCAGGACGAAGACCTGTAAATATGTCCTTCACAATCTTGGAGTCCTTATGTGTGATGAGATAACGGCTGATGAGAATCATGATGATGAAAGGCAACCAGATGATAGAGAAGGATGCCAAGATGGAGCCAAGGCATGCTGCCCACTCAGGATAACCAGCATGGAGCACAGATGTGTAGCCTACATAGGTGGCACAGTTGATGCCGATAGGACCAGGAGTCGATTGACTAATCGCCACGATGTCGGTAAACTCGGCATTGGTCAACCAGTGGTTCTTGACTACTGTCTCATTGTGAATGAGGGATAGCATGGCATAACCGCCACCAAAGTTGAATGTTCCTATCTTTGTGAATATGAGAAATAACTTTAGGAATAGCATTGAGTTTAATCTATAATTAACAATTTATAATTTTTAATTGGGCTTGTTTTTATCTCTTTTTTATTCTACCTCTTTCTTGACATACTTGCCGTAGAGCCATCCCAATACGCCGGCGGCAATGATGATGTAGATAGGGGAGACGCCTAGCAAGGCAATCAAACCACAGCAAACTATGGGAATCCAAATATTGTAGCAATTGATGTTGGCAGTCTTTGCCATCTTGAAGCAAGGAGCTGCAATCAGCGCTACCACGGCAGGACGAACGCCCGTGAAGAACTTGGCTACCCAGTAGTTGTCCTTGAATTGTTGGAAGAACATGGCAATGATGAGGATGGCGATGATGGAAGGAAGAGCTATGCCTACTGCTCCCACGATGCCTCCCCAGACACCTTTCAGTTTATATCCGATGTGACTTGCCATATCGATGGCAAAGATACCCGGTGTCGTCTGTGCCACGACCATGATGTCCATAAATTCTTGCTTTTCCATCCAATGGTTCTTATCCACGAAGTCCCTTTCCATGATAGGAATCATCGCATAGCCTCCACCTAACGTGAAGGCACCAATCTTGTTGCAAGTTAAGAAAAATTTCAATAGCATCTCTTTTATAAATTTAAATTTGGCTGCAAAATTACACATATTTTGTTAAATATTGGCAAACTAAGGAGCAGAAAGTTTACATTTCTTGCCTTATTTCAAGAATATTCAGTATCTTTGCAGAAAATAATGATAAAAATAACAACATGAATCTAAAGGTACGTCTAGCAGTGATGAACTTCCTGGAATTCGCAGTATGGGGAGCTTATCTGACATCTATGGGAAATTATCTTGGCAAAGCCGGAATGGGAGCCGAGATAGCGTGGTTTTATGCCATTCAAGGCATTGTCTCCATCTTCATGCCTACATTGATTGGTATTGTTGCTGACAAGTGGGTACAGCCGCAACGTCTCTTGGGCTTCTGTCATCTTTTGGCAGGTGTTTCCATGTGTGGTCTCTTCGCATTGGGAGAGATGTCTGCTCATCCTAATGAGACCTTGTTCATGGCTATCTATACCTTTAGCGTGGCATTCTATATGCCTACTTTGGCACTGTCCAATACTACGGCCTTTACCATTTTGAAAGACCATGGATTGGATACCGTCAAGGATTTCCCACCGATTCGTGTTTTTGGTACAGTGGGATTCATCATTATGATGTGGATTGTCAACTGTGCTACTTGGGATAACGGTTCGTTCTCTTTCTTGTTGAGTGAGAACGTCCATAAGTTCCAATACACCCACTTCCAGTTCTTGGTGTCTGGCTTGATGAGTTTTGTGCTCTTCTTGTATTGTTTCAGCTTGCCTCAGTGCAAGATTATCAAGAAAGAGAACCAAACTTTGTCTGAGGTTTGGGGCTTGGATGCCTTCAAGTTGTTCAAGACCAAGGAGATGGCGATGTTCTTCATCTTCTCTTGTCTCTTGGGTATGTCTTTGCAGGTAACCAATGGTTATGCCACACCTTTCATCACGAGTTTCAAGGGCGACCCAGCGATGGTGGATACATTTGCTGCCAACAACGCAACCTTGTTGGTATCTATCTCACAGGTGGCTGAGGCTCTCTGTATTCTCTTGATTCCTTTCTTCTTGAAGCGTTACGGTATCAAGATTGTGATGATTATCGCCATGTTGGCTTGGGTTTTAAGATTTGGATTCTTTGGCTTGGGTAATCCAGCCTTCCCTGGTGTCATCCTGTTTGTACTTTCTTGCATCGTATATGGCGTGGCATTCGATTTCTTCAATGTTTCGGGAGGCTTGTTTGTTGACCAAAAGTGTGATGCCAAGATCAGGGCTTCGGCTCAAGGCTTGTTCATGCTGATGACCAATGGCTTGGGCGCAACGGTCGGTACCTTGTTGGCTGGTGAGGTCATCAATCACTATTGCCAATTTAATGCAGATGGTTACTTGATGGGTGATTGGACGAGCTGCTGGTTGATATTTGCTGGCTATGCCTTGGTGGTTGCCATCTTGTTTGCCTTGCTTTTCAAGCCAGAGAAGAATTGAGTTAGAAAATAGACAATACTCGATATGCCGCTCAGCCAACGACACCGAAGGGATGTCGGTAGCTAAGCGGCATGTTATGGTATAAATGAATCAGTATATTTATAGGAGAAATAGAGATGGAAAAGGTAAAATTGAAGTTATTCGGTATATCTGAGATTGTGGGTGTAGATGATGTCGCATTGTTAGGACTTTTGGACGAGCGACAGGAACGCCAACTGATTGTGACATGTGATGTGGAGATGCGCAAAATCATTCAAATGCACATGATGAAAAAGCCTGAGACGGCTAAGCTATATCCTCAGGTGATGGCTAACATCCTTCACAGTCACCCTTTCTCTGAGTTGGAAGTACGAATCAACGATGTCGAAAGCGGTGAGTATAAGACAGAGATTTATGATTCTGTATCTGATGAGCATTATCCTATTCGTTGTAGCGATGGTATCCTTTTCTCTATCGTGTCTGATGTGCCAATCTATGCTACGATGGACTTGATGTTGCGTCAGTCGGTACCTTTCAAGATGGGAGAGTCGAGAGTGGGCTTGCCATTGTCCGTATTGAGTGAGGAATTGCTCAAGACTTCTTTGGAGAAAGCCATCGAGACTGAAAATTATGAGATGGCATCCAACTTGCGTGATGAATTGAACAAGCGTCACACCAAATAGAATTGTACCTCTATTTCCAAAAGTGTTTATCTTAATGCAAACATGACATGAAAGAGACTAGATTTTTTTACGTTCCCAATGCTGGACAGGAGAACGAGATGCCTACCGAGGAAGCTTTGCATGCCTTGAGAGTCTTGCGTATCAAGAGTGGTGATGAAATCAACTTGATGGATGGCGTGGGCAACTTCTATCGTGCTGAAGTTACCTTGGCTGCTACCAAGCGTTGCCTCTATGAGGTCAAGGAGGTCTTGCCACAGCAACCAGCGTGGCATGGACACGTGCATTTGGCTATTGCACCTACCAAGGTGATGGATCGTATCGAATGGATGGCGGAGAAGGCGACGGAGATTGGCTTCGACGAACTCTCTTTTCTCAACTGCAAGTTTTCTGAACGTAAAACTATGCGGACGGTGAGACTCGACAAGATTGTGATTTCTGCCGTCAAACAGAGTCACAAGGCTTGGAAACCTATCGTCAATCAAATGGTTTCTTTCAAGGAATTTATAGCTCAACCTCGTAAGGGACGCAAGTTTATCTGCCACTGTTACGAGGAATTTGAGAAGGTCGATTTGATGACGGAGTTGCAGAAGCCTTATGACGAGGATACTGACGTGACGGTTCTCGTAGGTCCAGAGGGAGACTTCTCCGTGGATGAAGTGAAGTTGGCAATAGCCAATGGATATGAGTCTGCTAGTCTGGGTACCAGTCGATTGCGTACCGAGACTGCAGGTTTGATGTCTGTGGCTATGGCGAATTTGACACGACGTATATAGTAGTATGGTTTATGAAAAAGATAGTATTTAGAGTATTTGTATTTTGCATGGCAGCTTTTGCCATGCTTTTGAGTTCTTGCTCAGGTTCTGATTATATCAATGCGATACCAAAAAGCAGTACTGCGCTCATTTCCATTGATATGCAGAAAATGGCAGAAAGGAATCATCTTTCCGACAAGGCTTCCGTCTTGAAATCCCTGCTTCATGTGGATGATGTCGCTGATTGCGGTATCGATGCCACCGAGAAATTGTATCTTTTCGAGACTGCCGATGGAACTTTGGGACTTTGTGCCAAGGTCTCTAGCGAGGATGATTTGGAGAACTGGCTTTCCCAATTGGCGAAAGAACAGAAAGTTTGCCAACCTGTATCTGAGCGCAAGGGTTTTCATTTCAGTGTCTTGAAAGACAACTGGTTGATTGGATTCTCAGACAAGTCTCTCTTGGTGATGGGCCCTGTTGTCGCCGACGCTCAGTCGGAGTTGCAAAGACAGATGGTGAAGTATCTGAAGGCAGATGAGGAACAAGGTATTCAAAGTTCCCGTTTATTTGACTCGCTTGACTCCATCACTTCTCCGATGGCAATGGTGGCGCAGGCACAGGCTCTGCCAGAGAAGTTTATCGCTCCTTTCACCTTGGGTGCTCCTAAGGGAACGGATGCCTCTCAAATTGTCATTGCAGCTGAAATGAACATCAATAATGGCTTGCTTCGTATCAAGGGCAAGACCTTCTCTTTCAATTCGGAAGTCAATGCTTCCTTGGAGAAAGCCAATCAAAACTATCGTCCTATCAGGGGCAAGTATGTGATGTCGATGCCTGATGATGCCATGGCAGGTATCTTCATGAATGTCAATGGCACACAGTTCTTGCCGATGATGCAGAGCAACAAGGGTATTCAACAGCTCTTGCTCGGTATCAATGCAGCGGTAGATATGGATAATATCATCAGAAGTGTGGATGGAGATATGACGATTGTGATGCCTTCCTTCTCTGATTCCAACTTGAAGATGACGATGGCGGCTCAACTCGCTCATTCTAAGTGGCTTGCTGATGTTGGCTATTGGAAAGAATCATGTCCGAAGGGAAGTTCTATAGCCGATTGGGGCAAGAACGCCTATTATTATACGGATGGAAAAACTTCTTTCTATTTCGGTGTGACCGATGACTCACAGTTCTATAGTGGAAGTGACGAACTCCTTGCCACTTATGCCGTGAAGGAGTCCAATCATCCATTGCCAGCTGAGATTAGAAAGGAAATCGTGGGACAGAAATTGGCGATGGTCATCAACTTGGGCAAGTCGGTGAGCAGTAATGCCGCCATGTCGGCAGTTACCTCACTCTTGACGCCTATCTTCGGCAACTTGAGTTCTGTAGTATATACATTAAAGTAATTATAAAGCATTAAAGAAGTGGAAACAATTCAGTTTCATTCGGTTCTCCCTCAAGTCTTCTCGCAACGCACAGACTTGGAGTCGGAAATTTGGAATCAAGATGTCTCTTTCGAGAAGGGACATCTTTATTTAGTTGAGGCAGACAGTGGAAAGGGAAAGAGCACTTTCTGCAGCTATATCCTAGGTTATCGTCACGACTATAGTGGAAGCGTGATGTTTGATAATGAGGTGACTGCTCAATATCAGGTGAAGGATTGGGTGGAAATGCGCAAGCGCCATATCAGCCATCTCTTCCAGGAGTTGCGCCTCTTTCCTGAACTGACCGCGATGGAGAATGTGGAAATCAAGAACAAGATAACGGATTTCCAAAGCAAGGAACAAATCCTGAAATGGTTTGATATGCTGGGCATCGCCGATAAGGTGGATGCCAAGATTGGTCGTATGTCCTTCGGGCAACAGCAGCGTGTGGCGATGATTCGTTCCCTTTGTCAGCCTTTCGACTTCATCCTTGCCGATGAGCCTATCAGTCACTTGGACGACAATAACTCTCGTATCATGGGTGACATCATGATGACGGAGGCGAAGCGCCAAGGAGCGGGTGTTATCGTAACAAGTATCGGCAAGCACATGGATTTGCCATACGAAAAGGTCGTAAGACTGTAAGAGTCTGCTTAATTCTTAATTATTAATTTTTAATTATCAAAGGAATCAAGGATGAATTTAGTTTGGAAATTACTTCGACAACATATTAGCATACCTCAGTTTGCAGGCTTTGCTTTTGCCAATCTCTTCGGTATGCTCATCGTCCTCTTCGGATTTCAGTTCTATCAGGACGTGCTTCCTGTCTTTACCCAGCAGGACAGTTTTATGAAAGCCGACTACTTGATTATGAGCAAGAAGATCGGTATGGGAAATACCATCAGTGGGCGTACCAATACCTTCAGTGGGAGTGAGATAGACGATGTTTCTTCCCAAAAGTTTGTGAAGAAGGTAGGTAAGTTTACCTCTACTGAGTATAAGGTGGATGCCTCTATGGGTGTCAATGGTGTCAACGTGCTCAATTCGGAATTGTTTTTCGAGAGTGTACCAGATGGTTTCGTGGATGTCCCTTTGAAGGATTGGAAATATGAGCCAGGTTCTAAGGAGGTTCCTATCATCTTGCCTCGTACCTATATTAATATGTATAACTTCGGTTTTGCCCAAAGTCACTCCTTGCCTAAGATTAGCGATGGCTTGGTCGGAATGATCGATTTTGAGATTTTCATTCAGGCTGGAGGCAAGAAAGAGCAGTTCAAGGGCAAGGTGATCGGCTTCTCTTCTCGATTGAATACCATCCTCGTGCCACAGGCATTTATGGACTGGAGTAACCACGAGTTTGCACCAGAAGACCATAGTGATCCTACTCGCCTGATTGTGGAAGTGGGCAATCCTGCGGATGAAAATATCAGCCAGTATCTCGATGAGAATGGGTATGAGGTAGAAACAGACAAGCTTGATGCAGAGAAGACCACTTACTTCCTTCGTATGATGGTAACCATGGTGATGGTGGTAGGATTGGTGATTTCCATCTTGAGTTTCTATATCTTGATGCTCAGTATCTATCTCTTGGTGCAGAAGAACTCATCCAAGTTGGAGAATCTTTTGCTGATAGGTTATAGTCCTGCAAATGTTTCCAAGCCTTATCAACTGTTGACGATGGGATTGAACATCGTGGTGTTGATTGTCGCTTGGGTCGTTTTGTTCTTCTTGCGTTCTTATTACATGGACTTCATCGAGACGCTCTTCCCTGATATTGACGAGGGCAGCATGCTGCCAGCCATCCTCTTGGGATTAGTACTTTTCTTTATCGTTTCGGTATTGAATATCATTGCCATCCGAAGAAAAGTAATGAAGATTTGGAACCGTAAGGAATAAGAAACAAAAATGGGTCAAATTAGCAAGTAAACTTCGTTTTCATGTACAATATAACGCCCCCAAAAGTCGATGAAAGACTTTTGGGGGCGTTTCCTTTTTTATAGGAACAGATCCCTCTTCGGCATATTTGCCATATATTTCTTTCTCAGCTTTTCGAAGAAAGCCATCGAATCGTTGGAGAAACCATGTCCTTTCCAAGTAGAAGTATTGGTGATGAGAATCCAACATTGACCATCAGGATATTTCAGAACCAAGGCTGACGTTCCGGAGAGTGAACCCGTACGAATCCAAGGCTTTCCCTTTGCCGTATAGTTCCAACCGAGGGAGAAATGATGGTCGGGTTGCTCACGTGTCATGTATTTCACGCTCTTCTTGCTGAGGATGTCTTTGACATGAGGCATGCCATCGATGGAGGCGATGAGACGTGACAGTTCGGCGGCAGAACCGCACCATGCACCCGCTCCTTCCAGTCTTGGCACGTCATTCTCTCCATAACAGCGAGGTACCATCCTGCCACTGTTGTTGTACTCATATACGTTCACCGAACCTTGGTGCATATAGTATTTTACCTCGTTAGGTCGTCTGTCCTTGTAGTAGGTGCCAGCGATGTGCATATCGAAGCAACCTGCCGGATGGAGCACGTATTTCTGCATGAAGTCTTGGTATTTCATGCCCGACTTCTTGGCGATGATTTCAGAGAGTATCATGTAGCCCAGGTTGGAATAGCACTTGCTTTCACCTGGCGTGAAACTTAGGTCTCTTTTCAGAAGAATGCGCAACAAGGTCTTGTGGTCGGGTGGCGTCTTGAGATGATTCTGCATGATGATGTATCGGGTGGAGAACATCGGGTCGCCAGCCCTATTGGTGAAACCTGCTTGATGGCGCATCAGTTGCTCTACTGTGATGTCGTAGTATCTTTTGTCCTTGATACTGTTGCAGTAGGTAGTATCATTGAGGATGCCCTTCGGACCAAATGCCTTGTCGCTCAAGCGGAGTTTCTTCATCTCGTATAGTTTCATGATTCCCACTGCGGTAATCAACTTAGATACCGAGGCAAATCGCATCACCATGTTCGGTTCCATCTGGATGCCTTTCTCTTTGTCTGCGAAACCAAAACCACGGGCATAGAGTAGGGAGTCGTTGCGCGTGATGACGAGTTGGGCACCATTGATTTCCCAGCGTTTCAAGTATCGTTCGATGAGTGAGTCCATCTCGTGGTATGCCGGTCCTTCCGTCAGTGCATTGCTCAATGAATCATTGAGATGGATGGTCGGGATGGTGTCCTTTGATTCGGTATTGGGTGACGTGCAACGCTGGAAGCATCCTCTAAAGGAGAACCCAATGATCACTATGATGATGACGCATAAGATGGCGATGCGATCTTTTTTCAGTCTTGTCTTCTTATTCATGTTATTTTTTTTCTAATTTCTTGATTCTTCTCTTTGCCTCTGGGTGATATGGGCAGAGTTCCAAGGCTTTCTTGTAATTGTTGATGGCGGCTTCGTCCATGTGTTCTTTCTCGCATTCCTTGCCGAGCACCACATATTCTGTGGCGAGTCGCTTGAGAAATTCCTCTTGCTTTTTCTTGTCCTCGTTTTTCTTTGCGATGACTTTCTTCAGATGTTCGTTCTCTGCTCTCAACTCATTCACAACGTTCAGTTTTTTGCGCAGGAATCGCTTGGCGATAGGCTTCTCAATATCATAACGACTGTGGATGGCGAGGAAGAAGTTATCCAAGGCTCCTTGCATGTCGCCCTTGTCGAAGGCTACCGAGGCATCGTGATATTGTCGGTCTGCCTTGCTTTGTTGCAGTGCGTTGTTGATGATGTTGTGGTCATTGTACTGTCGGGCAAACTGCTTGACCTCATTTCTCACAAACACCTCGTTGTGTCGAATCGGTTCTTGCAGACTGATACCCTCCAGGCTTGTGCAGCGAGACAGTGCCACGTAGGTCTGTCCTCCGGCAAAGACACCGCCAGTAAAGTCTATCTTCACTTGGTTGAAGGTGAGGCCTTGGCTCTTGTGTACGGTGATAGCCCATGCCAGTCGGATAGGGTATTGCAGATACCTACCGATTTCTTCTTCCTCAATCTTTTTCTCCGTCTCATTGAAGTGATAGCGCATATTGCTCCACGAGGCAGGCTCTACCATCACGTCTTCGCCATTTTCCGTTCTGACATAGATGCGACTGTCCTGGTCGTCGTCGAATCCGATGATGGTTCCCAGCGTGCCGTTCACCCATTGGTGGTCGATGTCATTCTTGATGAAGATGACTTGCGCTCCCGTTTTGAGATAGAGTTCGATAGGAGTCGGAAGACTGCTCTCCGGGAAGTCTCCCTCGATGGTGCCACGGAATAAGGTGGGTTCTCCGGGTAGCTCCCTCAACTTGTTTTCGTTGATGAAGTCAACGGTGTCTCGTCGTGTCGATAGGGTGATGGCGAGTTTGGAATCTCCTTCATCCAACTCAGCACCCACTCTTTGGTTCAGTCGCATGAGGTCGTTGGTCGCCACCTGACTGGTTCGGATATGGTCGAGAATGTGGATGAAAACCGGGTCGCTCTGCCTATACACCTTCTTGAGTTCGATGCTCACCAACTGGAATTGTGAGAATATCTTCGCATCGAAGAAGAAACTGCTAGGGTAGTAAGGGCTCAATAGTTTCCGGTCATCTTCCTTCACCACAGGTTCCAACTGATAGATGTCGCCCACGAGAAGCAGTTGCTTGCCCCCGAAAGGTTCCCTCATGTTGCGGTTATAGACGCGGAGCACCTTGTCGATGAAGTCGATGATGTCGGCACGCACCATACTGATCTCGTCAATGATGATGAGTTCTACCTCTCTGAGAAGTTTGATCTTCTCGGAGTTGTATTTCAGCGTGTTGCGTAGGTTGCGTACACTATACTTGCTATCATTGGGGAGCAGGGGATAAAAGGGGAGTTTGAAAAAACTATGCAATGTCGAACCGCCTGCGTTGATGGCTGCGATGCCCGTAGGAGCCAGCACCACGTGTTTCTTCTTGGTGTTGGCGGCAATATATCTCAGGAATGTAGATTTACCAGTACCTGCCTTTCCTGTCAAGAAAAGGGAACGACGGGTATATTGTATGATTTGCAATGCGTTTTGCAACTCTTCGTTTTCTAAATCTATATTCTCTGCCATAAGTTCTCGGTAAAATAAAAGAATCGACAGCTTCTGTCTTCTGAGAGGGAAGTCGCCGATTCTCTGTTTGTTATTGTTATGGGGGTGATGGTTTTAATCACACCCGATTTCTTTCTTTTTCCTTGGAGGAGCTTAGAGATCATCGAAGTTGATGACTTGCTCAGAAGGTTTAGCTTTCTTCTTTTCCTTCTTTTCCTTCTTTTCTCCAGTCTCTTCACCCTTCTTCTCTTGAGCATTGCTTTCGCCTGTAGGAACCTCACGGATGATTGGGTTGCCGTTCTCGTCCAGGATGATTTCCTCTTCTACGGCGGAGCTATCTACACGAGTAGTGTCAACCCTTGCCTTAGGTACATAACTTGCACACTCATACATATCTCGTGTGATGTCTGCGTCCTTCGGCTTATCAAACTTGCCATGATATTCCTTGAAGGCTGGGTCCTTGAAGAGGGCTTGCAGGAAGTAGCCACATACCGGCAATGCCGTTCGAGAACCTTGTCCCAATGCTCCCGTTCGGAAGTGGATGCAACGATACTCGCCTCCTACCCAAGCACCGACCACGAGTTTCGGACTGACGCCCATAAACCAAGCGTCGGAGTGATTGTTGGTAGTACCGGTCTTACCTCCAAACTCAGTGTCTCTGTAGTCACCCACATAGCCCCAAAGACTCTGTGACGTACCACCTGGCTCACGCATACCACCTTGTAGGAGTTGTTGCATCAAGAAGGCACTCTTGTATGGGATGACTTGTTCGGCGGTAGAAGGACCCGAATAGACCTCCTTGCCATCACGGTCCACGATTCGTGTTACCAAAACTGGGTCGTGGTGCATACCATTGTTGGCGATCGTGCTATAGGCACATGCCATTTCCAAGAGGTTGACATCGCTAGAACCTAGTGCCAAGGATGGTTGGTCATCCAATGGACTCTGAATACCCATCTTATGGGCGGTTTCGATGATTCGCTTGATGCCCATCTCCTGACCGAGGCGTACTGCCACAGAGTTGATACTCTTGGCGAAGGCACTCTTCAGAGGGATGGAGTCTCCAGAGAAGGAACCATTGGCATTGGATGGAGTCCATTTCACCATCTCGTGCTTCTTCTGGTCATACACATCCATGGAGATATATTCGTCACGACGCTTGTCGCATGGAGTCAAACCTTGATTCATCGCCTCGGTATAGACGAAGAGCTTGAAGGTTGAACCAGGTTGGCGCTCTGCGGTCACCTTGTCATATTTCCAAGCGTCGAAGTCGATGTCACCCACCCAAGCCTTCACGGCTCCAGTCTGTGGTTCCATAGCTACGAAAGCACAGTGCATGAAGGTGGTCATGTACTTGATGGAGTCCTCTGATGTCATCATCTTAGTCACCGAACCCTTGTCATAGTCGAAGACCTTGACTGGATGAACCCATTCCTTGTAATAGTAGTTGACAGAGTCTGGGTTGTTAGGGAATTTCGCTAACAGACTCTTATAGAATGGTTGTCTCTCAGCGATGCCTTGGATGAAGTTAGGAATTTCCTTGTGATTCTCATCCTGCCAAGGATTCTCACCGAGCCATTTTCCCTTGCCAGCCTGGGTGCGATGGATGCTCCAGTGATTGTTGAAGTTCTGCTGTACTTGCTTCATCTGTTTGCGAGCAGCATCCTCGGCATATTTCTGCATACGGGTGTCGATGGTGGTGTAAATCTTCAAACCACTGGCATAGAGGTCGTAACCTTCCTCCTTGCACCAGTCTTTCAGATAGTTGGCAACAGCCTCACGGAAGTATTTCGCCTGTCCGTCGTAGTTCTCCTCTACCTTGAAGTCGAGCTTGATAGGCATCTCCTTCAGTTGGTTGTAACGATCCTTGGTGAGGTCGCCGTGTGTCATCATATTATATAATACGGTGTTGCGTCGAGCCAAACTGTTCTCAGGATTGGTGCGAGGATTGTAATAGGTCGTTGCCTTCAACATACCCACCAAGACAGCACCTTGTTCGGTTGTCATCTTGGCTGGTGTCGTATTGAAGTAAGTCTTGGCAGCTGTTTTGATACCGTATGAATTGGAACCGAAATCCACCGTGTTGGCATACATGGTGATGATTTCCTTCTTGCTGAAGACGGTCTCCAACTTCACGGCGATGATCCACTCCTTACTCTTCACGATGAGGATGCGGAGCAATGGAATCTTGCCGAGCAGACCAGTGGAGTATTGAGAGCGAACACGGAACATGTTCTTCGCCAACTGCTGTGTGATGGTGGAAGCTCCACGAGCGTCATGATGCAAGAAAGCATCCTTTGCCGCACCAAACACGCCAATAGGGTCGATACCGATATGCTTGTAGAAACGCTCGTCCTCCGTGTCAATCAAAGCCTTGAAGAAATCAGGGTTAACTTCCTCATACTTAACAGGAGTACGGTTTTCGTTGAAGTATTTTCCAATCAACTTTCCGTCTGCGCTATAGATCATGGAAGCTTCGCTGGTCTGTGGATTCAAGATACCAGAGAAATAGCCCGGTGACTTACCGAATAACCACAGGAAGTTGATATCGACAGCACCCAGATAGAGGATAAAGGCGACAATGCTGCTGGCTATTGCTACCAATGTTTTCGTGTACCATGCTCTTCCTTGGTATAAACTCTTATACCATGGCCAGAAAGAACGGATTTTATGCCACAACCAGGCAAAAAAGGTCTTGAGTTTGTTCATATTGTTTCTTGTTGTTGCTTTCGCGAGGGTTTCGATATACGTAATCCCGTTGCGAATGGCAGTTTTTATTTGCAAAAATAGCAAAATTATTTATTATGCAAGCAAGGAATCTATATAATTTATGATTTCTTTAATGTTATCGGGATGAAACCATGTGATTTCTTCATCTCTCTTAAACCATGTCAACTGTTTGCGCATATATTCCCTGCTGTGCGATTGTATCTGTCTGATGGCTTCTGCTTGGTCTATCTCCCCATCGAAATAGGCAAACATCTCCTTGTAACCTACGGTTCTGAGTGCAGTCAATCCCTTCTTCGGATATACTTTGCGAGCTTCCTCTTCCAGTCCTTCTTCCATCATCATGAGTACTCGCTGGTTGATGCGGTCATAGAGTTCGGCTCGGTCTCTGTTGAGTCCGATTTTGATGATGCGGAAAGGACGCTGTTTCTTTTCGGCGGTGCGGAAAGACGTGTAGGTCTTGCCTGTCTGATGGCAAATCTCCAAGGCGTGTACCACTCTTCGTGGATTCTTCTGATCGACGATAGCCCAGTGCTCAGGGTCGAGTTGGTGCAACTCTTCAACGAGTGCTTCGAGTCCTTCCTTTTCGAGTCGTTCCTTCATCCAGGTTCGGATGTCGTCACGCACAGTCGGTATATCATCGATGCCCTTGCAGACTGCGTCGATGTACATCATGCTGCCACCTGTCAGGAGGGCAGTATCGTGCTGGGTGAAAATGTCGTTTTGCAGGAGTTTCATCACGTCAGCCTCATACATGGCTGCACTGTAATAATCCTCGATGTGATGGTTGCCTACGAAATAATGCGGCACTCTTCTTTGCTGTTCTAGGGTAGGAGCAGCTGTTCCAATGGGTAATTCTTGGAATATCTGACGGGAGTCTGCATTGACAATCGGGGTTCCCAAATGTTCTGCCAACGTGAGGCATAGTTCCGTCTTCCCGACACCTGTAGGGCCGAGAACAACAACGAGAGTCTTCATTTTCTTCATTCTATGAAAACAATATGCGGAACCTTGGGCTATGTGATGATAGTCCAAGATTCCGCATGTTATGTGATTTTTGTTTATCTGATGATACCACGCTTAGATGATTCCACGAAATCAATGATGTATTGAATCTCTGGAGTTATCTGAAGGTTGTTCTTGATTTCCTGGATACCTTCCTTCAACACGCCTTTGGAGTAGAGCAAGCGATATGCCTCGTGGATGTGCTGAATCAACTCATTGCTGAATCCACGACGGCGCAAGCCTACGAGGTTCAAGCCAGCATAGCGTGTAGGCTCCTTGCCTGCGATAACGTATGGAGGAATGTCGAGTGAGAAACGGCATCCACCCTGAATCATCACGTATCCACCGATGCGGCAGAACTGGTGACAGAGTACGGCTGCACTCACGATGGCATTGTCATCTACCACAACCTCACCAGCAAACTTGGTGGAGTTGCCGATGATCAAGCCACTACCCAACTCACAGTCGTGAGCCACGTGCATGTTCTCCATCAAGAGGTTGTTACTGCCTACCATGGTCTTACCCTTGGAAGCAGTACCACGAGAGATGGTCACGTTCTCACGGATGCTGTTGTTGTCGCCCACCTCACAGGTCGTAACCTCGCCACGGAACTTCAAGTCTTGTGGCTTGGTGGAGATGCTGGCACCTGGGAAAATCTCGTTGCCGTTTCCGATGCGGGCACCTACGTTGATGGTGACACTGTTCTGCAGAACATTGTTGTCGCCCAATACTGTGTCCTTGTCAATATAGCAGAAAGGACCGATGATATTGTTGTCTCCGAGCTTTGCCTCAGGATGAACGTATGCTAAAGGACTGATCTGATTCATTTTCTATCAATTAATAATTTATAATTAAGAATGAATAATATATCCCCTCACTACTTGTTCTTTACGATTTGTGCAGTGAAGGTTGCCTCTGCCACTACTTGGTCGCCAACGAACATGTAGCCCTTCATCGAACTAATGCCGTGGCGTACTGGAGCGAGCAATTCTACACGGAAGAGGAGGGTGTCTCCTGGCACTACCTTCTGACGGAACTTCACGTCGTCGAGCTTCATGAAGTAAGTGCTCCAACGCTCTGGCTCCTCCAACTGGTTGAGCACGAGCAAGCCACCACACTGTGCCATTGCCTCAACCTGCAATACACCTGGCATCACTGGCTCCTCTGGGAAGTGACCTGTGAAGAATGGTTCGTTGCTAGTCACGTTTTTCACGCCTACGATACTGGTTGGTCCCATAGCTATCACCTTGTCCACCAACTGCATAGGGTAGCGGTGTGGAAGCAACTGTCGAATGCGGATGTTGTCCATGATAGGTGCCTCGTTAGGATTGTAGATAGGAGCCTGCACCTCATGTTTGCGAATCTCCTTGCGCATCAAGCGAGCGAACTTGTTGTTGATGGTATGACCTGGACGAGTAGCGATGATGCGTCCCTTGATAGGCTTGCCAATCAATGCCATGTCACCGATGATGTCGAGCAACTTGTGGCGGGTACATTCGTTCTCCCACTTCAATGGCTTGTGCTGGATATAACCAAGTTTGGTGGCATCCATGTGAGGCACCTTGAGGTGGTCGGCGAGCTGGTCGAGCTGAGCCTGCTCTACCTGGCGCTCGTAGATGACGATGGCATTGTCGAGGTCACCACCTTTGATGAGGTTTGCCTGGAGTAATGGCATGATGTCACGTACGAATACGAAGGTGCGGGCATCTGCAATCTCCTCGGCATAAGTCTCCATCTTGTCGAGGGTGGCAAACTGGCTGTTGATAAACTTGCTTTCGAAGGAGCACATCGCAGTGATACTGAACTCCTCGTCTGGCAGGATGGTGATGACAGAACCATTGTCATCCTTCACCTCTATCTTATGACGGATGATGTAGTAGTCTTTCTCCGCATTCTGCTCCTGGATGCCTACGCTCTTGATCTTCTCCACGTACATGGCAGCGGAGCCGTCGAGGATAGGGAACTCAGGACCATTCACCTGAATCAAGCAGTTGTCGATGCCGAGGGCATAGAGTGCTGACATACCATGTTCGATGGTAGAGATGCGTACGTCGCCTTTTCCTACGACAGTACCACGTTGTGTCTCCACCACATTCTCTGCGATGGCCTGGATGATAGGCTCACCTTCGAGATCAATACGCTGTATCTTATAACCGGTGTTCTCAGGGGCTGGGTTGAAAGTCACTGTAAGACTCAAACCTGTGTGCAAACCCTTGCCGCACAAGGAGAAACTACCCTTTAATGTTTTCTGTTTTGACATAGTGCTATTTATTCTTTTTCAATTCTTCAATTTCCTTCTTCAACTCATTCAGTTCCTTGTACATCTCAGGCAAGCGACGGAAGATGGCTTGCGACTTGAAGTAAGAACGCTGGTCCATAGGAGGAGTTCCGATGAGTTGCTGTCCATCCTTGATGCTGCCTGGCACACCGCTCTGTGCTCCGAGGAACACCTTGTTGCCGATGTTGACGTGACCAGCAATACCTACCTGACCGCCAAACATACACCATTGCCCCACCTTGGTAGAACCGGCGATGCCGACTTGTGAAGACATCACGGTATTCTCGCCGATGTCGGTATTGTGGGCAATCTGAACCAAGTTGTCGAGCTTCACACCCTTGCGTACATAGGTGCTACCCATGGTAGAGCGATCGACGCAAGTATTGGCTCCTATCTCCACATTGTCTTCGATGGTGACGATACCAATCTGTGGAATCTTGTCGTAACCATCAGGACCTGGAGCGAATCCGAATCCATCGGCACCGATGACACATCCAGAATGCAAGGTGACATTATCGCCGAGACGGCAACCATGGTAGATACTTACGTTAGGGTAGATGAGAGCATTCTTGCCAATCTTGACACCTTCTCCTACATAAGCGTGAGGATAAATCTGGCTTCCTTCACCCACCTCGGCACCATCGGCGATGTATGCGAAGGCACCCACATAGACATTCTCAGCCACCTTTGCCTTAGGAGAAACAAAGGCGAGCGAGTCGATGCCCGTCTTCTTCGGTTTCATAGACTCGTACATCTGGAGCAACTTAGCCACGCACTCGTAGGCGTTCTTCACACGAATCAAAGTGGTGCTTACTGGCTTCTCCAACTCTACGGTCTCGTCGATCAAGACCACACTCGACTTAGTGTCGTAAACGTAATGGGTGTATTTCGGGTTAGAAAGGAAAGAAATTGCCCCTTCCTTACCTTCTTCAATCTTAGCGAAGGTGTTGACTTTAGCGTTCTCATCACCTTCCACTTTGCCCTGAACGAATTGGGCAATCTGTTGAGCGGTAAATTCCATATCTATCTATTCTTTTTGATTCTTAGCTAGCAAAATCGCAACTCGGAATCTGCATGCTATTTCGTTTATTTGGTGCAAATATAGCAAAAAAGATTCAAATACTTGTCATTCATTTGTAATATTTTACTTTTTTCGCTCACAAACCCTTCTTTTTTAGGATAAAAAGGCATTTTTCTTGTATGATAAAGGCGCAAAGCCACTTTCTACGGTGAAGCTTTGCGCCTTCTTGATTCATTCGTTTTTATGGGAATGAATGTCTGATATTATCTTTCGATTTTTGCCAATTCCTCAGCCATCTGCTCCTGCAGTTCCTTGGCTTTCTGACCAGCCACCTCGGCGAAGTCCTCGTCATGGCTAGCATAGATGATGCCACGGGATGAGTTGACTAGCAAACCGCAGTCCTTGATCATGCCGTACTTGCATACCTCTTGCAAGCTACCGCCCTGGGCGCCTACGCCTGGAACGAGCAAGAAGTGGGTAGGGGCTACCTTGCGGATGTCCTCAAACATCTGTCCTTGTGTGGCACCTACTACGTACATCATGTTCTCGTCGTTGCCCCATTCCTGACTCTTTTTCAGTACCTTCTCGAAGAGGCGAACGCCGTCCTTGTCCTCGGTGAGCTGGAAGTCATGACTTCCCTTGTTGCTGGTGAGGGCGAGCAGGATAACCCACTTGCCTTCGTACTCCAGAAATGGCTTCACGGAATCCTCGCCCATGTATGGAGCCACGGTGAGAGAATCGAGGTCGTACTCCTTGAAGAAGGTCTGGGCGTACATCTTGGAGGTGTTGCCGATGTCACCACGCTTGGCATCTGCGATGATGAAGTGGTGAGGATAGTGAGCCTTCAGATACTTGATGGTGTTCTCGAAGGCGATCATACCCTCTACACCACGGCTCTCGTAGAAAGCCAAGTTAGGCTTGTATGCCACACAGTAAGGGGCTGTGGCATCGATGATAGCCTTGTTGAATCGGAACATCAACTCAGGCTCTGCACCCTGGATTTTCTCACTCTCGATGATGCACTTAGGCAACTTGTCAATATCTGTATCGAGACCTACGCACAAGAAGCTCTTCTTGGCGAAGATTTGCTCTACTAGTTCTTTTCTGTTCATATTTTTACAATTCTGTTTCTTTTAGTTTTTCAGCATTCTCTGCCACGGTCAAGGCATCGATCATAGCCTGGATGTCGCCACCGAGGAATCCACTCAAGTCGTGAGTGGTATAGCCGATGCGGTGGTCGGTGACACGACCTTGTGGGAAGTTGTAGGTACGAATCTTGGCACTGCGGTCACCGGTAGAGACGAGGCTCTTACGGCGGCTGGCGATGTCATCTACGTACTTCTGATGCTCACGGTCGTGGATGAAGGTATAGAGTCGGCTCAAGGCACGCTCCTTGTTCTTTGGCTGGTCACGGGTCTCGGTACACTCGATGAGGATTTCTTCCACCTCGCCTGTGTTAGGGTTCTTCCAAGGGTAGCGGAGTCGAACTCCAGACTCCACCTTGTTCACGTTCTGACCACCTGCACCTGAGCTTCGGAAAGTATCCCACTTGATGTCGCCCTCGTTGATGTTGACCTCAAACTTGTCTGCCTCTGGCAATACAGCCACGGTAGCTGCTGAGGTGTGCATACGTCCCTGGGTCTCGGTGGCTGGCACACGCTGTACACGGTGTACGCCCGACTCATATTTCAAGGTACCATATACGTCGGTACCGCTTACGGCGAAGTCGATTTCCTTGTAACCGCCAACGGCTCCTTCTGAAACGGATGTCACGCTCACGGTCCAACCCTTTGACTCACAGTACTTCTTGTACATGTTGAAGAGGTCGCCAGCGAAGAGGGCAGCCTCATCGCCACCTGCACCGCCACGGATTTCCATCTGTACGTTCTTGGCATCCTCAGGGTCCTTAGGCACGAGGGCAATCTTGATTTCCTCTTCCAACTTTGGTTGGAGCGCCTCGTTCTCGTTCAGTTCCTCACGAGCCATCTCCTTCATCTCAGGGTCGCTCTCATTGGCAAGGATGTCCTTGGCTTCCTTGATAGCGTTGAGACAGTTGATGTATCGCTTGCGAGCATCCATGATGTCGCCGAGGTCTTTCCATTCCTTGGTGAGCTTCACGTATCTGCTTTGGTCTGCGATGACATCTGGGTCGGTGATGAGGGTGCTTACTTCCTCATATCGGCTCTCTAAGCCGTCTAGTTTCTGTAATATGTTGTTATTATCCATTTTAGTATTTTAGTAATTGAATTCTCCAAATTCGCTCTTGATGGTCAAGCTGCGCTTGCCTTCCTCGATGTGTCCTACTACCTGGGCATCGATGTTGAAGCTCTTGCTGATGGCGATGACCTTTTCGGCAATCTCTGGACGAACATAGATTTCCATGCGATGACCCATGTTGAATACCTGGTACATCTCCTTCCAGTCGGTGCCAGAGCAGTCGTGGATTGCCTTGAAGAGAGGAGGTACTGGGAACATGTTGTCCTTCACTACCTTGCAGTTCTCGCCTACGAAGTGGAGCACCTTGGTCTGTGCACCGCCTGTGCAGTGTACCATACCATGAATCTCTGGGCGCAACTCATCGAGCAACTTCTTGATGACAGGGGCGTAAGTACGGGTAGGAGAGAGTACCAACTCACCTGCATTGATAGGGGAACCTTCCACCTCATCGGTCAACTTATACTTGCCGCTATATACCAACTCGTCTGGTACGGCGTGGTCGAAGCTCTCTGGGTATTTCTCAGCCAAGTACTTGGCGAAGACATCGTGGCGAGCGCTGGTCAAGCCATTGCTACCCATACCACCATTGTACTTCTTCTCGTAAGTAGCCTGACCGGTAGAGGACAGACCCACGATGACATCACCCGGACGGATGTTGGCATTGTTGATGACATCGCTGCGCTTCATGCGGCAAGTCACGGTAGAGTCAACGATGATGGTGCGTACAAGGTCGCCCACGTCTGCTGTCTCACCACCAGTAGGATAGATGCCGATGCCCATCTCACGCATCTCGTGGAGGAGCTCATCGGTACCATTGATGATGGCGGAGATTACCTCGCCCGGTACGAGCATCTTGTTGCGTCCGATGGTAGAAGAGACGAGGATGTTGTCAACGGCACCTACACAGAGCAGGTCGTCGGTGTTCATCACCACGGCATCCTGTGCGATTCCCTTCCAGACGGAGAGGTCGCCTGTTTCCTTCCAATACATGTAAGCCAAGCTAGACTTTGTACCTGCACCATCGGCGTGCATGATGTTACAATACTCAGGGTCGCCGCCCAGGATGTCTGGTATAATCTTGCAGAAAGCCTGTGGGAAGATACCCTTGTCGATGTTCTTGATGGCGTTGTGCACATCTTCTTTTGCTGCGCTCACACCGCGCATCATATATCTATTGTTGCTCATTTTCTTAATTTACTTAAAGTTGTTCTTTGCCTCCCCAGAAATCCCATGATGCGAATGCTTGGAGGAGCAGCATTTCTAGACCATTCTTGACGGTAGCACCATGCTCCTTTCCCTTCTTCATGAAGAGGGTCTCGTCAGGATTGTAGATAAGATCATATAATAAGGTGTGACTGTCCATTGCCTCGTAAGGCAATTCTGGACACTCATCCACGTGAGGATACATACCTACAGGCGTGCAGTTGACGATGACATTGTACTCCTTGATGACCTCAGGGGTAATCTTGTCGTACTGGATGGTACCAGGACGTTCGTATCGGCTCACGAAGACGGTCTCAAGACCGAGCGACTTCAGACCATAGTTCACAGCCTTCGACGCACCGCCCGTGCCGAGAATCAAAGCCTTCTTGTGGAACGACTCGATGAAAGGCTCGATGCTCTGGGTGAATCCTATGACATCACTGTTGTAACCTCTCAGCACAATGTCCTTGCCCTTGTGGATGACTCTGATCACGTTGACGGCACCGATGGCATTTGCCTCGGGACTGACATAGTCTAGATAACTGATTACCTTCTCCTTGTAAGGGATGGTGACGTTGAGACCTTTCAACTCTGGGTTGGAGTCGAGTACCTCGGTGAGGTCTTCTATGCTAGGTATCTCGAAGTTGATGTACCTGGCATTGATGCCTTCGTTCTCAAACTTCTCGTTGAAGTAATTCTTGGAGAACGAATGCCCCAAGGGATAACCTATGAGTCCATACTTGTCCATAATATTTTTGTTTTTAATGATTATTTCGTTGCGAAATACAGGGTGCAGATGCCGAAGGTGAGACGCTTGAACTCCGCCTTCTCAAATCCAGCCTTCATGAGTACCTCCATCATCACCTCGCCCTGTGGAAAGGCGGCGATGGTCTTGTTGAGATAGTCGTAGGCACTCTGGTCTTTCGAAATCAACTTGCCGTAGATGGGGAGCACGGTACCGGAGTAGATGCGGAAGAGCTGCTTCATCGGGAAACTGACCGGCGTGGTAAGTTCTACAATGCAGAGATGGCCTCCCTTCTTCAGCACTCGGCACATCTCGGAGAGACCTTGGTCGAGGTTCTGGAAGTTGCGTATGCCAAAGGCGGCAGTGACGGCATCGAAGGTCTCGTCTTCATAGCCCAGGTGCAGACAGTCTTGCTTCTCGAAACTGATCACCTTGTCCAGTCCCATGCGCTTCACCTTCTGCCTTCCTATCTCCATCATGCCCTCGGAGATGTCAGCACCCACGAGTTGTTCGGGATGGAGCATCTGAGCGGCGAGAATGGCGAAGTCGCCCGTGCCGGTAGCGATGTCGAGCATCTTCTTGGGAGCGTAGGGGAGGAGGCACTTGATGGCTTTCTTGCGCCAGCCCTTGTCGATGTCCCAAGAGAGACGATGGTTGAGGGTGTCGTAGGTAGGGGCGATGTTGTCAAACATCTCCTCTACCAACTTTCCCTTATCTCCTGTGCCCTCATAGGGCTTGATTTGTTCTTGCTTATACATTATTTTCTTGTTGCAAGCCACTCACTTACGTTCTTCTCGATGCGAGCGGCGATGTCACCTTCCTCAGTAGCCTTGTCGAACTTCTCGCCAGTGATGTGCTCGAAGAGTTCGATGTAGCGATCTGATACGCTCTCAGCGTACTCGTCTGTAATCTCAGGCATGGTCTGACCAGGCTCGTTCATGAAGTTGTGCTCGATGAGCCACTGGCGAACGAACTCCTTGGAGAGCTGACGCTGAGGCTCGCCCTTCTCAAACTTCTCCTCGTAGCCATCAGCGTAGAAGTAGCGGCTAGAGTCTGGAGTGTGAATCTCATCGATGAGATATACCTTGCCGTCACGCTTGCCAAACTCGTACTTGGTATCGACGAGAATCAAGCCCTGCTTAGCGGCAATTTCCTGACCACGCTTGAAGATGCGGCGGGTGTAGTCCTCCATGATGGCGTAGTCTTCAGCACTAACGATGCCCTGGGCGATGATCTCCTCCTTGGAGATGTTCATGTCGTGACCCTCGTCAGCTTTGGTAGTAGGGGTGATGATAGGCTCTGGGAAACGCTCGTTCTCACGCATACCGTCAGGCAACTTCACGCCGCAAAGCTCACGGCATCCCTTCTGGTACTCTCTCCAGGCACTACCGGTGAGGATGGAGCGGATGATCATCTCCACACGGAAGCCCTCGCACTTCAAACCTACGGTTACCATTGGGTCTGGGGTAGCCAACTTCCAGTTAGGACAGATGTCGGTTGTGGTATCCAGAAACTTGGCTGCAATCTGGTTGAGCACCTGTCCCTTGAAAGGAATACCCTTAGGCAGTACAACGTCGAACGCTGAGATTCTGTCGGTAGCGACCATCACCATGAGGTCGTCGTTAATGTTATACACATCACGTACTTTACCGTGGTAAACACTCTTCTGTCCATCGAAATGGAAATCTGTCTTTGTTAATGCTTTCATTGTTTATTTTGATTTTTGAGTTCTTTTTCTTTGTCGTAAGCATCGTAGGCATTGACGATGCGGGTGACGAGCTTGTGCCTTACGATGTCCTTCTGTGCCAGGTGAACCACACCGATGCCTTCCACGCCATCGAGTATCTTGAGCGCCTCCTTCAGTCCGCTGCGTTGCTCACGAGGCAAGTCGATCTGCGTGAGGTCGCCTGTGATGACCATCTTGGTGTTCATTCCCATACGGGTGAGGAACATGCGAATCTGTTGGGAGGTGGTGTTCTGTGCCTCGTCGAGGATGACGACGGCATCGCTGAGGGTGCGTCCACGCATGAAGGCGAGAGGCGCTATCTGGATGATGTGCTTCTCCATCATGTCCTGTAGCTTAACGGCAGGAATCATGTCTTCGAGCGCATCGTAGAGAGGTTGCAAATAAGGGTCTATCTTGTCTTTCATATCACCCGGCAGGAAGCCGAGCTTTTCGCCAGCTTCGACGGCAGGACGAGAGAGGATGATTTTCTTGGCGGTCTTTTCCTTGAGTGCCTTCACGGCGAGAGCGATGCTGAGGTAGGTCTTGCCCGTTCCGGCAGGTCCCACGGCAAACACCATGTCGTTCTTCTCGTAGGCGTCGATGAGCCTCTGCTGGTTCTCGCTTCGGCTCTTGATAGGCTTTCCGCTGATGCTATATACGAGCACGCCCTTCACCGAGTCTGCCTTGGTTTGCTTGCCCTTCACAATGTCGAGGATGTCTTCCTCCGAGAGCATGTTATATTTGGCCAGGTGCTTGCGCATCTGCTCAATGTCTTCCTCCGCTTTCGCCATTTCCTCCTCGTCGCCAAGCACACGAAGCACGTTGTCACGTGCCACGATACGCAACTTCGGATACAGTGACTTGATCATCTGCAGGTGAGCGTTGTTCACTCCGTAGAACATCACTGGGTCTATGTCTTCGAGTACAATATGCTTCTCTATCAAAACTTAAAATATCAAATAGTTTAAACTCAATTATTATATAACGCTTGCAAAAGTACTACTTTTCCGTGAAATGAGCAAATTTAAGTTCTCAAAATCATACTTTTGTTGGTAAAATTTGGCTTTTAAAATGATAAATAATATAAAAAAGTGGGCAGATGGCTACTTTTTGCTTTCTTCTTTTGCCATTTTTCGTTCCTTTTTATTACCTTTGCGTTTGCAAAACCCAAGGACAGCGTGCCTTGTGATCAGTTGCTTGTAAAATGAGTGTCTTCATGTTTAGACTTTGATAAAATGAAATCGAAATATACTCTTCAGGAGATTATACATATTATTATAAATAGGCTCAGGGTGATGTCGGGCAAGAACCGATTCCTTTTGGGCTTCATCGTCGTAACGTTGTTGCTGGCGATGGTGAGACTCTGTTGCCCTCGTGTGGCAGAATCTCGTGTGGATACACTTCCTGCCAAGGACAGCGTGGCAGTCGATTCTTCTGTCTCGGCTGGTAAGTGTTCTGCCTCGGATGAATCTGTCAACGAGATGGAGTCGCCCGCCTTGGCGGATACTGCCCGACAGGATGGCTCCTCCATCTTCTTCGACAAGGAGGGCAAGGAGGTGAAGCATCGCATCTTCTCCGTGCCTCACTTCGGCAATACCTTCCCAGACCAACAGGATGTGCAGATCCTGGCAGCCAACCAGCATGGTGTGTCGCCCGTCCAAAATCGTGATGAGGCTGAGCACAGCAAGGGTAGGTTGGTGTATGTGGGGAGCAATCCTTTCTTCTACGTCGATAAGTTGAAGAACAGCATTCCGTATCTCGTGCCCCGTGCCTCAGTCTTGTTGCAAGACATCGGTCGTGCTTACTTCGATTCCTTGCAAATCAAGGGCATCCCACTGCACAAGATTATCGTGACGAGCATCCTCCGTACCAAGGACGATGTGGCGAAGCTCCGTACTCGCAATGGCAATGCCACCGAGAACTCCTGTCACCTCTATGGCACCACCTTTGATATATGTTATAATAGGTATAAGACGGTGCAGACGGCTGAGCAGCCTCGCCGACAAGTGCGCAACGACTCCTTGAAGTGGGTGCTGAGTGAGGTGCTCCGCGACTTCCGTGAGCAAAACCGTTGCTATATTAAATATGAGGTGAAGCAAGGTTGCTTTCATATCACGGTGAGATAGTAACGGAGGAAAATGATAAATTATACATTATAAAAGGGCTGACGCCTTTGAGATATTTTCGATATGATGAATAGATTATTTCTAGGTTTTCTGCTGAGCCTTTCTTTCGGCTCGGCGATGGCGCAAGACGTGATGAACGCAGACAAGGTGACGGTGCTGAAGGGCATCGCCGTCGAGGGTGTAGATACAGCTGGGGTGCATCAGGACAAGACTTGTACGGAAGTACTCCTCGAAACGACGATGGGCAATATCCGTGTCGCTCTCTACAACGATACGCCACTGCATCGTGACAACTTCCTGAAATGGGTGAAGGAGGGGTATTATAATGGTTGTATCTTCCACCGTGTTATCAAGAACTTTATGATTCAGGCTGGCGACCCTACCACCCGAAAGGTGACGCCGGGCAAGGAAGAGAAGTTTGATACCGCTTATACTGTACCAGCTGAGATACGCTATCCAAAGTACTATCACAAGCGTGGTCAGCTCTGTGCGGCTCGTGAGGGTGACGACGAGAATCCGAAGTTTGCCTCAGCTCCATGCGACTTCTATATCACTTGGGGACGTAACTTCTCGCCACGTCAGATGGAATATACCGTGGAGAAGGAGAAGCGTGAGGGCAAGGCATACGTGTTGCCCAACAAACAGGTGATAGATGGCTATATTAAATATGGTGGAGTACCTCATCTAGATGGAGGTTATACCGTTTTCGGCGAGGTCTTGGAGGGAATGGATGTAGTCGATAAGATACAGAACGTTGCCACCGACAAGGGCAACAACGACCGCCCATTGGAGGACATCGTCATCACGAAAGCGGAAATAGTAAAGGAATAATTATACATTCTAAATTGTTAATTATTAATTAAATACACGATGGTAATAGATTTTGAGAAAATTGCGGAAGCCCACTTGGAGGGTTTCAAGGGTGGACAGGGCAAGCTCGACACCCGTAACTATGTGGATGACAAGGTGAAAATCATGTATTCCACTCTTCGTCCGGGTGCATCCACCGGTCTTCATGTGCATGAAGGCAACTGCGAGATTATCTATGTTGTGAGCGGTACAGCTACTTTCCATTATGATGATGGGGTAGAGGAAGTTCGCCAAGGACAGGTACATTACTGTCCGATGAACCATTCTCATTACATGGAGAATCTTACCGATCACGACTTGGTGTATTTGGCGATTGTTCCAGAGCACCACTAAGAATTACTTTAGCCTTTGTAGGAAAATGCCCATACCTATGGGCGGCGATTGCCCGTAGGCTGGGATTTTTCTATGCCTGCCTTTGTAGATTTTCATCCTAAGCACCTCTCCTCCTTAAAAATGATACATTGACACTTTTTCGCGAAAAAACTTTTCGTTGTTGTGCTCTACCCTCAGATGCTATTTCGAAGGTAGAAAGGAACTTTTTGAGGGCTTGAAAATCATGTACTTGGAGCATGAATGGGTCAAGCGTCCTGTTATCTACCTACAGTACATGGTCGATCCAAAGATTTGCTTTTGTTGAGAGCAAAAAGAAAGTGACCTGCCTGGCCTTGGAGTTCTCCAAGGAGAGTAGGGGATTGAAAGACTGGGAGATAGTGGAATAATAGCAAATATTTTCCGCAGTTTCTCTCGTTTTATCAGCAAAAACAAACAAAAAAGGTCGAAACCTTTGGCGTTCTCGCAGAAAATGCTTATTTTTGCCAATGATTTTAGTATTAAAAAGACAAGGTTATGAATACATTAGCAATAAATAATTATACAATTACCCCTTTGGAAGCTCTTTGGGCATTGTTTAAAAGCCAGCCAAAGCCAGTTAGGAAGGCTTTTGCAAAAAAACTGATAGAAGAAGATGTGGAGGCAGCGACTTTGCGTCAACAGTTGGAAGTAAAGCAAAGCTTAACACAGGCATTTCATGAACTGAAGACTGCTGAAAAGTTGAATTCAGAACTTCCCAATGCTAGAGATTTATTCAGATGAAAGCCAGTATGATAGTTGATATTAAATATTTGCCAGAGTTTGAGCGACGAGCCAAAAAAATGGCAAAGAAGTATCGATCTTTTGTCCAAGATTATGATAAGTTCTTGGATTCTTTAGAGGAAAATCCATTTCAGGGAACCTCTTTAGGTATGGGCGTATATAAAACTCGTATGGCAGTCTTGTCAAAAGGAAAAGGAAAAAGTGGTGGTGTACGAGTGCTGACTTATACAGTTCAAAAAGTAAATCCAGAAAAGATAGTCATTACTCTTTTGTCGATTTTTGATAAAAGTGACATAGAAAATGTAAGTGATGGCTATATTAAAAGTTTGGTGAAAGAGGTAAAAAGTCAATATGAGGATTGATAGCAGCTATCTGTATTTTAGATGCTTGTGATAATAAATATAAGCCGCCAGGAAGGGATGCGTCATCATTCTCTTCCTGGCGGCTATTCTTTTTCTGCCAAATTTCTTAGAATTTCTTTCCAAACACGATGTTGATGAAGGTCTTGACGAGAATCTTCGTATCAAACCACCATGACCGATGCTCCAGATAGTAAAGGTCAAGCTCCAGTCGGCGCAGCATCTTCTCCATGGTGTCGGTGTATCCATTGTAGAGCGTGGCGTATGATGTCACCCCCGGACGAATCTGGTAGAGATACGGATAGCGGGCATCATGCTCCATGATTTGGTCGATGTAGAACTTGCGCTCCGGACGAGGACCGATGAACGCCATGTCTCCGATGAAGACATTCCAAAGCTGGGGCAACTCATCGAGGTGATGATCACGAAGAAAAACACCAATCTTTGTCATGCGGGTATCTTTCTTGTGTCCAAATAGCTGTGGACCATTCTTCTCAGCATCCACTCTCATGCTACGAAACTTGTAGATGTAAAAAGGTCGTCCAAATCGACCGATGCGCAGCTGCTTGAAAATGGCAGGACCACCATCTTCTCTTCTTACCATTATATAGCAGATGAGAAAAAGAGGGGAGAAGATAATCAAGCTGACTCCTGACAAGAGCATATCGCCAATTCTCTTGATGTTTCTTTCAAATTCATTCATTCCATCTGGGATAAAACGAGGATTGTTTACATCCTTGTTCATCTTTATGTATGGAGGAATTGTTGCTTGTTCCATTATAGATTTGCTTTGATTTGATAAATTTAACGAATATCATTTATACTATTAACGGCATGATATTATTAATATTGTATAAAGGCATAAAAGATTGTTGCAATTATTGCTTACTGCTTAAATTGCCGATAGATAATGATTTTCAATCGGCAATTTAAGAGTAGTTGTTTACTTCCTGATTAATAAAGATTCAATGCTTTTAATAAAATATTTGCAATATATCATTAGCTTGTTTGAATAAATACCTAATTTCTTGCAAGCTATTAAATCTTCCTCTGTTCCTAGTATCCTAGCTTTTATGTTTTTAGTGCTAGCACCGCCTATGCGCATAGTAACAAAGTCAAGATGGATGTATTTTCTGGTAATTCTATGAATGTGGCAAAAACGAGCTATCAATTCATAGTCGGCGGATATCTTATAGTTGGGGTCATAAACTCCATATTGCTCAAAAATTTCCTTGCGGATATAGAAGGATGGGTGGGGAGCAATGAAACCAAAACGAATTAAGGCAGGTGTAAAAATACGTCCAGAATAATAACGGACGCATTTTTTTAGATTGTCTTCTTTGACAAAGTGTACATCTCCATAAATGATGTCTGTATGGGGATTTGCTTCAAAGGCATTCACCATTTTTTCAATGACATCATGGGATGTGAAGAAGTCATCCGAGTTGAGAATGCCTATGACATCACCGGTGCAATGAGCGATACCTTTGTTCATCGCATCGTATATGCCCTTGTCTTTTTCGGATATCCAATGCAGTCTTCCCTCCGACTTGGCTTCATATTCCTTGACGATGTCAATGGTGTTGTCTTTGGAAACACCATCTATGATCCAATAGTCAATGTCACGATAAGTTTGAGACAATACGGACTCGATGGTGTCGGCTATTGTCTCTGCGCTGTTGTATGCCACTGTTATGATTGATACTTTCATGGGTGCAAAGGTACAACTTATTTTGTTGATATGCAAATTGCAAGACTTCTTTTTGTGGAAGAACTCTTCTGTTAAGCAATATTAGTATTCTTGTTGCGGGAATAATTCTTGTTGATTATGATTGTTATGTCTCTCTGGCTAAAAAACTTTTTGTATTGAACTTTAGCATTAATGTAATGATTATCAATAGATAATTTATTCATTACAATGTGCTGAATTTAGTAGTCTCTTTGCCAGTTCTGAGTTAATACTCTTTACGTAGCGCCTTTTCCAAGATGGCTAGGCGTTCTTTTTTACGTTGTTGAGAAGCTCATAAACTTTTGATTAAATTCTTCTCTTATTGTCTGTAAATCTTCCATAATGTATTTATAGATAAACGTTGCAAAAATATGCTTATATTTTGTAAGAAGCAAATTTTTGCAACGGAATTTTTATATTTAATCTAAAATTATAATCGACCATCAATGATATTTCTGTTAAGGATACCTTTCACATCATAGATTACACCATTTTCATTTAAATGTTTCTTTAAGTCGATGTTGAGGAATTCTTTATGTGCAACAGCTAAAATGATAGCATCATACTTTACTTCATTGTCCAAATTCTTTTCTATCTGTATGTTGTACTCATGAAGTGTTTTCTCTGGGTTTGCCCAAGGGTCAAGTACGGTGATGTCATCAGTGTATTCTTTAAGTGTGTGATATATATCAACAACTTTCGTGTTGCGGATGTCTGGGCAGTTCTCTTTAAAGGTAATACCCAAGATAAGAAATTTTGCATCTTTTACGATGATGCCTTTTTTGTTCATGCACTTTATTGTCTGATTGGCAACGTATGCTCCCATACCATCATTGAGTCTTCGTGCAGCAAACATAACTCTAGGCAAAACTCCATATACTTGAGCTTTTTGAATCAAGTAATAAGGATCGACAGATATACAGTGCCCACCAACTAAACCTGGGTTTAGTTTGATGAAATTCCACTTGCTTGCTGCTGCTTCAATTACATCATGGGTATCTATTCCCATGGCATTGAAAATCTTAGCCAACTCATTCATAAACGCAATGTTTACGTCACGCTGTGAGTTTTCTATGATTTTTGATGCCTCAGCAACTTTAATGCTTGGAGCTTTATGAGTTCCATTGGTTAAAACGGAATTGTATAGCTCATCTACTATGTTTGCAACTTCTGGAGTGGAGCCGGATGTTACTTTCTTGATTTTTTCTACAGTATGTAATTTGTCACCAGGGTTAATTCTTTCAGGCGAATAACCTGCAAAAAAGTCAGTATTGTATTTTAATCCAGAAACTTTTTCTACTACAGGAATGCACTCTTCTTCCGTTACACCAGGGTAAACTGTTGATTCATATATGACAATGTCGCCTTTTGATATCACTTTTCCAATAGTTTCACTCGCTCCCCATAATGGCTTTAAGTCTGGTCTGTTGTTTTCATCTACGGGTGTAGGGACTGCAACTATATAGATATTGCAATCTTTTATATCTTCTAGATTACTTGAACATAAGAAATCATGATTGTTGATAGCGTCAGCCAATAGGTTGTCATCCACTTCCAGTGTCATGTCATGTCCGGACATAAGATCCTTAACTCTTTTGGTGTTAAGGTCATAGCCAACAGTAGGATATTTTGTAGAAAACAATCGAGCTAATGGCAATCCTACATAGCCAAGTCCAACGACGCCGATTTTGATATTATTTTTCATAAATGTACTTTTTTAATTAGAACGTTAATGTATCTTGATTATTGCATAAATAGCGTCATTTGTTTAGCATTTTGCAGTATAAATCAAAATATTCATTGTATCTTTCGTCTTTATTAAATCTCTTTAAAACAGAGTTTCGGCACATGTCTGTATAATATGCCTTTCCATTCTTGGTAATTTCAATTATATTTTCTAAGCCCGATTTCACATCACCTTTTTCTATGACATATCCAGTACCTTTTTCTATAGCTTCAGGACTTCCTCCTGTATTGTATGTGATTACGGGAGTTCCGCAAGCTAAGGATTCAATGTTTGTTGTGGGGAAATTATCTTCCCATGTCGGGTTGAAAAATACTGTAGCAGCTGAATATAGTTCAACTAATTCTTGAACATTCTGAGTTCTTCTTATTCCTATTATATTCTTTGGTAAAGAATCAATGTCCTTTTGATTTAAACCAACTAAGAATATAATATATTGATTGTCTATCAATTCTGATAATTGGAAGAAATCATTTAATCCTTTTCTATACCAGTTGGATGCTACACCCAATATTATTCTTTTGCCTTGTTGAATCTTATACTTAGTGAAGACATCACATGTTGTACTTGGTGCGAATGCCTGTGTGTCAATGCCATTGTATATTTGAGCTATTTTGTGTTTGTTTAAAAATGATTGCTCAACATCATTTTCTAGCCATTTGCTCACAGGTACTAAAACTAGATGTTGTGGCATAAGAAAGAATTTCTTTTTCAAGTCGAAGTTTTTCTTGGAATTGTCAAACAATACACTTTTGGGATATGCGTGAATTTGTGGGCATTTATAGCAATGACTTTTCCACTTGTCACATCCTATATACATATAATGAGCACAATGCCCTGTAAAAGCCCAACAATCATGTAGTGTCCAAACTATAGGCTTGTTAGTTTTTGCAAGAAATTTGAATAAGATAGGATAATTCAAATAGTAGCCATGTATGTTATGAAGATGAATGATGTCTGGATTTATTTTCTCAATATAAGTGATGAGTTGCTTGGTTGCATATTTTGACATAAGACCATGAATGTCAAATAATCGTGACATAACTCCATGTATTCTTTCATCAAGCATACTTCCTATATGAAAAAGATGAGATTTGCTGGGATTAAACCAACGACCATAGGCAATGTAGCTATCCCATCCATGTGAGATTGCTATATTTCCTATGCCTTCTGCAATTTTTCCGTGTGACCCCCAATTTGCAGTTATATTTATTTGTAGTAATTTTGCCATTAGAACTTTTTCTTGCAACTTAAAAAGTATTTAACATGATTGACTGGCCAGAATGGTTCGAAATGTCTTCTGTTTATCACATTCCCATTGAAGGAAAAATATTCTTTGTAATCAGATTGTGAAAAAACATATTTGTATGTCTTGCACGCAATGTCAATGGAAGTTTGGTTTGCTTGAGTTAGTTTGCCATATGGAAATGCAAAATATGGACATTCTTTTCCAATCTTTTCTTCAATGATTTTTTTGCAACCAATGATTTGATAGTTTAGGGTTTCTACATCATTCGAATTAATCATGTAGTGATCCATTGTATGCGCCGCAATGATATGTCCTCTTTGTGACAATTCTTTGAGGTGGCTCCAACGCATAGGCATTTTGTTGGGTGTTCTTACAATGTCTTCATTGAAGTGCTGAATGTACGCTTCGTCACCTTCTACATAGTTTGGATTGATAAAAAACATTGCATTTACTCCAAATTTCTCTAGAGTAGGGGCAAATATGTCATAACAATCCATAAAGCCATCGTCAAAGGTGAAGGCAACTAAAGGTTCTGTGGGCTCCACTTTTTTGCCAATCATGTCTATTGCTTCTTCAATGTTTATAAACTTGACATATTTAGAAAGTTCTTTGAGCTGCATATAGAATGTTTCTGGTTCTTTCTCTCCTTGTGTCCTATGTCCATTCAGAATATGAATTCCTTTTTGTGGAGTATGAATCAAACCTAATATATCAAGCACTTTTCCTCTAACAAAAGTTCTTGATTTCATGTATAAGCTATCTTCCATATCGAATTATTCTTCTGTTATAACTTTTTTTATAGTTGAGATTTGATAATGGATATTCCATTTGTTGTCAACTTCGCTGTAGGCACATTGACGAACTTTATCTCTTTCTTGTGGAGACAAGGTAATCCACTTTTTTATTTTCTTTGTTAAGTCTCTCTCTTCGTTTCGTGCAAAGAAATCTCCAGTCTTGTTTGGTCTTATCGCTTCAAATTCTGGACCTTGATATGGAAAATCTCCATGTGTAATTACTGGACAACCAAAGGTCAAAGAATGAATAGCTGTAAGTCCGACATTTCCTGGAGATACACAGACTTGAGCATTATAGAAAAGTTCTGCTAGTGTTTTGTCATCATAACATGGTCCATACATCCAAACTTGTTTATCTACATTTTTACTTTGGGCGTAAGACTGTAGATTCACGCTTTCGACATCTTTCCCCACAAAAACGGCATTAACTTTAATTCCCTGTTCTTTAAGTTCTGCAATTGAGTCAACAAGCATTTCCAGTTTTTTCCATTTTTGGATTCTTCCACAATAAATGATGGTTGGATAGTCATTGCCAAAATAATCTTTATAGACAGATGTGTATTGTATGGACTTTCGAATTTCTCGTTCTTTGTCAGAGTCGAGGGAATTTGCTATGCAATACATCTCTGGTTTAATGCCTACTTCTTTCATGAGTCCTATGGCGTATTCGTTATATACCATAAGTTTGTCATGTAAGTTGTAAAACGTTTTTTTGATGCATTTCTTGATAAAACTTTCACGACCATACCATCCATGTGTCCAAGCTATTGTCTTTTTCTTCTTTAGCTTGGCAAGAAGCAAAATTACCCATGATGACAAACAGTATGGTTCGCCATCTAAGATGTAATACTTGTAATTGGCATTAAGAAGTTTGACAGATCCTTTTTGCCAGTAGAAATGATGGAAGAACTTGTTCTTAAGAGTTCCTTTGTAGCCTGGTAATGTTGCGTAGTCAAACGTCTTGATAGGCGTTTGCACATGGTCTCCTAAGTAAAAATCACAAGAAAACTCTTTAGCTATTTCTTTGTATATTGGGTATCGGTAGTGAGTTCCGATATTGGTGATTATACATATTTTATTATTCATAGTTCTTTTGAAATAAGTAAATTAATTACTTAAAAAATATAAACATTTAATATTTCAATTATAATTAAGCCATTATTTAAAAATGATTTTGATTGCAAAAGTACTCTTTTAAATGTAGTTATGATATTTTTTTATGTTAAAAAATCTTATTGCTCATTTGATATTTTAAATCAACTATAATTTTAGGTCAAATCATGTGGCTTATAATTAGGGTCTGCTGAATAATCATCTGTTCACAGACAGAGGGTTCAGACGTAGACCCTCATAGTGACGATAATGATGAAAAACCGCCAGATTTCGGTCAGGGCAAGACAAAGTTCCCTGAGGAACTTCATCACGTTTTTAACGAAGTAGCACATTCCCGTCCAGCATCGTGCTGTATCTGGAAGCTTGGCTCTTATGTCATTGGCTCGATAGATTCTCTTGCCAGTACCGAATGAGCATTCGATTTCATTGCGCTCCCCGATGGCTTTGACCATTCTGGATTTCATCTCATCTGAAGGAGGATCCTTCGGCGGTCGCCCTAACGGTTTGCAGTATGAATGGATTTCAAAATCCTCAAGTATATCTCGGTTTGACCTGTTCAGGTAAATCTTATTCGCAAGGATGGTGGCCGGAAGGTAGCCGAAGCGTTCTTTGAAAAGTTGAATCTGTAGCAAGAGGTCCTGGCTCTCGTTGTAGGCATCCCAGCTGTGGTGGTCGATGAACGTATAGCCCGCGACTATACTTGCACCTATCTTGGCCCCGAACTCAGTCCTTGCCTTGGCCTTTCCACGGACAATGGCACGGACGTGTGGCTGAAAGATGCTCAGTATGCGGTCTGCACAAGTATGAGTCTTTGACCTGTACATCTCCTCCTGCTGATGGTACATCTTGAGGATGGCAGTCAAGGTGCGTTTCTCATATAGGAATAGGCTCTCGTAGTACGTTTTGTTCTTTGCAAGCAAGTCCATTAAGATGCGGATGTCCTTGCGCAAGTGATTGAGCATCACCCCCGATAGTATCACGCTCCATCTTGCCTTTCTTCTTGGCTTTCTTGATAAGCTGAAGGTATGCCTGACGTGCATGCCTGTAGTTCGTGCATGGTTTGTGTAGTTCAAACATTTCGCACACCTTCATAATATAGTCGGTAACCTTGCGGCAGCCGTCATGTATAATGTCAACGTCAACCGGATAGCGCATCTCGGCATCGGCACAGGTAGCATCAATCTTCAGTACACCCTTGTGCTCGCGACCTTGTGAGTCGGTGAATGATGCGGCATTCGAATCCTCCGGTTTCGGAGTCGACTGGTCCTCATCATTCTTCTTCGCCTCTTCTTCCTCACGCTTGCGTTTCTCTTCAAGAAGACGCTTCTGCTTGTTTAGAAGCTTGACTGTCATCTTGTTGAGTTCTTCCTCAGAGATTCGCTTGTGTATCGTGACGAACAAGCTCGGGTCGAATATAGGCTTGTCGGTGAACTCATGCAATACACAAAAGTACTGCATGTAGGGACTCTCTCTGATAATCTCGATGGTCTCGGCATCACTCAGGTTTAGTTTGTGCTTGATAATCATTGCGCCGAGAATCATGCGTGACGGCTTGTTCCCTGCACCTTTCTTCTGATTGTCCAACCTTGAGTTGTATTCCTTCTCAAGTTCAGTCCATGGAAGAAGGTCACCGAGAGCCACCCATCGGTTTGTCTTGTCCAACTCATCAAGGGAGGAGCGGAGCAAACCGAGGTCAAGTTGCTTGTATTTAGGAGCGTAAATCTTCATCTTGCTATGGAATTAACTATATAAAGGTACGATTTTTTTTGTTAAACAAACGAAGAAATAAAGTTATATAAACTTAAATATCAGAGAGTTATAAATTATTCAGTAAACACTAATTACACATTAGTAAAGGCATTAATAATATACATAATTTGTTAAGCATGCTGAGTACTGTTTATAATAGAGTCCTTTTTATTATTAATGTGTTTTTTGCTATTATTTTCGTAATTTGCATTAAGCACGAAGCATAATAGACTAATGTGCATCCATATAGAATGGAAGTAGGGGTGACCGCTGGTTAAACTACAAATTGCACTTGGAACTGCTAACATCCCGCAAAATAAAACTAAATCATTTTTCTTGTTTTTTGAAAAAACCGCATAAAAAGGTAGTATTACTGTATAGGAAAAGAATAAAAGAAAACCGATAACGCCCATATCAAGATAAGATTGTAATAGTGGCATATCAAACCAAAATGTCATAAATCCTTTGCCCAACATATATTCTAATATATCAAATTGTGCAATCATATTTAACGCTTGATCGCGATTATCTATTCGCATATCTGTGGAATTTGTTAAACCATGTCCTGTATGATTACCTGTTATCAAATTTGAGATACCCTCATAAGTGTACTCTACGATAGATTCAACAGCCTCTTTTACTTCATTATTGTTTAATACATAAATGACCGCAATAAGAATAACCATGAGTATTCCAAATACTTTTTTGGGAGTCATAGATAAATAGCCGAGTCGACGTAAATAATAGAATATAACAAGTGTTGCTATCAGCAATGGCGTCCTTTTGAATGCCATTATCGTCACTACAAAGTCTATGATTATTAATAAAAATAGACAAATGCGTTTTGTTGATGAGATTTCTTTTTTAGATATAAAATAAAATGAAGAAATCATTTGTGTGATGCATACACTTCCCATGGTAAGTCCATCATATATAGCATCTCCTTCTTCATTGAAGTCAAACATACCTGAAAAAATAGTAAGCGTTCCCGAAGCAAAACAATATAGTCCTCCTAACACTGTAACCAATGAAAACAGCCAAATGAATAGGATTGTCTTGTCGAAACTAAAGTCTACCTCGTATTTAGACAATGAGATTCCCATTGAAAAAATAAGAGAAACCCCGATATATATAAGATATACAGGTTCGTCAAAATCAGAAAGAAAATAATAAATGAATGCAAGGATAATAAATAAGATTACACCAGTAAGAAGGTTTAGTTTAATTCCTTCCTTTATTCTGTGATATGGGAACATCAAGACTAATCCCACTGCCATTAATAGATTACCAAAAAGCATATTGCCTAAGATGATTTTGACAATCATGCCCAATGGAATAGATATTAGGGACATGCCGATTCCCATTTCTGACATTAGTCTTTTTGTTTGCGTTATATTAATTCTTAACATTTAGCAATGTATTAATAAATATATCTATTGTGTTATTTTCTGCGTAAGACGAATCCACTTTGGAATATTGATCACGATTTATTGCTTTTAACAACTCTTTTGGACTGATTTGATTTATAGTGGTACCAAGTCCATAGTTTTTTATTAGTTGCCCAATTAATCCTCCCGATGGACCGATTACAGGCTTATGAAACAACGAAGCGTAACCTAAAAGCCCACTGCTAAGATTAGTAAGATGATAGGGTGTTAATATAATATCTGCTGTAAAGCATAAATCGTAAAGATATTCATAAGAACAAAACCTATCGAATACCAATATATTAGCATTCTTGCGAGCTTTTGTAAGTAAAGTCTGAAAATCAACCTTTATCTCATCATATATCTTTCCAGCAAAGATAAACGTACGTGATTGCATGTCTTTTTTAGTAGAGATAGCTATCGCTTCTAATATATCAAGCGTTCCCTTACGGCGCGCTAATCCTCCAAAATGCACGTATATCTTATCGTTGGCTGGAATATGTAGTTCTTCGCGAAGATTTTTTAATTTTGAAAAATCAACATTCGGAACTGGATCTACAAGGATTTGAAACTTATTTGTAGAATATATCTTATTCAACCTGTTTACACTGTAAGGATCATTAAGAATGAGCATTCTTTCAATGCATTTACTTTTAACCGCTACCTGATACCTTATAAATTCTAATAGGCGACGTGATATTCTCATTTGTGCCTTATTATAGAGGTATATACTATAAATGATTCCACTTACTTTTACCTTGGAAGGGAGCAAAAGAGCAATGAAAATCAGCAATTCAACAAATGAAATAAGTAAGACTTTATCACATTTAGTTTCTAAAATTTTCTTTTTCAATAATATACTCGTACGCCATGCATTTACATAGATATTACTGCGTGTACAGGTGTTAATTTCTTGTTGTGAAAAAAAACGAAATTCTACGTTATCGGAAGATTCCCAATTATATAGTTCCTTTTTCTTTTGAAATTCCAAAGGAAGGTAAAATAAAAATTTTTCTTCTTTTTTTCGAACAGCTCCAACATGGATATGGTGTATATATTCCAAGTGGTGTCCAGATAAATTAATGTCAAAAATCATAGTCTGCATATGCAGTCCTCCTTTTTTAATTTGTTAAGTTTGAACATTGTTATTATAAATAGAGTCGATTCTGCAGCTATTGCACCTACAACAGCAGCCATGATATCAATGCTTTTTACCATAATAATAAGGAATATAATTCCAGTTAAACTAGAGATGAATAGGTTTTTCAACCAAGTTTTCTGATTGCCAAGGTTTATAAGTCCAACAACACCAAATACGTAGTTCAGTCCTCCAAGAACAATAACGGGGGATAAGAGTCTAATCATCATGATACTATCCTCTGCTATAGACTTAAGGAATATATTACATATAAGCGGTGCAGCAATGTCAATTATGATGGTAATTAATAAAAGAATACATCCTACTATTTTCCCGTAATGAAAAAGACGATTTACATTTTCGTTATTTCTGTTTCCTTTGAATATTCTTGAAACATGGGGAAAAAGCGCATTAGATATTGGGTCAACAAGAATTTTTGCTGCTTTTATTATTTTGTCAACAGCAGCGTAAATGCCAACCCCTGATTCAGATACAAATAGTCCCAGAATTACTACAAAAGAGTTATTGAAAAAGTTAGAAAAAACTGTAGAGAAGAACACAACTTCTCCTTCTTTTATTTGTTTCCATGCATCTTTTATGCTTACATATTTTAATTTAATGTGGAAAACCGATTTGGATACAAAAAGACTTACTATTCCACCTGTCATAAAACCGATAGAATTGAGAAGTATAATATAAATATAATCATCACTCTCTTTTACAAAAACAAAAATGAGTAATGTAAATAATATCTTAGCCACTCCATTGCTAACAGTAAGATATTTCATATTCTCCATTCCTTGAAAAAGCCATACAGGATTGATAATATCACCAATGATAATGCCCAATCCTAACAGGTATACAAGCATATAATTAGGGAAGAAAAAATATACAATTCCTGCACATACTATAATAGAAATTGTAGAAAGAATAATTTTAGCTAATATTGTAGAGCTGAATATCCAAGAAATCGTGTCAATGTTTTCCCTGTTCTGAGCTATTTGCTTTGTCGAGGTGTATGAGAAACCATAATTACTGACAAGCAAAGCATATTGTACAATAGAATAGACTATAGAATATATGCCATAATGCGAACTTCCTACCGTGGCTACGAGATATGGAATCGTAACTAAAGGGAGTATCAGATTAAGGCCATTAAGTATTGATAGAGAAAAAATGTTCTCTATTAAACTATTATTTCTAAATTTATCAAGCATTGTTTTATACCTTATATTTGAGGGTTTTTTATTCTTCCTTGTTTTCTGAATTTCTGATTAATAGTTTGAATTCATCTTTAGAATACCATATTATCATTATAAAAGTGATAAAGATCAACATGCCTAATACAAAACGAGAACGTTTTGGACCTGCTGGTTTGGTTGGGACGGTTGAGTTATTGAGCACAGTAAAAGCAGGAGTGTTTTCCTGAACTTTTGCCATAGCAGTTTCCAATCTCGTTGTCATGGCGGAATACATGTTATATTTCAACTGCATCTCGTTTTCTAAATCATCTTCGACAGCCTTGACTGATTGCAGCGTAACTTCTTGATTGGCATCTGCAAAAGAAGCATATTTTTGACGCGCTATTTCATAAGCACGTTTAGATTCAGCTGTTATTTTTTTATAATACTCATAGTCAACTTTAGCTTTTTTTGTACGATATTCAACTATAAATGTTTGAAGATGTGCAGTAACACTATCAACAAGCAATGCACTGATATATGGGTCTTGGTCTCTAACAGATATAGATATAACATCATTTTTTTTGTTATAAATACATTGTATTTTATTTTGTACATCTTCAATGAGCGACATGTCCTTTTTTGAGAGTTTAAAAGGATTTAGATCAGCTCCTATCATTTTATCATTCTTTTTATTGCTATCGTCTGCTGAAAAAAAGCCCTTTATACTTTTCCCTATGAGAGAAAAAAAAGCCAAAAAAGAGTTCTTCTTTTGATGTTTTGTAAGATAGGTGTAATAATCCATCGTAGATTTGCCATCTTCGCTGGTTATTTTTATTGACATAAGTCCAACCATAAAATTCGTTGACTTAAACAACTCTGGATATAGTTGTGGATAAATAGCATCGGTAGAAGCTATTCCTCCAATGTTAATACCGAAATTTGAAGCAATAGAAGATAGGCCACCTCCTTCTTTTGCTTCACCAGTTTCTGGTGCAAGCGACATTTGTGAAACGTAGTATCTTGGCTGCGGTAAGACCCAAATGATAGAGACTATAATGGTTACTAACCAACCAAAGAAAAAAGTTTTTTTCTTTTCCTTGCATTTAGCGAAGACATTGCTTATATTAAAATATTTATCCATTGACTTATGATATTATCATTAATACTTGTTTAAGAATTCTACTTGTGCTTTTTTCAAATTTGAAACCCTCTTTATCGGTGACGCAAAAGTATGTATTGTTTCGATTTAAACAAATAACTTATGCATTCCAACTCTTGGTATAGGAGGCATATTGTCGTTTCCTCTTACTTCGGAAGCATGGGCAGATTCAGCTAAGTCCATCGTGGCAATCACTTTCTTGCCTTTGCCTTCTCTATAGTTCTTCAGCCAAATCTTGTCATGCGACTTGTTTTGGGGAAGCATGATGTTGGAGGCATCTTCTGAGACATCGTCTGCCGTTATGCGTTGTCCCCATTTCGCCAAGTGCTTTAGCTCAGCGAAGTATATGGTAAAATTATCGTATCTATCCATCTTTCCGAAATTTTCTGCAAAATTACAACTTTTGGATGATATAACCAAATTTTCCTTCGTGAGAATGATGAAATGTCACGAATTATTTGGCGGGTATCAAGAGAAAATCGTAATTTTAGTTATTCTGTCAGATGAACTTTTATCTTTCCTATCCATTCTCTGAAATGGGGACATTTCGAGATGATTGTTTCCATTCCAATGCATTCCATAATGCCTACGCCATAAAGTACTTTGTCGTAGCCTGGTATTGCTTTAAGAAGTCGTTTTGAAGGTGCGGTGTTTGGATTGTTGTTGATGTCCTCTGGGTTGGGGTAAGCTTCGATAATGTCCGCTAAAGTTTTTAAGTCAGCTTCTCTTTTATCAAAAAGTTCCGTAAATCCTTTGGTTGAAGAAAAAGCTAATGCCTCAATCTCATGTAATTGAATGTATGGAATGAGGATATTGTCATTATTGTTCATTTCACTAAGGACGTCTTTTTGAATGGAAACTTCAATTTGCTTTACTCTTTCAAGGTGGTCGTTGACGTTTGTCGTCTCTTTGTAGGCAGGAGTGTCCGTTGGCAAGCCATAATAATCGAACATCGTTGTGACTATTACGGCATGCTCATGTAGGGTATTAAGCAAATCATTTTTGATGTGATTATACTTTGAAACACCTCCTCCAGAATGCTTTAGTTTGAAGCATTGGATGGAATTGGTATATCCGCAGTGCCAAATATATGGCATAAGAAGTTGATTGACAAAAGCTTCTTCGGTTTCTCCTTCTACTATGATAACTAATCTTTTCATGTCTTTTCTATCTTGGTTGCCCATTGATAATGCTCTTACTCCATAACTCGCCAAGGGAATAGTCTTCCCGCCATTTACTTAATTCCTTTTCGTTTAGATGGCTAAAGATACTTGCACCGTCTTTCTTGTCAACAGTGATAATCTCGGTTGCTTCAAAATTGCTAATTAAGTCAGCAGATTGTGAGGCTATGATAATTTGGCAATTACGTTGTGAGGCCGACCTAATTAGTCCAGCAAGTTTGCTAATGGCATGAGGGTGCAAGCCTAATTCAGGCTCGTCGATGATAATTAGCTCTGGAAGTGAAGGTTGCATCAATAGCGTTGCCAATGCAATGAAACGTATGCTTCCGTCGGACAAGTCTTTAGCGCTGAAGTATTTATCAGGTGAATTTTTGTCAGACCATTGCATCGCAATCTTTGTAGGGTCCAAAGGTGATGGAGTCAATATGAATTTTTCGAAATATGGCATCACAGACCTGATTACCATCTCTATACGTTTGAATACTAGAGGGTTGGTTTCTTTCAGAAGATATAGTATAGAGGCAAGGTTCCCACCATCTTTTGAGAGACCGTGGTTGTCATCGATTTGTGACTTTAACCGCATTGTCGATGTCTCACTTGTATCATGGAAATGGTATGTCTTGAAACCTTTAAGGTGATTCTTCAGTTGTGGAGAAACTGGAGTGATGGAATCTAAAATGCGACTTTCATCCAAGTTAGTGTAAAATGACATTTTTCCTTTTTCCTTTCCGTTTGAGTATTTCTCTTCTGCGATAAACATGCTTCCGTTTGCCCTTGGTTGAAGGCAAAATGAATATTGGCTGTCATTGCATACGATGGAAGAGTGGATTTCTTGGGTATGTTTTGTGCCAAAGTACACCAAGTCTTCTGCATTGTTCTTCATGGTGTAATTATGCAGCCTTTGTTCTTGGATGCTGTCAACCAACTTGAAATAAGATATAAAATTACTTTTACCGGAACCATTGGCTCCGATAAGTATATTGATAGGCTTTAACTGTAAATCCATTTCTCGGATTGACTTATAGCCTGATATATAGATGCTTTCTATCATAATAATCTCCTTTGTGTCTATTTTCTGCAAAAGTAATATTTTCTTTTTACATGAACAAATTTTATGTAGTTTTATTGCTTTTCTTTTGCAAAACGATTGTTTTTTCTTTATATTAGTTGGCTTGAATGGATGTTGTTTTGTGTTCTCCTATATCGAGTTATGCGAGAGCCCTTTCTATCTCCAAGTTCTCCTTGATGTATTCCTTCATCGCCTCGGAAGCATGGGCGGATTCTGCCAAGTCCATCGTGGCAATCACTTTCCTGCCTTTGCCTTCTCTATAGTTCTTCTGCCAAATCTTGTCATGCGACTTGTTCTTGAGTTGCTCGAAACTGAGGGAGGCGTTCTCCAGGATGGAGGCATCCAAGGCTTCTTTCTCTGACTCAGAGAGGTAGTCTTCATTGGCTTGCCGCAAGGGTAGCATAATGTTGGAGGCATCTTCAGAGGCGAACTTGAAGGCTGATTTCAGCATTCGAGATAGCTCTGGCTCATGGGAGTCGCCCTTAATGGCATCGAGCAAGTGGGAGAGTACGGGACCGTATGGCATAGCGCAGACATCGTCTGCCGTTATGCGTTGTCCCCATTTTGCCAAGTGCTTCAGCTCAGCGAAATATATGGTTTTCAAAAGGGTGTAGTAGTCTAGCTCACCCGTCTTGTTGAGGACGTAGAGCACGATCTCCACCAATCTTTCTTTGTCGTATCTTTCCATCTTTCCGAATTTTTCTGCAAAATTACAACTTTTATTTTAATTGTGCAATTATCATACTATTATTCCTGCCCTGGCTTTTCATTAAGAAGAGCTATTGTATTGGTGAATTCTGACACTAAATCGAGAATGTGAGGATTGTCTCGTTTAATAATCAGAGCTGCATAGTTTTCATTGTCTTCTTCGTCATACACCAACTGAGGCAAAAAGAGATATTCATCGTGGTCCTTATAAATATTGAACCAAAAAGAAAAGAGCCGACTGCGCATTTTTTGCATTCCATCACCCGTCTCACAAATATAGAGTAAGGCTGCTTGGTTCTTTGCGAAGAATTCCTCGACAGTAGCCAAAATGGTTTCTCTAACTTTTGGATCACGTGGTGACTGTTTCCCTTCGTAATTGGTTAGACCAAACTGGTATGATTCACCACTGAGCAGTAAATCGTTTACTTCAAATGCAATGCCGAAGTTTACGCCAAAGTCGCTTACAAACTTATATAAGCCTGTAGTTGAATCGAACTCAACTCTATATGGTGATACAGAATTGATTTTTTCTAGAGATAGATTCTTCATTATAATATGTTGAATTTTACAGGCTCTTCACCAGTTCTTGCCTTATAATCTTCATAAAGCATCTTCTGCATTTTCTCAATCATCGCTTTCTTGGTAGCCTTGGCTGCTTTCCAGCGCCTGATTGCTTCTTCTCTTGTTATTTTTGCCATATTCAAATCCTCCATTTTGATTTTTTCTGCAAAATTACAACTTTTGGATGATATAACCAAATTTTCCTTCGTGAGAATGATGAAATGTCATGAATTATTTGGAGGTATCAAGAGAAAATCGTAATTTTGCAACAAAAATTGTGCATATGAGTCAATTAGTAGAAATATCTGAAATTGCGAAATTTTCAAAGAAGGAACTTCGGAAATATGAGGATAGTCTCAAGGCTTATCGAGATATTAAAAACTCGCTGGATACTGCTGAGGAAAAGGGGAGGAAAAAAGGTAAGGAAGAACGTTCTCTTGAAATTGCTCGTGAAATGCTGCAAGATGGCGAGCCTATTGAAAAGATTGCTAGATATATCGGGCTTTCTGAGAATGAAATCTCGGAATTGTAAAATACAAAGAAAAGAAGCATGTAGGACTATTGATTTGCCATACATGTTTTTTTGTTTATTGTTTGCTTTTATGAATACTTTTTTAGAAGTTCTTTTTCGAGAACAATCATATCATCAAGTTGATTGTTGAGGCTATGTTCTAAGTATATGCTATTTACAACTGGTGCGTCTTTTGGTGTTCTCGCCGCTTTTAGCGTTTTATCTCTTAGCTTTGGCACAGTTATCTCTTAGTTCTGGGAGTCTATCTCTTAGCTTTAGAGGTCTATCTCTTAGCTTTAGGATAGTAATCTTCGAGAGTTATGATGCTATCTCTTAGATTTGCTAAAAGAAAAAGGTTGACAAACGCAGCGTGAAGTGAGCGGTGTTGTTGAATTACTACCAATATTGGAGGATGTCACCGTGTTTTCCTCCAATTTCCTTGTCTCCACTTGATTATCAATACCTTATCTTTTCTCTCCATTCTGTGAGGCGTATAAGTGGTATGTTTGGTATCACCACCATGTGTTTTAGTGTCAATTTCTTGCTTAATGCCTGTATTTCTGTTGGAGGACGAAAAATTGGAGGAGAGCATGAGAAAAATTGGAGGAGACGATGGAGAATGTAATAAAAAAGTCCCCTCCAATCTGTTTTTGAGAAACTCGTGTCACATGGAGTGGTAAAGAATCTTGTCATTCTTCTTTTTTCTTTGCCTTGTACTTGATCTTGTCGAAGCCCTCGCCATATACACCGATGACGGCACTCTGGCTCACAAAGGCGTGAGGGTCTATCTCCTCGATGAGGCGGAAGATGGTCTGAGACTGGCGCTGCTTGGCTAGCACGAAGAGCATCTTGACTTCCTGACCGGAATAAAAACCGGAGGCATCCACGACGGTCACACCACGGTCGGCATCCGTGTTGATGCGCTTGCCTATCTCCATGTACTTCTTCGAGATGATGAAGAACTGGACGCTTCGGCGGCGACTGTTGACCACTTGGTCGATGCAGAATGCCTGGACGTAGAGCACCACATAACCGTAAAGTACTTTCTCCCAGTCGTGTACGACGAAATAGCTGGAGGAAATGATGAAGATGTCACAGATCATGATGACACGACCCAAGGAAATGTCACGATACTTGTTGACGATGGCTGCCACGATGTCGGTGCCACCTGTGCTGCCACCTGCTGAGAACCCCAGTCCGATGCCGCATCCACAGAAAACTGCACCGAGGAAGGCAGCCCAGAGAGGTTGCCCCTGGAGCAAGTGAAGACTCTCTGCCCTTGGTGCCAACAGTGAGGTGATGGTGGTCACGACGACAACGGCATAGATGGTCTTCACGCAGAACTTCTTGCCCAAAATCATCCATGCTGCGATGAGCAAACCACCATTGACGATAGCGTAAGGTATCTGTACAGGGCATCCCGTAGCCCAATAGATGATGGAGGAGATACCAGGCAAGCCACTGGCGGTGACGTTGGTAGGGAGGAGGAATATGTTCCATCCGATTGCGTATGAAATCATGCCGATGGCGATGAATACATAGTCTTGTATTTCACGATACAAGGGTCGCTTTGTGAAGTTTGTTGTCATTTTCTTTTCTCTTTTAAATTATTACCAGAATTTCTTCTGTTCCTCCGACCATTCGAAGCCCTGGCTTGCCATTTTCTCTTCCAGTTCCTTGCGATCCACATTGAAGTGGTAGCAAATCTCGTCTAATGTTTCAAACTCGTGGTCACGAAGCAGGAAGTTGATGGCACTTACGAGCATCGGCACGTCATTCATTGGTAACTTATCCATAATATTTATCGTTTTAGTTCTTCTTTCAGAAATCTTGGGGTATAGCCCTTCTTGCTCTCCGCTACTTCTTCTGGCGTTCCAGCACAGAGCAGTTGACCGCCGCCACGTCCACCTTCCGGTCCCATGTCGATGATGTAGTCGGCGAGCTTGATGACATCTAGGTTGTGCTCGATGATGAGCACCGTGTTGCCTCGATCGACTAGCTTCTGGAGCACGTCCATCAGGATGCGGATGTCCTCGAAGTGAAGTCCGGTGGTCGGCTCGTCGAGGATGTAGAGCGTCTTGCCCGTATCTCGCTTCGAGAGTTCGGTGGCGAGTTTCACTCGCTGGCTCTCACCGCCGGAGAGGGTAGTGGAGCTTTGTCCCAACTTGATATAACCCAAGCCTACACTCTGCAAAACCTTGATTTTCTGCAAGATCTGTGGAACGCTCTCGAAAAACTCCACGGCCTGGTTGATGGTCATGTCGAGTACATCGGCGATGCTCTTTCCCTTGTAGCGCACTTCCAGTGTCTCTCGGTTGTATCGCTTGCCGTGACAAACCTCGCATGGCACCATCACGTCGGGAAGGAAGTTCATCTCGATGGTCTTATATCCATTTCCGCCACAAGCCTCGCATCTGCCACCCTTCACATTGAAGGAGAAGCGACCTGGCTTGTAGCCACGAATCTTCGCCTCTGGCAATCCTACGAAGAGGGTGCGGATGTCGCTGAACACACCCGTGTAAGTGGCAGGGTTGCTGCGAGGAGTTCTGCCGATAGGACTCTGATCGACATTCACCACCTTATCTATATTTTCGATGCCCTCGATGCTGTCGTAAGGCATTGGCTTCTTCAGGGAACGATAGAAATGCTGCGAGAGGATAGGCTGCAAGGTCTCATTGACCAGCGTTGACTTGCCCGAACCGCTCACTCCCGTCACCACGATGAGCTTGCCCAGAGGGAACTCCACATCCACGTTCTTCAGGTTGTTGCCCTTGGCTCCATGGATGATGATGCTCTTGCCGTTGCCCTCACGTCGGTGCTCTGGCACCTTGATTGCCATCTCGCCATTGAGATACTGGGCGGTGATGGTCTGGGTCTTCAACATCTCCTTTGGCGTGCCTTGGAAGACTACCTCGCCTCCCTTGCGTCCTGCCTTCGGACCGATGTCAACGATATAGTCGGCGGCAAGCATCATGTCTCGGTCGTGCTCCACGACGATGACCGTGTTGCCGATGTCTCGAAGCTCCTTGAGGCTGTTGATGAGTCGCTCGTTGTCTCTCTGGTGCAAACCGATACTTGGCTCGTCGAGGATGTAGAGCACATTGACGAGCTGACTGCCAATCTGTGTGGCGAGACGGATGCGTTGGCTCTCGCCTCCGGAGAGGGAAGCCGACTGACGATTGAGCGAGAGATAGTTCAAGCCCACATCCAAGAGGAAGTTGACACGTGAGCGCAACTCCTTTACAATCTCGTGAGCCACCTTCGCTTTCATCTTAGGCAGATGCTCCTCCACATGGTCGAGCCAATCACGCAGTTCGTCGATGTCGAGCGTAGCCACGTCTGAGATGTTCTTCTCCCAGATGCGATAGGAGAGGGACTCTCGTTTGAGTCGCTGTCCGTGGCACTCAGGGCATTCGATGGTGGAGATGAATTGGTCTGCCCACTTCTTGCCGTTGGCGGAATCATCGCTCTCCATCACCTTGCGCAGGTAGTCGATGATGCCATCGTAGGCACAGAAGTAATCGGAGGAGGTGTGTACCTTCTCCTTGCTAATCTTCACGTTCTCCAGACAACCATACATCACTTCCTGCATGGCTTCCTCGCTTAAGTCCTTGATAGGAGTCTTGAGGGTGTCGCCATACTTCTCCAGCAATGCCTCTATCTGCCAGAAAATCATCTGGTTCTTGTATTTTCCTAAAGGAAGGATGCCACCTTCGTGGATACTCAACTTGTCGTCGGGTATCACCTTCTTGATGTCTATCTGGTTCACCTTGCCGAGACCCTTGCAGTGAGGACACGCACCTTCGGGAGAGTTGAAGGAGAACATGTTTGGCGCTGGGTCTTGGTATGCCATGCCAGTCACGGGGTCCATCAGTCGCTTGGAGAAAATCTTGGCTGCATCCTTGTCGATGACCATCACCATACCGTCACCTTGTTTCATGGCGGTGGCGATGCTCTTGCGGATGCGTTCTTCGTCCTCCTCCTTGACAGCCAACTTGTCGATGACCACCTCTATGTTATGGTTCTTGTATCGGTCGATTTTCATGCCTCGGGTCAGCTCCATGATTTCGCCATCTACACGCACGTGGAGATAGCCCTTGCGTCGCATACTCTCGAAGAGTTCGCGATAGTGGCCCTTGCGTTGGCGGACGAGAGGAGCGAGGAGGAAGATGCGATGACCTCGGTAGTCGTTGAGTATCATGTCGATGACCTGTTCCTCGGTGTATTTCACCATCGCCTCGCCGCTGTGATAGCTGTAGGCGGTGCCGGCACGAGCATAGAGCAAGCGTAGGTAGTCGTAAATCTCGGTAGTGGTACCTACGGTGGAACGAGGGTTCTTGTTGGTGGTCTTCTGCTCGATGCTAATCACCGGACTGAGACCTGTAATCTTATCTACGTCAGGACGTTCCATGTTGCCCAGGAAGTTGCGGGCATAGGCAGAGAAGGTCTCGATGTAACGGCGCTGTCCCTCGGCAAAGATGGTGTCGAAGGCAAGCGATGACTTTCCCGAACCAGAAAGTCCTGTAATGACTGTCAGTGAGTTGCGGGGAATCTCCACGTCCACGTTCTTCAGGTTGTGTACGCGTGCTCCCCACACATTTATCTTTTCGTCTTCTGCGTTCATTGCTCTTATTCGTTTGTAGTTGAGTTTTCGATGTACCCTCTCAGCAGGTTGACATCCCGCTTGATATTGTAGGTCTTGCCGTCGGCACCTTTTGCCTTGACCAGACAGAAATAGACACCATCCTTCACCGGCTTTCCCTTGTAGGTGCCATCCCAGCCATCGGCAGGATTGGTCCACTCGAAGAGTTTCTGTCCCCACCTATTAAATATATAGGCATGAAATTCCGTCAGACTCTGATAGCCATCCTTCGCCTTGTAGATGTCGTTGATGCCATCGCCATTGGGCGAGAAGGCGTTCGGCATCTGGAGAATGCTCTCTGCGACCGTGATGGAGAGCGGTGAGTCCTCGTTGTTCTGTTCGAGGGTTATGCCATCCTTGGTGAACTTGGCATAGAGGAAGATGCGGTGTAAGCCCGATTGGTTGAACTCCAGGTCGGTGTTCTCCTCATACCTTATTATATAGGGTACCGTATCATTGTCGTGGAAGATGCGCCACTCGTAGTGGCTGTCCCATCCGATGTCGTCGTTGGCATTGGCTTTCAGCGACACCTTGATAGGGGCGGAGCCAGAGTAGTTGTCGTCATCGCTGGTCTCTCCATCAGCCGTGGTGATGCTCATCGACGGAGTGATGGAGGGATAGTCCTGTGCCTTGCTGACTTGGCAAAAGCCCAACAAGAGCACCAAAAGTGTCAATATTTTCGTATCTAATTTCATGTCTTTATGTAAATTTCTGCAAAGATAGCGCAAATTTCCGAATTAGAGTATGGTTGAATGAGAGTTTTTTTGTATTTTTGCAAATGAAATCATAAAATTAGTTGGATATGAGACAAAAAATGAGATATTTCATCATGATTTTGGGATTGATGCTTTCATTGGGCATCTTCGCCCAGACCACCAAATGGCGTGACATCTATACAGTCAAGAAGAAAGATACCGTCTTCGGTATCGCCAACAAGTATGGTTTGACACTCCCTGAACTGATGGACGCCAATCCTGAGATGAAGAAGGAAGGCTACATGTTGCAGAAAGGTGCTACGCTCTTTATTCCTTTTGAGAAAACTACAGCCAACAAAACTGCTACTACGCAGCGTACCACTGTAGCGAAGAAAGCCAACACGGTGAATGTGGGTGTGATGCTTCCTTTGCATGATATAGATGGCGATGGTAAGCGAATGGTGGAGTATTATCGTGGCATCTTGATGGCTTGCGAACAACTGAAGCAGCAAGGTATCTCTACTAATATCCATGCTTGGAACGTGCCTATCGATGCTGACATCCGTACCACCTTGGTGCAGGAGGGAGCTGATGCTTGCGACCTTATCTTTGGTCCTCTTTATACCAAGCAGGTGGCTCCTTTGGCAGACTTCTGCAAGAACTATGGCATCAAGATGGTCATCCCTTTCTCCATCAATGGTGACAACGTGGAACGCACCAAGGAAATCTTCCAGGTGTATCAAGCTCCAGAGTCGCTCAATGATGCTACTATCAAGGCATTCTTGAACCGATTCAAGAATGTGCATCCTATCTTTGTGGATTGTAATGATACGACTTCTCGCAAGGGTAACTTTACCTTTGGACTTCGCAAGGAACTGGAGAAGCGCAAGATCGCTTACAATATTACCAATGTCAATTCTTCGCTCGACTATTTTGCTAAGGCGTTTGTTCCTTCCAAGCAAAATGTCGTAGTACTCAATACCGGTCGCTCACCACAGTTGACGCAGGTGCTCAACAAGTTGGATGAGTTCTCTGCCAAGTACCCTGGTGCAGTCGTCTCTCTCTTCGGCTACACCGAGTGGTTGATGTATGCGAAGTATAACCTCGATCGTTTCTATAAGTACGATACTTATATCCCTTCTACCTTTTATTATAATGCCAACTCTGCCAAGGTCATCGACCTAGAGCGGAGATACAATACTTGGTTCCATCAACCAATGCAGGTGGCGATGCCTCGCTTTGCCATCACTGGCTACGACCACGCCATGTTCTTCATCCAGGGTGTCAACAAGTATGGCAAGGACTTTACGGGAGACAAGTCGCAGGTGAACTATCAGCCGGTGCAGACTCCGCTTCACTTCGAGAAGACCAAGAAGGGTGGCTACCGCAATCAGGTGCTTCAGTTGATACACTATACCTTCAACCGACAGATAGAGGCGGTGACGTATTGATAAATAACAAATGATAAATAATAGATAATAAATGAAGAATCAGATATGGGTGCTGCTCACGGCGGCTTTCCTCTTGGGGGGTATGAAGGCCTCGGCTCAGATAGGTGAGCACCGCAACGACTTTTCCATCGGTGCCAACGGTGGTTATGTGATGAGCAGCGTGGGCTTTACTCCCGACATCCCTCAGAAGCAGCATGGGGGTATCTCTGGCGGTTTCTCTTATCGCTATGTGTGCGAGAAGTATTTCAAGACCATCTGCTCCATCTATGGTGAGGTGAACTATTCGCAGGTGGGATGGAAGGAGAAGATTCTCGACATCAACAATGCGCCAGTCATCATCTCGCAAACGGGTGAGGCGATGGCATACGAGCGTACCATCAACTATATCCAGTTGCCTATCATGGCTCACTTGGCATGGGGTAGGGAGACACGAGGTCTGAACTTCTTTGTCAATGCTGGACCACAGTTTGGCTTGTATCTCAGTGAATCGACCAAGACTAACTTCGATGTGAAGAATATGCCAGCCACCGATAATGACCGTGTCAACAATATCATGGCACAAGATACGATGGCAGTAGAGAAGAAGTTTGACTATGGTATCGCCCTGGGCTTGGGTGCGGAGTATAGCATCCCGAAGGTAGGACACTTCTTGCTGGAGGCTCGTTACTACTATGGACTGGGCAATATCTATGGTTCTTCCAAGAAGGATTACTTCGGTAAGAGTAACTTCGGACAGATTGTCATCAAGCTGGGGTATCTCTTCGACATCACCCGAACGAAGGGAGTGAAACGTAAATAGTAAATGATAAATAATAAATAGTAAATGACAACACAAGCAATTCAACAAAAACTGAGCGACTCTAAGTCTGCTCGTTGGACAGCCCTCCTCATCGTGAGCTTCACGATGATGTTTGGCTACTTCTTTACTGATGTCATGTCACCATTGGAGCCGCTGTTGACGGCTGCCAAAGAAGATGGTGGTCTAGGACTCGGTTGGTCTTCGGATGAGTATGGATTTTTCTCTGGAGCATACGGCTACTTCAATGTGTTCCTTCTGCTCCTTTTCTTCGGTGGTATTATCCTCGACAAGTTTGGCATCCGTTTCACGGGCATCATGTCCACCATCTTGATGTTTGGTGGTGCTTTGATTAAGTGGTATGCCGTAGGTCACGACTTTACTGGCACTATCGCAGTTCCATTCTTCGGTACCTACCAGACACAGGTGGTATTGGCAGCCTTGGGCTTCTCTATCTATGGAGTGGGTTGCGAGATTGCAGGTATCACCGTGAGCAAGGTCATCGTGAAGTGGTTTACGGGTCATGAGTTGGCGCTTGCCATGGGTGTGCAGGTAGCTTTGGCTCGTCTTGGTACAGCCGGAGCCTTGGGCTTCGCACTTCCTTTCGCCAAGTGGATGGGTGGTGTTTCTGCCTCTGTAGGTTTGGGAGCCGCATTGCTTTGCGCTGGTGTTATCGTCTTCCTCGTTTATTGCGTAATGGACAAGAAGGAGGATGCTTCAGCAGCTGCTGTTCAGGGTGAGCCAGAAGAAGGATTCAAGTTCTCTGATTTGAAGGTCTTGCTTACCACAACAGGTTTCTGGTATGTGGCAGTGCTCTGCTTGATGTTCTATGCAGGTGTATTCCCATTCTTGAAGTTTGCTACCAAGTTGATGATCTTCAAGTATGGTGTGGCAGAGGATGTTGCTGGCTTGATACCTGCGATGTTGCCATTCGGTACCATTTTCCTGACCCCATTGTTTGGCAGTATCTATGATAAGTATGGCAAGGGAGCAACCTTGATGCTCATCGGTAGTGTGCTCCTCACTTGCGTACACATCATCTTCGCTTTGCCTTTCGGCACATGGATTCTTGCTGTGGCAGTGATGGTGGTATTGGGTATCGCCTTCGGTTTGGTGCCATCTGCCATGTGGCCATCTGTTCCTAAGATTATCCCAATGAAGCTGTTGGGTACTGCTTATGCCCTCATCTTCTATATTCAGAATATCGGTTTGGCTCTTGTACCTGTTTGGATTGGTAAGGTGAACCAGGCTAACACGGGTGCCAATGGCGTTATCGACTATACAGAGACGATGACCATCTTCGCCCTCTTTGGTGTGGTAGCCATCGTCATCTCGCTCCTCCTGATGTGGGAAGACAAGCGCAAGGGATATGGCTTGCAGCAACCTAACATTAAGAAGTAATTACACATTATTAATATATAAAGGAAAGGACTAACCATGAACACGACACCTGAGGCTCTTATAAAAGAGTATGCTGACCCGATAGAGCAGCAAGAGATAGACAAGTTTGTTTGTGCAGAAATGGGAAGACAGATTCACCGATATATCAAAGGTATGTCGGGTACCAAGACTGCCATGTTGGAGTTTGAGAAACGATTGGCAAGTTTGACGGTGCCAGAGAAGGAGAAGGCGATAGCGAAGTATATCGACCTCAACCGCAAGGCGCTCGATGGCTTGGACCTCAAGATGATTCTTGTGCGTTCGGTAGCCAACTATTGCGACACCTTCCAATACATGTTGGAGTTTGTCAACGACAAGCGCAAGATGATCTTCTATTATCTTCGCTTGAAGGAGAAATACATCCAGTATCACGAGGTGTTTGAGCAAGACGGCAAGTTTGGCATGAAGAATCACAATGGCGAGGTCATGCTTTCGCCTCAGTACGACTTCCTTCGCACCTGTTACATCTACAATGATGACTTGAGTATCATGCCGGTTATCGCAGAGAAAGGTGGCAAGATGGGGTTGGTTCTTCCTGACGGCAAAGAGACGGTCGTAGCCGACTTCATCTATGATGAGATTTGTCTCCGTGACGAGTACCCTTATTTTGAGGCAGTCAAGGATGGCATGTCGGGATTGATAGATAAGGAAGGAAACTTCGTACAAAACAAATAGAAATAAAAAAGGCTAGCAAATTTTGCTAGCCTTTTTATATTTCTTAACCCAAGTATTTCATCAATATCTTGATCTTTCCACTTTCACGGAGCTTGATGATGCTCTTCTCGCGGATTTGGCGAACACGTTCACGAGTGAGGTTGAACTCGCTACCGATCTCTTCGAGACCCTTCTCGTGGCAGCCGATGCCATAGCAGTAGCAGAGGATGTCACGCTCACGAGGTTTCAATACTGCGTCGAGCACACGCTTCAACTCGCTGCTCATAGACTCGAAGTCAACCTGCTTGTCGGTACGGGTGTCGTCGCCAGAAGCCATCACATCGACCATGGCGTTGTCATCGTCCTCGCCACCGAATGGAGCATCGATACTCATGTGGTGGTTGTCAGCCTTGATAGTCTGGTCGATCTTGGTCTCCTCCATGTTGGTGATCTTGCTCAACTCAGAAACGGAAGGCTTGCGCTGGTGCTCCTGCTCAAACTTGCTGATCTCAGCCTGAATCTTGCTCAAAGCACCTACCTGGTTGAGAGGCAAGCGAACGATACGGCTCTGCTCGGCGATAGCCTGTAGGATGCTCTGACGAATCCACCATACGGCGTATGAGATAAACTTAAAACCACGAGTCTCGTCAAACTTCTCGGCAGCTTTCACGAGACCGATGTTGCCCTCATCGATGAGGTCGGTAAGCGAAAGGCCTTGGTGCTGGTACTGCTTTGCCACAGATACCACGAAACGGAGGTTGGCCTTGACCAATTTCTCCTTGGCACGCTCACCCTCGCGTCCGCCCTTGCGAATCTTCTGTGCGAGTTCGATCTCCTCGTCGATAGAGACCATAGGCTCACGACCAATCTCCACCAAGTACTTGTCGAGTGCTTCACTGGAACGGTTGGTTATACTCTTGCTAATCTTAAGTTGTCTCATAAATGATAATCTCTTTTTACCTAAATAAAATGTGTATTCTAATGTCCTAACAACCCACCTCTGGGGTTTCGGGGTGCAAAATTACAAAAAAATCCGCAACTTCTTTGTAATATAAATAGAAAATGTTCAGTTTTCTTGTTTATTTTTCTTAAAATCTTTCTTCTTACGGAAGCGCATTATGCTTGTTTGGGTGGAAATGTGACGTGAAATTGTCAAGGTTTGCGCCAAAAGTTAGCCGAAAAAGACGTTTTTTCTGCATAATGTTTGTATATTCAAAGATTTTCCGTATCTTTGCAAACTGTTAGCTGCAAGCTACTTGATAGAGCAAATAACAATTAAAAATTAATTATATTATGTTTGAGAATCAACCTAAAGGTCTATGGACCTTAGCTTTGGCAAATACTGGCGAGCGATTCGGTTACTATACCATGCTGGCGGTCTTTGCCTTGTTCCTTGGTGAGAACTTCGGTTTTGATGCGGGTACGGCATCTGAGATTTATACTTGGTTCCTCACTGCTGTGTATTTCTTGCCTTTGTTTGGTGGTATGGCTGCCGACAAGTGGGGTTACAACAAGATGGTAATCATCGGTATCCTCATCATGTTCCTGGGCTATCTCTTCCTTTCCATCCCATTGGGTGGAGGTGCTGTTGCCATCGCTGCGATGGGTGCAGCATTACTGCTCGTCAGCTTGGGTACAGGTTTCTTCAAGGGTAACCTCCAGGTGATGGTGGGCGACCTCTACAATGACCCTAAGTATGCACAGCATCGTGATTCTGGTTTCTCTCTGTTCTATATGGCTATCAACATCGGTGCTCTCTTTGCTCCTACAGCAGCCACCAATATCATGGCATGGGCTCAGAGCACATTGGGTTATAGCAAGGCTGACTCTTATCACTTCGCTTTTGCTGTGGCTTGTGTATCTGTCATCGTTTCCATCTTGATTTACTTCTTGGGTAAGAAGACTTACCAGCAGGTGCTTGTTGCTGACAAGAAGAAGGAAGGTGCCGAGGAAGAGGCTGTAGAGGAGATGAGTCCTGCAGAGACCAAGGAGCGCATCGTTTGCTTGAGCTTGGTATTCGCAGTTGTTATCTTCTTCTGGATGGCATTCCACCAGAATGGTTTGACCTTAACTTGGTTTGCCGATGAGTTTACGGCTCGTGAGGCTACTGGTGTCACAGGTATGGAGTTCAACGTGTTGAACCTCGTATGGTGTATCTTCATGGTATTTGGTATCTGCGGCTTGTTGTCTTCTGGTAAGGAGGCTTCAGGGAAGTCTAAGTTGACCAACTTGGCGCTCATCGTTGTGCCAGCGGCTATCTTAGTTTACACTTATATCCAGCATGGTCAAGATACCGTTGCTATCGATGCTCCAATCTTCCAGCAGTTCAACCCTTGCTTCGTGGTAGCTTTGACTCCCGTGAGCATCGCTCTCTTCGGATGGCTTGGACGAATTGGCAAGGAACCTAAGGCTCCTGTTAAGATAGGCTTGGGTATGTTGGTTGCCGCAGGTGCTTACTTGTTGCTGACCGTTTCTAGCATGGGATTGCCTGCTACCGATCACCCTAATCATGTAGCTGATGTCACTCCGAACTTGCTTGTGAGCACCTATCTAATCTTGACTTTCGCTGAGTTGTTGCTTTCGCCTATTGGTATTTCTTTCGTATCCAAGGTGGCACCTCCTAAGTACAAGGGTATGATCATGGGTGGCTGGTTTGTGGCTACCGCTCTTGGCAACAAGTTGGTTTCTATCCCAGGTCACATGTGGGATATGCCATTGCCAGTGGTATGGGGCACCTTGATGGTGATCTGCTTGCTCGCTGCTCTTTTCATCTTCTCAATCATCAAGAAGTTGAATCGTGTCAGCTAATGCTTTCAGAAATATAAGGGATTACACCTTATCATTTATAATAAAAAATGAAGCCTACTTCGACAAGCATCGAAGTAGGCTTCATTGCCTTATGGAGTAAGGTTCATTGGGGGATGAAGCTTACTCCTTATAATTTTACTGTCTTATTCAAAAGATAGTTGTCGAGGATGACCATGGCTGCCATTGCCTCCACGACAGGTACGGCACGAGGCAATACACATGGGTCGTGACGACCACGTGCCTTCAGAAGGGTAGGGTTGCCTTCGAGGTCAACGGTATGTTGCTCTGTCAGGATAGTTGCCACAGGCTTGAAAGCTACTCGGAAGTAGATGTCTTGTCCGTTGCTGATGCCACCCTGGATGCCACCGCTGTGATTGGTCATCGTTGTGATGTTCTTGCCATCGGTAGGAGTTACGGCATTGGCAGATGAAGAGTCGGCAGGAGCAAACACGTCATTCTGTTCGCTTCCTCTGGCAATGACTCCCTCGAATCCCTCACCATACTCGAATCCCTTGACGGCGTTGATGCCCAGCATCGCTGCACCCAACTGGGCGTGCAACTTGTCGAACTCTGGCTCACCCAATCCCACAGGGCAGCCCTTGATGACGCAAGCAATGACACCGCCGATGGTATCGCCTTCCGCCTTGACGGATGCAATGAGGTCTTCCATCTCCTTCGCCTTCTCCTGGTCAGGACAGCGCACGATGTTGTCTTCTATCGTGTTGAGGTCATACTTGTGGTAATCTCTGTCGAGGGCGATATTGCCTACCTGCGAAGTATATGCGGTAACGCTGATGCCCAACTGTCGGAGTGCCAACTTCGCCAATGCGCCACCCACGCAACGAGCGATGGTGATGCGAGCAGAAGAGCGACCGCCACCACGATGGTCACGGATGCCATACTTCTCATGATAGGTGTAGTCGGCATGTGAAGGACGGAAAAGACAACGAATGTTCTCATAGTCCTGAGAATGCTGGTTGGTGTTGCGTACCTCAAAACCGATAGGGGTGCCCGTTGACTTCCCCTCAAAGATACCGCTCAAGAACTCTACCTTGTCAGCCTCGTTTCTGGAAGTGGTGATGTGGCTTTGTCCAGGGCGACGACGATTCAGTTCGCTCTGCACGAAATCCATGTCGATTTCGATGCCGGCAGGGAATCCATCGATGACACCGCCGACCGCCACGCCATGGCTTTCGCCAAAAGTGGTGAGCGTAAAGAGATTGCCAAATGTATTTCTCATCTTTATATTGATATGATTGAAAAAATGGGGCATAAGCCCCATTCTGTATTTAGTACGATATGATTACTTGCCGCAGTTCTCGCAGCCGCCTTCACCGCAGTTGCCATCCTTGCAACCACCGTCCTTGCAGTCGCCACAGTTGCCACCGCAGCCACCACCAGCTTCGCCGCTCATGAGCTTAGCCATGTGAGCCACTTCCTCAGCTGTAGCCTCACGGCTCTCCAAAACCTCACCGCAGAAGTTGAGCTTCTTGCCAGACAATGGGTGGTTGAGGTCGATCTTCACCTTGTCATCGCTGATGGCGAGGACGAGACCCAAGAAACGGTTGCCATCCTCGTTCTGAAGAGGGAGGACTGCGCCAACCTGTACGTGCTGGGCATCAAACTGACCATTGATGGTGAAGATTTGCTTGTCCAATTCGATGACGCGCTCCTCGATGTGCTCACCGTAAGCCTGGTCTGGAGTCAACTCGAAGTCAAACTCGTCACCCTTGTTGAGGTTGACAACCTGAGCCTCGAAAGAAGGGAGGGTAGCTCCCATGCCACTGACGAAGATGAAAGGACGATCTTCCTGTGTCTTCTCAATCAACTCCTCGTTACCATCGTCACCTTTTGTAGTGTCATACAAAGAGTATGACAAAACGATAAATTTGTTTTTTGTTTCCATTGTTTATTTTGTTTTTATTATTGTCTTCTGTCTGTTCCGTCTCTCATTATTATGGATGAGAGGGGAGGGTTATTTCTTGCTGCGCTTTCTTCTTTGGATGCCTTTCACCATCTCCATTCGCTCCAAGTAGATAGGACGCCATTTGTCAATGAGGTCTTGCAGCCCTTTGCTTTGCTGGGAGAGGTGAGCATATTCTTCAGAGTCGGTCTTTTCCTCTTTCTTCAGGTCGAGCATTCTTGCCAACAGCAGTTTCTGATGGTCTTCAGCCGCCTTGAGTTGATTGCCCAATTTCTCCAGGCTTTCCATGAAAGCAAGTGCTTTATCTATATGATTTTGTTCTTCCATATACATTATTTTAATTATATGATATGCAAAGGTACAATAAAAAATCGACATAGACGAAGAAAAAAGACGAAATATCCATCGAATAGTGTTTTTTCTCTCCCTTGTGGGGCTCCCTTCGGAGATTTTGTAGCGGTGTCTTTCAGAAACCCAAGAGAGGCTTTTTCTAAAACGTCCCGAGGTTTTTGGAAAAACGTCCCGAGGTTTTTCTAAAAATGTCGGGACTTTTTTTGAACGGGGTAGGTAGGGATGTTTAGCCGATAAGGAGGGATAGTTTGCCTGAAAAGTGAGGAAAGTTGGAAATCTCTTGCTTTTCCTTTCATTTTGAAAGCCTATTTTGTGATAAAATGACGATTTGTAACAGATTCGTAGCATATTCCTTTGATTTATATCAAGAAATGGTGAGAATTTCTCACTTTTTCCCAGAAAAGTTTGCGGACACAGTGAAAAGTTCGTATCTTTGCAGCGTCAAAAAGAAAATGACAAAGTTAAGTTTTTAGGATAATGTAAAACGAGCCAGTCTGTAAATGATGAGGCTCACAAAGTAAAGAAAGGTAAAAAGATTATGAAGAAGTTAGTAGTTTTGGCAGTAGCATTGTTGAGTATGACAACTACTTTTGCAGCAGATGAGAATGCAAGCGCAACAAACGCAACAGCAGCTTACAACATGAACATCAACATGAGCAGCTTGGCTGACGCTTTGGCTCTCAACATCGATCAGGCTGAGGCTGTTGCAGACGTTCACAAGAACTTCTCTGCTGAGATGATGAACGCAGCAGTTGCTCCAGCTGAGGAGCGTGATGCTATGGTAGGTAAGGCTATCAACAAGGACTTGAAGTACATGCACTCAATCCTCAATGACAAGCAGTATCGCAAGTACTTGATGCTCTTGAACACTACTCTCAAGAACCGTGGCGTCATCAAGTAATTGATATGAATACATATTAAAAGAGAGAGAATAAATGATAGAAACTGTGTGTTGGTATTGCCGGCACGCAGTTTTTTTTTGTTTTCGCTCGTTTTCTTTTCCCAAATATTTGCTTATTTCCCAGTTTTCCCTTAACTTTGCCTCCATGAAACGAACTTTTGTTTATATATTGCTCGGATGGATGGCAGGGCAAATGGCTTTTGCCCAGCAAGCTTGTCTGTCGAAGTTGTCACCTATGCTCCGTCGTTATGTGTTGGAACAGAGGGCGGAACAGAGGCGAGGAACGATTTTGCAATCCAAGAGTCTTCATCCTAAACAACCAAAGGAAGAACTTTTCACGACGGCTTTCGTCAAGTTAGCACATGCCGATGCAGATCTTTTGCGCAGTCAAGGATGTCGGATGTATGCTCGGTGGGGTAACGTGTATATCGCCTCACTTCCTATGTCACGACTGGCAAAGTTGTCTTCTCTTCCGCAGGTGCTTCGTATTGAGGCTAATATGAGCACGAAGTGTACGATGGATTCTGCCATTGTGCAGGTAAACGCCATCCCTGTTTATGAAGGTAGATGTCTTCCGCAAGCATATACGGGCAAGGGGGTGGTGATGGGTATAATGGACATTGGTTTCGATCTAACCCATCCCAATTTCTATGATATGCGTATGTCGGAGTATCGTATCAAGGCTCTCTGGGACATGATTTCTTCTGATACTCTCCAGAGCACTTTGCCTGTGGGAAGGGACTTCGTGGGTGAGGAGGCCTTGCTGGCTCAGGGCTGCTCCACAGATGGGCATGACCAGACGCATGGCACTCATACGCTTGGTATAGCGGCAGGCAGTGGTGGCGAGGGTGCACCTATGGTGGTGCCAGGCAAATATCATGGCGTGGCATACGAGAGCGACATCTGTTTGGTAGCTAATGCGACATCTGAGAATCAAGCACTTATCGCTCCGTCACAACTTAGTAAGTTTACTTATGCCATGGATGCACTTGGCTTCAAGTACATCTTTGACTATGCAGACAAAGTCGGCAAACCATGCGTCATTTCTTTCAGTGAGGGCGCAGGTCAGGATTTTGATGGCGAGGATGTCTTGTACAATGAGGTGTTGGATAGCTTGACGAGCATTCCGGGGCATGTGATTGTTTCTTCGGCTGGTAATAATGGACACTTGAAATACTATATGCACAAGCCTGTAGGGAAGGAGAGTGCTGGCTTCTTTGCCAATAATTCTCGCTCCTACGTGTATCATATCGCCAAGTCGGCTCAGCCCTTCACTTTCCGAACTAGTATCTATGAAGGCAAGACTCATCCAACCCCGATAGATGTGACTAGCGAGCAGGTGTTGGAGGCGCCTGATTCAACCTATTTTGTCAACTTGGTAGTGGCTGGCAAGCAATATGAGTTGATCATCGGTGCCTATCCGTCTGTGTATCATCCTGATGAAATCTGTTATGACTGGATTGTCAAGACTGATGACGAGGAGAAGATAGGCACAGGTAATTATATTTCTTATCAAACAATGGGTGCTGATGCGGATGTGGAGGTATTTCATGGTTCAGGCAATATGTACGTTAGCTCTGTCGATCCCAGTCTGACTGATGTCGATGGTACGCATAGCATTAATGCGCCATCGGCTTTTGGAAGTGTCATCTGCGTTGGGGCAACCATCAACCATACTTATTCGATAGATTTGAATGGCAACAAGCAAAATGTCCAGGTAAGGCCCATTGGCAGCTTGGCAGATTATTCCTCCCAAGGACCTACTTTTGCAGGGCTTGTCAAGCCAGACGTGGTGGCTCCTGGCAGTAATGTGGTGGCTTCATATAGTAGCTTTTATGAGGAATCTCATCCGACGGCGAATGACATCTTGAATTCTGACGTGGCTCATTTTGATTATCAAGGTCGCACGTATGCATGGAATAATAATGCGGGAACTTCGATGGCATCGCCTGTGGTGGGTGGAGCAGTTGCCTTGTGGCTGCAAGCCAATCCTACGCTGAATCGCCAGGATGTGATGGAGATTATCAAGAAGACGAGCAAGCCTTTGGATGAGAGTCGTGAGGTGCCGAATAATGATTGGGGATATGGAGAGATTGATGTCTATCGTGGCTTGTTGGCTGCATTGCAGTTGGATGGCATTTCCGAGATTAGTCAATATCAGCCCAAGTGTGCCAAGATGGGTGTCGAGGGCGAACAAGTTGTCGTGCGATTGGATGCTCCTGCCACTTCTTTGCTAATGGTTTCTGTCTATAATACGGCTGGCATCAAACTGAAAACTGAAAAGATGAGCGTGGGGCAACAAGAGTGTCGCATCGACCTCTCGGGGCTGCCATCGGCGGTGTATGTCGTGCAAGTTGCTGGAAATCAGAATGTGCAAGGTTCTTCTTTGGTCAGAAAATGACCGTCCTAACCGTCTAAAAGAAAATGGAGAAAGCTGAGTCAAAACTATCATCATTACTAGGTATTGTCGCAAAACCCTCATTTTTAGGTATTGCGGCATCCAAAAAATCGTTGTATCTTTGCACCGTGAAAAGCAGAGGCTTCGCCTATAAGTGATTTGACTTATAGCTGATTTGAAACTTTTAGATAGATTAGTAAAAAGTAGATAGTAACAAAATATCGAATCTTGTTCGCTAATTAAATAAAATTCATAATGTTTTTGTATAATAAAAGAAGGGCTGTCCGTGAGGATAGCCCTTTTCTTGTATTGTATGCTTACTGATGTGTATGCTTACTTTCTAGTCTGTTTATTTCTTCAACCACTTGTCGAGCCAGCCGAAGAAGGTTCTCTGCCAGAGGATACCATTCTGTGGTTTCAATACCCAGTGGTTCTCGTCTGGGAAGATGAGAAGTTCGGCTGGGATGCCACGCAAGCGAGCTGCATTGAAGGCTCCCATGCCCTGGTTGGCATTGATGCGGTAGTCTTTCTCGCCATGGATGCAGAGGATAGGAGTGTCCCACTGGTCAACAAACTTGTGAGGACTGTTCTCGTAAGTCTTCTTGGCATTGGCGGTTTGGTCCTTGTTCCAATATGCGTCATCATACTCCCAGTTGGAGAACCAAGCCTCCTCGGTGTCGGTGTACATGCTCTCCAAGTTGAAGGCACCATCGTGAGAGAGGAATGCCTTGAAGCGCTTGTTGTGATGACCGGCAAGGTAATATACTGAGAAACCACCGAAGCTGGCGCCTACGCAACCCAAGCGATCCTTGTCAACGTAAGGCAAGTTCTCGGCTGCATCGTCGATGGCAGAGAGATAGTCGTTCATGCACTGACCCGTCCAGTCGCCACTGATTTCCTCGTTCCACTCACTGCCGAAGCCAGGGAGACCACGGCGGTTAGGCAATACGACAACATAACCATTGGCAGCCATGATCTGGATGTTCCAACGATAGCTCCAGAACTGGCTCACTGGGCTCTGAGGACCACCCTCGCAGAAGAGAAGGGTAGGGTACTTCTTGTTGGCATCGAAGTTGGATGGCAACATAATCCATACCAACATCTGCTTGCCATCGGTAGTCTTTACCCAGCGCTGCTCGCACTTGCCGAGGTTCAACTGGTTTAAGATGTGGTCGTTCTCATGGGTAATCTGCTCCATCTTGGTGCTCTTGCTGTCCTTGCCTGGTGTCACCATGTAGATGTCGGTAGGATGAGACATGCTAGCACGGGTGGCGAGAATCTTGTTGCCGTTGTTGGCGAGAGCCACGCTTCCGTAGTCAGCCCAGTCGTTGGTGATTTGCTTCACCTCGCCCTTCAGGTTGGTCTGGTAGAGGTTCAAGGTTCCATGCCATACACCGATGAAGGTGAAGCTCTTGGAGTCTTTGTTCCATGTGAAGCCCTCGACGTTGGAGTCGAACTTCTCGGTCACGTAGTTTTTCTGACCTGTGGCGAGGTCATATACGCAGAGACGGTTGCGGTCGCTCTCATATCCATCACGAGCCATGCTCTGCCATGCGATGTACTTGCCGTCGGCAGAGAACTGAGGATTGGTGTCGTAACCAGGATTGTTCTTCAGATTCTCAGGCGCATTCACAGCCTGGTTTCTCATGCTCTTGGTAGCGTCAATCTTAGGCTCCACGTAGCCAGCCTCCTTGCAGAGGTTCTTGGTCTCGCGCGTACCTATATTATATAGATAGATGTCAGAGTCGGTGGAGATGGCATACTGAACGCCTTCCTTCTTGCGGCAGGTATAGGCGATAGACTTGGAGTCTGGGCTCCAAGCCAACTGCTCGATGCCACCGAATGGAGCCATAGGGCACTCGAATGGTTCGCCCTTGAGGATGTCCTCGCCCTCATTGATGGTTCCGTCTTCAGCCACGTCGGCTACGAAAGGATGAAGGATGCTCTCCACGTAGTGGTCCCAGTGACGATAGTTCATATCGGTGACCAGACGACCGGTAGCCAAAGGAAGGTCGGAAGGATTCTTCTGGATAGTGCCATTGTAAGGCAACTCCTTGATGAGGATTACCTTCTTGCCGTCTGGAGAGAACTTGTAGCCCTCGATGCCAGCCTTGTCGTGGGTGAGCTGCTTGCGGTCGGAGCCATCGGCGTTCATGCTCCAGAGCTGACCCTCACGGATGAAGGCAATCTTCTGTCCGCCGTTCATCCAAGTAGCATCGCTCTCGCTCTTGGCGTCGGTGGTCAATGCCTTCTGGTTCTTGCCGTTGGCATCCATCACGAAGAGCATCTGGTGGCTCTTGTTTTCCTTTACGCTGTAGTAGCCTACCTGATAGACGATTTGCTTGCCGTTGGGTGAAGCCTCGGCACCGCCGATACGTCCCATTGCCCAAAGGGCCTCAGGGGTCATCAGGTGATTCTCTACCTTGATGTTGTTTTTCTCAATCATAGTTTGTGCATCGACAGCATTGGTGCTCATGGTGAGTGCGGCTGCTGCCAAAATCATTGCTTTAATCATTGTATTTAATTTTATTAGAGTTTTTTCTTAACAACAATAGCGTTTGTTCTCAACTTGAATAGCGCTTATTCCTATTTGAATATGGCTGGGTGAAGAGAGAAAATGTAAATGGGAGTTATTGATTATTAACTTCTTCGCACACCACCATCTCAGTACCTCTGTAAATGACGACAATCTTGTGAAGTTGGGTGGTCTTCACGGCGGAAGTGACCACTTCGCTTTGAGCGTAGCGGTTCACTTGAACCTCGGCTTCTTTGAAAAGCTGTTGGATGTGTGCGTCAGTATCTTTCGATTTGGCGTACTTGAGTTCCACAATATAAGAGTGGGTCATGTCGCTATAGATGTCGAGCAGCGGACATAGGAAGATGTCTGCATATCCTTCCTGAGTATCTTTTTCGGAGATAGGACGATAGTACTGATTTTGGCAAGTCATGGCAAGCGTGAAGCCATGCACAAAATACTCCCCTTTCTGATGGTCTCGTTGGGAGGCGTATTTATGCAGGCTGTCGGCAATGTACTGGAAGTATGCCTTCCATTTTCCATCATAAGCAAGATTGCTTGCCAACTCATTCTTTTCGTAGCTGTCGAATGAGAGGTCGTTTTCTTTGTAGGTATCGAGCAGATAAGTAAATAGCTGCTCGCGTACAACCTCGTTTGGAATAATAAATTTGGTCTTTCCTTTGTATGTTCCGTCGATGGTGACCATTCCGAAGTAAAACAATAGGCTGACGAAATTGTCGGGATTGCCTATCAGCTCGGCAGGAAATCCCGACTTGAGTTCGCCTGTGATGTAACCTTGCTGCACCAGTTGCTGGATGATAGAGGCATCGTGGGCAAACTCCTTGTCTCTGCGGATGAGCATGCGGAGCTTGTTGTAGTCGGTACGGATGTTTTCGTCTATCATGTGGTTGGGCACCTCACAATCATTGTTCACATAATTGTCGATGAAGTAAAGCACCATGTTGGAGTTATACATCGTCACTTTGCCGTACTTCTTGAGTGCAAAGCAATAGTTGTCGTACCATGGCTTCATGATTGTTATCAATTCGTCGATGCTATGGTTGAACTCGTATTGGGTGGAGTAGTATTCGAGCATGTCACGCACTTCTTTCTCCGTGAATCCCGTCAGTTCATTGAATTGGGCACTCAGAGTGTAGTTGGTGCCGATGTTGAATCCACTGGTCAGGTCGTCTAATGTGACAGGGCTGACTCCTGTCACAAATACACGGGCAATGGTAGAATCTGTACCAGCCTTGATCGTGTCGAAGAAAGTGCGCAAGTATCCCTCGCCATGAGTCTCTTTGCGATATTTGTCCAGACAGTTGGGCTCAGCAAGAATCTTGTTGGTGAAATGGTCGTACTCGTCGATGAAGAGGAACACCTTGGCATTGGTCTTCTCGCATTCACGACACAGAAAGTTCAGTTGCTTGACCGCACCATCCAGTTGGTTCATACCTTCTTTGATGCCTTTCGGCAAATATTGCGCATATACATCGCAGAAAAAATTAAAGGCTATGCGACAATGGTCGTCTAATCCCTTTTTATAGTCATTTAGTTCTGCATTTACTATTGCAAAGTTGAGCTTGATGACAAGATATTTGTTGTGCTCGGGTGTGGGATGTTGACCGATGTAGAGATGCCCGAAGAGCTTGTCGAAGATGTTTGCTCGATTGATATCGTAGTAATGCTCAAGCATGGAGAGAGTAAGGCTCTTGCCGAATCGGCGAGGGCGGATGTAGAAGAAGAACTTGTTGGCTCTTTCAATTTTCTCCACGAATGGAGTCTTGTCGACATAATAGCAGTCATCCTCGATGACGGCTTTGAAGTTCATCATGCCGTAAGGGATGCGCTTGGGATATTTTCGAATGCTCGTTGATTGATTCTCTACCATATTTTTACACCTTTTTTTATATTGTTCTGCAAAAATAAGGATAATTTTCCGAAAGAACAAGAAACTCTTCAAAAGATATGTTAAACATTTTACCATGTTCACTTTTCTTTGTACTTTTGTGCAAAAAAAAAGTGGCTCATGAGAGATTGTCTATCCACGGACAATCTCACATGAGCCGTCGAGGGCTATCATATGAATTAAGCATCATTATAGGGTGTGCTTATATTATATCTTGTCTAAAGCCTGTTTGATATCATCCAGAATATCCTCCACATCTTCAATACCTACTGAGAGACGGATCAAGTCTGGAGCTACGCCAGCTTCTTTCAACTGCTCGTCTGTCAATTGGCGGTGGGTATGACTGGCTGGATGGAGTACGCAGGTGCGAGCATCCGCTACGTGAGTCACGATGTTGATCATATCGAGCGAATCCATGAACTTGATAGCTGTTTCACGGTCACCCTTCAAACCAAAGGCGATGACACCGCAGGTACCATTTGGCATGTATTTCTGAGCAAGTTCGTAATAGGCATCGTCTTTCAGTCCACTGTAATGAACCCAAGCTACGCGAGGGTCGTTGTGCAGAAATTCTGCCACCTTTTGAGCATTCTCACAGTGCTGGCGCATACGCAGATGCAGACTCTGCAAACCCAGGTTGAGGATGAATGAGTTCATTGGGGCAGGGATACTACCGAGATCGCGCATCAGTTGGGCAACGAGTTTAGTGGTATAACCCATCTTGCCAAATGCTTTCACGTATGTCAAACCGTGATAGCTGTCATCTGGTGTGCAAAGGCCAGGGAACTTTTCTGCATTCGCCATCCAGTCAAAGTTTCCACTATCTACTACTACACCACCTACTTGAGATGCTGTTCCATCCATATATTTTGTAGTAGAATGTGTTACGATGTCAGCTCCCCATTCGAATGGGCGGCAATTGATAGGAGTGGCAAAAGTATTGTCAACAATCAGTGGAACACCATTTTTGTGGGCGATGCGGGCAAACTTCTCGATATCAAGAACGGCACATCCAGGGTTGCTGATGGTTTCGCCGAAGACAACCTTGGTGTTAGGACGGAATGCTTTCTGGATTTCTTCCTCGCTATCGTTAGGATTGACGAATGTACATTCTATGCCGAGTTTCTTGAGTGTTACACCGAAGAGATTGAAGGTGCCACCATAAATCTCATTGGAAGTCACGATATGGTCGCCAGCCTGGCAGATATTGAAAACGGCATAGAAGTTGGCAGCCTGACCGCTACTTGTCAGCACAGCACCCACGCCACCTTCAAGCTGTGCTATTTTCTGCGCTACAGCATCATTGGTAGGGTTCTGGAGACGGGTATAGAAATATCCTTCTTTCTTAAGATCGAAGAGCATAGCCATCTCTTCAGAATTGTCATACTTAAATGTTGTACTCTGAATGATAGGCACTTCAATAGGCTCACCATTCTTTGGCTGATAGCCTCCCTGTACACAGATGGAAGCTGTACGTAATTTCTTTTCCATTGTCGGTTATATTTTAATTGTGTAAATTCCGTTCATCATTCTTGTTGTTTTTTACTTTTTTGTGTGCAAAGGTACAATTTTTTTTTGATATTTCGATAGTTTTTTGTACTTTTGCACTCGATTTGTTCAATCAATAGAGAATTAGTTATATCAGTAAAAAGAATATGAAGATAGGATTCGATAACGAGAAGTATCTGAAGATTCAATCCGAGCATATCAAGGATAGAATCTCACAGTTTGACGGAAAGCTCTATCTGGAATTAGGCGGAAAGCTTTTCGATGACCATCATGCAAGTCGCGTATTGCCTGGTTTCCAGCCAGATAGTAAGCTCCGTATGTTTCAGAAAATCAGTGATAGCATTGAAATTGTTATCGTGATCAGTGCAGCCGACATTGAGAAGAATAAAAAGCGTGCCGACTTGGGTATCACTTATGATGAGGATGTTCTCCGTCTTCGTGGCGAGTTCCAAAACCGTGGCTTTATGGTGGGTTCTGTTGTGATTACTCATTACAACGGTCAGCCTGCTGCTACAGCTTTCAAGCAGCGCTTGGAACGTGATGGTATCAAGACTTACTGCCATTATCTCATCGAGGGCTATCCTCACGATGTCAATCTCATCGCCTCTGATGAGGGCTTTGGCAAGAACGACTATGTGGAGACAGAGCGTCCATTGGTGATCGTGACGGCTCCTGGTCCTGGTAGTGGCAAAATGGCTGTCTGCTTGAGCCAACTTTACAATGAGAACAAGCGTGGCGTTCGTGCTGGCTATGCTAAGTTTGAGACTTTCCCTGTATGGAATCTCCCTCTGAAGCATCCTGTCAACATCGCTTATGAGGCAGCTACCGCCGACCTCAACGATGTCAACATGATTGACCCATTCCACTTGGAGGCATACAATAAGATTGCCATCAACTATAATCGTGACGTAGAAATCTATCCTGTGCTCAACGCCTTGTTTGAGGGCATCTATGGCAGCAATCCTTACAAATCGCCTACAGATATGGGTGTCAACATGGTGGGCTTCTGTATCTCTGACGACGAGGTTTGTTGCGAGGCTAGCAAGAACGAGATTGTTCGTCGCTATTATGCCGCTACCAATAAGTTGGCGATGGGCGCTTGCAACGAGGCTGAGATTACCAAGATACAGATGCTTTTCAACCAGGCAAAGATCAATACCGACTATCGCAAGGTGACTGTGGCTGCCAAGAACCACAAGAAGGAGACGGAGCATACCTCAGCAGCTATCGAACTGGAGGATGGTACCATCATCTGTGGACATAGCAGTGAACTGCTCGGTTGTAGTGCTGCTTTGTTGCTCAACGTGATGAAGCATTTGGGCGGCATCGACCACGAACTCAAGTTGATTCCTCAGTCGATGATCAAACCTATCCAGCATACCAAGATCAGTTATCTTGGTGGTCATAACCCACGTCTTCATACCGATGAGGTGCTTGTGGCTCTCTCCGTGCTCTCTGAGAATGACGAGAACTGCAAAAGGGCTTTGGAGCAATTACCTAAACTTCGTGGCTGTCAGGCACATTGCACCGTGATGCTGGGTGAGGTAGATCAGAAGATCTTCAAGAAGTTGGGTGTCGATATGACCTGCGAACCCGTATTGAAAAAGTAAATCATGAGGGAGCTTTGTCTCCCTCTGTTATAAGATTCCCTATATGAAATATCTCTTGTTTTCAGATATACATGGCTGTTTGCCAGCCTTGGAGAAAGCGCTCGACTTCTTCGAGCAGAGCCATTGCGATATGATGTGCATCATGGGTGACATCATCAACTATGGTCCTCGCAATCGCATCCCGGAGGGCATCGACCCGAAAGGTATCGTGGAGCGCCTCAACCGATTGGCAGACAAGATTATCGCCGTGCGTGGCAACTGTGATGCGGAGGTCGATCAGATGTTGCTCGATTTCCCAATCATGGAGACTTACGCCCTGTTGGTGGATGGTGGCAAGCGCTACCTCCTCACTCATGGACATATATATAATAAGGAGAACATGCCAAAGGGACCCTACGATGCCATCATCTATGGACATTCTCACCTTTGGGAGCTTTCTCATATCGAAGTGCCATCATTGCAGGAAGGTAAGGCACCTATCCAGCGCCTCGTGGTCAATACCGGCAGTATCACCTTCCCTAAGGGGGGCAATCCGCCAACTCTAGCCACGCTAGAAGATGGCAAGGTGACGATGTTTCACCTTGATACTCATGAGGTGTTGGGAGAGATAGAGATTTAATATGCAAAGAATATGATTCAAGAATACCAAATCAGGATTCTGCCCGAACAGGCAGCTAGTGAGGAAGGCATCAAGCGTTATCTCTCCAAGGAGAAAGGCTTGGATGTCAGGACTCTGAACCAAGTGCGTGTGTTGAAGCGAAGCATCGATGCACGCCAGCGTACCATCTTCGTCAATCTGAAGGTGCGTGCTTACATCAATGAGTTTCCTCAAGACGACCAGTATGTTCACACCGAATATCCCGATGTGAGCAGTCGCCCACGTGTCATTGTGGTGGGAGAGGGACCCGGCGGTCTCTTTGCCTCCTTGCGACTGATAGAGTTGGGTTATCGCCCTATCGTGCTGGAGCGAGGCAAGGATGTGCGTGAGCGCAAGAAAGACCTCAGCAACATCACCAAGACACAAAAGGTGGATGGTGAGAGCAACTACTGTTTTGGTGAGGGCGGTGCTGGAGCTTATAGCGATGGCAAACTCTATACTCGAAGCAAGAAACGTGGTAGCGTCGATAAAATATTGAATGTATTCTGTCAGCATGGAGCCAATACGAATATCCTTGCTGATGCCCATCCGCATATCGGTACCGACAAGTTGCCACGTGTCATCGAGAATATGCGCAATACTATTATCAAGTGTGGTGGTGAGGTGCATTTCCAGACCAAGATGACTCGCTTGATATTGGAGAGCGAAGGCAAGCTTTCGACTACTATTGATGCGTCGGCTTCTGACAGAGTGGTTGGAGTGGAAGCTGTCAACTTGGCGACAGGTGCCGAGGAAACTTATCGCGGACCTGTCATCCTTGCTACGGGGCATAGTGCCCGTGATGTGTATCGCTATTTGGCTTCTGCCAAGATTGACATCGAGGCGAAGGGCATTGCAGTGGGTGTCCGTCTGGAACATCCTTCTCTGATTATCGACCAGATACAGTATCACAACAAGAACGGTCGTGGCAAGTATCTGCCTGCCGCCGAGTATAGCTTTGTTACCCAGGTAGATGGCAGGGGCGTGTATAGTTTCTGTATGTGTCCTGGTGGATTTGTCATTCCTGCCGCTACGGGTCCAGAACAATTGGTGGTCAATGGTATGAGTCCTAGCAACCGTGGTACGGCTTGGAGCAATTCTGGTATGGTGGTGGAGACGCATCCTGAGGATGTCGAGCAGTTTGTGAATGATGCTTTAGCTAACGGGCATGCACGTGAGGACTTTGCCAAGCGAGAAGGTCTAGAAGATTCTTCACTCTTCACTCCTCACTCTTCACTATATATGATGTATTTCCAAGAGATTTTGGAGAAACAGTGCTGGCAGCAAGGCAATATGAAGCAGACGGCACCATCTCAGCGTATGGCTGACTTTGTGAACAACCGTTTGAGTTACGACTTGCCTAAGAGCAGTTATGCGCCGGGACTGATCTCCAGTCCGTTGCATTTCTGGATGCCGCCATTTGTGAGCAAGCGCCTGCAGGAAGGATTCAAGACTTTCGGTAAGAATGCGCATGGATTCCTGACCAACGAGGCTATATTGATAGCCACGGAGACTCGCACCTCCTCCCCAGTCCGCATTGTTCGCGACCGTGAAACCTTGCAGCATGTCCGCATCCAGGGGCTCTTCCCTTGCGGTGAGGGAGCCGGCTATGCTGGTGGCATCGTTTCTGCTGGCGTGGATGGAGAGCGCTGCGCCGAAATGTGTGCGAAGTATATGGAACAGCTGTAAACCGCATTTGGTAGTATCTGGCTTACGCAGTAATCGGGGCTTGTCAGACCAAGCCCCGATTTTGCGTTTCTTAGACTCTTCGGTTCTATCTGTTACAACAACTGTTTAATACTGCTGTTTGTGCAATCGGTTGCATAGCGATGAGTGTAGAAAGGTGTAGAAAAACGCTTGCATTTCGAAAAAAAAATATTTATTTTGCGGCGGTAAAGATAGTGTACTAATTAAAAGAAGTGATGATTACCTAGCTGAAAAGTACAAGGTCACCTAGCTGCTCAAAGAAGTTTAGAACAATATATATAACTAACTTAAGTAAAAAATAAAAAATAAGAAAAGATGAAAAGATTTTTCACACTTTTAATGGCGGTCTGGACATTATTGTCCATATCGCAAACGGTAAAGGCAGTCAATTGTTATATAACTGGCTACTTTGTCGGGGAATCGGAATGGACCACGTTAGATGGTAAAAACATGGAATCTGTTGTAAACAATAAGTATTCCCAAACGTATCAGTGTACAAAAAGTGGAGAGTATCGCTTTAGATTTGCTGTTGAAGGCTGGAAGGCGCAAATGTGTCCAGATGTGGAGCGTTTTGATCTTGCTAATAAGAGTAAAAAAATTGTTTATACTGATCAGAATGGGTATGATAACAATTATTTCTATGTAAACATGGAGAATGGCAAGACTTACACATTTACATTTGATGATTCTAATAAAGATAATAGAACTGTAGCTTGTACTGTTAGTGGTTCTAGTGTTGTTACTAAGGTAATTAAATTATTAAATGGTACTACTGAGGTAACAGGCTCTAACGGAAAGTACACTCTTGATTTGAGTGGCGAAACTTCTACAGATGCTATTATTACTCTTGATATTGATGGTACAACTTATGGTTTGGCTACTGCTCAAGCTATTTCTACAGTTGGTACAACTTCTGATATTGCCTTCACAACTGAAGGAACTGAAAAATTGACATTGAAGGCTGGTCTTGTCTATTCTCTTACTGTAACAGAGGATGGTAAGATGACTGTTGAAGCAAAAGAAAAGGTTAATCCTTATAAGGTAGCTGGTGCAGGTTTCTATTTGGTAGGTGATTTCATGTCACCATACAATCATTCTGACGTTAATCCTGGTGGTGATACTCCTGGTACAATCAATTACGAAAGACTCTATTTCAAGTTTGAACAGCAGAAAGATGGTTCTTATAAGATTGATATTCCTGCTTGTTTGACTGCTAAGATGCAGATTCTTGGTGTAAGTGTTGATGGAGTTCCAAGAGTATATGGTCCTTCTGGTATTGAACAATTGCATGGTGCAAAGGATTATGGAACAGCTTCTCCTGTTACTGATGGTTCTGTAGGTGGTGATAGTGAGAAAAACAATTTGGTTGTTGTTGATGGATTTAAAGATAGTGATAATTTTTGGAATCTTGTTACTCGTAATGATGGTGTGACAGATGATGATGGTATTTATGAAGTGAGCTTTACATTTGACAGTGACTCTAAAACTCCAAAAATTTGGACTATTAAACATAATAGTTTAAAGCGAGTTGTGTATTTGTTGAGTAATGCTCAAGGAGCTACAGCGCAACCTTTATATGATTCTCGTATCGACATCCCAAGTGGATACAGTGATGTCTCATCTGCATCAGCTGTTCACTTAGAGGGTATTACTAGCAAATACTTCGTTTTAGGAACTGTTGTTAGAAATATGTCTACTCCGGAAATTCAGAAACAAGCAATTAAAGCAGATGATGGTATTCATGAGATTTCACAGGAAAAAGGAGGCAAACAATGTGGTACTCATACTAAGTTTTTCTTCTTAGGTGCTGATCCTGTTTATGAATCTGATAATACCACAATTAAAACGCAAGATAGTTATCAGCTCACAGCAAATAAGCCTGCTGTTGCTATATCAAAGCTTAAAGGTAATAAAGTTGTACAGGTAAATCCTACTAAAGGTAGAGATGATGTGGCAGGAAAAGATAACAGTTATGGTATGCAAGCTGAAATCTATGTTCCAAATGCTGGTAAGATAGATTACCCTGATGTAATTTCAATGGTTGGTCCTGCCATCCCAAGTACAACTACTACTAATGTTGATGGAACAACAAAATGGTTGTGGGATGCTACAGCAGGTGATATGACTTATGATGAAAGTGACCATTGTTATAAATTGGTATTAAATACATCTGCAGATTTGTATGGAAAGACTTTCCGTTTTGTTGGTGATCATGCTATTACGCAGAACTGGTATGAGGATGGTACTCCTGCAAATGTTAAGTATCCAGACGAAAAGGTTGAAGGAACCTCTGAAGCTACAGTTGCAGATCCTAACGTTGTAAATTATACTTCAGAGTGTACAGAAAATACAATTGAGCATGATAAGGATATCAAATGGAATCGTGGTGCTGGTCTTTGGACAGTGAGATTCTATATTATTCCAGGTAAAGATAATAAGAATACTTTCCAATACACTATCACTGGTGCTTCAAAGATCTATATTCCTGTAACAGCTCACATGGGTAAGTTGCTTCGTACTTATACCAGTGCGATAGATGTAGTACCTGTAGATGCTAATGTTCTGATTTATGCAGCTCAATCATATACAAAGAATAAGGAGAATAATACTGGCTCTGGTGATGAGACAGGTACAGTAAAACTTTATCGCTTGAAGTTTATTCCTGCTAATCAGGGTGTCGTGCTGTATTCACCAAATTCATCATTGGACGATGGAACTCCAACAAAGTTGGAGGTCGTTCCTGCTTACTCTGAAACTGTCAAGAGATATACCCATGATGTTTTTGATTATGTTGATGGTTGGGCTGATTCTCCAGCAAAGGAGAGTATTTGGTTTAATGTACATACTTTGGAAAAGTGGAACAACTACTTGGTGCCTGTTTTGAAAGATACTAAGATTACCCAATTCTTCATTGATGACCAGAACAACTGGACTGGACGTAATTTCGCGTTTACTCGTTATTCAAAAACATTTACAGGACAAAAGAATAAAGTTCTAGAAGATGATGACACTAATGCTGATACTAGTAAGCGTGATTATTTCAGCTTCTTCCGTGCTGCTGGTACCGTAAAGGCAAGTTACTCTTACTTGATGTTGCCACGAACTATTATGGAAGGTAATGGTCAGATTTTGGATCAGAGTCAAGACAATGATCCAGTATTCTCTAAGAGTATGGTCTGGTTTGAGGGTATCGATGCACCAATGGATAATGAAACAACAGGTATTTCAGAGTTGAAGAACAATGTTTCAAATACTGATGCAGCTTATTATACTCTTCAGGGAGTGAAGGTTGCAAAGCCTGTTAAGGGAATCTATATCCATCAGGGTAAGAAAGTCATTATTAAGTAACATTTAAATTGTATTTATAATGAAAAATTTATATATAAAACCTGTCACTCGTGTTGTGGCTCTAACTTACGATATTGCTCTTTTAGGACAATCGACAGAGGGTTTTGAGACAGGTGATTTCAATGCCAAGCAAAACGACTTCTCTTCTTGGGATTACGATTTCGACGATGAGGAAGAGTCAGAATCTAATTTCAGCAGCAAGTCGCTCTGGGATTAAGTGAAAAATCAGATGAAATGAGTTTGAAACAAAAATATATAGAGTTTATATAACAAACTTTTACTAATTATCTTTTACTAAAGTTAGGCGAGGGTTGCAGGGATGCAATCCTCGTTTTTCGTTTAGCAGGTTGTTAGTGAGAGGTATGGGGCAGATTTCTATAATTCATAAACGTCATAACTCATTGAATATGGGAGAATCTTTTTTCTGAGTAATTTGCTGATAACTTGAAGGATTCTTGCTGTTTTTTTTGGTGTTTTCGATAAAATAGCTTATTTTTGCATCACATTTCAGTTAAACGTTTTAAAAGGAGATGGATATGAAACGGATAGAAGAACAGTTGAAAGAATATGAGGATAGTTTGGGAGAAACTAATAATAGAATATTGCCTGTAGGCATACAGTCTTTTGAGAAAATTCGAAAGGAAGGTCTGCTCTATGTTGACAAGACAGAGATTATCTGGAATCTTGTTAATAGCAATAAAACATATAATTACCTGAGCCGTCCAAGACGTTTCGGTAAATCATTGTTGGTGGATACTTTGCAGGCTTATTTCGAGGGTAGGAAGGAACTGTTCGAAGGACTGAAAATCATGGATTTAGAAAAGGAATGGGTAAAACGTCCTGTTGTCAGACTTGATATGAGCCGGGCTGGATCCACTGCTCATGAACTCAACGCTTATCTCAATCTGGCTTTCAAGGAATATGAACAGAAATATGGAATAGAAGCTTCTGCTTCCGACTCTTTATCCAATCGTTTTGATATTATTATCCAGTCTGCCTATGAACAGACGGGACAGCAGGTTGCTATCCTGATAGATGAATATGATTCGCCTTTGCAGCATTCTTGGAAGACTTCTCATCATGAAGATTGTACCTCTATCTATCGTAGTGTTTTTGCTATTCTCAAAGCTGATGACGTATACGAGAAATTTGTCTTCATCACGGGTATTACTAAGTTTACTCAAATCTCATTGTTCTCAGTCTTGAATAATTTGAGTAATATCAGTTTTGATCCTCCTTATGCTGCTATCTGTGGTATCACGAAAGAGGAAGTGGTGAGCAATTTCATGCCTGAAATTGAGGCTATGGGAGTACATAATGGTTGGACGCCGGAAGAAACGATTTTGCAGTTGAAGGCTTATTATGACGGTTATCACTTCTGTAAGAACAGTCCTGTTGATATTTTTAATCCGTTCAGTCTGCTTAATGCTTTGGCTGACAAAGAACTGAAAAACTACTGGGCTGCTTCTGGGGCAACGTCTTTATTGCCGAAGTTTGTCAGTGATATGGAAATTCAGTTGGAGCATTTCGATCATTGCTACATTGACCGCGATACTTTGGAGACTTCTGATGTTTCTGATGGAGGAGCTGAACTCTTCCTTTATCAATCCGGTTATTTGACCATCAAGGATTATGACGAGGGTGTTTATACTTTAGGTATTCCTAACTTTGAAGTAAGGAAAGCACTCTACAAAATAGTAGTACCATCTTTGACCTTGAAGACAAAAGCTCAGGCTATTACCACACAGAATATTCTTTTAAAGATGATGCAAGATGGTAATCTTGATGAAGCCAAGAAAGCCCTGAAGGCTTTGATAGCTGATGTGCCGTATAGCAATAAAAAGTTGGCAAGCATGGATATGGAAGAACGTTATCGTCTTATCATTAGTACCATTTTTAATGCTATAGGTTTCAAGGTCGAAGTAGAAAAGCAAATCTCTACAGGAAGAATAGATATGGTGGTTTTTACCCGTCGTATTATTTATGTTATTGAACTTAAACTTTCTAATAATGGTGGGGTTACTGCTGCTGAACATCAGATAAAAGACAGACAGTATGTTGAACCATTTAAAGCTGATGGGCGAAAGGTTATAGCTTTGGCTGTTGAATTAGATGATATGGGCAAGGGACTCATAGATTGGAAGGAAGTTAATTAGCATGAATGCTATGTTACAATAGACTTTCGGTTTAAATACTACACCTCTCTTAAACCATTACTTCATGGTCTAAGAGAGGTTTTTAATTATGCAAGCTTTTGAGCGGAAATCTTTGAATGGTTTTATGCAATCGATTGTATGATAATATTTTGCGTTCTGGTGCAATCGATTGCATGTGAATATATGAGTTAAGTGCTTGTTTGTTTGCTGTTTACACATATTTATTATTAAATTTGCAAACAAATAACAACAACTAAATATCTTAACTTAATAACACAATTTATGAGAAGGTTTACTAAGAAGTTTTGGGCAGCTTTACTGCTTCTTCTCGTCTCTATGCAGTCGGTAGCGACCGATGTCTTTACATCGAATCGTACGGACTTCCGAGACGAAAGTATCTACTTCATGATGACTACGCGTTTTTATGATGGTGATACTGGTAACAACGTGCTCTGCTGGGATAACCAGTCAGAGCAGATCAAAACAAAAGACCCTTGCTGGCGAGGTGACTTCCAGGGTGTCATCGACAAACTCGACTACATTAAGGCACTCGGTTTTACAGCCATCTGGATTACACCAGTCGTGCAGAATGCTTCCGGTTACGACTATCATGGTTATCATGCCATGGATTTCCAGCATGTTGACTGCCGTTATCAGAGCAGCGATGGTAGCAAGGATGGTGACGCCATGTTCCAGGAACTCATCGACAAGGCTCACGAAAAGGGTATCAAGATTATCCTCGACATCGTGCTCAACCACACCGGTAACTTCGGTGAGCAGACACTCTGCAAGGAGTTTGA
>SAMEA104315437__coassemble_119_pt1 | contig 107304 bp, 73 predicted proteins | sample SAMEA104315437__metabat2_high_PE_027 | metagenome-assembled genome bin SAMEA104315437 (sample SAMEA104315437) | gut metagenome | biome: Monkey gut; feature: monkey-associated habitat; material: faeces | place: China | collected 2013
CAGAGAAGTTACACTCACCAATAGCGAAGAGACCTGGGATAGTGGTCATCAACTCGTAGTCAACCCAGATACCACCCATTGTATAGTGGATAGCAGGGAAGATCATCATTGGGTTGTAGTACTTCACGCCGTTAATCTCGTTAGCCAACTCACCTGGGTTAACGTCGGTAATCTCCTCATACATATCGAAGAGGTTGCCATAACGCTGAAGGATAACGTCGATACCGAGACGGTTGATAGACTCAGAGAAGTCGAGGAATACGGCAAGACCTGTGTTGTTAACACCGAAGCCCTTGTCGCAACGCTCCTTAGCTGCACGAGAAGCCACGTCACGAGGAACCAGGTTACCGAATGCTGGGTAACGGCGCTCCAAGTAGTAGTCGCGGTCTTCCTCAGGAATATCAGAACCCTTCTTTGTACCTGCCTGCAATGCCTTGGCATCCTCAATCTTCTTAGGAACCCAGATACGACCATCGTTACGGAGTGACTCTGACATCAAAGTCAACTTACTCTGGTTTGTACCGTGAACAGGGATACATGTAGGGTGAATCTGTACGTAAGATGGGTTAGCAAAGTCAGCACCCTTGCGGTAGCACTGGATAGCGGCTGTACAGTTACAACCCATAGCGTTTGTAGAGAGGAAGTAAGCGTTACCATAACCACCAGTAGCGATTACTACGGCGTTGGCAGAGAAGCGCTCCAACTCACCAGTGATCAAGTTCTTGGCGATGATACCACGAGCGTGACCGTCAACGATAACTACATCCTCCATCTCGTAACGAGTATAGAGCTTTACCTTACCAGCCTCTACCTGGCGGCTCAATGAAGAGTAAGCACCGAGGAGGAGCTGCTGACCAGTCTGACCCTTAGCATAGAATGTACGAGATACCTGAGCACCACCGAAAGAACGGTTAGCCAACATACCACCGTACTCACGAGCGAAAGGTACGCCCTGAGCTACACACTGGTCGATGATGTCGTTGCTCACCTCAGCCAAACGATAAACGTTAGCCTCACGAGCACGGTAGTCACCACCCTTTACTGTATCATAGAAAAGACGGTAAACAGAGTCACCATCGTTCTGATAATTCTTAGCTGCATTGATACCACCCTGTGCTGCGATAGAGTGAGCACGACGTGGAGAGTCCTGGATGCAGAAGTTCAAGATATTGAAGCCCATCTCGCCAAGAGAAGCGGCTGCAGAAGCACCTGCCAAACCTGTACCTACGACGATGATGTCGAGCTTTAACTTATTCTTTGGGTTAACCAAACGCTGGTGAGCCTTATAGTTGGTCCACTTCTCAGCAACTGGTCCTTCAGGTATTCTAGAATTTAATGTTTTTGCCATAATCTTTTTTAATACTTAAATGATTACATTGATTAAGCTGCGCAGCACAAAGATGGAGCACAACCGATAGCGAATGCCAATACGACAACGATGAAGAGGAGAATCAAGATGGTAGTATATACCATGCCGATTACCTTCCAACGGCAGAACCAGATCTTGCCGCTCCAACCGAGTGTCTGAAGAGCACTCCAGAAACCGTGAGTGAGGTGGAACCAAAGAGCTACCAACCAGATGATGTAGAGAACTACGAATACTGGGTTAGCGAAGGTGTCCTGGATGAAAGCGAAACCATCTGCTGGGTTGTGAGCAACTGACATACCTGTCAACTCAGCAAACATCATGTTGAACCAGAAGTTGAACAAGTGAAGCAACAAACCGAGAACGATGATGATACCGAGCACCAACATGTTCTGGCTAGCCCACTCTACCTTCTCTGGCTTAGCTGTTACCTCGTAACGCTGGTTACCACGAGCACGACGGTTTTGTGCTGTCAGGATGAAAGCGTAAACGATGTGAATCACTGCCAAAGCAGCCAAACCTAAGGTTGCAGCTACGGCGTACCAGTTAGCACCCAACAACTCGCAAATCATGTTGTAAGCATCTCCTGAGAAGAGAGCAGCAACATTCATGCAGCAGTGGAATGTCAAGAATAGAATAAGCGCAATACCAGTTACTGACATCACTACTTTTCTACCAATAGATGAATTGATTAACCACATAAATGATTGATTTTTAAATATTTAACTGTTTGAAACTAATTTATTTCCTTTTATTGTCGCCAACTTGCTCTAAACAAATTATCGCAATCTGCAATACCCACTTATAGGTATATTTCCACAAGTTTGCTGCAAAATTACTATAAATTCGTGATTTATCAAAAGTTTTTTGCTAAAATTTCAATTAAATTTCTTACTTTTGCCGAAAATTAGAAAAAGTATAGATTATGATTTTCAAGTATGACGTACTCGTTATCGGTGGAGGACACGCCGGATGTGAGGCGGCGGCTGCCGCTGCCAACATGGGAGCCAAGACCTGCTTGATAACGATGGACATGAACAAAATCGGACAGATGAGCTGCAACCCTGCCGTCGGCGGCATCGCCAAGGGGCAGATCGTTAGAGAGATTGACGCCCTCGGCGGACAGATGGGTATCGTGACCGACAAGACGGCCATCCAGTTCCGCATGCTCAACATCGGAAAGGGACCTGCCGTATGGAGCCCTCGCGCCCAATGCGACCGTGGCAAATTCATCTGGGAATGGAGGACCATCCTCGACCACACGGACAACCTCGACATCTGGCAAGACCAAGCCGACGAACTCCTCGTGGAGAATGGAGAGGCAATCGGCGTGCGCACCATCTGGGGCGCAGAGTTCTTTGCCAAGAGCATCATCGTCACCGCCGGCACCTTCCTCAATGGTTTGATGCACGTGGGCAGAAAGATGGTGGAAGGTGGAAGATGCGCTGAACCTGCCGTACACAACTTTACAGAAAGCATCACCAGATGGGGCATCACTTCTGCCAGAATGAAGACAGGCACGCCGGTTCGCATCGACAAACGCAGCGTCCATTTCGAGGACATGGAGGAGCAACCTGGAGACTGCGACTTCCACCAGTTCTCTTATATGGGCAAGCATCGCGTACTGAAGCAGCTTCCTTGCTGGACTTGCTATACTAATAATAAAGTACACGAGATTTTGAAAAGCGGACTTGCCGACTCACCTTTATATAATGGTCAGATTCAAAGCACAGGCCCTCGCTATTGCCCAAGTATCGAAACGAAGCTCGTCACCTTCCCCGACAAGAATCAGCATCCACTCTTCTTGGAGCCAGAGGGTGAGGACACCAACGAGATGTACCTGAACGGTTTTTCATCTAGTATGCCAATGGACATCCAGTTGAAGGCACTCCATGAGATACCTGCTCTTCGTGATGCGAAGATATACCGTCCGGGCTATGCTATCGAATACGATTACTTCGACCCTACCCAACTCCAACATTCGTTGGAGTCGAAAATCATCAAGGGTTTGTTCTTTGCAGGACAAGTGAACGGAACGACCGGTTACGAGGAAGCAGGCGGCCAAGGCACCGTCGCAGGAATCAACGCCGCTCTCCACTGCGTAGGCGACAAGACCTTTGAGATGCAAAGAGACGAAAGTTACATTGGCGTTCTTATCGATGACCTCACCACTAAGGGAGTCGATGAACCATATCGCATGTTCACTTCCAGAGCCGAATACCGCATTTTGCTCCGTCAAGACGATGCCGACGCTCGACTCACAGAAAAAGCATACGAACTGGGAATTGCCAAACGTGACCGATACGATTGGTGGATGGAGAAAAAAGAAGGTATCGAAAAAATCATCGATTTCTGTGCCAACTACCCTATCAAGAAAGATGAGATCAATCCAAAACTTGAGGCACTCGGTACAACTCCACTTCGAGCAGGTTGCAAACTGATCGACCTTGTGGCTCGTCCACATCTGAGCCTACAGAATCTCTCAGAAATCATCCCCGACTTAAAAGCTGCGATGGACGCACCAAGCAATCGAAAAGAAGAGATCGCAGAAGCAGCGGAAATCAAGATGAAGTACAAGGGATATATCGAGCGAGAGAAACTGATTGCCGACAAGATGCACCGCTTGGAGAATATCAAAATCAAGGGACGCTTCAAGTATTCCGAACTGCACGAAATCTCCACAGAAGGTCGCCAAAAGCTCGAAAGAATCGACCCAGAGACCTTGGCACAAGCAAGCCGCATCCCTGGCGTTTCGCCTAGCGACATCAACGTGATGCTCGTGCTACTCGGAAGATAACGCTACATGATGTTTCACGTGAAACACGCAAATCGTAAAACTTTTGACTATAAGGCGGTTAGCTCAGGTTGCATCAACCAAATTATGGTTAAAGTTTTACTTGAAGTTATCGTGAAACAAATGTGTTTAGAACGAAGAAAAAACAAACAATAAATAACATAAAAAGAAGATGAACAATCAGCTATTATTAGACAATCTGCGTTGCATACCAGATTGGCCAATCAAGGGAGTCAACTTTCGTGATGTCACCACCCTATTCAAGAATCCCGCAGCTCTCAAAGAGATCAGCGACGAGATGTATGAACTTTACAAAGACAAAGGAATCACCAAGATTGTAGGCATCGAATCACGCGGTTTCGTCATGTCTTCCGCCTTGGCTATTCGCCTCGGCGCAGGAGTCGTTTTGTGCAGAAAGCCAGGCAAACTTCCATGCAAGACCGTACAGGAAAGTTATGCCAAGGAGTATGGTATCGACACCATCGAAATCCACGAAGATGCCATCAATGAAAACGACGTAGTACTACTCCACGATGACCTCCTCGCCACTGGCGGAACGATGAAAGCAGCTTGCGATTTGGTGAAGAAATTCCATCCAAAGAAGGTTTACGCTAACTTCATCATTGAACTTGTCAACGAGAATTTCGAAGGCAGAAAGATCTTTGATGATGATGTCGAGGTATCTACCTTGATGCAGTTGTAAACGGCAAAAAGAACCAGAAATACGCTCCTAGGTGCGCCCTTGGCAATCCTAGGAGTATTCGTTTAGAAACACCAGGTGTTGCCACGCGCAAAGTTTCACGTGAAACAAGCCAACATAAAATCCCTTTAAACAAAGGAGTTACGAGTATGACAAAGAAAGAAAACGAGGAAAGAATAGCCAAGTTAAAGAACATCGTATTGAGTATGCCGGAGAAGCCTGGCAGCTACCAATACTATGACGAGAACCATACTATTATATATGTAGGAAAGGCGAAAAACCTCAAAAGACGTGTTTCTTCTTATTTTCACAAGGAAGTGGATAGATACAAGACAAAAGTGCTCGTATCTAAGATTCACGACATTTCCTATACAGTGGTAAATACTGAGGAGGATGCACTTTTATTGGAAAATAGTCTTATCAAGAAGTACAATCCTAGATATAATGTTTTGCTGAAAGACGGCAAAACTTACCCTTCCATTTGCGTCACCAACGAGTATTTTCCTCGTATTTTCAAGACCAGAAACATCAACAAGAAATTCGGCACGTTCTTTGGCCCTTACCCTCACATCGGCAGTATGTACGCCGTTTTGGAGGTCATCAAGAAGCTCTACAAACCTCGTACTTGTCGATTTCCAATCACAAAAGAAGGTATCGCAGAAGGCAAATACAAGGCTTGTCTAGATTATCATATCCATAATTGCGGTGCTCCTTGCATCAACAAGCAAAGCTACGAGGAGTACCAAGAAAACATGCGTCAAGCCCGCGAGATTTTGAAGGGAAACACACGTGAAGTGAGCAAATATCTCTATGATATGATGATGAAAAACGCCGAAATTCTCAAGTTTGAGGTAGCTGAGGAATATAAAAGGAAGTACTTGTTGCTCGACGAATTTGAGGCTAAAAGCGAGGTGGTAAGCCATACCATTACAGACGTCGATGTCTTTACCATCGTCAACGATGATGCCAACAAGAACGCTTTTATCAACTATATTCACGTGAAAAACGGAACTATCAACCAAAGCTTCACCTACGAATATAAGCGCAAGTTGGAAGAGAGCGACGAGGAACTGCTGATTACTGCCATTCCAGAGATTCGGGAGCGTTTCCACTCCACAGCCAAAGAGATTATCGTACCTTTCGAGATGGAATGGAAGTTGAAAGATGCCTCTTTCTTCGTGCCGCAAAGAGGCGACAAGAAGCATCTTCTAGACCTATCAGAGATGAACGGCAAGCAGTATAAATTCGACCGCCTCAAACAAGCCGAAAAGCTCAATCCTGAGCAAAAACAGACTCGCTTGATGAAGGAGCTACAGGCAAAACTAAAGCTTCCAAAGCTTCCATATCAGATAGAATGCTTTGATAACTCCAATATTTCGGGAACTGACGCCGTGGCTGGCTGCATCGTATATAAAGGAATGAAACCATCCCGCAAGGATTATCGCAAATACAATATCAAGACGGTAGTTGGTCCTGATGATTACGCCTCTATGAAAGAGGTGGTAAGACGCAGATATAGCCGCATGATAGAGGAAGAAACGCCACTTCCCGACCTCATCATCACCGATGGTGGAAAGGGACAAATGGACGTGGTAAGAGACGTAGTTGTTGGTGAATTGCACCTAGACATCCCGATTGCCGGTCTTGCCAAGGACGACCGACACCGCACCAACGAGCTTCTATATGGTTTCCCTCCGCAAACCATTGCCTTACCGCCGGAGAGCGAGCTTTTCAAGGTGCTTACGCAGATACAAGACGAGGTGCATAGATACGCCATCACCTTCCATAGAGATAAGCGTTCCAAGCATGCCTTGCACTCGGAATTGGATGACATCAAGGGCATCGGTCCTAAGGCAAAAGAGGCACTCCTAAACAAATTCAAGAGCGTTAAGAAGATGAAAGAAACCAGTTTGGAAGCTCTCGCAGAGGTATTAGGCCCACACAAAGCAGAGCTATTGAGCACCTATTTTCAGCAAAAAGAGGCAAATAATCCTTCTGACGGAAAATAACAACCCCTAAAAGGTGGAAATATCAAATAAAAAGCGTATATTTGCAGTAGAAAAAGCGCTCTATATATTAAGTTAGGTGCAGACTCCCATTCATACAAAACAAGAAAAAGAAAAGAAGGTAATATGAGAATCGTAATACAACGTGTAAGCCATGCCTCCGTCACCATTGAAGGAGACGTAAAATCTGCCATTCAGCAAGGTTATCTTATCCTCTTCGGAGTGGAGGAAAGCGACACTTCTGAGGACGTAGATTGGCTCGTCAAGAAAGTAATTGGATTGCGTGTTTTCGATGATGAGAACCACGTGATGAACCGCTCCATCATGGACATCAATGGCGAGATATTGGTCATCAGCCAGTTCACCCTATTCGCCAGCTACAAGAAGGGCAACCGTCCGAGTTGGTATCGTGCAGCCAAGCACGAAATCTCAGTTCCGCTCTACGAGGAGTTCTGCAAGAAGCTTTCAGAAGCCCTCGGAAAGCCAGTAGGAACGGGGGAATTTGGTGCAGACATGAAGGTAGAATTACTCAACGACGGTCCTGTCACCATTATGATGGATACCCACAACAAAGAGTAAAATAACTAGGCTTGGCGACAATAAAAAACCATAAAATATGACAATAAAAGAAGCACAAGAAGCCGTTGACAAATGGATTAAGGAATACGGCGTTCGCTATTTCAGCGAGTTGACCAATATGGCTTGCCTCACAGAGGAGGTCGGTGAATTGGCTCGTGTCATTGCCCGAACATACGGCGACCAAAGCTTCAAGAAAGGCGAAAAACCTAATCTTGGAGAGGAGATGGCAGATATCCTTTGGGTCTTGATTTGCCTGGCAAACCAAACTGGCATCGACCTTACAGAAGAGCTACAAAAGAGCTTTGACAAGAAGACAAAACGGGATGCCGAAAGGCATAAAAACAACCCCAAGCTTAGCAATAAATAAGGCATTTTGGGATATGCGCTTCTTCACCATAAAAGGATGCACATCTTCCAAGACAAGAATGCGCTTTGTTAGTCAGTATAAAAGCGCATCATTAAATAGACTAAAAAGCAACAATAATAATAGCACAAAAATACGTAATTATGAGTAGCATTAAGGAACAAGTTCTTGCTCAGCAGCAGGGACAATACAACGAGAGCGACGACAAGTATTTGGCAGCTCTCAAGCAGTATAAGACAGACCTCAATGACGAGGAAGTAGCAGCAGAAGTCAAGAAGATTCTTGATGAGAAAGTGGCTGAAAACGAGACCTTGGAGGTGAAGAAATTCCTCTTCGGAAGCGTCGAGTTGACCTCTCTCCACACTGAGGATACAGAAGAAAGCATCCTCAAGATGATCGAGAAAGTAAACCAGTTTGCCAAGGATTATCCAGACCTTCCACACGTTGCCACCGTATGCACCTACCCTAATTTCGCTGGCCTTATCAGCCAGAGTTTGGAGGTAGATGGCGTAGAAATCGCTGTCGTAAGCGGCAATTTCCCTTCTTCTCAGACGTTTATTGAGGTAAAGGTAGCCGAGACAGCCTTGGCCATCAAAGACGGCGCTACAGAGGTCGATATCGTGATGCCAGTAGGTAAGTTCTTCAGCGAGGATTACGAGGGTGTATGCGATGATATTCAGGAGCTGAAGGAGACTTGTGGAGAGCACAAGATGAAGTGCATCCTAGAAACAGGCGACTTGAAGACCTGCAGCAACATCATGAAAGCCTCTATCCTAGCTATGTATGCCGGCGCAGATTACATCAAGACATCCACAGGTAAAGAGAAGATTTCCGCTACTCCAGAGGCTGTTTACGTGATGTGTAACGCCATCAAGGCTTACTACGACAAGACAGGCATTCAGATTGGCTTGAAGCCAGCTGGTGGCATCAACACCGTACATGACGCAGTGGTTTATTACACTATCGTAAAGGAAGTTTTAGGTGAGAAATGGTTGACCAACCAGTGGTTCCGCCTCGGTACTTCACGCCTGACCAACCTCCTATTGAGCGAGATTTTGGGCAAGGAAATCAAGTACTTCTAAAGAAAAGAAAGAGTATTTCATCATGGAAAACTAATTCATTCTAAAAGGAATGAAATGGTAACCCGATGAAAGGTTTTAATATGAAACGGCTGATTCTAATTGTTTAAGAATCAGCCGTTTAATATTTATTCAAAAAGATAATCTGATCAAAAGGAAAACTCCAAAAAGTTGATCCTTTATCATTCGAAATTACATTTTTCTCTCGATCACATAATCGAGATAAGCTTTCAAGGCGTTAAAAATAGCCTTATCTTCCACGTATGTATCCAAGAAGTTCATCGCCTCAGCATGGAAGTCCCACATACGTTTATCGGCATATTCAATACCGCCATTCTCCTTTGTGAATGCCACAAGACGGGCTATCTCATCAGCATTTACTTCATGCGATTTCACCTTACGAGCCAACTTCATCATCTCCTCGTCACCAGTGGATTTCAAGGCATAGATGACAGGCAAAGTCAGCTTTCCCTCAGCCATATCATTGCCCGTTGGCTTTCCTATCTCCTTAGAGTCGTAATAGTCGAAGATATCATCACGTATCTGGAAGATAATACCCAGATTCTGTCCAAATTTCTTTGCCTCCTCTATAGCTAGTGCAGCTGCATTTGCGGACATAGCTCCAATACCAGCGCATGCCTCAAACAAAGCAGCTGTCTTCTGCTTAATCACTTGATAATAAATATCTTCCGAGATTTCCTCATTACTAATACTATTCAACTGTAGGATTTCTCCATTGGATAAGATACGTCCCAATTCCGCAAGATAACGTACAATTTCTTCCGAATGAGAATATGAGACATGAAGCAATGCGGTAGAGAGGATATAATCACCTACAAGCACAGCCACCTTATTATTGTAAGTGGCGTTGACGCTAGCCTGTCCACGACGCTCACCACTCTCATCGACCACATCATCATGCACAAGGGATGCAGTATGAAGCAACTCCAAACCTACAGCAGAGTGTTGGGTAACGTCGGTAACCTTGCCGAAATTGCGAGCCATCAAGAGGATGAGCATTGGGCGCATACGCTTACCCGCACGCTGACGAATATGGTCGAGAGCTTGCGAGAGAAGTCCATCGCTATGCATCAATGACTTATTAAACAAATCTATAAAGTCAGTCAATTCCGCCTCTATCGGCTGCTTGATAAGTGATAAATAATCCATTATTTGAGTGTTAAACTACTTAATTTCTGAAATTTGATACAAAATTAATCAATTCTTCTTGAAATGTGGCAATTTTTTAGTAATTTTACACCATAAATATGAATATTATGGATAAATTATTCCTTTTCGACGCTTACGCACTCATTTACAGGTCGTATTATGCTTTTATGAAAAACCCTCGAATCAACTCGAAGGGCTTGAATACATCATGTGTCATGGGCTTCTGCAATACCCTCAACGAGATCTTGACCAAGGAGAAACCTACCCATATCGGAGTGGCTTTCGACCATGGCAAAACCTTCCGTCATGAAGCTTTCCCTGCCTATAAGGCACAACGTGAGGAGACACCGGAGGACATCAAACTCTCGGTTCCTATCATCAAAAACATCCTCGAAGCTTACCATATCCCCATCCTTCAGGTGGATGGATTTGAGGCTGACGACATCATCGGTACCGTTGCCACTCAAGCTGGCCAAAAAGGTATCGAAACCTATATGCTCACTCCCGACAAGGACTATGGTCAACTGGTGAGAGAGAATGTCTATATGTACCGACCTCAGTATGGAGGTGGATATGAGAAACTGGGTGTCGAGGAAATCGAACAGAAGTATGGCATCTCTTCCCCACTCCAGGTCATCGACCTCTTGGCATTGATGGGCGACTCTGCCGACAACTTCCCTGGTTGTCCAGGTGTCGGTGAGAAGACAGCTGTCAAATTGATCAATGAGTTCGGAAGTGTCGAGGAGTTGATTGCCAACTCAGCTAAAGTGAAAGGCAAACTTCGCGAGAAGGTGGAAGCTGCTACTGAAGACATCAAGATGTCAAAGTTCCTGGCAACCATCCGAACCGACGTACCTGTCACCCAAAATTTGGACGACTTGAAGGTAGTCGAGCCAGACAAGGAGAAGTTAGACGAAATCTTCACCGAATTGGAATTTAAATCATTCGCCACACGAATCCTTAAAAAGCCTCAAAAAGTTCAAACAAAACCTACAGGAGAGCTCGATTTATTTGGCGCAGAGCAAGGCGACGGGCAAGACGAGCAAAAAAACACGAGTTTTGAGACCATTAAAAGTGTAGTCCATAAGTACCAACTCATTGAAACAGAAGTGGATGCCAAGAAACTTTGTGATTTTTTAATGACAAAGCAAACTCTCAGCCTAGACACAGAGACCACTTCTACCCACCCTATTAATGCAGAATTGGTAGGTTTGAGCTTCTCTGTCGAAGAGAAAGAGGCTTACTACGTGGCAATCCCTGCCAATCGTGAAGAAGCTTTAAAATTCGTAAATATCTTCAAACCACTCTATGAGAACCCAGAAATTCTCAAGGTAGGACAGAACATCAAGTACGATTACGAAGTACTGATGAATTACGGAGTGGAAATCAAGGGAAAAATGTTCGACACAATGATTGCCCACTATCTCATCCAACCAGAGTTGTATCACAACATGGATTACTTGGCAGAGGTGTATCTCAACTACCAAACTGTTCACATCGAGGAACTGATAGGTCCGAAGGGCAAGAACCAAAAGTCGATGCGTGACCTCGCTCCATCGGAAGTGTATGAATATGCCGCCGAGGATGCCGACATCACACTGCGTCTCAAAAATATTCTCGAACCTAAATTGAAAGAACTCGAACTGGAGGATTTGTTCTGGAATGTGGAGATGCCGCTTGTTCCAGTCTTGGCGAGCATGGAGATGAACGGCGTATGTATCGACACCAATACACTCAAGGAAACATCCAGCAATCTGAGCAATCGATTAGCCGAGATAGAACATCACATCTACGAGTTGGCAGGTGAGTCGTTCAACATCGCCTCCCCTCGTCAAGTAGGAGAAATCTTATTCGGCAAAATGAAGATTGTGGAGAAGCCAAAGAAGACAAAGACTGGTCAGTATGTGACAAGCGAAGAGGTGTTGCAGCAGCTCCGCAGTAAGAGTCCGATCATAGATGAGATACTGAACTACAGAGGGTTAAAGAAATTATTGAGCACTTATGTGGATGCTCTGCCTAAGCTCATCAACCCTCGCACAGGCCATATCCACGCCTCGTTCAACCAAGCCATCACCGCCACGGGTCGTCTCTCATCCAGCGACCCTAACCTACAGAATATCCCAGTAAGGGATGATGATGGCAAGGAGATTCGCCGTTGTTTCATCCCAGAGCCAGGTTGCTTGTTCTTCTCTGCCGACTACTCGCAGATAGAGTTGCGCATCATGGCACACCTGAGCGAGGACAAGAACATGGTGGAAGCCTTCCGTGAGGGCAGTGACATCCATGCCGCAACAGCCGCCAAGATTTGGCACGAAGACATCTCGCAAGTCACTGATGCTCAGCGTAAGAAGGCAAAAACAGCCAACTTCGGAATCATCTATGGCATCACCACTTTCGGCCTTGCCCAACGCATGAATATCGAGAATAAGGAGGCGAAACAGATTATCGAGGATTACTTCCGCACCTTCCCTGGCGTGAAGGCTTATATGGAGAAGTCGAAGGAAATCGCTCGTGAGAAGGGGTATGCCGAAACCATCTTCCATCGCCGCCGCTACCTGCCAGACATCAGCAGTCGAAACGGAACTGTACGCGGATTTGCCGAGCGCAATGCCATCAATGCCCCAATCCAAGGTTCGGAGGCGGACATCATCAAGGTGGCGATGGTGCGCATCTTCAATCGTTTCAAGGCGGAGGGCATCAAGAGCAAGATGATTATCCAGGTACACGACGAACTCAACTTCTCCGTTTATCCAGAGGAGAAGGAGAAAGTGGAGAAAATCGTGGTCGAGGAGATGCAGAATGCCTACCATCTCAGTGTGCCATTAGTGGCAGATGCTGGATGGGGAAAGAACTGGCTCGAAGCTCATTAAATGAGAAGCTAAAGCTAGATTTTAAAAGCCAAAGTAAGAGAGGTTTCTCTCACTATTTATAATAATAATGCCTATACCTTTCTGTTGCAAGAAAAGTATAGGCATATTTTTTACAGTAACACTGCAACATGGTAACGCATCATGGAAGGAATCTTGAATGGTGCTACAGTTTCTTTATCACCGCCTCCAATTGCTCACCCAAGCCAATCGTATAGCCTTGCGAGATCCAAACGACACGATTGAAGGTGTCAGAGATGGTGAATATCGGGAGGAGATTGGCATTCGTAAGTTTCATATTATCAACTACTTGCTTACGGATTATGCCATCCTTGTCAATACCAAAGATGATGTTGTTTGGCAAGCCAGGGAACTCGGAGATTCTGAACTTCTGGGCAGACTCCTCATCCTCAAATAAGAGGACGATAGGGCGATTCCAGTCCTCGAAAGCCTTCGCCACCTTGGCGATGTCCTTCAAAGCATGATTGGTAGGTTCCTGTCCCACTCCTATCAATCCCATGATGAAGTAGCCTCGTCCCGTTTGGCTCAAAAGACTAACGTTCTTGGCATTCAAGAGATTAAACTTCGACTCCGAATCGAAGTTACCTATCACTGTCACTTCCGTCTCAGAAGTACGCAAATGCAGGTTTACCTCGGTTGTTTCGCCATGTTTCACATGAAACATTTGCATTTCAGACAACACGCCACCATTCGCTAAGCGAGTGCCTGATACCAAAGCATAATCACCTTCATCAAGTTCTACACCTCCCTTGAAGGTATTGCTCCAAGTGATGCCTTCCTCCGGGTATTCCAAGAGCGAAGTAGAGCCATCTGGATTGATGCGAGTGAGCGTGAAATGACTGTAGTACTTAGGGTCATCCACAGCCGTATTTACCTGATAATCAAGCTTCAGCAAGCCCTTTGGAGTAACATTTGCAAGAGATTGCGCACCCTTACCGCTCTCCTCATTCGAATCAAAATCAACGTCCATCCATTCACCTCCTCGTTTGTATTGTGTCTTCTTGGTAACGGCATCCACTTGTGCCTCTATGCCCAAACTTCTTGCCACATCCACAAAGAAAATCTTGCGGGAGCGCTCATCTGTCAAGTGCGATTTCCAAACGCCTACAGGAGTTTGGGCAATCTGCAAGGCCTTCTTGTCTGGATTGATACGGATATGTTCTTTCACCCAAGCCACCAAGGCGTCAGGATTTTCACGGAATGAAGCCGCCTTTGAGGAAGAAAAGGCTTTCTCAAAGAACTGCTTGAAAGGCGTGATAATCATCTCATTTTCCACACGTGGCGACAATTGGTCGCTCTTGGCATTGAAGTTATCTTCCAAGATGTCCATCTGCATATCTCGCAAATCCTTATCACTCAATGTACTTAGCAACTTGATGGCACGAGCCAAATGTTCCTTGTGTAGCTTTAAGAAATCGAGGATGACAGCATGGTTTCCGCTTGACTTCTGCAAGAAATTCATTAGATTGCTTACGGATTGGGTTACTTTCAAAGGAAGCGTATTAGCACAATTACCAAGCGTTACCAACTTACTTGAACCTATCAAAGAATCCCAATTAGCAACCGTAGGTTCTTCTCCCTTAGGAACCCAAATGCCCACTCCATTCCTAGTCAAGAATTTCTCTTCCACAAGACCATTCTCCACCAACGCCTTCAGGGCCGTCTCTTGGGTGTAAAAAGTAGCAAGATAAGCATGACGGATGGAATCCTCATAGGCAAATCGCTGCAAGTTCTTGGCTCTCATCTCGGCTGAGACCTCTGGCACATTGGCTTTCTCTGGAGGAGGAACGACGTCAAAGGAATCACGATAGCATATATTGCCAACAGTATGATTCAGCTTCACTACGATAGCCTTGTCCTTGCCAAAAGAAGCCTTGGCAAAGCCATATTTTCCATCTTTCGATGCCCAAACCATCATGTCGCCTTTACCAGCCGAAAGGAAAGTCTTGCCATCCGAAGCCGTATATTTCGTCACGACACTGCAATATTCTGCATAATTGTATATCTTGAAATCCACCCTTGCTCCATCTACAGGTTTTCCTGCCTTATCCACGATCGAGAAGTCGATACGAGCCGAAGAGCCATAGTTATCTATCAAGTTGATTTCCGTATAGTTAGAGGTACGGAGCATCACTTCCTCCGGACCATTGTAATCGCCGAAAGCCTTGGTGTGCATCAGCATAGCACGAGAGGCAGGCGCATTAAACCAAGCAAGATTGAGCACCGCCTCTGGCTCGCAAGCTCCCAAGAAATACCACTTGCCATCAGCCCAAGCTTCCACCCAAGCATGGTTGTCGTCGGTATGCGCCCAACGAGGGGTATAAACCTGTCGAGCCGGTATGCCTATCGCCCTCAAGGCAGCCACCGTGAAAGTACTCTCCTCGCCACATCGTCCATAAGCCGAGCGAATGGTGGCGAGAGGAGCCGAAGTGCGGGCATCCGATGGCTGATAAGTCACTCTTTCATGGCACCAGTGGTTCACCTCCAGGATGGCATCCTTCATGCCCATGCCCTTCACCCGCTCCTTCAACTCTCGATAGAACACTTGTCGGGAGTCATCGAGATTCTCATTGTTCACACGTATTGGCAACACGAAATGGCGGAAGAGCAACTCTGGCACTTCATTGCCCCAACTCATCTCCTTTCTTGCCTGAAAAGCGGTGCGTATATTCTGCAAGAAAAACGCTGTAGGATAGTCAGTTACGTCAGCCACTGGCATGTAGGCATAGAGGAAGCGCAGCGCCTCCTTCTCGTCTTCATCAGCCTTTCCATCCTTAAGGTCCTTCACGTCAAAAAACTTCTCACCCACCAGTGCCATCTTCTCTCCGAAGGCTTTCTCTACCTTCGAGCGATAGTTGGCATCCGTGATGAAATGTGCCTCATCAGCCATCGCCACTTGGAAAGAGGCGAAAAGCAAGAGAGCTAAGGTCATTAATCTCTGAATCATATTTTTCTGATACATATTATTTCCTATCCAAATTTATGAGTTTCTCGTCTTTTCTATCCCCTCACCACATTCTTCAATATCCACTCCTTGAAGAATGGATCTTCGATTTCGTATTGCTCGGTGCGAATGATATCACATACTTGTCTGTCTTGTTGAAATTCAGCCACAAACGCTCATAATCCAAATCATGAGAATGAGATGATTCTCACTCTTCAAGAATTGTACGATATAGTCAAGTTCCTTCACCCTATCAGTGAAGTATGGGACATCTACCAAAGACCCGAATTTAAAGGGATTTTCCATCATCGAAATTTTTCGTAACGAAATTTTTCGCAAAGATAAGAAATCTTATTCAGAATGCCAAAAGATAACAAGAGTTTTTCGCTGTAACATCGTAACACTATTCCATAGGAAATGTGTCGCAATCGCATCAAAAAACAGAGATTGCGACACTTTTGAGGCGTTTTGCCCATGATTTGAGACGTAATTTCTCCCACTTGCCCATGATTTACAACAAATTTTAACCTCATTGCCCATGATTTGAGACAAAAAAGTTGTATCTTTGCCCATGATTTTAAACAATTTGGTATGTTCGTTCGCTTCATCTTATCATACGGATGGGCATTTTCTGGTGAAACCATCACTCTCGGAAATTTCGCCAATTCAAGTTACAAATCCCGTGAAGTAGGTGAGGCATTCAGAATCTTAGAGAAAGCAATGCTCCTAGAGTTGGTATATCCTACATCCATGACACAAATGCCCATCTTCGCTCACTCCAATCATTCATGGACAATTCAGACATAGATATTGCCATTCGTGTTTGGTCGAAACCCTATTCGATTGACAAGGTAAAGACTCCAAAGGGAAAAAACTTCACCCTTATCAACCTTCCATTTTATTTAATAGAAAATTTGCATCAAATACTTGACAATGCAAACTTAACGTCATATTCAGAATAAACCAAAACCAATGAACAGAAAAGACTTCAAATTCGAGATATGCGCCAACAGCGTGGAGAGCTGCTTGGCTGCACAGGAGGGCGGTGCCGACCGTGTGGAACTATGCGCAGGAATACCTGAGGGAGGCACAACCCCATCGTATGGCGAGATCAAATTGGCTCGCAAGTTGCTTACCACCACCAAGTTGCACGTCATCATCCGACCTCGTGGCGGTGATTTCCTCTACACACCGCTCGAACTGGAGCGCATGGAGGAAGACATCCGCATGTGCCGACAACTGGGAGTGGACGGCGTGGTCATCGGATGCCTCACCGAGGAGGGAGAGGTCGATATGGAGGCGAATCGCCGACTCATCAATGCTGCAAAAGGCTGCATCAATGCAACCGAAAGCCTTGCCCATGCCCACGAAGGCATTCAAGCCCTTCACCCGATGTCCGTCACCTTCCATCGCGCCTTCGACCGAACCGCGAACCCCATGAAGGCCCTAGACGACATCATCGCCCTTGGCTGCGATAGAATCCTCACCTCCGGACAACAGCCGAAAGCTATCGATGGCATCGGCTTGCTCGCCAAACTCGAAGAGAAAATCAAAAATATGAATGAGCTTGACGACAAAATCCGCAATACTGATAGGAAAAAACCGAAGACAAGAGCTATCCAGCTCCTTGCTGGCAGCGGCGTGAATGAGGACAACATCCGAGAGATATTCGATGCCACAGGCATCCACGAATATCACTTCTCTGCTAGAGTCAACGTGCCTAGCTGCATGAAGCACTACAACCACGAGGTCTATATGGGGGCCAAGGGAGCTGATGAAGCCAACTCGCTCGTCACCTCTGCCGAAAGAGTAAAGAATACGATCGAGAAACTCTGTCGTCTATAGCGACCACCCATGGTCGCCTATAGCGCCTAAGCTTTGTCGTCTATGACGACCTATCCCATCCTCAATACCGCCCCATAGGATGGAGCTATCTGCATGGGAATCCAGCCAAAAGACACATTTTTCAGCCATCACAAGCCGATTTCCACGACCTTATCCACATCCGTTGGCACTTTGTCGAGCGTTATCACCACGCCTCCATCACACTTCTCAACCTTCACCGCCTTCTTGCTTACGAAGTCGAAAGCCTTCTTCACCTTTCGGTTTCCTATAGGAAGGAAGAGCGATTTGTCTTTCAGATTGAGGATATGCACGAAGAGACGATTGCCCTTCTGGGTGGTCACGCCCCAGTCGTGAGGAGCCACGATGCCGCCACGAGTGCCATAGATAGTCTCGCCGTAGGTCTTCATCCACTCGCCCATCTCAGCCAGTCGCTCCAAAGCCACGGCAGGAAGCTCGCCATCGGGCCGAGGACCGATGTTCATGAGCAGATTGGCATTCTTGCCCGCCGCATTCACGAGATAGTGAATCAAAGTCTTGGTCGATTTGTAATCCTGGTCGGTTATCTTGTAGCCCCACATGCCGTTCATCGTCTCGCAGGTTTCGAGCGGCAGAGGACTGATGTCTTGTCCCGAAAGACCAGCCTTGTTCTCGCCGGGGAGGTCACGCTCGAAGATTTGGATGTCCTCGCCCTCGAAAGGCACCTGGTGATGATTGTTGCCCACCAAGCAAGCCGGTTGCAGACGATGAATCAAACTGTATTGCCCCGGCAGTTGCCAGTCGAAATCAGGATTTTGGTCTTGATCCCACCAACCATCAAACCATATCGCCCCTATCTTGCCATAATTGGTGAGGAGCTCGGTGAGCTGGTTGTTCATGAATTGATAGTAGCTCTTCCAGTTGCCCTTAGGGTTCGGGCGACCTGTGCCACGACCCGTTCTGCCCCACACGGCATCCTCACGATACCAGTCGATATGCGAGTAGTAGAGGTGGAGTCGGATGCCCTGCTTGTGGCATTCATCGGCGAGTTCCTTGAGGATGTCACGATGGAAAGGGGTGGCATCCACGATGTTGTAATCCGAATACTTCGTCTTGAACATCGAGAAGCCCTCATGATGGCGAGTGGTGAAGCAGATGTACTTGGCTCCCGAAGCCTTGATGGCTGCCACCCACTTCGCCGCATCGAAATGGGAAGGATAGAAGCCACCCGCCAACTTGGCGTACTCCTTGTAGTTCAAGTCCTTGTTGGTCATCGTCCATTCGCCCGTGGCGAGCATACTGTACAATCCCCAGTGCAAGAAGATACCAAACTTGTCGTCTTGGAACTCCTTTCGAGACTCCAGGTTCTCAGGGGTCGGCTGATAATGCTGGGAATCATTCTCCGAAGAAAGATCATTACGAAGAGAAGTCTCAGCGATAAAATTCTCCGCGCAAGCCGGCGAGCAAGCGCAAGCCATCGCAAGGGCAATGGCGCAAGTTTTGAGTTTTATTTCCATCAGTTTTATCATTTTCAAATGAATATCGCTCGCAAAAATACAACATATTCGTCATACTCCAAGCACGCTTTTCCCGAAAAATGCTCCTTTTAACATCATTTGCCTAAAAAAACTTTGAACCTATCGGATAAAATCGTAAATTTGCAACATCTATCAAGCATGACGCGCTCTTCTGACACATGTCCGTCAGACTTGATGGATAAAAGTGAAATCAACGCAGTATTAACCTCAAAAACAGAAACATTATGAAGAAGTATGTATGTGACGTATGTGGTTGGGTATATGACCCAGCAGTAGGCGACCCTGATGGCGGCATTGCCCCAGGAACAGCCTTCGAGGACATCCCAGACGATTGGGTATGCCCACTTTGCGGAGTTGGCAAGGACGAGTTCTCCCCTGTAGAGGAGTAATCTCTCCGCCATCATTCCCATAGAGCCTCATCGGGCTTTATGCTATCATCATTTTAACCTTTCTAGAGGAGGAACGATTATGACAAAGACAAGAGAAATCTATCGTTGCACGGTATGTGGCAACGTAGTGGAAGTAGTAAATCCTGGTGCCGTGCTGAGTTGTTGCGGTCAGCCGATGAAGCAGATGAAAGAGAACACCACGGATGGTGCCAAGGAGAAGCATGTGCCCGTGATAGAAGCCATCGAGGGCGGCTATCGTGTAAAGGTAGGAAGCGCAGAGCATCCGATGCTGCCAGAGCATTACATCCAGTGGATAGAGTTGCTCACCCCTACCGATGTGCTTCGCCATGAGCTGAAGCCTGGCGAGAAGCCAGAGGCCATCTTCCTGACAGATGCCAAGGAGGTAACGGCTCGCGAATATTGCAACCTGCATGGGTTGTGGAAGGGATAAGACAACCCAAGTTTGGAATAAGGTTGTAATGGCTTAGATAAGACCACAAATATCATCAAAGTGTCGTAATCTCTGATTTTTTATGAGATTACGACACTTTTCTCGTTAGAAAGTTGTCGTAATCAAATAAAAAGCGTAACTTTGCGAGAATTATCACAACTCTAAAAGTACTTGGATATAGCCAATGGCGCAATTTCGAATCGTCAATGGCAAGCCTACATTTGAAGGCATCGCCAAGGCAAACTTGAAGAATATGGTGACTAGTTGCGCTGAGTATTTCGATGATAGCCTGTCTTCATTTACATTCTCTCGATGAAGCTCTTGCCGGCTCCCTTGCCCTTATACCGAGTCTTGCCCATCGCATTGAAACTATAACGTGCCGTCAATGTGAGGCGTTGGAAATCATAGCAATTTCGCTCCTGACCCAAGATATGCGTCTGCGTGAGGATATGATTTCCCAAGTCTATCGCCACATTGTTGTAAGTCTTGTGGAAGATGTCGCTCACCACGAGTCGAAGCGTCAAGGCATCATGGCGCAAGAAGGATTTCTGGATGGCAAAAGAGAGATTCCAACTCCAATTCTTGATTTCGGCATTGCCAAAGTGACAAGCACTCATCAACTCTGAGTTCAACTCCAACTGCCAAGCCCCCTTGCCATTCTCATTCTTGGTAGGCAGACGGAAGGCGTTGTTGAGGTTGCAAATCATCATCGGCTTGCCATAACTCACCTCTCGCTTGCCCGTGGCAGAGCGAGGGTCGTCAAGAGAGAACGACAACCATTGCTTCTGTACGCCAAGGGTATAGTTGGGTTGCCAAATGCCCACCACAGGCGATAAGTTGACAAAGGCACTCAACTGATGGATAGGTTTGTCGAAGTTCACCCAACTGACGAGCACCGTCCCTTCTTCATCGTATGGATACATCCAGTCGTAGATGCCATCTTTCGTATAGAGATAGCCAAGCGAGAGTGCCATGAAACGCCATCTGGCATTGACACCCACCTCATGCCTGGTCTCATTGGCAAGCGTAGGATTGCCAGTGGAGAGGGTGAAGCGATTGTTGTATTCGATATTGCTGCGCAAGTTGCGATAGTTTGGACGGCGAGTCTTCACGGCATATGAAACCGAACCTTGCATCTCGCCTATACGAGTTGCCCAACTGAGATAAGGATAGAGATGGTCGTGACGGCAACTCAAGTTGGCAGAAGAAGCCAGGGCATCCTCATAACTGAAATCGACATGCTCATATCTCACGCCCAAACTCCACATACCCCATCGTGGTATCATCTTGCCATACTCCACAAAGGCAGCATAAGTATTCTCCTCCACCTCATTCCGTGAGTCGCTGATGCTGGTGGCATTGATGCTATAGTCGCTCTTTCGGTTGACAAAGGCGAGTTCTGTACCGAAGTTCAACTTGCCTCTCCCAAGAGGACGGGAGAGGACGAGTTTGGTGGCAATGAGTCGGTTTTCGGTAGATGTCAACGAGTTGACTTCCCGATTTTCTATCTCTGAGGCTTCTGAGGTATAGGTATCCACGCCCTCATTCGTCTGATAATAATCCACATTCCAGTCTATCTCCCACTTGCCCCACTTACCTAGATAATAGGCATTGGCAAGCCATGAGCGAGAATGGTCGGTATCGGTATGGGTATTAGAGAGCAGTCGATCTATCAGGCGATAGTCATTCTTTGCCATATTGCCCAAGGCATCGCACTTGGAGATGTCATTGGTCATCAAGAAGTCGCCCACTCCCTTCAAGTTCTCATAGTGCTCCACCTTCATGCCCACGCTATGTTTTTCGGCTATCTGCCAATCAGCTCCCACTTGCAGATTCACACTATTGTATCTTTGACTCAAGTCGGTAGTGCCATCCTGACGATAGGCAAACGGCAAATAAGTTCCCACCGCATTGCCGGCCTCATCGGAACGCTGCTTGTAGAAGGTATTCTGCGTCACCCGAGTAGCATAGCACCCTAGATAGTTTTGGTCGTATGTAAACCCACCAAAGACATCGAGCGAACGATGATGATAGTTGACACGCAGGTTGGAGTTCCATTGGTTGTTGGTACAGGAAAGTGCCTTTGCGTCACGAGTGTCAAGGGTGATGCCGAAGCCATCTCCTTGTTTGCGAAGGGTACGAATGCGAACCACGGCTGATGTCTGCGCATCATATCTCGCCCCAGGCGTAGAAATCACCTCCACATCTTTAATCTCATGACTGGAGATACGCTGAAGTTCCGTCAGGTCGGTCACCTTTCTGCCATTGACATAATAGATGGGCGTACCCTTGCCTATCACCTGCAATTCTCCATTTCGGGTCATCATGCCCGGCACCTTAGCCAGGGCATCAACCGCCGTACCCGCATTCGCCACCGCCGTACCCACGATTCGGGTAAGCATCGCATCGCCATTCATACGAGTTTTGGAAGGCACTGTCACCTTCACTTCTTGCAGCGTGAGTGACTTGTAGATGGAATCCTGTGCTGCCGACAAGGAATCGGAAGGAGCCTCCATCTTTTCGGCTTGACATACGATAGAAGATGTAGCGGCAAGCATTGATAAAGCTAATTGTATCATATCTTTATATTTTTGAAGTTATTCTCCTCGAATATCAGGCTTTTTTTCATTGAGCCATGAATCATTTGACGCTTGCAAAGTTAAGGGGAATTCCATTTCCTTGCAAGAGGAGGGACAGAAGGGAGGCGATTTTGGGACATTCATCTATCAATAGGGACAATTGGTAGCGTTTTGGGATAAATGGTTGAGCGATTCACGCTGTTTTTCAACGATTTTGCTTACCTTTGCAGCGACAAATCGCAAAAGAAAGAATATGAAAGAACTCACCATCATCACCAAGGGAGCCATCAAGAATTGTCTCTTTGTCATGCTCTTCCTCGCCCTCATCCAACCCTTCGGCATCGACACCATCGAGAAAGGGCGCATCCCTTTCATCCTTGCCGAAACCGCTTGCGCCTTCGTGAGCGTCATCGTCGCCTTGCTTCTATCCAACGTGGTCATGCGTAGCACGATCAAAGAGGAGAGTTTGGGGAAGGCGATGGTACACCTCTTGGTTTTCTTCCTCATCAATACCCCTATCCTCGGTGCCATGCTGCTCACATTTGTGAGTTGGTTCAATGCCGGCAATCCCCTGCTCTACTGGTTACTCAAAGACGGTAGGTTTAACATCTGGGCATGGGGCACCATGAGCCTCAACGTCTCTTCGGTTTCCGTCATCGTAGCTTTCATCGTCATCTACCAAGTGAGAAATAACAAGCTCCTGCAAAGGTTGAAGGAAGTGGAGCAAATGAACCAACGCCTGGAAGCACGCCAGGAAGAAATGGAAGAGGAAGAGATAATAGAGTTCATAGGACAGGGGCAGAAATCACATTTGGAAGTTTCTGCACAGAGCATCATCTATGTGGAGTCGATGGCCAACTACGCCGACATCTGCTATATCTCTGACAACGAGATTCATCATTCCACGCTCCGTATCACCCTCAAACAGGTGAGGGAGGCACTCGCCCATATCGACTGCATCGTGCAGTGCCATCGTGCTTTCCTAGTCAACATCAATTTCATCCAGAAAATCACCGACCGCAACTCTGGCTATCAGCTCCAGCTCTTTGGCTTGGAAAAACAGATACCGGTGTCTCGTGCCAATGAGAGCATCATCAAGGAGAAACTTGGCTAACAAGGGGTATATCGTGAGAAAGTAGCACTTTTTAGTTAATTTACCACGATTTATTTTGTATTGTCTCCAATTTGCAGTAACTTTGCACGCAGAAATTTAAACGTTTAAAGATAAAATGGCATTAAAATGTGGTATTGTGGGTCTTCCTAACGTAGGAAAATCCACATTGTTCAACTGTCTGTCTAGTGCAAAGGCACAGGCAGCTAACTTCCCTTTCTGTACTATCGAACCAAACTTGGGTGTCATCACCGTACCAGATGAGCGACTCAACAAGTTGGCAGAAATCGTTCACCCAGGTCGTATCGTACCAGCTACTTGCGAGATTGTTGACATCGCAGGTCTTGTCAAGGGTGCCAGCAAGGGCGAGGGTCTTGGTAATAAGTTCTTGGGAAATATTCGTGAGTGTGATGCTATCATCCACGTCATCCGTTGCTTCGATGATGATAACATCGTACGTGAGGGCGGTGCTGCCGTTGACCCATTGGAGGACAAGAGCATCATCGACACCGAATTGCAGCTCAAGGACTTGGAGACCATCGAGTCACAACTTGCCAAGCAGCAGAAGACTGCCGCTGCAGGCAATAAGGACGCCAAGACCATGGTAAAGGTCTTGGAGGCTTACAAGGCTGTATTGGAGCAAGGCAAGAACGCTCGTTCCGTAGGCGAATTTGATACCAAGGAAGAGGAGAAAGCCGCTCACGACTTGTTCCTTCTCACTACCAAACCAGTGCTCTACGTGGCCAATGTCGATGAGGCATCTGCCAAGACTGGCAATGAGTATAGCAAGAAGGTAGAGGCTATCGCTGCCGAGGAAGGTGCAGAGTGCATGGTCATCGCTGCCAAGACTGAGGAAGACATCGCATCGCTCGAAACCTACGAGGACAAGCAGATGTTCTTGGAGGAACTCGGCTTGGAGGAGAGTGGTGTCAACCGACTCATCAAGAAAGCATACGCTCTCTTGAACCTGGAGACCTTCATCACCGCTGGTGAGATGGAGGTGAAGGCATGGACCTATCACAAGGGCTGGAAGGCTCCACAGTGCGCTGGTGTCATCCACACCGACTTCGAGAAGGGATTCATCCGTGCCGAGGTCATCAAGTACGACGACTACATCAAGTATGGTTCCGAGGCTGCCGTTCGCGAGGCTGGAAAGCTTGGCATCGAGGGCAAGGAGTATGTGGTACAGGATGGCGACATCATGCACTTCAGATTTAATGTATAATGGCAAATTTACTCAACTTTATCGTATGGGACCCAGACCCCATCTTGGCGCATCTGGGTCCCTTGACCATTCGCTACTACTCCACTTGCTGGCTCGTGGGATTGCTGCTCGGCTACCTGTTGATGCAGCGTCTCTACAAGGAGCAGAAGATAGAGGCAGAGAAGTTTGAACCACTTTTCCTCTACATCTTCATCGGCATCTTGGTGGGAGCACGCTTGGGGCACTGTCTCTTCTATCAGCCGGAGTATTTCCTCTCACAGTGGGATCACGTCATCGAAATGCTGATACCATTCCATCACATGCCCGATGGCAGTTGGAAACTCACGGGCTATGAGGGATTGGCAAGTCACGGAGGCGTATTCGGCATGTTTGTGGCGATATGGCTCTACTGCCACAACGTGAAGGTAAAGGGCTGGGTGGTGCTCGACAACATGGGCATCTGCTCTGGCATCGCCGCCATGTTCATCCGTCTCGGCAACTTGATGAACTCCGAGATCATCGGCAAGGTGACCGATGTGCCATGGGCATTCATCTTCGTCAAGGAAGACCAATACCCACGCCATCCAGGGCAACTCTATGAGGCTATCGCCTATCTCATCATCTTCCTCCTCATCATCTTCATCTACAAGAAGAAAGGACCGAAGAGCGTGGGCACGGGTCTCTACTTCGGACTATGCCTCACCTTGATATTCACCTTCCGTTTCTTCATCGAATATACGAAGGAGATTCAGGTGGCATTCGAGGCAGGTTTGCCTATGGATATGGGACAGATACTCAGCATCCCTCTCATCCTCCTGGGCGTTTGGAGCATCGCCTCCAGCTTCAAGAGAAGTCAGCTCCTAGAAAAATAAAAAAGGACTATCGGCGAAAAGCCAAGGCATGACATCAATCACAGCATGAATAGGCGACAAATGTACATAGGCATCATCTCATTGGTTTGCTGCGCTCTCGTGGCAATCGGGGTAACCTTGCGCCTACGCAAGACCAGCCCACAGAGACCCATCATTGCCAAAAAGACGATAACGCAGAAACCGAAACCACAAGCCGTAGATACCGTCAAGAAGGTAAAACCTACCGTCAAGAAGATGGACTTCAACATCTCTGGCACACTCACCGACACGGATGGCAACGGAGTGGCTGATGTCATCGTGAGTGATGGATATACCTGTGTAAAGACCGATTCCTTAGGACATTATCAGATGAAGCGAGATAGTTTGGCTCGCTTCATCTATTATTCCGTACCTGCCGACTGCGAGGTTCCCACTCATTCGGAAACCGACCGCACGGCTTGCTTCTACCAAACTGTAAGCAACGACAAGAAAGTGTATGACTTCACCTTGACCCGACTTCCCGGTGGCAAGGAAAATCACTATAAGATGATCGTCATCGGTGACCCACAGGTAACCAATGCCTTCAATCCTTATTACACTTCTCCCGATGACAATCCCGTGAAGAAAAGCGACTTGGAGCGATTCACCACGCAGACGATGAAGGACATCAAGACCACCATCCGCAATCTGCCCAACGGCACGCCGGTATATGGTCTCAGCATGGGCGATGACGTACAATATTATGGTGGTTACAACGCCCAGTTGGAGCGCCAGATAAGAGAGGCTTTGGGTTCATCGGAGATGCGTCTATTCTCTGTCATCGGCAACCACGACCAAGACGGCAAGACTCTCTACAAACGCAAGTGGGAGGACAGTTTCGGTCCTACCGACTTCTCCTTCGACCGTGGCGACGAGCACTATGTCTGTATCAACAACTGTTTCTTCACCCGAAAAGGATATTATTCACCTGGCGAACTTCACGCCACGCAAGTGAAATGGCTCAAGGAAGACCTCGCCCTCACTCCAAAGGAAAAGAAGGTCATCCTCTGTTATCACATCCCATTCACCTTTGGCAACACACCTTTCAAGAATGCCAAACCAGTGGGCATAGAGACAGAAGAAGGTCACTTTACCTCATCTCGCCTCTCTTCGCTCCTGGCTCTCCTGAAGGAGTTCAAGGGCGGGTATGAACTCTTCTGCGGCCACACCCACTTCGCCCTCAACCACGAGATAGAATATGAAGGCAAGCACGTGATGGAGCATTGCCATGCCGCCGCTTGTGGCAATATCTGGCAATCCAACATCAATATCTGTGGTACGCCAAATGGCTACTACGTCTATACCTTCAAGGGCACCCAACTGTCTGATTGTTACTACAAGGGCACCTTCTGGGACAAGACCAAACAGATGACCCTCTTCCGTGCCGACACCGACTACAATGGTGAGAGTTATGCGGAGGATTGGAAGTTGGAGAAGGGCAAGCATATCTTGATAGCCAATGTCTTCAACGCCGACTCCCGTTGGAAGATATATGCCTTGGAAAATGGCAAGGAGTACCCGATGAAGCGTCTGAGCAGCAAGAATCAGGATGCCTTTGCCACGGGTTATCACCACAAGTACATCCAGTGCGCTCCTTATCGCTTCATCAGCAAGCAGAATGGTTATCTCTTGATGAATCACCTCTTCTATTATGAGCCTACCTCGCCAGATGCCCACATCACCATCAAGGCTATCGACCCATATGGTCATATCTACACGGGTAGCAGCTCCGAGGTCATCACCGCTCCTTTTGCCAACTTCGCCCACTACTACAAGAGTGAGAAATTATCTCCCCAATAATATCTTCTTGATGTCGTTGAGCTTGTTCAAAGCCTCAACAGGTGTGAGATTGTTGACATCCAAGCCGAGTATCTCGTCACGTATCTGACAGAGCACAGGATCATCGAGCTGGAAGAAACTGAGCTGTACGCCATCCTTCGGTTCGTCAAGATGCTGCACATTCGGCTTGCCAGCACCTCCTACTCCCTCATTGTCATCCTCCAACTGCTTCAAGATGACATTGGCACGATTCACGATGCTGCGAGGCATACCAGCTATCTCCGCCACATGAATACCGAAGGAGTGCTCACTGCCGCCCGGTTCCAACTTACGTAGGAAGATAACCTTGCCATCTACCTCCTTCACACTCACATTGAAGTTCTTGATGCGAGGGAAGTTCTTCTCCATCTCATTCAACTCATGATAGTGAGTGGCGAAGAGCGTACGAGCCTGTGCCTTCTTATGCTCATGCAGATACTCCACGATAGCCCAAGCGATGGAAATGCCATCGTAGGTGGAAGTACCACGACCCAACTCATCAAAGAGCACCAACGAGCGTGGCGACACATTGTTCAAGATATTCGCCGCCTCAGTCATCTCCACCATAAAGGTTGATTCGCCCAAGGAAATGTTGTCGCTCGCTCCCACACGAGTGAAAATCTTATCAACCAAGCCCACTCTTGCGCTCTCTGCCGGCACGAAACATCCCACTTGGGCTAGCAGTACAATCAGTGCCGTTTGACGCAAGAGAGCCGATTTACCAGCCATGTTAGGACCCGTAATCATCATAATCTGCTGTTTCTCGGTATCAAGCAGCACATCGTTTGGCACATATCGCTCGCCCAATGGCAACTGAGTTTCTATCACAGGGTGACGACCTTGCTTGATGTCGAGCACCTGGGAATCGTCAATAACAGGACGCACATAGCGATTCTCATCCGATGCCTTGGCAAAAGAGAGAAGGCAATCCATACGAGCGATGAGATTGGCATTGATCTGAATCTGAGGGATATACTCCTGCATGGCAGCTATCAACTCATTGAAAAGCTGTGCCTCCAATATCAAAATCTTCTCATCAGCCCCCAATATCTTTTCCTCATATTCCTTCAACTCTTGGGTAATATATCGCTCGGCTTGCGCCAAAGTCTGCTTGCGAATCCAGTCGGCTGGCACCTTGTCCTTGAAGGTATTGCGCACTTCGAGGTAATAGCCGAAGACATTGTTATATCCCACTTTCAAACTGGAGATACCCGTCTTCTCGATCTCTCGCTCCTGTATCTTGAGCAGATAATCCTTGCCGTGGCGACTGATGGAACGGAGGTCATCCAACTCGGCATTATAGCCATCGGCGATGACATCTCCCTTGTTGACCAACTGTGGTGGGTCGGGCTGAATCTCCTTGGCGATACGGTCTCGCAGCGTCTCACAGAGGTTGAGTTGGTCGCCCACTCTCTGAAGGGCTTCGTTCTTGGCATGTTCGCAGGCAGTCTTGATAGGTTGGATAGCCTCCAGGGCATTCTTCAACTGCACTACCTCACGAGGCGAAACCCTCCCTACAGCCACCTTGGAGATGATACGCTCCAAGTCGCCGATGCGATGGAACTGGTCATCGAGGAGCTGACGGAACTCAGGCTCCTTGAAGAAATACTCCACGATGTCGAGTCGCTCATTGATGGGTTTAACATCCTTCAGAGGGAAAACAAGCCAACGGCGAAGCATACGACCACCCATTGCCGTCACCGTTCGGTCGATGACATTGAGAAGCGACGAACCATCCTCCTGCATCGGAGCCACCAACTCCAAGCTGCGGATGGTAAAGCGGTCCATGCGCACAAATTTATCCTCCTCGATGCGAGAGAGAGCCGTGATATGCTTGATTTGGGTATGCTGAGTAATCTCCAAGTATTGCATGATGGCACCGCTAGCGATGATACCATTCTTCAGGTGCTCCACACCGAAACCTTTCAGTGACTTCGTCTTGAAATGAGACAAGAGTTTCTGTCGGGCGGTTTGCTCAGTGAACACCCAGTCATCCAACTCGAAGGTACAATACTTGGTACCGAAGTTTTGCTCAAACTTCGACTTCATGGCACGATCATAAAGCACCTCCTTCGGTTGGAAGTTGCCCATCAACTTCTCCACATAGTCGGGCGTACCCTCACCGGTGAGGAATTCTCCCGTAGAGATGTCGAGGAAGCTTACGCCACAAGCCGCCTTGCCGAAGTGGACAGCAGCGAGGAAGTTGTTCTCCTTGTAGTTCAAGACGTTGTCGCCCATCGCCACACCCGGAGTCACCAGTTCGGTGATACCACGCTTCACCATCTTGTCCATCTGGCTCAAGCCTTTCTTGCCCTTGATTTCCTGCCGCTTCTTCTTAGGATCTTCCAGTTGGTCGCATACAGCCACACGCTTGCCAGCCCTAATGAGTTTCGGCAAGTAGGTGTCGAGTGCATGATGAGGGAATCCTGCCATCTCCGCACCACCAGCCGAACCGCCATTGTTTCTGCGGGTCAGCGTGATGCCGAGCACCTTGGAAGCCTCAATTGCATCTTCGCAATAAGTTTCGTAGAAGTCGCCACAACGAAAAAGCAACAATGCCTCGGGATGCTTGGATTTCATCTCGAAGAATTGTCGCATCATCGGCGTAAGACCTTTATTATCGTTTGCCATTGTTTTATAATCCTTTATCTTTTAAGTCGTTTTTATATTCTTTATCTCCAATATTAGAGAATCATTATTAATATGAGAGTCACCCACAATACTCATCCTTGAACCAAAGACGATAGATGGGATCCACAAAAACGAAATCATCCTTTTGCTTCTCTATAATATCTCTATTTTGCAGCGTTTTCTTGTTCTTTACTATCGTATTGGGATTGCCCAAATTATAGATTTGCTTCACTGCCTGCGAAGCAAAGTGCTGTTCACCATCACAAATAGCCTTTAGCATCTCTATCTGGGTAGAACTCAGATTCTCCGTATCATTCTGAAACATCGGTGTATTGATGTTCAATACCTGTTTCAGCCCTAAAGCAAATATATCTTCTGTTACTTCATGGGAAGTAAAACTCCAGATAAAATAACACAACTGCTGGAGGTACCAAGAATGGCAACTCACCGTATCACAGATTTTATCAGCAATCTCCGCAGAAATCGTCTTTCCTGTTTTCTCAAAAGAAGTCTGAATAAACGGAATCCAATGCTCCTTCGCAATCTTCTGCATAAAGAAAACCTGTCCAAAACGATAGAAAGGGCTATTCGAATTATTGAAGATATTGAGCATCATATTGCGCTTACTACCATATAGGCAGTAAGAAGTAAGCTGTTGCTGCTGCCATACCGAGCGCATCTTGCCCTCCATATCCTTATACTCTGGCAGATTAGCCAACTGCTGAAACTCATCGATACACACGATGATTTTGATTCCTTTCTCCTTGGCCAGCATCTCTGGCAATTGAAGAATCGTCATCTTGTCTCGTTCCTGCGGGACAAATTTCAAGTCGAATGCCACAAAATCTGTCACTTGGTCATTGACTACGATTTGAGGGATTACCCCCGTCAAGAACTTCTTGGCATCCTCTATCCAACGCTCCATTTTTGACGAAGCGCAAGCAATGACCTGACTGGCAAAAGTACGATAGAATTCTGCTTCCGACCCGATACTAAAAGCATCTATATAACATACCCTTACATCCTGTCTTTCCGCACACAATTCCGTCATCGCCTTTTTGACAAGCGATGATTTTCCCCATCTGCGTGGCGAGATGAGCATCACATTGATATGAGAGGACAATAGCTGTTTAAGCATTGCCCTATCTTCTTTGCGGTCGATAAAATTATCTTCTGTCGCCAATGTGCCAAACTGAAATGGTGATTGATATGCTGTCATATTCCTTCAAATTTGCCACAAAAATACAAAATATTACCCAAAGGTAAGTTACCCTAGGGTAATATTTAGCGTTTTTTAGATGTAATATGGCTGCCTTCTTCCCATTTTGTTAATTATAACTAACAAAAGCGCAATTTCCATTTGTTTTATAAAGTATGACAAACAAAAATGGTATTTTTGCCAAAAGTTTTAAGTATAACTAATAAAAAACAAGTATGATACAACTCATCAATCGTCCGAAATACACAGAGCGAATAGCTCCATTTATCAATAAGAACATCATCAAAGTGCTCACAGGGCAACGCCGTGTGGGAAAAAATACAAAGGGAAGAAAAACAAAAGTTCACAAGCTTATGGGAGCCACATGCTTGTGAACTTGATATCATCTAGAACACCAAAGATCAATCTATTTCTGAATAACCATTTTCTTGCCATTGACGATGTAAATACCAGGATGAAGGGAAGGCATCAAATCTGTGTTGCCCACTTTCACACCTGTCAATGTGTAGATGTCACCACGACCGCTTGATTGCTTGCCAGCTAGGGCTACATTCTCTATGGCAGTGGTTTCTCCATCTATGCCCTCGAAGCTAAAAGTGATAGGCTTGGCATCGCTGCTAGAAGAAGACATATACCAACAAGTACCGACTATGCCATTACCAGTGTATGTACTCGTCAGATGATACATCTTACCGCCCGACAACACGTAAGATTGAGCAGGAGCACCATGGGCATTCTTATAATAGAAGCCGTGGAAGGTAATGTCACTACCACCATTATATGCAGGAGCACACTCCGTGAAAGCCTTAGGTATGATACCATCTATGTGATAGATAGGCCCCTTTACAGTCACATTGTTGTTGGCAGTATATTCGAAAGTGTATGACTGGCTCTTGTCGGTGACATCGGCATTCTTACCTACCCAGATGATATAAGGTGTATCAGCCTTGATACCCTCTTGGTCAAGGTTTACCTTCTCGAAGATAATCTGTCTGCTATTGGCATTTTCGGTTATCTCCTTGAACTTGCTCACCTTTACCTGAGCATCTTCGGTACCGCCACTGAATGCGGTCTTCACTTGGTCGGCAGGGATGTCGAATGGCACGATGAAGGAATTCCATGCCTTCACATCAAACTTACGGCGCAAGTTATAGCGCACAGGATACTCCCAAGCTATCTTGTTGACACCCTCATCAGGACTTGTGTATGTCCAATCACCTGTATTAGTATTGGCTGCACTGAGATACCATTCACGGTTGCCAGCATAGTAGAGTTGGAAATTGTCGGCAAAGACATCGCCAGCCCTGCTGTTTTTCTTCATGCCAAGGCGAAGCTTTCCGTCACTGCCCACCTTTACATATACGCTGTTCGTGTATTTTTTGCCGTCTTGATAAGAATTGCCATTCGCCAAGAACTTACCTGCTCCTAGCACAGCTTCCAAATAAGGGTCGCGCTCATTGTCATTTTTTGCAATGGTGCGAATCTGTTCATTAAGTTTCGTTTCATCATCATCAGTGAGTTTTTGCATACGCACGGTACGGTCATTGGCAAAGAGGTAAGCCTCTCCCAAGCCTTCTCCTCGATAGAAGCCTTGACAATCCACTCGATAATAGCCAGCAGGCAAATTGATTATCTCCTGATAGAGTTCCTGACCTTCATGATTTCCCTCATCATATTCTGACCCTATCCATGCTGCACCAAACGCCAAGTCATCATTCTTGATATACCAAGCATGGTTGGTCAGATAGGTATGGAGCTGGTCATAATTAGTTTTTCCAGTTGTCGCATCTTTGCCAACTTCTGTCCAAAGATTGTCTTTTGACCATTTCCAAGCATCGGCATCCTTGTTCATACGCTCAAAGCGACCATCCAGTACCATATTGGAAATGTTGATATAGCTATAGCTATGGCTCGTGATTACTTGTGTGTAATCAGCCTCTGAGATAAGATAGCACTTGCCAGCATTGCTCTCCTCTGTATCTTCGACAAAATATTGTTTGCCATTATTGCTATAATAAGCGATATAATGAGGAGTTGTACCAAAAGTAGTAGTGGTGGTGTTACCTTCTGAGGCTGTAACGGTTTTCCAATAAGAGAAGAAAACATAAGCATTACCCTTCTCGCCATCTACCTTCTGATAGTTCCACTCCACAAGGTCGCCAGTACCACGATCTATATAGATAAGCACCTTATTTCGATTGCCATCAGCATAGTCACTATCAGCAAATCCACTCTTAACGCCAACGCAGTCTCCTGTGCCTTTCTCACCATTTTTCACATTAGAATGGATATAATACTTATCGTCATATCCTTTCACCTTGCTCAGCGTAAACGCCATACCGCTCTCAGCAGTGATGGGTTGCACACCATATTGTCCACCCGTGCTAATGAATTTCTTGTGAGCGATGTCGTAGATATAAAACTTAGTTTGGTCATTTATCAAATCACCAATGTTTTTTGAATAACTTGACCAATCAATATCTTGCAACGTAGCAGAAGCTGTCGAAGGAGTTGAAATGTCTGCCCGTGCATAACTAGATAGAGGAACTAGACAGAGGAAGCCCCATACGGATAAAGCGTATATCTTGATTCTTTTCATTTTCATCATATCTTTACATTCTTAATCATTAATATAGATCCCAATTCTCTCTCAATGCCTTTGTCCCTTGCTCACTATCAAGGGCATAAGGGTCAACTTCATCTATAGGGTTACCATCCACCACATGATTCCAATTGCCATGGCCATCATTCCATGACTCTGATGCCAAAACGGCATCTTGGGACATGTGGAGGATGGAAGTTTTTGGTATTATATATTTCTTCTTACTCATTTTTTCTTTTTTATTTACGTGCCCAACTCAGCACATTTTACAATATATATTAGGAATGAGGTTTGCCTTACTGGCAAACCTTCACTACCTTGTTACCCTGGCGCATAATGTAGATGCCCTTCACAGGTGCATTCACACGCTTGCCTTCCAAGGTGTAATATTCTTTTTCCATCTTTGTATCATTGCCATTAATGGAAGAAATACCTGTTGGAGTTTTCTTAACGATGGAAACAGACATAGTGGCAAGGTTGATTTCTATATCATAAGTTGCAGCCTCTGTAATGTTCCATTTGATATCTTGCCCCTTATAGACAACCTTTGATGCATCAGAAGGATCACAGACATAAGCATCTTGTTCAAACCCAGTGTATTTATTAACCAAGAATTTGAATTCTCCCTCATTCAAATCGACGGTTGTAGAATAAACCATCGGATTGTCTGCATGCTGAGACAATTGTGTGCCAGCATCAATGCTCCATCCACCAGGTGTAGCACTACCAACCATCCACAGAGTTGTGTGATAAAGAGGATACTCTTGATAAGTAGCCTTTGTGACAGTTATCTTCTTCTGGTTGAGATCACAAACGATTTCATAATTGGCAGTTTCTGATACCATAAACTTGTTATCATTTTGGTTCTCGTCAGAATCGTAAAGAGTAGCTGTCACACCATTAGATAGGGTGACATTACTGTCACCAGCACGATACTCAAAATTACCCCAGTCTGGGTAAGTCAAAAACTTGAAGCCACCATTAGCATTCAACTGCACAGTTGCCTTCCATACATCGTTGCCTTCGGTAAGCATCACTACACTATTGGCAATACTCCAACCACCTCTGACACCATCACCTACAATCAGTAACTTGTCAGCTGCAAAAGATGTTAACACACTGGCTACAAACATGATGCAGCACATCAAAGATTTAGTAATAGTTGTTTTCATATTCATCTCTTTTTTTAATTAATAAAGTTAGTATTCTCAATTCTTCTTGTTATTTGAAAACTATCTTCTTGCCTTTCGTCACATAGATACCTTTACGAAGATTTTTCACACTCACACCATCCAGGGAATAATAATGAGCAGGAGCAGTAACTTTCTTTGTCTCCTCAATGGAGGCTATTGCCGACGCATCCGACTTTTTCACTACGATGCGCATGGCATCCAAGTTGATGGTGATATCGTAATATCCCGACTCCGGCACCTTGAACTTGTAATCCTTGCCCATGGTCGCGAGGTGAGCCAACTGGATATAAGAGTTGAACTCATAGTTCTCATACTCTGAGCAGTAACTCTTGCAGAAGCCCCAATCCTTGCCATCGGTAAACTTAAACAACTCATTGCCCTTCAGATATACCGTTGCCTGATAGACATTGGCCTCGCCAGTCTTGTTCAGAGGAATGGCTTGCGACAAATCATAAGCCCCATACCCCTCTTTCTTCACTGCTTCGCCCGTAATATATACTTGGCTCTCGCCTTCCATCACCGCCATCGTCCAGTATTCCAAAGAAGGAAGTGTAAAGGTGACATCATCACCATTCTGAGAGAATGACAATTCCTGCACCGCACCGGCATGACTGTCAGGGCTTGCCACCCATACCCGGGATGCCTTTCTGTTGGTTCTCACCGTCACCGTCAAGTTGGCCTTTCGGGTAGGCTTCTGGCGTGTGCCATTGATATCACGCCAAGAAAGGTCGGTGGTATTGGAGAAGTTGAGGAAATGAACGACATCACTGTTGCCCACGGTCTTGGCGAACGTCACGATGGAATTTGCCTGTGGAGGCCATGCCTTCACCGTATTGCCATTCACACTCACATGAGCCGAATAAGCTGCTTTGGAAGACACGCCACGCAACCAATTCTGATAAGCTGTCAGGAAATCGTAATACCTTACGAGCGCAGTCTTCAGTTCATCGCTCATCGCCAAAGGAGCCGCTGGGAAATACTCACGAGTGAGCATGTGGTCGCCCATCTCTAGGTGAGAGCCTCCCAAGGCAAACATCACCGCATCGGTAAGCAAGGCACCAGGCGTATTGACCATGTGGTCGCCCGAGCCGCCATTGTCAGCCTTGTCGTAATTGATATAGGCTGCAAAGACCGTGGGATGCTGATGGTCGCTCAAGCGATCGTTAGTGGCGATGATGTCATAGAGATTGGCAAACTGGTCTTCTGGTGCTCCGCCATAACCATTGCCATTGCCCCATACCTCATTATAGCAGAAATCCACATCTCTATTCACGATTTGCTCTGTTCCATAACCCGACACAGCATTCATAATCAAGGACTTCTCGGGATGAGCCTGCTTCATGGCATCAATGAATGAGCCATAACCCGAAGGCAAATCTACCTTTTGATGATTGGCGTCATACACAGTACCACGATACCCCAACTGGTCTATCTGAAAACCATCGAAATCAAAATTGCCATACACTTCCTTGTTTCGTTCCACCATATATTGCTGCCAATCGCCATTGCCCGGTACTTGCAGATAGATATTGCTTGCCCAAGAAGAAGGGAGTCCATGATAGTCTTGATAATAATTGCCATTACCATCCTTCTTCATCAAAGCCCACTGAGACTTCACACCATCGTTTGCAGCATCCTTCCATGCACCAAAGCAAAGGTTATAGAAGATGGATTTCATGCCGTAAGCATGTTGTGTGGCAATATAGTTCTTGACATATTCCACGCCTACCCATCGATTGCTAATATCGGTATACCATTGGGTGAGCGAACCATCACCATTCAATTTTACAGGTCGATGGTGCATCCACTGCCAGTCTTGGAATTGCACACCATTGATATGCAATCGATTGAGATATGCCATCTCGCTCTTGATGTTGGCGTTCTTATCGACTGTACTGCTGTAATTATCAAAGTCAGCGACAAAGCCGTAACGTGGAAAACGTTTCCAATTGCTGGAAACATCTACGGCTATCGTACCAAGAATATTTTCCACACCACTGCCCTCTGTATACAATTCCACCAAATAACCTTGATAATCGGTAGATGGTGGCAACCAAGTCCACTGCTTACTCTTAGCCACCTCTGAGAAGTCTTGGACAAGAAGCACATGGGAACCATGACGATAACGCACCTTGGCCGAAGAAGGAATATTCCCTTCTGCCACAAACGTAACAGTTTGTCCTGGTACATAGCAAGCCTTGTCGGTTTTCATATTGACAGACAACTGCGAAGTAACTGTGGCAGCATAACTACAAAGGGAAAGCATGAGGGGCAATGCCAACACCATCATACGTTTAGGCAAGAAGAGGAGTAAAGGTTTTCTCATAAAAACGATTTTATAAGGATGATGAACATAAACTCCCCATACCCCTATATATAATAAGGTATAGGTATGGGGAGAAAAATATATCTATCTTTTTACTTTTGCATGAGACTGATGGCATAACCACCACCTGCACCTGCATTCAGTTTAAGGGTAGATTTATTGGTTACCACACGCTTAGTGATGACGTATGACTGCTGATTGGCTTTGTAGCTTGCATTCTTGCCATCGGCATAGATTGTAGCAACATACTTCTTGCCCGGTGTAAGGAAATCAAGTTTCAGGGTAGACTGATGAGGAGTCTCACCCACTGTACAACCAACAAACCACTTGTCTTCGCCCTTAGCCTTGCGGGCAATGGTAATATACTGACCAGGCTCAGCCTCAAGATAACGACTCTCATCCCAGTCGATAGCTACATCCTTGATAAACTGGAAGGCATCTGCATACTTCTCATAGTTCTCTGGGATATCAGCTGCCATCTGCAATGGACTGTACATCGTAACATACAATGCCAACTGACGAGCCAAGGTAGAGTTAATATGATGATGCTTGCTTGGATCAATCTTGTTCATATCGCCCTCCAAGATACCAGGTGTATAATCCATAGGACCACCTTGCAAACGAGTGAAAGGCAATACAGTGGTATGGAAAGCCTTGTTGCCTGCGAAAGACTCATATTCTGTCCCACGAGCAGATTCATTGCCTATCAAGTTAGGATAAGTACGACAAAGACCTGTAGGGCGAGTCGCCTCATGAGCATTGACCATGATATGGTGTTTGGCAGCCTCGGTTACGCAATAAAGATAGTGATTGTTGAGCCACTGACCATAGTGATGCTCACCACGAGGAATGATGTTACCCACATATCCGCTCTTCACCGAATTGTAGCCATACTTATTCATCAAATTATAGGCAGCCTCCAAATGACGCTCATAGTTACGCACAGAAGCTGAGGTCTCATGGTGCATCATCAAGCGCACACCCTTGGAGTGAGCATAGTCATTGAGATACTTAATGTCGAAATCAGGATAAGGAGTCTGGAAATCGAACACATAGTCTTTGCTATGACCAAACCAGTCTTCCCAACCAATGTTCCAGCCCTCAACAAGCACCTGAGAGAAGCCATTCTTGGCAGCGAAATCGATATATTTCTTTACATTCTGTGTATTGGCAGGATGCTGACCATGAGGCTTTACCTTGGTATAATCAGTCTCACCAAGTTTGACAGAAGGCAAATCGAATGTATAAGACCACTGTTTGCCACCACCAATCATCTCCCACCAAACACCAATGTACTTAACAGGCTTGATCCATGAAGTATCTGAATATTTGCAAGGCTCATTCAGATTGAGAATAAGGCGAGAGGCAAGCACCTTGCGTGCATCATCCACTACCATGATGGTACGCCATGGAGTATGGCATGGGGTCTGCATGTGAGCCATGTTGCCTTGTGCATCTGGAGTAAGCTGAGAGGTAAACACAAGATTCTTGTCATCCAAATTGAGATGCATACAAGAATAATCCACCAAAGCAGCCTCATGGATATTGAGATAAATGCCATCAGCTGTCTTCATCTGCAATGAGGTCTGCACACCTGTAGGTGAGAAGATGGTCTGCGAAGCATTGCTGCTCACAGCTCCTTGAAACAAACCTCTGATTTCTGAAAGCTTTGATTCTGTATAGTCATATTCCTGAGTATCGTAATCACCAGGAATCCACCATGCCTTATGGTCACCAGTCATGGCAAACTGAGTATGCTCTGCCTTTACTACGAAATAAGGTAGATATTTTTGCAATGGGAACTCATAACGGAAACCCACACCATCATTGTAGACACGGAAGCGCAAATTCATGAACCTACCATTAGATGGTTTTTCCATCTCTACAAACAGCTCATTGTAATGGTTGCGAATTTCCTTCTCCTCACCCCATACAGGTTGCCATGTCTCATCAAAGGTAGACGTAGAGGTCTTATTGATACGAAACTTGTCCATCAATGAGTTTTCTTCAGCCAGCTCTATACCCAATGTACTGGGTTTGATGACTTGTTTTCCCTTGAATGACACTTGATAAGTTGGAACGCCATCGCCTGTAAGCGAGAACTCCACACTCAGGTTACCATCTGGAGACGATACCTTCTGGGCAGATGCACTTGCAGTAAGGAGCATCATGCAACCTAACAAAAGGTGAGGTAACAGCCCCTCTAGACGAGAGAGGGACGTTACACATAGTTTATTCAGTTTACTTTTCATTTATTGTGATACAAAATTAGGTAAATTATATACTTTACTTGAGTCTTACGATCTTACAACCATGAGCAGGAATAGTAGCTGTGATCGAAGAGGCACTACCCTCGTCTACATGCTCCCAAAGGTCACGGATTTGTTTGGTGCCTTGTATGCCAAGCGTACTGAAATCAACTGTCACTTGGTCGGAGTTGTCATTGCGATTGAAGATACCAAGCACATAGTCGCCATTGGTCATCTGTCCATACCATATCTCATTGTTCTTGTCGTTGAGCTTGTCGCTGAGAGGCTTGCCCACGAAACCATCCTTGTTGAGGGCGAGCAACTCATCGTTGGTATAATACTTCATGTCATTGCCAATGGTAGAAGGCAGGTCGGAGGCTGCGACTGGGCCACCAGCCATCAACTGCAAGGAAACTACCGTCTGCTTCTCTGCATCCGTATCGAATGTATTGAGACGAATGAAGTCACCATCAAGAATCACCTTGTTGCGACCACTGATATGCGACCAATAGGTAAATCCATCAAACATATTCATGCAGTTAGGCCATGTGCGATAAGACTTTCCCTTGTCCTGGGCAGAGCAGTGCCACCAGCCACCAGTACCTGTATCTGCCACGATACGAATCATGTTACCATAAAGGCTCTCTACCTGTGCATCGGCATACAAGTGAGGCATAACCAGTGAGGTGAAGATACCATATTTCTTGGCAGACTCAGCAATGTATCGCATGGCGAGTGCATAGCTCTCACGACCATAGCCACGACCTGTGACACCAATGTTGCGATCCTGCCCATCCTCATACCAAGAGAGGAAGTCCATTCGGATGAACTCTACACCCATCTCCTTGTAATGCTTGAAGAAACCATCGATATACTCCTTGCAACCGGGATTCTCGGCTACAGCCCAAGAGAAAGACATATCCTTGGCTGTAGGATGAGACAACTTATCCTTGTTCTCCCCATTATAGAAAAGGTCGTTGAATGTGTATTCCGTACCCTCTATCTTGGTTTCTCTTGGACCATGAATCCAGAGAGGATTGTCATAGACACCCAGTTTCAAGCCCTTCGCCTTACACTTGGCAGCAATATCCTTGAGAGCCTGAGAGCCGTAATGGGTCATATAGCCACTCTCATCTTTGGCAAGCATAGGGATAAAACCATCCGTACAAATCATGTCATAGCCCGATGGTTTGAGATTGGTTGCAACATAGTCGATGATTTTGTCCCACTGGTCGGAGGTAAGATCCATATCGGCGTTGCTTACACCTTTAGCGTTTTGCAACATGCAATACTCATATACACTCCAATAGAGAGGAGCCTTCACACCATCGTGGACACCTTCCACTACAGGAAGGTTGGATAGCTTGTGGGTAGGAGGATAGTTCATTTCTACATCATTGGCACAAGAGCCAAACAGAGAAACGGCAGCTACCGCCAAGGAAAATAATATTGATTTTTTCATTGTTCTAATCGCTTTAATTGATTATTTCTTTACCACCTTTATCGTTTTGTTGTTGATGTCAATGGTGATTTGATAAGTACCAGTCTCTGTTACTTTCCACTGGTCGTCAGGACTTGCCGTGAAGACCATATCTGAAGCCGAAACTCCACTAGCATCTACTGTGACATTGGCAGAAGAAGGACGATAGAAAGGAGCGTTGAAATCTTTCTCCTCACTCATCTTAAATGTACCCTCCGTGAGTTGACCTTCCCATGTAAATACATCCTTGTTAGATGCATCCTGGGTAAACTCTTGCGCCTTGTCCCAAGCCCAACCACCTGCGGTAGCATCACCTATCATATAGATATGTGTTTCTTTCTGAAGCTCACCCAAGAACTCTGACTTGATGGTCCAGTGCTCAAGATCCAAGGTTAAGCGATACTTGCCCTGTACCTCTACTTTCCACTTGTTGTCGTTACCACCAGCGTAATATTCGAACTTCTCGTCCTCTACACCATCCTTGTTAATCTTGACACCATCTGAAGGGCAGTGGATGAAGGAAGCACCCCAATCTTTTTCGCCACTAAATTTCACTTCACCTGTCTTTAATTCTCCTTCGTATACAAAGATGTAGCCAGAACTCTTCGTAAGTTCAGTTGCCTGTCCCCAGTCCCAGCCACCAGGAGTAGCGGTTCCGATAATATACAGGTGTTCTAAAGATATAGGCTCAACAGCTGGCTTTTCTTTCTCACCGAGGTATTCGGTAGACATGGTCCAATTGCGCATATCAAACGTAAGACGATATTTACCAGCATCTGTAACTCTCCACTTGTTATCAGGGGCGCCTGCCCACATCGCAAAAGTCTGTCCACTAACATTTGACTTAGAGATTATCTCTTGGTCATTGACTGGACGGATAAACGGATTGTCATAACTACCAGCTACAAGACAAAGTTTCATTTCTCCTGTGTTGAGAGTGCCCTCCCAAGTAAAGAGCATAGGGTCATCTGCATTTTGAGTAAAAGGTGTAGGATCGTCTATACTCCAACCATTAGGCGTAGCATCGCCCACCATGAACAATGTAGAAGTCTTAATTGGCAGATTACCATCAATGATCTTCAAGTCTTTCTCGCCATCACAACCAGTAAACAAGGTCATCAGGAGAGAAAAAATAAACAAGCTGAGGCTGAATTGCTTCAATTGAATATTTCGTTTCATAATTGTATCTTATTAAAAAATGGTTTACTTATTATAACCAGGATTCTGAACCAACTCGTGGTTTGCATTCAAGACATCACGCATGATAGGCCAAATCTCTGTATGTTTGTCGGCATCTGGTGTCTTGTCCCACCATGTACCAGAAGAGAACTTGCCATAGCGGATGAGGTCGATACGGCGACGGCTCTCTGCGAAGAACTCACGTCCCCACTCATCGAGCATCTCGTCCAGGTCAAGCTTGGCATTACCCTCAGGCGCATAGAGATACTCCTCATAATCAGCAGCAGGATAATTACGCTTGCGCACGCTGTTGAGCAACTTACCTGCCTCCTCTGGCTTGCCTTGACGAAGTTTGCACTCTGCGAGCGAGTAGATAATCTCTGGCAAACGAATCTCTGTATAATCGCTCTCCAACTGATGCTCATCATCATCGCTATAAAGAGGATATTTTACGAAATGCCAACCTGAGTTATGGTCACCATCACGCAAGGTAGAAGAGGTTGCAGATAGCCACTTGGTAGGAGGAGTGCTCTGGAACTTGCCCACTGCATCACGGATATACAACTCATAATCTACCTCTGGTGCCTTTACACGCTTGGTAGCTCCATTCTCATCCTTATACTCCAAGTAGCCATACAAGAACATACCCTCACGCTTGCTGTTACCCAAGTTGCGATAGAGCTTCAGACGCTCATCGTCTGGATATTTCTTGAATTTCTGGATAGGCATACCCAAGTCGTACTTATACATCGTACCGTTAGGCGCATAGCTTGGAGAAGCTGCATACTTCGTGTTATGACCACCTGCCTTGTTCTTGGTATCATTGAGATAATAGTTGGCACGTGCAGGAACAGTCCAGTTATAGGTATCACCATCATACTGCCAATGGCTATAGCCTGGGGCACCTGGGAAACCGAAGATTACCTCATCACAAGCATCATTGTCCCAGTCAAAGGCGGCATCCCAACGGTCTGCTACTTGATACTTGCCATACTTGCCATCCAAGATGTCTTGAGCCACTTGGGCACACTCTGTATAATGATCCTCGCCGATATATACTTGGGCATTAAGATAAAGACGAACCAACAAGGCGGCTGCACCTGCCTTGGTCCACTGACCTTGAAGGGTAGAGTTTGTTCCAAGCTCTGTCTTCTCAACAAGAAGTGGCAAGCACTCCTTCAACTCGCTCTCTATGAAATCGTAGATTACCTTAGGCTCCACTTGCTTCATGGAAGCGCCAGTGGTTGTGGTCACCAATGGCACATTGCGGAAACCATCGAGCAAACGAAGGTAGAACCATGCTCGCAACACGCGGCACTGGGCTGTAAGGTTGTTGAACTCAGACTGTGAGAAACCGAACTTTTCAAAAGAAAGCGTACCTAAGTCCTCTATGACCTTACAACTCTGCATGATACCCTGGAAGCAGCCATTCCATTCGGTCTGGCAATCACCTCCGTCCTCTACATTATACTCATGATAGTGGTATCTACGCCATTTTCCACCATCATCCCACCAACCATCACGGGTAGGAGTAATCAGTTGGTCGGCAGTAAGCTCGTTGAGCACATGACGACTCTCTATGCTCCAGTAAGCATGCTCAAAAGGACGGAATGTGGCTCTGACCACATCGTTCTTGGTATTATAATAGTTCTCTGATGCCACCTGATCGTAGAGCTTCTCGCTCAAATCAGTACAACTTGTCATGGCAAGTGTACCAAAAGCAGCAGATACAATATAATTGAATATTTTCATTGTTTCTATATTTTTAGATGATTATCAGATATCTACGTTCAAGCCAATGATAAACTGGCGGGTAGATGGATAGTAGTCACGAGAACCTTGTCCACTTGGGGTGAGTCCGTTCACCTGATAGGTAGAAGGATCTACACCGCTAAACTTGGTAAGGGTGAACACGTTCTTTACAGTACCATATACTCTAATGCGGTCGATGAAACGACACTTCTGCAAATTGAGCGTATAGCCCAATGTAATCATGTCGAGCTTCAAGTAGTCACCTCTCTCCAAGAAGTAATCACAAACCACAGGGTTGGCATTGCCTGAAATCTTGAAGTTCTTGCCGTATGCCTTCTGCAAGCGATTGCCAGTGAAGTTGCGGTTGGCATAATAGAAATCGTGGATGTTGAAGATGTCATATCCAAACGCACCACGGAAGAACAACGACAAGTCGAAGTTGCGGTAGCGGAAGTTCTGGCTGGAAGACAAGGTAAACTTAGGCAAACCATTGCCCACCTTCACACGGTCGTCTGCCGTTGCTTGGGAAGCACGGATGATGTCACCGCTCTTGTCATAGACCAACCACTCGCCATCCTCTGTATGACCAGCATATCTCCACATATAAAAGTTACCGATAGACTCGCCTTTCTCAATGCGCTGCAAGTTGTAGTAAGGATATGGATCAGAAGTACCTACCTCATCATAATAGTCCTGACCTACAAACTGGGAGTTGCTGAAGCTTACGAACTTATTCTGCATGGTAGAACCGATGAGGTTGAAGTCGTAAGAGAAATCCTTGGTAGTAACTGGACGGAAATTGAGGTCAAACTCAAAACCGTAGTTCTTCATCGTACCTACATTGACGAATGTATTGTCGAAGAGGTATGGAGGAACAGATACCTTGTAGTCACCCAACAAGTCTTGCTGTTTGCGGTTGAAGTAGTTCAAAGAACCATAGATGCGATTGTTGAGCAAAGAGAAGTCGATACCTACGTTCCAGTTCTTACCCTTCTCCCACATCAAGTCAGGGTTCACATTCTTGGCTGGACCCCAAACCTGGAAGAACTTACCATTATATATATAGTAGCCAAATCCATTCATGGTATTCAATGACTTGTAGCTATCGAAGTTTTGGTTACCCGTCACACCATAGTCGGCACGAAGTTTCAAGTCGCTGATCCACTGGACGCCCTTCATAAACTTCTCTTCAGAGATACGCCAACCAGCTGATACAGCTGGGAAGTTACCCCACTTGTGGTTAGCACCAAACTTAGAGGAGCCCTCGTGGCGAAGAGAAGCGGTGAACATATACTTGCCAGCGAAGTCGTAGCTTACACGACCGAAGAAAGCGATGAGCTTGGCATCGTTCTTGTAACTGCCCATGTTTACCTCACCTTCTTCCTTATTAAACTCACCAGCACCCAAGTTGTCTGGACCCAGAGCATCATTAGGGAAATCCTTGTTGGATGCGTTCAAACCAGAATACTGAGAATACTGGTAAGAGTAACCTGCCATAGCCTTCACATTGTGTTTGCCGAAGCTACCGCTATAGTTGTTGAGCCACTCTACTACATACTGGCTCTCCTTGCTGGAAGAACGACTAGCCTCACCTTCGCGACCACTTTCGATGGCAATGGTGCTGGTAGAAGGACGGAACCAAGAGGCATCATGAGTATATTGATGGTCAGCGAACATCACCTGTGTAGAGAGATGATGATTGCCAGATGCATTCTTTGCCAACAAAGGCAAGAGGTTCAACTTAACGGTACCATCCCAGTCGATCAAACGAATATCATCCTTATCGGTCTCCAAGAGTTGACGCTCCACAGGATTGGAACCCACAACCTGACCCTTGAAGTTATAATAACGAATCGGATTATCTGGATCCATCAAAGGAGTAGTTGGGTTAGCCTCAAGAGCATCCTTGAATACGCTGTAATCAGCCTTGTCGCTGTAGATGACACGAGGAGCGACATTGGCAGTAATGGTGAAGAGTCCACCCTTGGTGGTATGCATGATGTTGGCACGAGCGCCATACTCCTGACGACGAGAACGAAGGTCGATACCCTTGGCATCACGATAATCGGCACTCACACGATAGTTGCTCTTGTCATTGCCACCACTGAGGGTCAGGGTATGCTGCATGGTAGTACCCGTACGGCTGACGGCATCAAGCCAATCTACATTACCGCCGAGGTCAACGCCAGAGTCACCCCATCCCAGACGAACATCACGGAAATCCTGAGCGTTCATCATCTTCAGGTCTTTCACCATCGTGTTCCAAGTATAAGAGGTAGAGTAAGAAGCGTGCGTTCTGCCGTCCTTGCTTCCCTTCTTGGTCGTTACCAAGATGACACCATTGGAACCACGAGTACCATAGATAGCAGAGGCTGCACCATCCTTCAATACGTCGAAAGAAGCGATGTCATTAGGATTGATGTTGGTGAGGTTGCCACCTGGCACACCGTCAATCACAATCAGAGGACCATTGCCTGCGGCACGAGAGGAGACACCACGAATCTGGATGCTTGCCTGATTGTTTGGGTCGCCCACCGCGGTATTGGTGATGCTCACGCCCGACACCTTACCCTGGATCATCATGGAAACATCAGGGGAACTGATGGTGAGGAAGTCTTTCTCGCTTACGTGAGAAATGGCAGAAGTAAGTTCTTTCTTGTCCATGGTACCATAACCGATAACCACCACCTCATTGAGCACATCAGAACTCTCCTTCATGGTGACATCCATCTGTCTGCGGTTCTTCACCGACTCAACGACAGTCTCAAAGCCTACGTATGAAAAGGTAAGGGTAGATTTAGGTGAAACTTCGATGGAATACTTTCCATCCAAATCAGTGACTGCTCCCACACTAGAAGAGCCAGCCTTTACATTGACACCTATCAACGGTTCGCCCGAAGGGTCAGTAACGATTCCGTGCACTTTCAGAACATCTTGCGCCCAAAGCGAAAGAGGCATCAGCATGGCAAAACATGCCAGTGCAATTGTCTTTTTTAGGAATGTCTTCATTTTTAATTGTTTTAAATTATTATTTGGATAGTATAATTATTTTATGATAATTATCTTGATTACTCTACCATTATTTTCTTGGAACACTGAGAGTTGTTGCCTACTGTCTTGACGAAGTAAATGCCTTTGGTCAAATTGCTAGCCAAGAGTCCCTCTTGAATGGAAGGCCGGCTGGCAACTATGCTTCCACCCATAGTATAGACGGTGGCATTGACGGGGATTTGCGAGGAAACCAAGTAAATATTTCCATTCTGATGGGTGATGCGGATGTCTTGCTGGGTTTCCACTTCCTTCACGCCCGTTGTTTCTGTCCCATTGAACTTGGCTGAGACTTTGTCGATTTTCTCACCTTTAATGGTTTCCGTGGCTGTATTCACAGTAATACGATAATAGGCAGCCTCGGATATAGTCCATTTTACATCGCCACCTCCACTACTTCTGAAATAGCTGGTTCCCAACAAGGGTGCATCTGCTACGTATGGATGAAAGGTTTCTGAGTACCAATCTTGAGCTGTGAGAATCTTAAACTTATTGGGTTCCTCACGATGCTCATCCCAAGTGGGTTTCAAGAAGCCTTCCCAAACCAACTCCTCTGGGTTAGATGGGTTGGGAACAAACTGTATGGAAGCGACATCTGTCCAATAATCCCAAGAATGTGGACAGCAACCTCCAACAAAATAAAGTGTTTTGCGAGCTTTAAATGCCTTGGCAAAAGCATGATGGCTATCCTTGATGGCATAAAAGCAGTATTTGCCAGGAACAGTAACGCTCCATCCCTCAGCATTGGCATTGTTGGAAACTTGCAAAGACTCACTATAATCGTGCCCGAAAGAGATATCTACTCCTTCAAAACGAGGAAGATAGAACTGGGTCTTGGAAGTGATGGTAGGCGTATCTTGCAAACGAAGTGTACCTTTTTGTAAGTTAAGTAATGCCTTGAATTCCACATCGCCATATAGTGGAAGTTCTATCACCTTGTTGCCCAGGGCACTACCAGAGACATATAGGCGAGAAGGCAAATCTACAGTGACTTCTTTCTGATAGACCGCCATCTTCATACTACGTAAATCTACATAGATGGTATAATCGCCAGTAGCAGAAGGGACAAACTTGAAGTCTCTGCTGCCGTCCAGTCCTCTGTCTATCTCCAAGTTTAAGTCATACGTATGACCCACAGAAACTTTCTGACCAGCAGAAGTGGCTACGAGATGCTTATGAAACTCTCTCGTATTGAGAAACTTAAACTCCTTACCAGCCTGTAGCTTACCGCTCCATCGAAATACACCTTCGTCTATCTTTTGCATGTCTGGAGTCTTGCCCAAATCCCAAGAGTATGGGGTGGCATCACCTATAATATATAGTTGGGTCAGTTCGATAGAATTAGACATATCTCCTGCACTAGCCCATAATCCGATTGCCAAGAAACAGATGGATAATAATATTCTTTTCATAAATCGAGACGTTTTTATTCCTTCATAAATTTGCTGATAAATGTTTTATCGTCTGCCACTACCTTACTGATATAGACTTGTGGCATGAGCATCGAGATATCTTCCGAGAAGCTACTTACTTGACTATAACTGTTGGCAAGCATAAGCTTTCCTGCCATATTACTCACCAGCCAAGACACCTGCTTCTTCTGTGAGTCAAAAGAGGCGGTGAACTTTTTGCTTGCGCTGTCATAAGTCATCTTGTTTTGTCCAGTCTTTACATCAGTTATTCCTGTGCTTGTCGAATATTCTACCTGGATACGGCGCTCCTTTGTGCAACTTGCAGAAGGCACCTCAATCGTAGTACACTTACTCTCCTTATTATAAGAGAAGGTTGCTTTCATTCCGTCCACCTTGGCTGAAACGGGAGTTGTAGTATTGAAAATCAACAACTTATAGGAACGGTCGGCTGGTATTCCTAGAACTGTACCCTTACGTGGAGAGATGATATATTCACCCATTCTTCCATCGAAGGTCTGGCTGATGGAGGTCTCTGCGTAATTTGAAGCGTAGTCGGCATTGTCGCCAGCATCCTCATAGATGGAAGCTTTGCCATTCTCGCCCGACACGATGTTGAGTATCAACTGAGAAGGGTGCTCGGTAACATTCATTACGGTGGCAGGGTTGTTAGGAACCAAAGCTCCTTGACGATAGAAATAAGGTATCTGCTTATCGGTGAATGACATCGTCTGCAAGCAAGGACCTTCTATCATCTCATTCGTAGCCACACTCCACCATTTTCCTTCTGGCAACCATACATCCTTTATCGTGATACCATTTGCATCTGATTTTTCCGTGATAGGAGCCACCAAGATGTCGTCACCGAAGAAATACTCATTATCGTATGTATATGCCTCTTCTACCTCAGGATACTCATAATAGAGTGGACGACAGATGGATATACCAGTGTCATAGGTCTTACGAGCCATCGTATAGATATAAGGGAACAGCGAATAGCGCAAGCGCACTGCTTCCAAGATGGTAGGGAAATTAGGGAATTTCCAGATACGACGCTCTATGCGAGAATCGCTGGAGGCATGAGTGCGGAAGATAGGGGTGAATACACCAAACTGAATCCATCTCAACACCAAGTTGGGATTGTTCACCAATTCCTCGCTGGAGAACATATGTCCTCCTAAGTCATGTCCCCAATAGCCATAACCTACATTCGAGGCTGTGGCGGTGAAGTAAGGCTCAAAAGCCAATGCCTCATAGCTGATGTTGGCATCGCCCGAGAAACCTATCTGATAACGATGACTACCCAAACCTCCCCAACGGTGGAAAATCACAGGACGATGGCCTGTACGCTTGGCTGCCTCATTGAAGAAGACATAGTTACACCAAAATGTCTCGCTCAAAGATTTTGTATATGGACTTGTCAGATATTGCTGCCAATCCAACCACCAGAAATCAACGCCTTCGCTCTCATGGTCACGAATGATGTTCTTGAAGAACGACTTAGTAAAGTCGGGGTAATCAAGGCTCCAATTGATATTATTGCGGCTGTCATTCAGGTACTTGCCACCTAATTCACTGTTCATGGCAGCGAAATAAGTAGGCGACTCTATCTGATTGATACCATCGGCAGGATGCAAATTGAGCGCAGTCTTAAAATTTTGTGAGTGCATCTCAGAGAGAAGACCTTTTGGATTAGGAATGAGATTGGTGTTCCATGACCAACCAGTCCAACCACCACGACCTTCCGACTGACTATAAGCATTTCCATTCCAGTGCCAATCCATATCTATGACCATCACATCGGTAGGTATCTTGTTGGTCTTCAAGTCACTCATGATATTACGGTAGTCATCTGCCGAGTAAGAAGAATACTTGCTATACCAGTAGCCAAAGACGTAATTTGGAGGCAAAGGGATGTTGCCCGCTATCTTAGTGTAATCAGCAAGTGCCTTCTTGTAATTATGTCCGTAACCAAGCACGTAAGTATCCATGGCATGATTGTCGGCACGTTGTGTCCACCAAGGATACCCCATATCACTATTAGGAGACAAGGCATAAGAACGTCCTCCATCAGAACGAGGAGATGCCCATGAATCGTCTATCACAGCCCAACCAGACCGAGAAACCAATCCATTTTCCATTTCCGCTCTCTTGCTTTCTCCCATCAGGCCATCCAGCGTTCGGCTAGTACCCTTTAGATTGAGAGGATCTGGTTTTCCTGGATACCAAACTGATGAGACACCATTGCCTGAGATGGTGATGGTAAGATTGGAAGGTGAAGCAGGAAGCGTACGTGGGTCGGTACCCTTGCGATACTTGAGCTTCAGGTTGGATGTCGTTATATATAAATAGGTGTCATCCTCACTCTTGGTAAACTGAGGTGTCTCCAACTTACGATTGACAATAGTAAAGGTAGCTTGATCCTCAAACTTCGCTTGGTCACTATACTCAACTCTTATCATCTCTGGAGTAAGAACCGTAAAGCGTGCATTGCCACAAGTAACGACAGACCGACTTGCTGCCACAGGATCATTAACTACCACTTGTGCCATGGAAGGAGCAGACAATAAGCAACTACTCACCAAAAGTATCATGAAAGTTTTCTTCATAGATAAAAATGTTTAATTATTGTTAGATAATTCCGTTTTTGTTAATAGATGTAACTAAGATGTTGCAAAGATATACATAATATACTATCATTGTACTCCAAAGTACACGACAAGTACAAAAGATTAAAGGCAATATTTTTTATTCCATTGATAATCTGACAGATATACAGTGCAAAAAATAATACAAAGTACATACACCTATTAGTGTCTGTTTACAACCATCACACATTATTCTCGAAAAACATAAGCCAATTATTTGGTCACCTAAAAATAAATTTGTACTTTTGCCAACAATTAGAAGTAAAGCTATTACTAACATGAAGTGAATACTCTATGTTACCTAATTCTATCATATAAATACGATTACCATGCAAAAAATAATATTAACGATCATATTGATGTTTACTTGCTGCCATCTTTCAGCAACAAGAAACGAGAAACTTTCTTTTGTATTGGATAGTCTTTTAGACAACATAGCACAACTCTACAAGCAAAAGGAGACCAACATCAACACCTACAAGGGTATCATAGATAAGGACAAGAGTGCTGAAACTCTTCTTTCTGCCTATGATAAGTTGTTCAATGAATATTACGTCTATCAGTTTGATTCTGCCATGGTATATGTCGATAAGTCCATAGAATTGGCAGACAAGATCAACAATCGGTTCTATCATGACAAAAGCAGGATTGAGAAAGCTTCGCTACTTGCCATCGGTGGACTTTACGGAGAAGCCGTATCTTTACTCAATGAGATAGACTCTTCGTCCCTTGCTCCCCCACTATCCTTTGACTATACGATCACAAAGTACTATATATATATGTATTGGTCTGACTATTGTCATGACAATACATACGCTCCAGGGTACAGACAAAAGGCAGCAGAATTTCTGAAACAAGCTGTCGGGCTTCTTGGCAAGCAAGACAAACGTTACAATTTCTTCTTGGGAGAATATTACATTTATGTGGAGCGTAACGACAAAAAGGCACTAAGTCATTATTTCCGTGTCTTGAAGGAAGTTCCCATCAATTCTCGCTATTATGCCATGGCAGCCTATTCTATTGCCAATAATTACAGTGCGAACCATCAACCAGATAAATATGAAGAGTACATCATACAAGCATGTATCAGTGACTTGAAAAACTGTACTCGTGAAAATCTTGCACTACAAGACTTTGCCATGTTCTTGTTCCAGAAAGATGATGACTACCTTTCTAAAGCTGAGCGCTACATCAACTTTGCCATGGATGATGCCAAGGCATACAACAACCGTTTGCGCATCATTGAGATTTCGCAGAAACTGCCTATTATCGTAAAAAACTATCGTGAGAAACTGACCAGCCAGAATAGCAGGATGCGTGTCGCTCTATGGGGCATTTCCATTCTACTCATTTTCGTGCTGATACTTTTCTACTTCTATCGCCAACAAAATAAGCTATTGCACAAGCATCGAGTTGAGTTGTCGGAAAGCAACGCCCAACTGTCTCAGCTCAATGGCACGCTCAACATATTGAATACAAAGCTTATCGAAACCAATAAGCAACGAGAGCGATTGGCAAAACTGTATATTGACTTGTGCGCTAAATTTATAGACCGTTTAAGCAAGTTCGAGTTACTGGTACGGCGCAAGATAAAAGCGAGACAAGTGAACGACTTGCTCAGTATGGCATCTTCTTCACGCTTATCAGACGAGGATGCTGCCACTTTCTTGTTGCAGTTTGATACTGCGTTCCTGGACATGTATCCCTCTTTTATCGAAGAATTCAATGCCTTGCTCAAACCAAACGAACAAGTCATTCCAGCACAAAAGCAGAGACTTACTACTGAATTGCGTATCTTTGCCCTTGTAAGATTGGGAGTAAAAGACAGCTCGGAGATAGCCTCTCTGCTGTTCTATATGCCTCGCACCATTTACAATTATCGCTCTGCTTTCAAAAACAAGGCGTTAAAACGTGATACATTCGAGGATGATGTACTCAATCTATGTACGGCAATCAACAATGCTGACTAGCATCCAATCACCCGAAGAACGCATTGTTTTTATCGCATGACATATGTCGTGTAATCGGCTGACATATGCCACGCAATCGCTTGACATATGCCGTGCAATTGCGAGGCATATGTGACGCAATCGACAGACCTAGGTTTTCACACCGATAGAGACGTATCTTTACATCATCAGAATGGTATGCGAGAAGCATAAGAATCGGATTATGGAAGCATAAGAATCGGATTCGAGATGCACAAGTATCGTATTCTGAAAGTGCGAAAGAGGCTTTCAGAAGGCATCACTTGGGCTTTTCTGTAAATTAGTTCCAACATTCAGTAATTTAGTTTACGCCTTTTTCGGGGAAAAACTGTAATTTTGCAACCGAAAATAAACAAATAAAATTCATACAACTATGTTATTGGAGAAAATTCAGTCACCTAAGGATGTAAAGGTGCTCTCAATGGAACAGCTCCATGAGCTGGCTCAGGAGATTCGTGATGGTATCTTGAATCGTGATAGCAACATCGGCGGTCACGTAGGTCCTAACCTCGGTATCGTGGAGACCACCATCGCCATGCACTATGTGTTCAACTGCCCTGAGGATAAGTTCGTCTTCGACGTATCTCACCAGAGTTATCCACACAAGATGTTGACAGGTCGTGCATTCGGTTACTACGACAACAACCGATTCCAGGAGATTTCTGGCTATAGCAGTCCTGCTGAGTCACCAGAGTACGACCAGTTTGAATTAGGTCATACCTCCACATCCATCTCCCTTGCCAGCGGTCTTCAGAAGGCTCGTGACATCAAGGGAACCAAGGAGAACATCGTGGTATTGATTGGTGATGGCTCTCTGAGCGGTGGCGAGGCACTCGAAGGCCTTGATGAGGTAGGCGAACTGGGCACAGGCATCATCATCATCGTAAACGACAACGAGATGAGCATCGCCGAAAACCATGGTGGTCTTTACAAGAACTTCGCCCTCTTGCGTGAAACCAACGGCAAGGCTGAGTGCAACCTCTTCCGTGCCATGGGCTTGGACTACAAGTATGTAGCCGATGGCAATGACGTGGAGACATTAATCAAGACTTTCCAGGAAGTGAAGGACATCGACCACCCTATCGTGGTTCATATCCATACCGAGAAAGGCAAGGGCTATGCTCCTGCCGAACAAAACAAGGAACCTTGGCACTGGAGCATGCCTTTCAACATCGAGACAGGTAAGCCTAAGGTTGAAGGCGGTGGCGAGGACTATGGCAACATGACCGCCGAGTACCTCCTCGAAGAGATGAAGAAGGACAAGCACTTGGTGGCAGTTACCTCCGGCACTCCTACCGTGGCTGGTTTCTTCAAGAATCGCCGTGAGGAAGCTGGTGCACAGCATGTGGATGTAGGCATCGCCGAGGAGCAAGCAGTTGCTATGATTTCGGGTATGGCGAAGGGCGGCATCCGTCCGGTATATAATGTATATAGCACTTTCATCCAGCGCACTTACGACCAAATTGCACAGGATCTCTGCATCAATGGCAATCCTGCGGTCATCAATGTCTTCTGCGCTTCCCTCTATGGCATGAACGATATCACCCACATCGGTTTCTACGACATTCCGATGTTGAGCAATATCCCTAACCTCGTTTATCTCGCCCCTACTTGTTGGGAGGAGTACAAGGCGATGATGGCTTGGGGCATCCAGCAGACCTCTCACCCAGTGGCTATCCGTGTACCTGGCGGCGCAGTGACCCACAGCGACGAGCTGTTTGACGAGGATTACTCAGAGTTGAACCGCTTCAAGATGACCCACAAGGGCAGCAAGGTAGCCATCGTGGCGCTCGGTGCCTTCTATGGCTTGGGCAAGCAGGTGGCAGCCCTATTGAAGGAGCAGAAAGGCATCGACGCTACGCTCATCAACCCTCGTTACATCACGGGTCTTGACGAGGAGATGCTCGAAAGCCTGAAGGCTGACCACGAGAAGGTGATCACCCTGGAGGATGGCGCGCTCGAAGGTGGATTCGGCGAGAAGATCGCTCGCTTCTATGGCGACAGCGACATGAAGACGCTCTGCTTCGGTATCAAGAAGGGTCTTTACGACAGATACGACTATCAGCAGTTGGCAAAGGACAATGAGCTGACTCCTGAGCAGATCGTGGCAAGAGTATAAAGCAAACTATTCAAGTTTCGCATTTGCGAAAATTCAATAGAAATACTTCATATTTCCATATAGCAAGCGGCGCTTCCCTGTAATAGAGAAACGCCGCTTCTTTTATTTCGCCTTGATGACAAACTTGAACTCTCTGTCACCATAGTGCATACGATACTTTTCCATTGGCTTCGACATCCAACTGTCGATACAGCCCAAGCCATACTGGCGCTGCTGGATATGCAACTGCACCAAGCCCTTGTCAACCAAGTCGCCACTATGCTGCCCCCAGTCGTGCTCTTTCTCCAAACCAGCATCCAAGTCCTCTACGAGATAAGGGATGGCACTGCATTCCATCGGTGCATAGCCCTCGAAGGTGATGCCCTTGCCTGTGGTAGGATTGAAGATGGAGAAGGAACGGATGTCGGTATGATTGCCACTCTCCTGAGGACGGACGTATGGATAATACTCATCCTTCACGTTTGACTCATACTTGCCGATAAAGGCAGAAGAATGACGGTCGATATAGTTCTCCTCCGGACCTCTGCCATAATACTCCAACTTGGAGAAAGCGGCAGGCATCTGCAACTGCATTCCATAACGGAACAAGTCGGCAACCTTGGCTTCTTTGTCAGTGGTCATCTTCTCAGTCACAGCCACCTCGCCTGCGGCATTGATGCGATAACGGAGCTGAAGCTGTGCCTTTACCTCTGGCATATCGAAGAGGACGGTCAGCACCACACTGTCCTTCAACACCTGCTTGTCAAACGACTTCAAGTTCATGGCAGGATTCTTCCACACCAGCATCTCCTTCTGCAAGGATGCACCATAGTCGTTGTCGGTAGGAGCACGCCAGAACTCAGGTTTGATGCTCTTGCGGAACTTCAATACGGGTTCCTTGTCGATGTCGAGATAATCGATCATACCCGTCTTCTTGCCGATGGTAACTGTCATTCTATCAGCCGTCACCTTCACATAACTATTGGTTTCCTCCACATCGATGTTGCCGCTCTTAGGGGTATCGACCTTATCAAACTTGTAATCGCTTACCACAAACTGCTGGCGAGCCATCAACTGTCCCTTGTCCACCAAAGGCTGCTTGCCATCACTGGCAAAGGCGAAGTTGACGGCGATTTCCTCTCCTGCATGTTGCTGTTCAGCCTCAGCGATGGCATTCTTCAGAGCCTCGCTTTTCACGTTCTGTGTAGCTTGTGGGGCAATGCCCTTGGTATCAGCAATCGCTACCGTAGAAAGCAAAATGCCATTGGCATATACGGATGCCGTCAGGCTCAAGTCGTCGATGTTCTTGAAGAAGTTCTCATTATATATCTTAAATGCTCCGGTAGAAGCATCGAAGTCCTTGATCCATACATTCTGATGATAATACTGAATCTCATAGGCATGAGGATTCAAACGGCGGTCTGGGGCTATGATACCATTGCAGTTGAAGTTGTAGTCGCTAGCTGGATAACGACCATAGTCGCCACCATAGGTGAAGATTTCCTTGCCCGTGATAGGACTCTTGTCACGAAGACCTTGGTCCACGAAGTCCCAGATATATCCACCCTGATACTTAGGATACTTGCGAATCAAGTCCCAATACTCCTTGAATCCACCCTCTGAGTTACCCATCGCATGGGCATACTCACACTGGATGTAAGGTTTGGTGCCATCACTCTGACAATACTTCTCGCTCTCCTCATAGTCGATGTACATCGGACAGTAGATGTCGGTCTTGCTATCATAACCGCCACGCTCATACTGCACCGGACGAGTCTTGTCGTAAGCCTTCACCCAGTCGTATGTCTTCTCGAAGTTGATGCCATAGCCCGCCTCATTGCCCAAACTCCACACGATGATGGAAGGATGGTTCACAAAGGTCTTCACATTGCCCTCGTTTCGCTCGATATGGGTCTGAAGATACTCAGGGAACTTCGCCAGTGACTTCTCGCCATATCCCATGCCATGGGATTCCAAGTTAGCCTCAGCGGTGATATACAAACCATATTCATCGCAAAGGTCGTACCAGCGAGGATCATCTGGATAGTGACAAGTGCGCACCGCATTGATATTCAACTGCTTCATGATCTTGATGTCTTGAATCATGCGCTCCACACTGACGACATAACCGCCGTCTGGATCTATCTCGTGTCGGTCGGCACCCTTGATCAAGACAGGCTTGCCATTGACCAAGAGCTGTGCGTTCTTGATTTCCACGTTGCGGAATCCCACTCTCTGTGGAATCACCTCCGATACCCCTTGCTTACCACTGACAGTGATATACACTTGATAGAGATTCGGTGTCTCGGCTGTCCAAGCCTTCACCTGTGGCACCTTGATGGTTCCCTTCGCACCAGAGGTAGAAGCCACTTGCTTACCATCCTTGTCGCACAAGGAAACAGTGACGTTGGAATGGGCGCCCGTCAGCGAAACCTGGTAGTCCAGCACACCATCTTGATAATTGTTCTCCAATCCTGCATTGAGTCGAACATCGGCAACATGTGTCTTAGGACGGGCATAGAGATACACCTCACGGGCGATACCGGTCAGACGCCAGAAGTCCTGGTCCTCGAAGTAAGAACCATCGCACCATCTCATCACCTGCATGGCAATCAAGTTCTTGCCCGGTTTGAGATACTTGGAGATATTAAACTCGGCAGCTACCTTGCTATCCTCGCTATATCCCACATATTTGCCATTCACCCAAAGCGAAAGGTTGCTAGTGGCAGAACCTACGTGGAAATACACATCCTTACCCTTCCAATCCTTAGGAAGATCAAAAGTGCGGCGATAAGAACCCGTATAGTTATTGATCTCACTGATATATGGAGGATTAGGGTCAAACTGAGTAGCCCAGGCGTACCCGACGTTCTTATAGGTAGGGTCGCCATAGCCATTCAGTTCAAACAATCCCGGTACAGGGAAGTCCTTCCAGTTGCTATCATCGAAATTCGCCTTGAAGAAGTTCAAAGGTCGCTTGTTGTGATCCTTCACAAAGTTAAACTTCCACGTTCCCTCCATGGAGAGATAGTTGGCAGACTGTTTCTTGTCAAAGCCTTGCGCCTTGCTCAAATCCTCGAAAGCAAAGAAAGATGCACGCCGAGGCTCTCGGTTCTGCTGGTTGACATCCACATTGTGCCAACGAGTCTCGTTTTGAGCCGTCGCCGTCACAGGACTTGTCAAACTCAGAGCAGCCAAGAGTGAGATGGATAAAATGGATTGTTTATTCTTCATCATATTATAAAACGTAATAGATTTTATACAAATATTAGTGGCAATACTGCTCACTTGACACTTTCGAGAATTTCGTGGCAGTGTCCTTTCTCATTTCTACAGAGAGGTCACTCCACCAGCCAGGCCATCCACCGATGATATTCGATAGGAACACCATCTTAACTGGGTGAAAACCTTTTGCCAATGCCAAGGAGGTATCACGAGAAGATACCGCCTTCACCTCACCCTCGTTGCTTATCACCAACTGGTTGTCTATCCAGAGTTGGTCAAGGCGAGAGGAGAGATAATATACGCCATCCTCAGGAACATAGATGTATCCCTCGGCAATAGCGGCATAGTTGTTGGCTCCTCTTAGGGTAGCTGCATCCTCTTCCTGCTTGATTTTCATCTCGTTAGGTTGAGCGATTACGCTTTCCTGCCATACGGAGTCGGTCCAGTTGAGTTCATCTACACGAAGATAGTTGCCCTTCACTCTGCGCACCTTCAAACCTTGTTTTGGCTCTGCCACAATAGCGGCAGGGGCATAGTTTTGCTTCTCCACCACTACCGTTCTCACCCTACTCATCTTTCCTGAAGGCAAGACGGTAGCTATCTTGATAATGGCATTGCCACTGACAGGGATTGGTTGCTGATAGACAGCTGAGGTCGGCTGAGGCGTCGTACCGTCCAAGGTATATACCATCTTCATCGGACGAGAGGTGGTAAAGGTCACGGTCGTATCACGAATGATGACCACCTTGTCGCAAGAGCCATTCGGCTGTTCTGGCAATGGGATATGATAACGAGCATGATGCTCATCCAAGCGAACACAGTTGGCATCCAAGCGACGGCAGAAGTCCTTGAAGTTCTTCCGGTTGAGTGGCGACCAAGCAATCTCGGCAAGCGCCAAGGCACGAGGAAACATTTGGTACTCTCGCTTGGCATTGGAGTACATATATTCCGACCAGTTGTTGCACTGCACACCCAAGATGTGCTGACTCAAGCCCAAGGTCTTCAAGGTATCAGGCACCGGATTGTAACCATAGGTTTCAGAGAGATAAACCGGTGAACTCTGGATGGTTACAGGCTCCACTTTTCTATCTCCTTGATAGTAATCGAGATACAAGCCACCACCCCATGCTGGAGTCATGATGACATCATGCTTTTGGAGTGCCGCATCAATGCCACCCTGAGTGCCTCGCCAAGACATCACCGTGGCATCCGGACTTAATCCACCTTCCAATATCTCATCCCAACCGATGATCTTCTTGCCATATTTCGCCAAGATTTTCTCCATTCTTCTGATGACATAGCTCTGAAGCCTTTCCTCAGCGGAGTGCTTTCCATCTGCCAGCAAACCCTCATCCTGGATGCGCTTCTGACAAGCAGGACAATTCTTCCAACTCACCTTCGGGCACTCATCACCACCGATATGGAAGTATTTGCCAGGGAAGAGAGGCACCATCTCACGGAACACATCCTCCAAGAAACGGAACATATCCTCCTTGCCAGGGCATAGTACGATATCCTCTACGCCCCATACGATACGAGGAGAGCCAGGCTCCCCCTTGCAGGATAGCTCAGGATAAGCCGCGATGGCAGCCATCATGTGTCCAGGAATATCCACCTCAGGAATCACCGTGATATATCGCTTGGCAGCATAATCCACGATGTCCTTGATTTGCTCCTGGGTATAGTAACCACCATAAATGGAACCGTCCCCCTCCTTTCGGTATGCCCCGATGGAAGTCAACTTAGGATATTTCTTGATTTCAATGCGCCAACCTTGGTCTTCCGTCAAGTGGAAGTGCATGGTGTTGACCTTGAACATAGACATGATGTCTATTTCCTTCTTCACATTCTCCACGGTCATGAAATGGCGACAAGGATCCACATGAAAACCACGATAACCGAAACGAGGAGCATCCTCTATGTCACAGCACTGAGCCACCCATTTCACACCCGACACTTTGGTTGGGCTTTCTATCTGGGCAGGCAACAGCTGCATAAAACTCTGCATGCCATAAAAAGCACCCTTTCCCGTCTTTGCCTTGATAGTCACACCCTTGGAAGAAACTCTCAAGCTATAACCTTCCTCAGCCATCTTCATAGAAGGAGAGATTTGGATGGTGATGTTCGCTTTCTTTCCTCCCACGTTTACCTCATAACCAGTAGAGGCATTCAACTTATCGGCAAGATACTGGGCAATAGCCTTTCCCTCAGCAGTGTTATAGGAAATAGCCACCTTTTGTGGCAAGATAAACTCACCTGACAGCCTCTGTGTCTTCACTGGCACAGGGATAATATTGATGTCGGCAGCGACTGCAGATGTTGGCATACCGCCCAACATCGCAGTCAGCGTGAACAACGACAGTACTTGTCTTATTTTCTTCATTTTAATATTTAATCTAAGTTAGAAATCTATGTATTGAATAGTATAACAATGATTACAACAGCTTGTTTTCTGATTATAATGGTTTGTATTCCACAAAAGCTTCCATGGCCTCATAGCAAGCCAAGCCCAAGCCATCATAAAGCTGAGCGGTACCTCGGTTGCGGTCTTCGGCACGTTGCCAGAACAATCGTTCGTCATTACCCAAGAAAGGTGCGCTCTCCATTTGTGACTGATGCTTGAGGATAGAGTTTCTCTTGGCTCTCAACTCCTCCGGGCTCAATGGCACGCACATCTCGATGTTCTCAATCTCCCACTCTGCCCAAGCGCCACGATACATCCAAATGCGGCAATCCTTGAGCCACTCTGCGCCAGCTTCCTTCTCCAAGTCGATGGCAGCCAAGACGGCATCCGTACATTTCTTGTGAGTGCCGTGAGGGTCGGCAAGGTCGCCTGCCACATAGATCTGATGAGGTTTCACCTCTTGCAAGAGATGGCGAACAATCTCCACATCCTTCTCTGTCATAGGCAATTTCTCGATTTTTCCACTCTCATAGAAAGGCAAGTCGAGGAAGTGTACATGATCCAAAGGAATCTGATTGTAGGTACAAGCGGTACGAGCCTCGCCACGACGTATCAAACCCTTGATGGTCAGGATGTCCTTGGTATCGAAGTCGCCCTCCTTCTTCTGTGCGAAGAATTGCTTGATTTCCTTATACTTATTAGAGATGACACTATCCTTGGAATCGGCGAAAATCTGGTTGAAGCCATTGATGAAGTGCATGAATCTTGTTACCTCCTCATCTCCCACGGCGATATTGCCAGATGTCTCGTAGGCGATATGCAAGTCATGCTTCTGCTGTACCAAACGACGGATGGTACCACCCATGGAGATGACATCATCATCTGGGTGTGGCGAGAAGACGATGACACGCTTTGGATATGGCTTGGCACGCTCTGGACGATAAGTATCGTCGGCATCAGGCTTGCCACCAGGCCATCCCGTGATGGTATGCTGCAAGTCGTTGAATATCTTGATGTTGGCATTGTAGGCAGAGCCATAGAGAGCCAAAAGGTCACTCAATCCATTCTCGTTGTAATCCTTGTTGGTCAACTTCAGGATAGGCTTGTGTATCTTCTGGCAGAGCCATACCAAGGCAGAGCGCACCAACTTGTCGGTCCACTGGCAGGAAGTAACAAGCCATGGATGCTCGATGCGAGTGAGATGGGCAGCAGCACTCAAGTCGAGTACCACGTGAGCATTCGGATGCGTCTGGAGGAAAGAAGCGGGCAAGGTATCGGTGATACCATTCTCCACTACCTTCTGCATAATCTCAGACTTCTCCTCGCCCCAGGCAGTCAGGTAGATAGCCTTGGCTGAGAGCAAGGTGGCGATACCCATAGTCAAGGAACATGGAGGCACCGACTCCTTGGTCTTTCCACTGTTCTCCATCTCCTCACGAGAGGTGTTGCCTATCAAGATGAGACGAGTCACAGACTGAATACCAGAACCCGGTTCGTTGGCAGCGATATTACCCATACGACCGATACCCAAGAGTGCCACATCCAAGCCACCGAAGGTCTTGATGCGCTGCTCATAGAGACGGCAGCAATCCTGCACAGCGTTCTGTGCCACGAAACCATCCAAAGAGAAGATGTTTTGCTCAGAAATATCCACGTGGTCGAGGAAACGCTCCTTCAACTGGTTGATGCAGCGGATAGAACTTTCCTTCTGCAATGGGTAGTACTCATACGAATTGAAGACCACCACATTACGGAAGCTCAGCTTCTTCTCCTCGTATCGGCGAATCAATTCCTCATAGACCGGAGTCAAGGAAGAACCGGTTCCCAATGCCATCACATAGAACTTACCCTCATGCTGGGCTGCCTTGATGCCTGCCTCGATGCCATCAGCCACATGAGCAGCCCCCTCGTTCATGGAAGCGAAGATGTCGGTATGAATCTTCTCCATTCTGGAGATTTCTGAGTATTCTACGGTTGTCTTAGGCTTGTAGAACTCAACGGGTACCTTATTCAGTACGATTTGTGAACTTAAATTGAGTCTCATCTGATTATAAATTTTAAAGATTGTCTTTTTCTATATCCTTGAAATAGCGATATGTACCTACCTTCAACTCATCAGTTGCCAACTCGTCGCAAACGATGATGCCATGCTTATGGAGCTGCAAGGCACTGATGGTCCAAGCCTGTGTCACAGGACCTTCGATGGCAGCCTGCAAAGCACGAGCCTTGTTGTGGCCATTGCAGAGAATCATCACCTCCTTGGCATCCATGACGGTGCCCACACCTACGGTCAATGCCAAGCTTGGCACCTTCTCAGGGTCGTTGTCGAAGAAACGAGAGTTGGCAATCTTGGTATCGGTGGTGAGTGTCTTCACACGGGTACGTGAAGTAAGAGAAGAGAAAGGCTCATTGAAAGCGATATGTCCATCAGGACCGATACCGCCAATGAAGAGGTCGATGCCACCAGCATCCTCTATCATCTGCTCATAATGACGGCACTCTTCCTCCAAGTTCTCGGCATTGCCATTCAGGATGTGGATGTTCTCCTTTGGACAATCGATGTGATTGAACAAATTGGTGGCCATGAATGAGTGATAGCTCTCTGGGTGTGACTCAGGAAGACCTACGTACTCATCCATATTGAAGGTGATAACGTGCTTGAAGGAAACCTTGCCTTCCTTCACAGCTTTTACCAAATTGGCATACATACCCATAGGTGAAGAACCTGTAGGCAAACCTAACACAAAAGGACGCTCAGCGGATGGCTGAAACTTGTTGATGGTCTCAATTACATGATCAGCTGCCCACTTAGAAAGCTGGTCATAATCTTTCTCAATGATTACACGCATAACTACTTATTAATATCTTTTAGTTTATACTTATGAATTACTAAAATATTTTATTTTGCAAAGATAGAGTTTTTATCCATTAGTTGGTGCGATTTTTAGGTTAATAATTCTAAAACGCCCGCATTTTCTCGTTTTTGGCTATCCTGTGTCTCTTAGTATTTGTCATTTTACACTATATCAAATACTTATGGAGAATCTATAGTGGCAGTGCTAAAAGTGTAACTCCCTTATATATAAATAAGGTATAGGTAGATTTCAAGGCTATAAAAGAAGGAATAATTGAAGAAAATTGCTCGTTTTAATCTTTATTAACTAAGAAAATTAGCAACCAATTCATAAAAAGACTATCTTTGCAACTAAAAAATATTAGTTATGCGGTTAGACTTAATAAAATATATTAATAAGATAAATCGAAAGGCTATGGTTCCTAAGCGACTCCTAGACCTTTTCATAGCACAAGGCTCCTCGACAATTCCCGAATTGTCAAAGGCTGCTGGGGTAAGCTTACCTACTGCCACAAGCGCCCTCAACGAGTTGATGTCTATGGGACTGGCCAGGGAAATCGGAAAGAAAGACAACGCTACGGGCCGCATCCCAATGGTCTATGACTTAGTCCCTACTGCAGGCTATTTCATCGGCGCCAATCCTGAGATGGATTGCTTGGCACTGGCGGCAAGCGACTTCTGCGGCAACCTCATCGTCGAGAAGACAAGAGTTCCCTACCGATATGAGAACACCCCAGAAAACCTGGAGCAACTGGGAAGCATCATCAATGACTTCATCGACACGCTGCCCATCAAGAGGGACGACATCCTGAATGTCTGTGTCAACGTAGCGGAACGTGTAAATCCATTCGAAGGCAGAGCCTACAATATGTTCACCTTCACGGATATACCACTGACCCAAAAGATTTCAGAGATGATCCAACTCCCTGTTTGCATCGAGAACGACACTAGGAGCATGACCTACGCCGAACTCATCAAGGGATGCTGCAAAGGACTCAAGGATGTGGTCTTCGTCAACGTATGTTGGGGCATCGGAATCGGTATCATCATCGACGGCAAACTCTACTACGGCAAGTCGGGATATTCCGGGGAATTTGGTCACATGCCAGGCTACAACAACGACATCATCTGCCACTGCGGCAAGATAGGATGCGTGGAGACAGAGGTATCGGGAAGAGCACTCAAGAGAAAGTTGACCGAGCAACTCCTCGCAGGCAAGCAATCCATCCTCTCCGACAAGGTGGTCAACCGAAAGGAAGAGCTGACACTGCAAGACATCCTCGATGCCATCGCCAAGGAAGACGTTCTCAGCCTCGCCACCCTACAGAAGGTGGCAGACGAACTGGGCAAGCAACTGGCTGGTGTCATCAATATCTTCAACCCTGAGATGCTGGTCATCGGAGGCGAGATGTCGGCGACGGGCGACTATATCACACTGCCAGTCAATATGGGAATCAAGAAATTCTCTCTCAATATCATGAACGAGGATTCCAAGATAGTCACTTCCACCCTCAAAGGAAAAGCTGGCGTGCTAGGTGCCTGCTTGATGGCACGACACCGACTCATGACCCTCTAACACAGAGAAGGAAGAAGTTCCAACATTATGTACGAGAAAATATATAAAACCTAACCAACAACCATTTAAACCTAAAACCGAAATGAAGAAAAGAAGTCTTCTCACCGCCATCATGCTAGGCTTAGCTACCATGGCAACCACGGCACAAAGGAAATCCCAGCAAGTGGAACCTGTGCTCCCTACCCCAACTGCCAAGCAAGTGGAATGGCAGAAGATGGAGACCTACGCTTTCATCCACTTCGGATTGAATACCTTCAACGACAAGGAATGGGGCTATGGCAACAGCGACGTGAAGACGTTCAACCCCAAGAAACTGGATTGTGAGCAGTGGGCAAAGACCCTCGCCGCCGCTGGTATGAAGGGTGTCATCATCACCGCCAAGCACCACGATGGCTTCTGCCTCTGGCCTACCCACACCACCGACTATTGCATCCGCAATACTCCCTATAAGAAGGGTGAGGGTGACATCGTAGGAGAACTCTCCAAGGCTTGCAAGAAGTACGGACTGAAGTTCGGCATCTATCTCTCGCCTTGGGACAGAAACCAAACCAGTTATGGTTCTGAATATTACGTAGGTTACTACCAGAGACAGCTCAAGGAATTGCTCAGCAACTATGGCGAGGTATTCGAGGTTTGGTTTGACGGAGCCAACGGCGGTGATGGTTGGTATGGCGGCGCACAAGAGAAGCGCACCATCGACCGCAGAAACTACTACCAGTTCCCTAAGCTTTATCAGATAGTGGATAGCCTGCAACCTCAGGCAACCATCTTCGGCGACGGAGGTCCGGGATGCAGATGGGTAGGCAATGAAAGCGGATTCGCAGGCGAGACCTGTTGGTCGATGATTCCTTCCAACACCGTTTATCCAGGTTATCCAAACTACAAGCAACTGCAATACGGTTGGGAAGACGGCGACCAGTGGACACCAGCCGAATGCGATGTCTCCATCCGTCCGGGATGGTTCTACCACGAGAGTGAAGACAGCAAGGTAAAGACCGTGGATGAACTTTGCGACCTCTATTATAGAAGTGTAGGTCACAACGCCACCTTCCTCCTCAACTTCCCAGTGGATAAAGACGGACTGATACACCCTATCGACTCAGCCAACGCAGTCAACTTCCACAAGAAGATTCAGCAAGAGCTGGCAGTCAACGTGCTCAAGGGCATCACACCAAAGGTAGATACCAGTCAGGGTAAGCATACAGGCAAGTACATCACCGACAATCAGTATGATACCTATTGGGCATCCAACAAGAGAAAGGGTGCGAGCATCGAGTTCCGCTTGCCGAAGGCAAAAGAAATCTCACGCCTGATGCTTCAAGAATACATCCCATTGGGACAGCGAGTGAAAGCCTTCTCAGTATATTACCTCCAAGGCAAGAACTGGGTGAAGCTCCAGCAGAAGGAAGAGACGACCACCATCGGCTACAAGCGAATCCTTCGCTTCGACAAGATCAAGACCAATGGCTTGAGAATCGTCTTCGACGACGCAAGAGGCTGTCCTTGTATTAATAATGTGGCAGCATTTGAGGCACAAAAAGAAGTCAACAATGAAAAGATCATATTCCTAGACGACTTCAACACCACAGCCTCCATCCCAAATCCTAAAGTTTGGAAACTCTGCGATTTCAACAAGGTGGCATGGGCTCAACACTTCGAGTACGTCAAAGGATATGAGAACGTGAGAGTGGAAGACGGTTATCTCAAGCTAAAAGCGAGCAAAACCGACGGACACTATAAAAATGGCGGCATTCACACCATCCAAGGATTCGATAAGAATACGCGCGTTGAGGTAAGAGCCAAGTTGACGAAAAGAGCACGTGGACTCTTCCCTGCCATCTGGCAGATGCCTATCAACGGAAAGCCTTGGCCTAAGAGTGGAGAAGTCGATATCATGGAATGGGTGCAGAATACTCCCATGGAATTCTACCAGACGGTACATACCTATTACATTAATGGAGAGACAGGTTCTGCAGGTGTTACCAACCCTAACAGAGACCCTAACTTCGATGTCACCCAATTCCATGTCTATGCTGCCGAAAGAAATGAAGATGCTGTTATCTTCTACGTAGATGGAAAGGAAACTTTCAGATACAACAACCAAAACTTGGTAAAAGAGAAGATGCAGTTTCCATTTTGCGATTTGAAGTTTGACATCATCCTCAACTGTTCTCTTGGCGGGACGCTCAATGGGCAACCTACTTGGCCAGGAGAAATACATGACGAAGATCTCCCTGCAGAAATGTGGGTAGATTGGGTAAAAGTAATCAAATGCAAATAAAAGCGATTCCCCAAAAACAGAATCGCATCACCTTGCAAAGAAATAATTAACTAATAACTAACAATAAACAATTGAAACCTATGAACAAAAGAGCGAATTTGTATTTTGCGGCTCTTCTTGGTGCCATGTCACCATCTTGTGCCGTCTCTGCATTAGCAGCTCAAAGCAATTCTGCAATTGCAACTGCTACTCAGCAGCAGAATTCCTGTACAGGTAATGTAAAGGACTCTAACGGAGACCCTATCATTGGTGCTACCATCAGAATAGATGGTCAAAGTGGGGGGGCAGTTACGGATTTAGATGGTAACTTTACCATCAGAGACGTAAAGAAAGGAGCCAAAATTACCATTACTTCTATTGGCTACAAGTCACAAACCATTGTTTGGACAGGTAGCCCTATCAATGTCACCATGAAGGATGACTCCAACATGCTCGAAGAGACTGTTGTAGTAGGTTATGGTGTACAAAAGAAAGCTAACCTTACCGGTTCTGTATCAGCCATCACATCTAAGGATATAGAAGGTGTTCCAGTTGCCAATACAGCTACCTTGCTGCAAGGTCGTATGACGGGTGTCAACATCACACAGAGTGGTGCCCAAGCAGGTAACGATAACCCAGAGATTCGCATTCGTGGTGTCGGAACTTTCGGCAACAGCAACCCTATGGTCTTGATTGATGGCGTAGAGGGTACATTGAGCCAAATCAGCGATATTGCACCTTCCGACATTGAGAACGTATCTGTTTTGAAGGATGCTGCCTCAGCAGCCATCTATGGTGTACGTGCTGCCAATGGTGTCATCTTGATTACTACCAAGAAGGGTAGCGCAGGTGCTGTCAAGGTCAATTATGGCGGAAGCTATTCTATCCAAAGCGCTACTGTATTGCCAAACTTCGTTGATAGCTACAATTGGGCTATCATGCGTAATGAAATCAACCCAGGAACCTATAGTGCAGAGGCTCTCGAAAAATTGAGAACAGGCTCAGATCCAGACTATTATGCTAATACCGACTGGCTCGATGCCATCATGAGAACAGGTCACATGCAGCAGCATCACGTTTCTGTATCGGGTGGTACAGATAAGACTCACTTTATGACATCCGTCAACTTCTCTGACCAGGATGGTATCATGCTGCGTACAGGTGTTCGCAAGGTGGGCTTCCGTTCTAATGTGGATTCCAAGTACAAGCGCTTCACTTTCGGTTTGAACGTTTCTGGTAACTTCAATGATGTTACTTCTCCAGGCACTAGCGTAGGTGGAGAAGGCGGTATCATGCGTTATATCTCATGGTTTGCTCGTCCTACCGTTCCTACTCGCTACTCTACCAACAACCATTATGGCTATGTAGATGGCTCTATTACAAACGCCGAGAACTTCAAGAACCCATTGGAGGCTATCTACAAGGGCTATAACAAGAACAATGCTTGGCGTTTCAACGGAAAGGCTACCATCGGTCTTGACATCTATGATGGCTTGAAGTTCCAGACCAGCTATGCTTATACCTATTATAATCAGGTAACCAAGGGCTATTCTCCAAATGGTGAAGACGCTCGCTATGATGCAAAGGGCAATATGTTGAAGGTAGCTACCGTCAACAACCAACTCACCGATTATACTTATCGTGAGACCATGTGGACCAATGAGAACCTCTTGACTTACAACAAGCGTTTCGGTCTCCACACGGTTAGTGCATTGCTCGGTCACTCTATCATCGGTTACGACACAGAGAACCTCACTGCATCTAAGCAAGGCTTCCCTACCAACAATATCTACGAGCAGGATGGCGGTACCAAGAACCCTAATACAGCTGGTAACGCCGGAGCATATCGCTTGCAGTCATTCTTCGGTCGCTTGCAATATGACTACGACAACAAGTACCTCTTCGAGTTCAACATCCGTCGAGATGGTTCTTCTCGTATGCCAAAGGCTCACCGCTACGCTACCTTCCCATCTGTATCTTTGGGTTGGGTCTTCACAAGTGAGAAGTTTATGGAGCAGCAGAGCAAGTGGATGTTCGGTAAGTTGCGCTTCTCTTGGGGTAAGTTAGGTAACCAGGAGATTGGTAACTATCCTTATTCTGCTACTTACGCTGCCAGCGGTAACTACTACTTCGACCAAAATGGTAATCCACAAGCAGGTCTTGTTCAGAAGTCTGTTCCTAACGAGGACATCAAGTGGGAGACAACACGCAACGTCAACGTAGGTCTTGACCTCGGTTTCTTGAACAACAAGATTACGACCTCTTTCGAGTGGTTCGACCGCAAGACATCCGATATTTTGATGCAGCTCTCTATGCCAGGTATGTTCCTCGGTTCTTTGTCTGCTCCTTACCAGAACGTAGGCGAAGTTCGCAACCGTGGTTGGGAATGGAGCGTCAACTACAACGACCGCAAGGGCGACTTTACTTGGAATGCAGGATTCAACATCACAAATGTAAAGAATGAGGTTCTCTATATGGGTGGCTTGGAAGAGCGCATCAGCGGCTCTACCATCAACAGAATTGGCGAGCCTATCGGTTCATACTATGCTTACAAGGCTATCGGTATCTATCGTACTGAGGAAGACTTGAATCGTACCAACTCTAAGGGTGAAAAGATTCTTCAGAACGGTCAGGAACCAAAGCTGGGTGATATTATGTATCAAGACACAGATGATAGTGGCAACATCACTCCAGACGACCGTGTCATTATTGGTAACCCATTCCCTAAATATTCCTTCGGTATCAACATGGGTGGTACTTGGAAGAACCTCGACCTCTCTATGCTTTGGCAGGGTGTTACAGGTATCTATCGTTACAACTGGGAATCTACCAATGACTGGCAAGGTAACCGCACCGACCGTTGGTTGGATCGTTGGTCAGAAACGAACCCTAATGGTTCTATGCCACGCTTGGGTAATGCCCTCAACAACGAATACTCATCATTCTGGCTCTCCAAAGCAGACTACTTGCGCTTGAAGAACTTGGAGTTGGGCTACACATTCGACCAGTTGGCAAAATGGGGTGTATCAAAGATTCGTGTTTATTTCGCAGCTACCAACCTTCTCACCATCACATCTCTTGACAACTACGATCCTGAGAAGACTAGCGGTGACTCACGTAACGATATCCACCCTAACATGAAGAGTTTCTCTTTCGGTGTTAATATTAACTTCTAAATCATGGAGGACTATACAATGAAAAAGAATAATATATTCAACTATATGAAGAGCTTGTCGCTTTGCGGTATCTTGGCGTTATCTGCCACCTCTTGCTCTGACGACTTCTTCAATATCAACAACCCAAACGAGATTTCCAGCGGTAACTTCTGGAAGACTGAGAGTGATGCATTGATGGCATTGACCGGATGCTATGATGCACTACAGTCTAAAAACTTATACAATGATGATATTGATGGTTGGAAGTTTGGTTTCCTATGCCGTGAAACTTGTACCGACAATGGTGGTCACTCATGGGGAGAATGGATGTTAGGATCTTCTATAGCAAAAGGTACATCTACTGCCAATGACGAGTGCTTCACTATGTATTGGAACGCCAACTACGAGTTGATCAAACGTTGCAATGCCTTGATCGAGAAGGTGGATGGTATGGAAATGACCGATGCTCAAAAGGGTGCTTACAAGGGCGAGGCTATCGCACTCCGTGCCTTGGGTTATTGCAACCTCGTATCTGTCTTCCGTGATGTTCCTTACTTGGATAAGCCTTTGACATTGGCAGAGTGCCAGCCAGAGCGCAACACCAAGGAAGAGATTGCTACCAAGGTACTGGCAGACCTCAAGGCTTGCATCCCTAACATTCCTGTTAAGGGCAAGGCTGCCAAAGGTCGCCTTACACAAGAAGGTGCCTACGCTATCATGGGTCGATTGGCACTCTTCACCAAGCATTATGACGAAGCTATCGAGGCATACAATCATGTGATTGGCAAATATAGCTTGTTCAAGTCTGGTGATGGTACTGATGGCTACAAGAACTACTCTGAGTTGTTCACTGAAGCCAACGAGGAATGTAATGAGGTTATCTTGGGCATCCACTATGCTGGTCCTGGTCTCAATGAAGGTCAGACATTCAGTATCAGCTGGGGCGGTCCTATGAACGCTATCGAGGCAACTCGCAACCTCTGTGATGATTATTACTGTACAGATGGTCTTCCTATCGACAAGTCTCCTTTGTTCAAGGGTAAAACAGGTAAGGCTGCATACGACAAGGATCATCCAGATTTCGCTCGCTACGAGAATCGTGACCCACGTTTGAAGGGAACTTTGTTTGTTCCTGGTATGAAGTGGCTCAATGATACTTATGACTATGATAAAACAACAAATCCTGATGGCAAGAAGATTCCTTCAGCTTCTCAAGTAGCTATTATGAAGTGGTTTGTACCTGAGAATATGGCAAATGAGTATGATGGAAGTCTTGATTATTACGTGATTCGTTATGCAGAGGTACTTCTTTCTCTCTCTGAGGCAATGATTGAGAAGGGTGGTTATAGCCAAGATCAAATCACCAAATACATCAATGAGGTTCGTCAGCGTGTCAATATGCCTAAGGTTGAGGATGTTGAAGGCAAAGGACTTAGCCAGGAGCAACTTCGCCAGATTGTTCGCCACGAGCGTCGTGTAGAGTTGGCATTCGAGGACTTGCGTTTCGCAGACCTCTATCGTTGGAGCGAGTGGAAGAACGCTGTTGAACGTATGAATAAGGAGTTTGAAACTTACGGAGCAGGTGATTACGAACGTTCTTACCGTGGTGCTCAAGACGAAGTTTGGCCAATTCCACAAAACGAGATTGATACAGATAAGAACTTGAAGCAACACAAAGAGTGGGGCGGTGAGTAAGTAATAACGATATGAATGAGAAGGTGTGCCATGCTTATGACACACCTTCTATTTTTATAGCTCATAACTATACGACATGATGAACATCAAACGAATGATATGTTGCGCCTTTTTGGCGGCAATGTGTACAAGCAGCTTTGCACAAGATCAAGAGGAATGGAAATTGGTTTGGAGCGATGAATTTAATATCAATGGTCGCCCCGACTCTACTGTATGGAATTACGAGATTGGATTCCAGCGCAATCATGAAGACCAGTGGTATCAGCCTGCCAATGCCTATTGCAAGGGAGGATGCCTCGTCATAGAGGCTAAGAAGGAGAAGAAGGAAAGAAAGAATCCAGGCTATGACAAGAATAGCCAGCGATGGCCACAAAATGTGGAAAACATCCGCTATACTTCTGCTCTTCTCAATACAGCACAAAAGAAAGAGTTTCTCTATGGAAGAGTGGAAGTGAGAGCAAAAATCCCTACCGCATCGGGAGCCTGGCCTGCCATTTGGCTCCTGGGAAGAGGGATGGAATGGCCTTCAAATGGTGAAATTGACATCATGGAGTTTTATCGCAAGCAAGGCGTTCCCCATATCCTTGCAAATGCTTGTTGGGGAACGGAGCAGCCATACGTGGCTCGCTGGAATAGCAAAGCCATCCCTTTCAGTCATTTCACCGACCGAGACAGCAAATGGGCTAAGAAATTCCATATCTGGAGAATGGATTGGGACGAAGAGTCCATCCGCATCTATCTAGACGATGAACTGCTCAATGAAATCAAGCAGAGTGAAGCTGTGAATGGCAAACTGGGCAAGGAAGCCCAGCCTTTCAAAAAACCACAATACATTCTCCTCAACCTAGCGATTGGTGGTGACAACGGTGGCACCATCGACGACAAAGCCTTCCCTATGAAATACTATATCGACTACGTAAGAGTATATCAGAAAATGTTTGGAAGTTCGGTAGGAAATGTGTAAAAACCAAAAATATGAGCAAAAGAAACAAGACGATATGGCTATCCACTAGCGTGGGATTGGCTTGCATCCCAGCGGCATTGCTGGCTAAGCAAGGCAAGGGTGGAGAGGGAGCCATCAACCAGCACCCCAATATCCTCTTTATCCTATGTGATGACATGGGGTACGGCGACCTCGCTTGCTATGGCCAACCTTATATCCACACTCCCCACATCGACCAAATGGCAAGGGAGGGGATGCGCTTCACACAAGCCTACGCCGGTTCGCCTGTGTCGGCTCCATCCAGGGCAACCCTTATGACAGGGCAGCATACGGGACATACCCACGTGAGAGGCAACAAGGAATATTGGTCGAACGAGCATACCGTGATGTATGGACAGAACAAGGATTTTGCCGTTGTAGGTCAAGAACCTTACGACCCTAGGCACAAGATATTGCCAGAAATGCTCAAGGACAAAGGCTATCGCACGGGGGTTTTCGGCAAGTGGGCAGGTGGATATGAAGGTTCGGCATCCACTCCCGACAAGCGTGGCATCGACGAGTTTTATGGTTACATCTGTCAATTCCAAGCGCACCTCTATTATCCTAATTTCCTCAATAGATATAGCAAGGCGTTGGGAGACACGGCTGTGGTCAGGGAAGTGATGGAGCAAAATATCCAATACCCCATGTTTGGCAAGGATTATTTCAAGCGCCAACAATATTCCGCTCGCATCATCCACGACAAGGCGTTGGAATGGATTGGGCGGCAAGATAACCAGCACCCATTCGTGGGCTTCCTCACCTATACCTTGCCCCATGCAGAACTAGCGCAGCCAGATGACTCTATCTTGGAAAACTACAAGCAGAAGTTTTTCGTGGACAAGACTTGGGGAGGCTTGGAAATTCCTAGATACAACGCTGTAGAGCATACTCATGCCCAATTCGCTGGCATGATAACGAGACTTGATGGTTATGTGGGGGAAATCTTCGCAAAACTGAAAGAGAAAGGGCTTGACAAGAACACCATCGTCATCTTCACTTCGGATAACGGACCTCACGAAGAGGGGGGAGCCGATCCAACATTCTTTGGAAGAGACGGCAAGTTGAAAGGACTCAAGCGCCAATGTTACGAAGGTGGCATCCGCATTCCTTTCATCGCTTGGTGGCCAGATCACATCCAGTCAGCTTCCATTAACGACACGCCGTTTGCCTTCTACGACTTGATGCCAACCTTCTGTGACTTAGCAGGCATCAAGAACTTCGCCAAGCGATATACCAACAAGCGATTGCCTGGCGATGGATTTGATGGTATCTCCATCCTCCCTACTCTCTTAGGAAAGGACCAGGAGCAGAAACATCACGACCATCTCTACTGGGAGTTTCACGAAACCGACCAGATTGGTGTAAGAAAGGGCGATTGGAAACTCGTGGTCATCAAGGGCGAGCCTCATCTCTATAACCTCGCCACGGATATTCACGAAGATTACAACGTAGCTGCTGAACATCCGGAAATCTTGAACGAACTCTTATCTGTTATCCAAAAAGAGCACACAGACAATGCTGATTTCCAAGTTACTTTGCCACGTTTTCCACAGAAATAAAGCGGTTTTCAACAATTATCAAGAACCATGGCAAGAAACGAAAATGCGACGGCAATGCCTTTTGCCCGACCTCTATACGTGATGCTGAAACCAGCTAGTTCACACTGCAATCTAGCCTGTGAATACTGCTATTATCTAGAGAAAAAGCATCTCTATGAAGATGGCAAGAGACACTTGATTTCAGACGAAACACTGGAGCTATTCACAAAAGAATACATCGAGGCACAAACGATGGACAGCGTGCTCTTCACCTGGCATGGTGGAGAGCCTCTGATGCGTTCGCTCGACTTCTACCAAAAGGCGATGGCATTACAACAGAAATATGCCCAAGGCAAACATATCGACAACATATTGCAAACCAATGGCACGATGCTGACAGATGAATGGTGCGAGTTCTTGGCACAAAATCACTGGCTCGTAGGCATCTCCATTGATGGCACAAAGGATATGCACGACCATTATCGTCATACGGCATCTGGCAAACCTTCTTGGGAGCAAGTGATGCACGGCATCAATCTCTTGAAAAAACACCATGTGGAATGGAATGCGATGGCGGTCGTCAACGACTATAATGCGGAGTATCCCTTGGAGTTCTATCACTTCTTCAAGGAGATAGGCTGCCAATACTTACAGTTCACTCCTATTATAGAAAGAATCATCCCCCATTCAAATGGGCGAAGTTTGGCGAGCCTGCAAGATACGGCAGAAAATCAAACAGAACCTACTATTGCCCCTTATTCGGTTAGTCCTGCGAAATGGAGTAATTTCCTCTGCACCATCTTTGACGAATGGGTACGCCACGATGTAGGTCGAGTTTTTGTGGAAATCTTCGATTGTACCTTGGCGAATTGGGTAGGTGTCGCCCCAGGCATCTGTGCTTACGCCAAGGAGTGTGGCCATGCCGGAGTGATGGAATACAATGGCGATGTTTATTCTTGCGATCATTTCGTATTCCCCGAATATCAATTAGGCAATATCGCCACTAATTCCATGATAGAGTTGCTTTATGGCGAGAAACAACAAGCATTCAGTCGTCTCAAGCATACTTCCTTACCTCGTCAGTGCAAGGAGTGCGACATGGAGTTTGCCTGCCATGGAGAATGCCCAAAGAACAGATTTAGTGTGGATAAGTATGGGGAAAAGGGTCTCAACTATCTCTGCCAAGGATATTACCAATATTATACTCACGCAGCTCCCTATATGGATTTCATGAAGCGAGAGCTGCAAGCTGGGCGACCACCGGCTAATATCATGCAAATAATACCTACTATGTGCAGAAGGTAATACATGAGGCTTTCAATCAAACAGACCTAGGGCAGGAGGCTGTTCCCTCCATGATAGAAAGTATTATCCACTCCATGATATTGGACAACGACCACAAATTTAGCGGAAACTGATGGAATATCATTTGGTTTCCACCTCTCTCTCCGTTTATTATATAGATGACCAACTGATTCGACTATGGCTGAAGCTATAGCCTGATGAGATGGAGGACTATCTCAGCCCTCCACCAGTATATCTTGCATCACATACTCATCGAAGCCGATGCTAATATCCGCTCCATTGCGCTCGAAAACCTTCAAGAGAGCGGATTGCATATTGGGGTCGATGAGGAGGGCTCCTCGCTTGGCACGACAATAAGAGGACTCACTGAGGTAAGGCGTACGAGTCCAAAAATAATGGGTATTGCAAACTGGCATTGTACGGAACATCTTTCGGAATCCCTTTGCCCAACGCTGCTTCTCCCATACCAAGAAATGAGAGCAGCCCTTGTCCGCCTCGTAAGATATGCGGTCAAAATTGAGCACCTGGTAACTATCTTCCTCATTTTTAGCCTTGAGGTAATTGGCATAACGAACGCACTGAGCGTTTCTCTTGCAGGATGCCATTGGGCATACTGCACCAAAATTGATTTCATTTGACATTTTCTTATTCTTTTATGATTAACAATGAATAGTAATGCTACTAAGAAATGATAGTAGTACTTTTAAAATACGACTGCTTATCCCGACTAGACTGTCTGCCTAGGACAGTCAGACTGCACAGGTAGAACAGCTAGGCTGTTCAGGGAGGACAGTCATGCGCCATCCTAGAGGGCAAAACACCCTACAGATATATAGCTTCGTTTTTCTATCTCACACCTCACTCCGCAAGACATATCTTTCTGTATATCTGACATTTATATGGTGTGTGGTGTAAGCGCTGACACCTCACTCACACCACACGACACCACACTTCTTCGATTAGGCAGCATACTTCGAGATGAGCAGATAGGCTTGACCACGATTGGTTCGCTTGGTATCACACCCCAAGAATCGCATGGCCTGACCTATACGAATCTTGGTACGATGGTCGGATATGAGCATCGGATACAATCGGTGCAAGCTATCAAAGATTTCTGACACAAGCATCCATTTTCCACCATCACCCTGAGGTGCCTGAAAACAAGCCTTCAGCATCACCTCCATATCATCGGTCTTGAAATAAGGATAATTGCACTCCTGTATGCGAGCCACCATATCGTTAGTAAACCAGTAAGGAACGGATTGTTCCTTCAACTCATACATCACTTGCGCATAGAGTTGCGCATAATCTATCGGGGAGGCATTGTCGATATAAGCACCTGCAGGTATGCGGATGCAGATGAATCGGCGGCTTCCCGTAGGGTCGCAAAGCGGATGCTCATCGTTGGTGGTAGCCAAGAACGAAGCATAACGAGGACGGTCGGCTTGGCTCTTGCCAAAGATAGGGCGACCATTCACCTTCACCTTGGAGAGTGTTTGCTTCAACTTTCCCTGCTGAGAAGGTCCCATGTTAGCCAACTCATCTATGTTGACAAAGAGGTTATGGGTGAGTGCCATCTCGGAGTCGAACTTATTGCCAAAATTGATATGATCGAGGAAGTAGCATCTCAACTCCTCTGGCAAGAGACGATTGGCAAAGGTACTCTTGCCACAACCCTGTTGCCCGATGAGGATGGGTGTCACCTCATTGCCATGGAGCGTATCGAGATGAAGCCAATGAGCCACGGCCGAACGAAGCCAAGTGGCGCACCATCCCAGTTGTTCGCTCGTGATGCCGGGGATTCTACTAAACAATGCCGCCACATGATTCTTGCCATCCCACCCTGGCAAGTGGTCGAGATAATACTTTATCGGATCATAGTCGAGCACTGCCTTGGAGCCTATGTATTCCTCAATGTCTTGGCGAGGGGAACCATTGCCGCCAAGTCCAAGTTTCTTGGCTTTTCTCACGATTGTGTTCAAGTCTTCCTTGGTGAAGACATTCCATGTCAGTGCCTGGTCATTGTCTTCAGAGACAACGGCAAACTCTGTTTTACCACTGAGGAGATTTCTTCTGAACTGATAGTTCTCCTCCAAAAAGGCTTCTACTAGGTAGATGTCTGATTGATTACTTGTCATCTCAGAGGATGACTGATTTGAATTTGATAGTTTTTTGATCATAATGATATTATTTAATGTGTTTAACATGTGGGTCGATGGATGCTCAACTATAGCCGAACTCATAGGAGTGTGGTGGAGTGAGGTAGTCGTGAGGTGTCAATCGGCACACCACACAGCATATATCATCCTATATATCAAGCATTTGCGACCTATCTGGTGAGATGTGAGGTAGATTTTAGAGTTTTGCCTCCTATCTCGTTTCGACAATGCAAAGATATAAAAAGGAAAGGGCATTTACTCATTTTCCCCGCTACTTGACCGTGTTTCGGGGAAAAACAGGGAAAAAATCGAGGGTAACAGGGAAAAAAACAGGGAAAAAATGAATAAAACCCAATATCAAGCCATTTATCAAGAATAATTTGTACCTTTGCAATATGATAAACGAAATAACCATGACAGATACAGATGAACCATCTTCATTCAGCTATGAAGTCTTCGACCGACAGTTGAATACCTATTACATCATGTGCCGAGTGCTCATCAATGGTTGGGAAGATTACTCCACGCAAGAGATGAACTTCGACATCCGATCGCTATACACCAAGGCATCACGACTCTGCTACATGGCAGACCAAGACCTCGCCTTGCAGCACAACGACCTGACCCACCAGCGCAAACTCGCCAACCAAGAGCACCTGGAAGCCATCAACCAGGTGGTCCTAGGCGAACTGTGCCCTTTCATGAGGGACATCGTAGAGAAATACAGGGAAACCAATATCATGGAAGGACATAAATCACCTATGTTCTCAGGACAACTGAGCTTCCTCTTCCCCAAGTTAAAAGACCTTCTGATACAGGACGGTATGACGGAAAATAACCTCGATGAACTCTTGACAAACATCATCTTCATAGAAAAAGAAATGCCTAAGAGAATCAAACCTACTCATTTTCCAGGCATGAAAACAACGGAGAGATTCTGGAATTTCTTCCAGGTCTTCTGTTTCTCGCTTTATCTCGTACTGCATTTCCGTCGTGTCAACCATGTTTGCGGACAGTACATATCGGATGAGGAGGCTGGACGCCTCACCGAACTTGCGCTCCTACACTATCCATCCGACCCTAGGGGACAGAAGGACATCGACCTCTACTTCTCGACCTTGAAATACAACAATAACCGAAATACGCTTGACATCGAACAAATGCGAGCCGAACAACGCAAGTTGCAAGACGAAGTACCCGAAAGCCTTCGCCTTGCCTTCCTGCACCATGTGGATGATGCCCATCAGTTAGGCGTGGAAGTCAACAAGCTGCAATTCTCTTCCGAGGAGTACATCCAGTTGCTCTCCGCCACCACAAAATGGCAAATGCTGGAGCAGCAAATCTATGAGTACCAGCATCCTGATGAAGTCGAGTCGCCCCTCTACAACGAGATATTTGTCAAGACTGTCAACAGCCGTCCCGTCAACATGGAGGAGTTGAAGAACACCATCGCCAAGATGATACAACTGGTGAGCAAGAAGAACCAATGGTTTTGTGTATGGAGTGTTTTGAAGCATCACAACCTGCTAGCCAATTACTCGCACGAGGCATTTGCCCGACAGATGATGAGCCCCGAATGGTTTGGCGACATCGTCAGCGATTACCAGCGTTTCTCAGGCGATACCTTGCGAGAATACAAGCGATATTTCTCCGATTACGACTACACCCAATGGGACAATGATGCCTTCCTGGAGCAGAAGCAACTCTTCGGCATGATCAAGTGGTCGAACTCCCTCTGCCTGAAATTCAAGAAGCAATGCGAAGAGATGGAACATGCCATACGTGGCTGGAGATTTCTGTAGAAAATGGTGAAATATAAAGCTATAGAAAGGGCGGATAGAAATAAGAAAATGCCCTATTAGGCACAATCTCACAAAAAATCATATTTTTATTTTGCAGTGTCCACTAAATATTGTAATTTTGCACCTTGAATGGGCATACACCTTATTATATTAAAGGAAATGCCTTGTCGGAAAACAGGAAGAAACAAAATAATTAAGATAAAACAATGGAATACAACTTCAGAGAAATCGAGAAGAAATGGCACCAGAAATGGGTCGAGAACAAGACCTACAAGGTTGTCGAGGATGAAAACAAGAAGAAATTCTATGTGCTCAACATGTTCCCTTATCCATCAGGAGCGGGCTTGCACGTAGGTCATCCACTGGGATATATCGCCAGCGACATCTATGCTCGCTACAAGCGTCTCAATGGCTATAACGTATTGAACCCTATGGGTTATGATGCATACGGATTGCCTGCCGAGCAGTATGCTATCCAGACTGGTCAGCACCCAGAGATCACTACCGTAGCCAACATCAACCGCTACCGTGAGCAGCTCGACAAGATTGGCTTCTCTTTCGACTGGGACCGTGAGGTTCGCACCTGCGACCCTAAGTATTACCATTGGACTCAGTGGGCTTTCCAGAAGATGTTCAACTCTTTCTTCTGCAACGCTTGCCAGAAGGCTCAGCCTATCGAGAAACTTATCAAGCACTTCGAGGAGAAGGGTTCTGCCGACCTCGACGTGGCTCAGAACGAGCAGCTCGACTTTACCGCTGAGGAGTGGAAGGGCTACGACGACGTGAAGAAGCAGCAGGTATTGATGAACTACCGCATCGCTTACCTCGGCGAGACCATGGTAAACTGGTGCCCAGGCTTGGGTACTGTACTTGCCAATGACGAGGTGGTTAACGGCGTGAGCGAGCGTGGTGGCTACCCTGTCATCCAGAAGAAGATGCAGCAGTGGTGCTTGCGTACTTCTGCCTACGCTCAGCGTTTGCTCGACGGACTGGACACCATCCAGTGGAGCGACAGTATCACCGAGACTCAGAAAAACTGGATTGGTCGTTCTGAGGGTACAGAGGTTGTCTTCTCTGTCAAGGACAGCGACGTGAAGTTTACCATCTTCACCACCCGTGCAGATACTATGTTTGGTGTAACCTTCATGGTTTTGGCTCCAGAGAGCGAGTACGTACAGCAGGTTACTACCCCTGAGCAGAAGGAAGAGGTAGAGAAGTACCTCGACTACGTGAAGAAGCGCACCGAGCTGGACCGTATGGCCAACCACAACGTAACTGGTGTATTCTCAGGTAGCTACGCCATCAACCCATTCACTGGTGATGCCATCCCAGTATGGATTTCAGAATATGTATTGGCAGGATATGGTACAGGTGCCATCATGGCAGTGCCAGCTCACGATAGCCGTGACTATGCCTTCGCTAAGCACTTTGGCTTGCCTATCATCCCTCTTATCGAGGGTGCCGACGTATCAGAGGAGAGCTTCGATGCCAAGGAAGGTATCGTAACCAACTCACCTGTAGAGGGCAAGGCTAGCGCAGATGGATTCTCTCTCAACGGCTTGACCGTGAAGGAGGCTATCGCCGCTACCAAGAAGTATGTTACCGAGAAGGGTATCGGTCGTGTAAAGGTAAATTATCGTTTGCGTGATGCCATCTTCTCTCGTCAGCGTTACTGGGGTGAGCCATTCCCTGTATATTACAAGGACGGTATGCCACAGATGGTTCCTGAGGAGTGCTTGCCACTCGAATTGCCTGAGATTGAGACCTATAAGCCAACTGAGACTGGCGAGCCACCATTGGGTCGTGCCAAGAAGTGGGCTTGGGATGCAGAGAAGAAGCAGGTGGTTGACAAGGACCTCGTAGATAACAAGACTGTATTCCCATTGGAACTCAACACCATGCCAGGTTTCGCAGGTTCTTCTGCTTACTATCTGCGCTATATGGACCCACACAACGACTCTTGCCTCGTAAGCAAGGAGGCTGATGAGTATTGGCAGAGCGTGGATCTCTACGTAGGTGGTTGCGAGCATGCTACCGGTCACTTGATTTACTCTCGTTTCTGGAACAAGTTCCTCTTCGACCTCGGCGTAAGCTGCAAGGAAGAGCCATTCCAAAAGTTGGTAAACCAGGGTATGATCCAAGGTCGCTCCAACTTCGTATATCGTATCAACAGCGATGACCACGACAAGGCTCCAGTCTTCGTAAGCTTTGGATTGAAGAAGGATTACGACGTAACTCCTATCCACGTGGATGTCAACATCGTAAGCAACGACCAGCTCGACATCGAGGCATTCAAGGCTTGGCGCCATGAGTATCAGAACGCTGAGTTCATCTTGGAGGATGGCAAGTACATCTGCGGTTGGGCTATCGAGAAGATGTCGAAGAGTATGTTCAACGTGGTAAACCCTGATATGATCGTGGAGAAATATGGTGCCGACACCTTGCGTCTCTATGAAATGTTCTTGGGTCCTGTGGAGGCAAGTAAGCCTTGGGACACCAACGGTATCGATGGTTGCCACCGCTTCTTGAAGAAGTTCTGGGGCTTGTTCTACGAGAACCGCACCGACAACTTCTTGCCATCAGACGAGGCTGCCAAGCCTGAGAGCCTGAAGAGCGTACATAAACTCATCAAGAAGGTATCAGAAGACATAGAGAAGTTCTCTTACAATACTTCTATCTCTGCCTTTATGATTGCCGTCAACGAGCTCGGTCAGCAGAAATGCCACAACAAGGAACTCTTGAAGGATCTCGTCATCCTCATCGCTCCATTCGCTCCACATATCGCTGAGGAGCTTTGGGCAGCATTGGGCGAGCAGGGCAGCGTATGCGACGCTCAGTGGCCAAGCTACAACGAGGAATATCTCAAGGAGAACGATATGCAGCTCACCATCTCATTCAATGGTAAGGCTCGCTTCCAGATGTCATTCCCTGTGGATACTCCAAACGACGAGATTCAGAAGCAGGTTTTGGCAGACGAGAAGAGCCAGAAGTACTTGGAGGGATTCAATGTGCTGAAGGTAATCATCGTGCCTAAGAAGATTGTCAACGTAGTATTGAAAAAGTAATAACTCTATATGCGGAAGGTCGCCTTTTATGGGGCGACCTTCTGTTCTTTAAAATCTAAACGAGGAAAAAATATGCAAATAGCTATCAATCAAAACATCAAGAACGAGTTCAAGGATTATTTCAATATTACTCTTGGACTTATGTTATATACCTTTGGTTTCACCATATTCTTGTTGCCTTACCAGATAGTAACAGGTGGTGTAACTGGTTTGGCTGCAGTTATTTACTATGGTACCAACATCCCTATCTATTTGTCATATTTTGTCATCAACGTCATCTTGTTGGCATTGGCATTGAAAATATTGGGTTTGAAGTTCATGCTCAAGACCATCTATGCCATCTTCATACTGTCCTTCATGCTCGCCGTGGCACAAGACTGGGCTACAGGACCGAATGGGGAACTGACGCAAGTGCTGGGCGAGGGACAAGACTTCATGTCGCTCGTCATCGGATGTTGCTGCACCGGTCTTTCGCTTGCCATCGTATTCTTAAACAATGGTAGTACGGGAGGAACGGACATCATCGCCGCCGTGGTCAACAAGTATCACAACATTTCCTTGGGACGAGTGCTCATCTTCGTGGATTTCATCATCGTGGGCAGTTCTTTCTTCGTTTTCGATGCCAAACCTGGCTATGAGACGATAGATGCCGTGAGAAAGGTGGTGTTCGGTCTCTGTACGATGGTCATCGAGAACTTGATGCTCGACTATGTGATGAATGCTCGTCGAGAGAGTGTGCAGTTCTTGATATTCAGCAAGAAATACCAGGAGATAGCCAATGCCATCGGTATGCAGATGGATCATGGTGTGACGATTCTCGATGGTCATGGTTGGTACACCGGACAGGAGATGAAGGTACTCTGTATCCTTGCCAAGAAGAATGAGAGCACCTATATCTTCCGTATCGTCAAGATTATCGACCCGAACGCCTTCGTGAGCCAAAGCTCTGTTATCGGTGTATATGGCGAGGGATTTGATGAGATGAAAGTGAAAATCAAGAAGAAAGATATAGAAAAATTGAAATAATGAAAATAGTATTTGCAACGAATAATCAATATAAGCTACAAGAGATACGTGACATCTTGGGCAGTGACTTCGAGGTAGTATCTCTCAAGGAGATAGGATGTGACGTGGATATTCCTGAGACGGGCAACACCTTGGAAGAGAATGCCTTGCAAAAGGCACAGTATGTGTATGACCATTACCATATCAGTTGCTTTGCCGACGACACAGGGTTGGAGGTAGAGGCACTGGATGGTGCTCCTGGCGTTCACAGTGCTCGCTATGCAGAGGGTACCGACCATGATAGCGAAGCCAACATGGCAAAGTTGCTCCGTGAATTGGATGGCAAGGAGAATCGCCAGGCTCGTTTCCGCACAGTTATCTGCTACATCGAGAAGAAGGACGTATGTCCTTGCGGTTGTACCAGCATCAAGAAGGTACACCAGTTTGAGGGTATCGTGAAGGGGCGCATCGCCACGGAGAAGCACGGTACTGAGGGATTCGGCTATGATCCTATCTTTGTACCAGAAGGCTACGACAAGAGTTTCGCCGAACTGGGCGAAGAAGTGAAGAATGGTATTAGCCACAGAGCAAGAGCCGTGGCGAAATTGGTGGAATATCTGAAGAAATGATCAATACTCTTTCGATATTAATCCCTACATATAATCATATATGTACTGAGCTTGTGGAATCTCTGCAAGCTCAGGCTTCATCATTGCCCAATCTAGAATATGAGATATTGGTTGCAGACGATGGTTCTACGGATGAATACACTATCGAAGAAAACAGAATAATCAACCAACTAGACAACTGTCGATATATCGAAAGAGAAACGAATGTAGGCAGGGCTGCCATTCGCAACTTTTTGGCACAACAAGCTAAGCATCCTTGGCTGCTATTCATAGATAGCAATATGGACGTCATCCTTTCAGAATACCTTTCCAATTATCTCAATCAGATAAAAGAAAACAATGCTGATTTGGAAGATTCCATACATATAAAATATGGTGTCATCTACGGAGGATACCAAATCAAGAGGGATAATGAAACGAAAGAACACTTAAAAAACAACTTACGATACATCTTTGAGAGTCGTGGCACTCAGAATGGCGATTATCGTGAGCGCCAAGCCAATCCTTATCGGGATTTTCACACCTCCAATTTCATAGTTCAGAGAAGCATCATCCTCAAACATCCATTGGATGAGCGTTTCTACCATTATGGTTACGAGGATGTACTATGGGGAAAGACGCTGAAAGATAACCATATATTAATCAAGCACATAGATAATCCTTTGGGATATGACCACTTCATCGGCAACATGTCATTTGTCAGCAAAACGGAGGAAAGTCTTCGCACGCTCTATCAATTTCGAGAGGAGTTGGAAGGCTACTCTAAGATTATCGACTATGCACAAAGGTTGAAGCGTTGGCATCTTTCTCACCTGTGTCAAAAACTTTTTCCCTTTTTCTGCCTTCCCATAAAAGCAAGACTGACAGGCAATAAACCTAGCATTTTGTGGTTTAATATATATAAGTTATTATACTACATTCATTTAGAGGCATAGTTATCCATTTATAAAAGAATACGGCAATGAATAAAAAGGCACTATATATTCTCATATTTCTAATATGTCAGATGGTATCCTATACGGCTGTCGCTGCTATTGGCGACTGGAAAGCCTATATGGCATATAGTGACGTACAAGAGATAGAACAAGCAGGAAACCTGATATTCGTACAGGCTTCCAACGACCTTTATGTCTATAATAAGAACGACCAAAGTATTCAGACATTCAGCAAGATAGATTATCTCAACGATTGCGAAATCCAGCACATCGCTTACAACAAGGCTAGTCAAAGATTGCTCATTATCTATACCAATGGCAACATCGATTTGATGAATGTAAACAATTATGAGGTAACCAATCTATCTGATTATCAAAATGCTACGACTACCGGTGACAAGACTGTCAACGACATCTATATGAACGGCAAGTATGCCTATCTGAGTAATGGATTTGGCATCGTAAAACTAAATATGGCAGATAACGAGATAAGCGACACCTATAATCTAGGCTTCTCCGTCAACTGGTGCGAGATTGACGGCAACACCATCTCTGCTTATAGTGCCTCTAATGGCAAATATAGTGCTTCGCTAACAGATAACATACTTGACAAAAGCAATTGGAAGAAAGTAGGAGGCTATGCTGCCAAACAGCAAGAAGACAAAAGCGAACTGAAACAACTAGTAAGTACATTAAATCCAGGAGGCCCGAAGTATAACTATTTTTGGGACATGAAATTTATAAACAATAAACTATATACTTGCGGAGGAGGTTTCGGACATCTTATTGAAACCAATCGTCCTGGTACCATTCAAGTATTAAACAACAACACATGGCAGATTTTTGATGATAATATATCAACCAAAACAGGATTGACATACGTTGATATTAATTCTATAGATGCAGATCCACTAGATAAAAATCATGTTTTTGCAGGAGGAAGAAATGGTCTCTATGAATTTAAAAATGAAAAGTTTATAAAATTCTATAACTCTGACAATAGTCTCATTACCTCCTTTAATGGAACAAGTAAAAATTATCAAATTATTGGCAGCGTAAAATATGATAAAGAAGGAAACCTTTGGATGCTTAATAGTCAATCAGCTTCCAATCAGTCACTAATAGAGTATAGCAAAGATGGTGAGTGGGTATCTCATCATAGTCCTCTTTTAATCGATGAGTCTCTTAAAAAATCTTTAGGTTCGATGGAATGCTTAATGTTTGACAGCAGAAATCTATTATGGTTTGTCAATGCACATTATTCCGTTCCATCCCTCTATTGCTATCAACCAACTTCAAAAACACTACTAAGCTACAAGAACTTTACAAACCAAGATGGAACTGATATCGGAGGAGCTTCTGTTCAATATGTTGCAGAAGATCTAGAACACAATATATGGATAGGAACAAGTAAAAATACATTTATGATTGAAGCCAATGATGTAGGAAAAGAGAATCCTACTTTTACCCAAATAAAAGTGCCACGCAATGATGGTACCAATTATGCAGACTATCTTTTAGAAAACAACAATATCTCTGCCATAGCCATAGATGGTGCAAACAGAAAATGGTTTGGTACTAAAGGGAATGGTGTCTATTTAATAAGTGCAGACAATATCACACAGATTCACCATTTTACTTCCTCTAACAGCAATTTACTATCAGACGACATAGAATCAATAGCCATTAATGAGAATACCAATGAAATTTTCTTTGGAACATCCAAAGGACTATGCTCCTATATGAGTGACGGCAGTACCTTAAACTCAGAAATGAAAAAAGACAATGTTTGGGCATATCCAAATCCCGTCAAACCAGAATATACAGGTAATATAACAATTACAGGATTGTCCTTGAATGCAGACATTAAAATAGTAACATCAAATGGAATATTGGTCAATCAAGGAAGAAGTAACGGTGAAACCTATATATGGGATGGAAATGACCTAAATGGAAAGAAGGTTACAAGTGGTATATATATGGTACAGACTGCTACTTATGAAGGAAATAAAGGAACTGTTTGTAAAATAGCAATCATCAGATAAAGAATATGAAAGTAAAGATAATTATTACTCTTATAATAGTATGGACGCTATCAGTAATTAGCATTCATGCTCAATTTACTGTGAATGGGAAAGTACCTGTTTATGATAAGAATACCCAAACTTATCTTATATCCATCCCGAAAGAAACATTCAATAAAGATTATGAAGCAAACTTTATCTTACAAAATGACACGGAATGGAGAGATTTAACCATAGACGGACAATCTGTCAGCAATTCATCCTATACTTTCCATCAAGTTTCAGCTAATAAGCTATATTGTCTTACTGCATACCAAAATAATGATGAAATCAAACGCTACATAACTTTTACTTATCTTCCCATATTGAATATAAAAGGAACATTTGGTTATGAATATACAAATGGGAACATGTTTTTATCTCTGCCAGATACAGATAGCTCAGAACAAATTTTAATAAAAGCTAAATGGCGTGGTGGTTCTACAAATACAGCAGGCAAACATAAAAGAAACTATAAAATAAAAACCATCAATGAGAATGGAAAAAGTAAAGATTATTCTTTACTTGGAATGAGAAAAGACAATAATTGGATTTTAGATGCTGGGCAAGTGGATCTTTTTAGAATGAGAAACAGGATTGCTACAGAACTGTGGAATGATTTTTCCACAAAGCCTTATTATGCAAATGAGGTTACAGATGTACAAACAGGTGTAAATGGAAGAATAGTAGAAGTGGTACTTAATGATGAATACTACGGAATCTACTCTCTGACAGAAGCAATGGATAGAAAGGAGTTGAAACTCAAAAAATATGACGAGAATGACCAATCAATACATGGTCAGTTATGGAAAGCTAGCGGATATGGCTATTCTACATTTTGGGAAGAACCTGATACATATGATAATTATAAAGAGACTTGGAATGTTTTCGAGACAAAATATCCTGATATTGAAGATGTCTGCCCTACTGACTATAGTTTGTTAAGAGACGCTATCTACTTCACTGCAACCAGCGATGATGCAACATTTTCAAAAAATGCGAGTGAATACTTTGACATTCCTGTCTTAATAGACTACTATATATTTCTACAAGTAATAAATGGAATCGACAATATCGGAAAAAATATGTACTGGGCGGTATATGATAAAACAAAAGACAAAAAACTAACTCCTGCCATTTGGGATTTAGATGCAACAACAGGACAATATTATACAGACTCTCCATTACACCCTGCAATCGTAAACCCAGACAATAAACTAAGCATCACTGCTTTAAATATATATAATAGGCTTATCAATCTCAACGTAGATGGAATTGTTGATAAAATACGGACAAGATACAATAGTTTACGCAAAACTTATCTAGAAACAGACTCTTTGATAAAGAGATATTACGAATATTATGAACTTATAGCCAATTGTGGTGCTAATATAAGGGAAGCTAATAGATGGAGTTATGATACTGATATTGCAGGAAATAAACTAGATTTCTATGAAGAATTTCTTTATATAAAAGAATGGATAAAGCAACGCATCACCTATTTGGATAATGAAATTAATATAAACACTGCAATAAAAAACACGGCAGTGGAAAATAGAAATAATATTCAGGCAAAATATAATTTGCTAGGCCAAAAAATAAAGTATTACAACAATGGCATATATATACAAAATGGGAAGAAATATACTACAAAATAATCATTTTATATACTATATAACATGCATTTATTTTGGAGTTCTGCTATTCATATTAGCCTTTTATAACTATACTCCTACCAACGATGGAGATGGTTATATAGAATTTGCAAAAGTATGTATAAATAGCAATCAAGCCTATCCTTGCATGGCACTCATACAAGGACAGCCTTTTATTTGGAATATAGGATCTATCAATCTTGTATACCTTTCACTAATACTGTTCAATTCATTATATCCATTGCTTATATTATTGTGCTTATTGAAAGCATTTACAGCATTATTAATAGGTAAGATAACACAAAAGCTATTTAATACACAGATAGCTAATATTTCTATAATTCTTTACGTATTTTATCCAAATAATTTGGGACAAAGTACTACTATTTTGTCAGAAATTCCTATGATATGTATGGCATTAGCAGCACTATACATCGCCATTACACAAGAAAAAATTTGGTGTTTTTTAATTTCGGGAATCATATTTGGTTTGGCAAATTGGTTTCGCCCTATAGGTATTGTATTCCTTGGTACTATTATTTTATATATTATATTCTTTCAAAAAACAAATAAGACAAAAAAAATCACAAGTTTGTGTTGTGGATATATACTTTTTATTGCTACAGTTGGCATAGAATGTTACCACCGCACTGGATATTTTCTCTATCAGGCAGAATCTTTATGGTTTAATATGGCAGAAGCTACATATGAACCTTCAGTAGCACCTCAATATGGAACCGACCCATATCCAAAAGGAACAATTCGATACATAGATAAAATGCAAGAAAAAACAGCCATTGAATGCAATGAAATTTGGAAAGAAAGAAGTCTCAAATGGCTAAAACGACATTCCTTGGAATACTTAGGAAAAATTCCAGGCAGACTCATATATATGTACTATAATGATATGGACAATTTATCTGCATTTTTATCCAACAAAAAAAATGCTGAAAACAACTATATAACTTTGCCATATAGAAACATTATAAAAGATTTTTTTCACTTGTCTCGTATTCAGTATTTTGCTCTATATAATTGGATATATTATTTAATAATTCTAATATTATCCTTCTTGGGAACTTTTATTTTATTAAAATATAGAGAATACGGAAAAGCCTTTATTCCACTAATGATTGTAATTGGAGGGTCTATATCACTCGTATTAGCCATCCATGGAGAAACAAGGTTCAAAGCACCTTTTATGCCATTTATATTCATATTGGCAGCTGTCACTATAACACATTATATGAATAAAAATAAAATCAAACAATTATGAAAGGACTTGCAAAAACAAGAGACTCAAATATGGAATTACTAAGAATATTTGCTATGTTCTTAGTAATGATTTTTCATATAGATTTTATGTCAATAGATGGAATAGACCCAATCAATCCAGCTTTGCATCCTATCAATTCTTTTATTAGGATTTTTCTATCTTTAGCCTCTTTTACTTGTGTTGACATATTTGTCTTATTGTCTGGTTGGTATGGAATTCACCTAAAATCAACCAAACTAAAAAGTTTTCTTTTCCAAGTATTTTTCTTTTCTATTTTATCTTATGGTTGCTTTGTTTTATATGGAAAAGAAAATATAAAACTTTTGTTGCATATTTTCTTTTTCGATGCATATTGGTTTATTCCTATATATATATCCTTATGTTTAATATCTCCTATACTTAATTTATACGTAGATAATTGTTCACAGAAAAATTTAAAGACAACTATACTCCTATTACTCTTCATACAATGTTGTTATGGTTGGATTAGTCCTCAAGAAAGAGGATGGAACGAAGGGTGTTCTCCTATTTCATTCATTAATCTATATTTGATAGCACGATATGCGAGGCTATACCCTTTTTTATTCACTTCTTTCCGAAAAGAAATTGATATGATCCTTTTCATCACAATATCTTTTATAGCCTCCATAATTGTTTTTATAGGAGAAAAATACAATATAGAATTAATAACAAGTACTATGTTCAAATTTACATCTCCATTTACAATTATAGCCGCTCTATACATTGTACTATTTTTCTCTAAAATAAAGATACACAATAAATGGATAAATTGGATTGCAAGTTCCTGTTTTTCGGTCTTTTTAGTCCATTGTTTTCCATTATTTAACCAATACATATACCATAATGTCATAGGGTATCTATATTCACATTACAATGGATTTTCACTAATTATATACATACTTTCCTTCATCATAGCTTTATATGCTATCTCTATATTCATTGACAAAATAAGAATTTACATTTACAAAAGTATAATCAAAAAAAATGAATAGAAAACATTGGATAGATTTATTAAGAGGAATCTGCATGTTAGGTATACTCCTAGACCATACAGAAATCTACTACACAGGCAGTAATATCATCAATTACAATGTCTATGTAGTAAATGCTCTTACTATATTCTTTATACTCTCAGGTTATCTCATGTACAAAGATAACCCAACCTTTAATATCAAACACAAACTGAAGTCTATTTTCAAAAGCTTATTGATTCCTTATTTTATATTCACTACCATCATTGCTGTACCCAAAGCATTGGCTCATGGCAATACAATAGAATGGATCAATATATGTATGGACATCATAATGGGGCAAGCATCATGGTTTGTAGCAGCACTTTGCTTATCAGAATTAATATTTGCACTATCAATATGGATAACTCGTGGAAAACTCCCATTATTGCTTTTTATTGGAGTCCTCGGATTCGGTTTTTCCATCTATTTATCACATCAGAACCAAACCTATCCATGGCAACTCGACAATAGTCTTCAAGCCTTACTATTTCTCTGTATAGGATATACTTATCACAGATATGAACACGTTTTCAATATTTTCAACCACATATCGTACATATCATTACTTTTACTCATAGTTGTCATAGTAAAAATATATGAATCTATGAATGGTATAAATATGTTGATTTGGCATATAAATATCAACAATTATCCTATATTTATATTAGATATTTCTCTCTGTGCTTTATTGATGATACACCTATGCAAATTATTACCACGGTATAAATGGCTAATATGGACAGGTGAACATTCTTTAGCCTATTATTTTCTATGTGGAGGCATACCATTTCTCATTAGTAAATTATTCATGAAAGTAGGTTTTACCTATAATGGCAATTATCTTTATGTCATGGTAGCTTTCACCATAGTTTACATAATTACTTCAATATGCAGTTGGCTTATCTATAAATATACCCCTTTCCTTGTAGGAAAATAAGAAAGAAATTATCAAAACAAATAAGAAACAATATGGACAAATATTCTCATCGTCTCCTATTGGTATTAAATGGTAAACGAATTAAAGATTCAAAATAATTTGATTATAGTTACCAACAAAAGAAAAAAAAATAAAAGAAAACAAAACATAATCCAAATATTATTAGTATCTTTGCAAAATATGAAGTTGAGTATTATCATACCAGTTTACCGCACTCAAAACACACTGAAAAGATGCCTAGACAGTGTGCTGAGCCAATCATTCACCGACTACGAGATAATTCTCGTGGATGATGAATCACCTGATAATTGTGTAAAAATCTGTGATGAATATGCTCAAAAGGACAAACGAATCTCTGTGATTCACAAGAAAAATGGCGGATTGAGCGATGCCAGAAATGCTGGCATCAACTTAGCCAAGGGAGATTACATTACCTTCATAGACAGTGATGATGCCATTGCTGAAGATACGCTCCAGCCGCTCATCAATGAACTTACTACACATCCTACCATCGATATTTTGGAATATCCGGTACAGGAAAGAGTAGGATATCCCAAAGAAAAACTCCTCTGTTTTCACCCCAAAGAATATGAAGACGCACTATCCTATTGGCTAGAGGAACAAGCTTACAATCATACCTATGCTTGGAACAAGATATATAGGCGCAATCTTTTTGCTAACATTCGTTTTCCTAAAGGGAAAAACTTTGAAGATGCCCTCACTATTCCTATGTTGATAGGTTTAATACCTACAGAACATTCCCCTTCGCAAGAAAGGTCCATACAACCCAAGATTAGAGTTACGGATGTAGGATTATACCTTTATGAATGGAACAGCCAGGGGATTACTGCTACTGCAACATACGAGGATGTACTAAACCTCTATGTAGGTCATACTTTGTCTTTGATACACCTCTTTAAACAGATGAAGGGACGAGAATCAGAAGTTCTGTCAAAATATAGATATTCTCTTGAAAACTTCATGGTACAGATACTCAACACCTTGCTCGACCTTTACGACTTATCAGGTAAATATGAGACTACACCACCCCTCATGAGTCGTGTAAAGTGGCTGAAAGAACAGTATTCTATCAAATCATACAAACTTAAATTATTAAATATATTAGGTTATCATCATTTATGCAAACTTCATCATCTCATAACAACCATACGCATATACCTTTAGTGACATTCATCATCACCACTTATAACTTGCCTTTGGAATATCTTGAAACATGTCTCAAGAGTATCCTACAACTTTCCCTCAATCCTAGAGAAAGAGAAATTATCATCATTGATGATGGAAGTGACCTATCCCCTCTCAATGACTTGATTGACGAACAGGATAGTTTCATTTATGTAAGACAGAGAAACCAAGGACTATCCATGGCCAGAAACAGAGGACTTCAGATGGCTTCTGGTCAATATATACAATTTGTAGATGGAGATGATTATCTGTTGCAAACTGCATACGAACATTGCTTGGACCTGGTGAGATACCACAATCCTGATATTGTATATTTCAAGTTTACAAACAAAGAGGGAGAAAAAGAAGTGCCGTATCAATATACAGAACCAATCAGCGGTTCTAACTATATGCACAACAATAATCTGTGTGCTTCTGCATGTAGCTATGTCTTCAAAAGAGACATTCTGCAAAATCTCCGTTTCACCCCAAACATTCTGCATGAGGATGAAGAATTTACACCTCTTTTATTCTTGAAAGCAGATAGAGTGATTACTACAGATTGTAAAGCCTACTTTTATAGAACTAGGGAGAATTCCATCATTCACCAAAAAGAAAATAAGAGACACAACCTAAAACGACTAGCTGATACCGAGCTGGTTATCATGCACTTGCAAGAAAGAACTGCACTCTTATCAGAAATTGAAAGAGTAGCCCTCAATCGACGCATCGCCCAGCTCACCATGGACTACCTATATAACACGATTTTGCTGACACGCAGTGTTAAGCACTTGGAAGAGGCTATCAAGCGACTACATGACAAAGGATTGTATCCTCTGCCTGATAAAAAATATACCAAGAAATATCAGTTGTTCTGTAAAGCTATCAGAAGCAAGATGGGCAGAAGACTGATGGTTCTGACATTACCGCAAATCAAAAAATAGCTTGTCTATTCTGTATGAAAATATTATTAATGGGAGAATACAGTAATGTGCATGCCACACTTGCCGATGGACTTCGGAAGCTGGGGCATCAAGTTAGTGTACTCTCAAATGGAGACTTTTGGAAGAATTATCCACGAGATATCAACATGGTGAGAAAGCCGGGAAAACTTGGCGGAATCATGTATTTGGCAAAGTTATACACAATTGTGCATAAACTACGTGGATATGACATTGTACAACTCACCAACCCCATGTTCTTGGAGTTGAAAGCAGAGCGTATCTTCCCTTTTTATCGCTATCTTCGCCGTCATAATAAGAAGGTGATATTGGGTGGATTTGGTATGGATTACTATTGGGTTCATGTATGCTGCAAAGATAAGCCATTGAGATACAGTGACTTCAACATAGGCGATGAATTACGAACCAATGCTGATGCTATCAAGGAAAAGAAGGATTGGCTAGGAACTGCTAAGGAAAAACTCAATAAGATGATAGCAGAAGATTGTGATGGAATCGTCACAGGACTCTATGAGTATTGGGCATGTTATCAACCTAGTTTTCCACAGAAAACAACATTTATCCCCTTTCCCATCAAGAGTTATGCACAACCTAAGGATATTCCCAATACTATCCCCCAAAAGGTAAAACTCTTCATAGGTATCAACAAAAACAGAAGTGAATACAAAGGGACAGACATCATGTTGAAAGCCGCACAAACCATCAAGAAGAAGTATCCCGAAAAAGTAGAACTGCGCATTGCGGAAAATATTCCCTTCCATGAATATGTAGAGATGATGAATGGAAGCGATGCTATCCTAGATCAACTCTATAGCTATACCCCTTCCATGAATCCCTTGGAAGCGATGGCTAGAGGTATCATCTGCATTGGGGGTGGAGAACCAGAGAATTATGAGATTCTTCAAGAGAACGAACTGAGACCGATTATCAATGTTTTACCATCTTATGAAAGTGTATATAATGAATTGGAGAAACTCGTCTTGCACCCAGAAAGGATTCCTCAACTGAAGAAAGAAAGCGTACTTTATGTGAACAAGCACCATGAATATATCAAGGTTGCTAAAAGTTATGAACAGTTTTATAAAAAGATATTAGGAATTATCCCATAAATATATATAGGGAACCCATAACTATCCATGAGTTCCCTATTTCTAACGCATACTAACGTTATTACTATTCTTCAACAATCGCTGTCCAGCCACCGCCCGGTGCCAAATGAATCTGCAACTTATCGATTGTGGATAACTGTTGATAAGTGTGTTTATAATCGGTAGCTTCCCTATCTGCATTGATGCCATCGGCAAAGATGTTTGCCTTGCCACTGATGCCTTTTCCATCGGAAGTCTTGATCGTAGAAAGATCGATCGTAAGGTCACGAGGCTGCCAGTTGGTCATCGCCGCAAGATACCACTTACCTCCATTTCTCTTCGCTACTACCACATATTCACCCAATTTTCCATCCACAGGGATAACTTCGTCATAAACTGTTGGAATCTGGGCAATGAAGTCGGTGCATTCCTGATTTTGCATATACTTCGTCGGACTATCAGCAAGCATCTGCAGAGGAGCATCAAAAATAGTGTACATCGCCATCTGATGAACTCTTGTACCTTGGCTCATAGGATGGTCATTGTTGCCGAAGAACTGGGAACGAACGGCATTCACCATAGCTCCAGGGGTATAATCGAATGCGCCAGGAAGAGCACGGAGATATGGGATGGTGACATCATAACGAGGTTGGTCGTGTAAAGGACCATCCCCCACTCTTGGCTCCCACTTGGAATTTTCCAAGCCCTTCACGCCCTCAAAATTCACAATATTAGGATAAGCGCACTGCACGCCGAATGGTCGCATTCCATGGAGGTCGAGCATCAAATGATGTTTGGCGGCACATTCTGCCACCTCATACACCGAATTGATTGCCTTTTGATCATCACGGTCGAAGAAATCCACCTTGAATCCTTTGACACCCATGTCACCATAATGTTTCATGATTTCCTCCATCTTCTCATGACCACGCTGAACAAGGTTGCGCCACGAAGACCAGAGGATAACCCCTACTCCATTTTGCTTGGCATAGTTGATAATACCCGCCATATCCATCTTGTCGGAGAACATCAGCAAATCCTCAGGATCGCTCCATCCCTCGTCAATAATGATATATTCTAGTCCATTTCGCTTGGCAAAATCCACAAAATACTGATAAGTCTCGGTATTGATGCCAGCACGGAAGTCAACACCAGTGATATTGGTATTATTCCACCAGTCCCAAGCCACTTTTCCCGGCTTTATCCACGATGTATCCTTGATACGGCACTGAGGTCCCAACGCCTTTGCGATGTCATTTCCGATAAGTTGCTTATCCTCTTGGGTAACCAGCACAATGCGCCAAGGCAACTTCGTTACCTTTTCCGCAATATAGTTGGCACGCTCTGTAGGAACGAGATTCAAGCGAGCATATCCACCTATCTCTTCTTTCAAAGGATAAGGAGGAAAAGCTGCATGCAAGGCATGAACGGATGACGAAGATGAACTACCAGCAGCAGTACCCTTCAAAAGATACATACCGGGATAGTTTTCCACATCAGCTTCCATAACAACCGCCTTCTTGCCTTCTGGCAAACCTACAGCCAATGGAGTGATGGCAAGGGAATCTTGATACATCTTAGAGATGGAAGCCTCTTCATAATAAGACTCAAATGAATAACACCAGCGCTCCCCTCCTCTGTTGTCATTCACGTATGGTACAAAAGTAGGATAATCATCGGCGAAGATAAATTCCGAAGTCTCGTTGATAACCTTGTTAATAACTTTCTTTGAAATGAAACGATAGGCTGCTGCATCGTCAAAGACTCTGAATTGAATGTCATAATCACCAATGCCAAGTGTCAACTGCTGATACTTGCGATTTCCCACCTTATGATTATATATAGATGATTTCTTCACCTTCATATTCTTTCCCAAGCATTGCTTGTCGGTCTGAAGTGCTATCTCAGAAGGAAGCAATACGACTGTCTTTCCACTCTTGATTTCCCACTTCAGGGTTTTATCCACAGAGATGTTGACAACCAAAGATTTGTTGGGTGACGTCACGATATATACTTTAGCCATCATTGGCAAGCTGCATATAAGAGCCAAAAGAAAAGTGATAAATTTAGTATTCATCATACGAGTTATTTTATTAAGTTTATTATCTTCTGCAAAAATACGACAAATAATCGAGATTCACAAATGATAAGAACAGAAAATAAAGGAGAAACAAGCATAAAAACAAAAAATCGAATTCTCAACACTTTGAGAACTCGATTTTTTCATTTTTTCCTAATATATATTGTATAAGTAAAAGATGATGTAAACGTTTCACAACGTCTATTTGATTTAACTGGTGCAAAGATACACTCATTTTCCATCACATAAGACGAAATATCAATTTTTATAGAGTAAAATCTAATTTTACCCCCACTTTAGAGAATTCACACCACCTTTTTATACAAAAATTACCCCATATTTAAGAAAGGGAGAGCATTTTTTCGATAGGTTTTACAGCCTCTTTTGCAATATTTTCCTCAACTTCTACGGTTGGCCAACCATATTTCAGAGCATTATAAATTTTCTTGAGTGTGTTCATCTTCATATATTCACACTCATTGCAACTGCAACCTACCCCACCTTCGCTCACCTCTGGTGGAACTGGATAGAAAGTAACATCAGGGCAATTTCGCTCCAATTCGTGAAGAATACCAGCTTCGGTGGCGATGATATACTCTTTGATTTCAGGATGCTCTTGGGCGTAATGCAACATTGTAGCTGTAGAACCTTTCACATCGGCTACTGCCAATACAGGAGCCTTGCACTCCAAGTGAGCCATCACGACAGCCTCAGAGTGCTCTTTCTTAAGCTTGACGATAGCCTCGACAGAGAATTTCTCATGGACATGGCATCCACCGTTCCAGAGAAGCATATTTCTGCCCGTCACGCTGTTGATATAGTTACCGAGGTTATAATCTGGTCCAAAGATGATTTTCTCGTCCTGCGGGAAACTGTCTATCACCTTCTTAGCATTACCACTGGTCACCACACAATCGGTCAACGCCTTCACGGCAGCAGTGGTATTCACATAGCTCACCACCTTGTAACCAGGATGCTCCTCCTTGTACTTCTTCAAGTCCTCAGCCTTGCAGCTATCAGCAAGAGAGCAACCAGCATTCAAGTCTGGGCACAACACAGTCTTGTCTGGGCTCAACAACTTGCAGGTCTCAGCCATGAAGTGAACACCACACATCACCATCACCTTGGCATCAGTTTCAGCAGCCTTACGAGCCAAAGCCAAACTGTCGCCCACGAAGTCGGCAATATCCTGAATCTCTCCTACCGTGTAGTAGTGAGCCAAGATTATCGCATCCTTCTCCTCGCAGAGACGGCGAATCTCTTTCTTCAAGTCCAAGGTCTCGTCAACAGGTTCGTCAACGTATCCTTTCTCAATCCATTCTTTTTTCACCATAACATTTATATTATATTTTTATTTATTTCTTATTTCTAAAAAAATATAGGGATTATGATATGCCGTGGATAAGTGGATAAAAATTTTCCTAAATATTTGGATATTAAGTTATCCAAGTCTTATACGCAGTTATTCGAAAGATGTTCTTTTACTTTCTTGTTGGCTCATAATGTTTTAATGGATTTATCAACATTTCCCCAATTCGCTGCAAAGTTAATAAGTTTATATCTTTTTTCGATCAAAATTCGTGAAAAACTTCCTTAAAACTGAATAATAACTATGTGGATATCCTCATTTGATAGTTGCGAAATCGTGAACTGTGGATTTCTACAAAGTTATGAATAAGTTATGATAAGGGTTTTCCATACACTTTTCCACAACTTTGTGGATAGATGCTGTGCAGAGCATTGGCTTACGCTCTGCACGGCGTAGCTTGTCGCCTTGCACTCCATACCATTACGCCCTGCACGGTGTAAGCTATCACTGTGCAGGGCGTAATGGTATGGGATGCTGAGTATTGGAAGTCAATGTGGTTATTGAAGAATAAATTTCACCTTGTTGATGATTTCTTCTGGCTGAATTTCATTTAGGCAAGCATAATCGCCTCGTAGGCAAGGCTTATTGCCATAGATGCTGCAAGGTCGGCAAGGTAATGATACTTGCACGGCGTTGGCATCATCCTGGTTCCATCCCATAAAGCCGGCATAAGGATGAGTGGCTCCCCAAATACTGATGACGGGAGTATTCACTAGCGATGCCAAGTGCATATTGCCACTGTCCATACTGATCATCAACTGTAGTTGACTCATGAGGTTGAGCTCCTGGGCTAAGCCGTTGAGTTGAGAAGAGGCATTGATGACTTGCGGATAGGTTTCTGCCCATTGATTCATGATGGCAGTTTCCTCTTTTCCGCCTCCGAAAAGATATAAACGAACTTGTGGATAAGTATGGATAAGTTGTTGGATAACTTTTTCCATCTTGTCGATAGGATATATTTTTCCCTTATGGGCAGCAAAAGGAGCAATGCCTATCCATGGTGATTGTTTGTCCCCAGAAGAGTGGATAACTCCAGCTTTGTCTGTGAATATCTGTGATGGCAATAAACTTATATCACCCTTGCCTTCCATAAAGATAGATGTGAAATCCAAATTGACAGGATAGCCCAAACGTGAAAAGACATCAGCATAGTTTTGAAAAGATGTGGATAACTGCACCAGTTGTTTGTTTTTGCTAGCAGTCAGTTTGTTCTTTTCCGAGCGATGCTTATCAATGTGGGCAACCTTGTACATTCCAAGATTGAAACGCATACGGAGATAGTTGGAGCGCAAGACGCTATGCAAGTCGGCTATGGCTGTGAATTTCTTAGCCACCAATCGGCGATAGAGAGCGTTCAATCCTTTTATACCTTTGTATTCACCCTTGAGGTCAGCTTCCATGAAACCCACATTGGGAGCAAGGTTCTCAAAGAAAGGTCGAGCAAAAGGACGGCTAAGCATAGTGATTCTCACATGAGGGTACTGCTTTGCCAAAGAATAAATGACGGGTACAGTCATGGCAACATCTCCCATGGCTGAAAATCTTATCACTAGAATATGCTCGGTCTTCATAATTTAAGTTCCTTTATATATAATAAGGTATATAAGGACAGATTTCCATGAGAATGACATATTCTATGGAAATCTATCCTTTTGTTTGTTGGTAGATTTGGAAATCGTCTATTTCTGATTATAGAGTACAGGATTGGTAGAAGGGTCGTTGTACATCTTCATTTGGCGATATACCTTCATGTACTTATGTCCTGCCTCAATGTCTTCCAAGAGTTGGTCGATGGCTGTACTCAAGTCAACCTGCTGTTCCAAGAGAACGTTTAGTTTAGCTTGGCACTTAGCCTTATGCTCGGCTGTGGCCTCAGGGCGATTGACCTGCTCCTTCATGTGGTAAATCTTGAGGGCGAGAATACTCAGACGGTCAACAGCCCATGCAGGACTTTCGGTATTGATGCGAGCATCAGGCAAAACTTTCACCTGCGAATACTTCTCACGGAAGTAGGAGTCGATTTGCTCTACGAGGTCGGTACGGTCCTGGTTGCTCTTGTCGATGCGACGTTTCAAGGTGAGAGCTTCCACTGGGTCGATTTGTGGATCACGTATGATGTCCTCGAAATGCCATTGAACGGTGTCGATCCAACATTTCAAGTAGAGACGGTTCTCGATTGTACCTTCGTCAAAAGGATTATTGATAGGTGTATCAATGTTATCAGTCACATGATAGTCATTGATCGCTTGATTGAAAATCTCGTTGGCTTTTTGTGTAAATGTCATATCACTTTTATTATTAGTTGAACTAGTGCACAAAAGTAACTAAAATATTGCAAATTACCAACTAAAAATAGGAAAAAAGGCGAAAAAAGTGCACAAAATAGGGGTCTTTGTGCACCAAATTGCATATTTTTGCTCAAAAAGTTTGCTTATATGAAAAAAAAAGTGTTCCTTTGCACTCGAATTTTTAATTAGAAATTAATTTATAAACATTTTAAAAGTTACAATTATGTCAGAAATTGAAAGCAAAGTAAAGGCAATTATCGTTGATAAGTTGGGTGTTGATGAGGCAGAGGTTAAGCCAGAGGCAAGCTTCACAAACGATCTCGGTGCAGATTCTTTGGACACTGTAGAGTTGATCATGGAGTTCGAGAAGGAGTTCTCTATCTCTATCCCAGACGATAAGGCTGAGAAGATTGCAACTGTAGGTGACGCTATCGCTTATATCGAGGAGAACGCTAAATAATTTAGCACTAATCTATACTAAATGGAATTAAAGAGAGTTGTAGTAACAGGTCTCGGTGCTGTGACTCCAGTAGGTAACACTCCAGAGGAAACTTGGGAGAACTTGCTCGCTGGTAAGAGTGGTGCTGCCCCTATTACTCATTTCGATACAACAAATTTCAAGACCAAGTTCGCTTGCGAGGTAAAAGACCTGAACATCAATGAATGGATTGATCGTAAGGAAGCTCGCAAGCTCGATCGTTACACTCAGTTGGCTATGATTGCTGCTATGCAGGGTGTAAAGGATGCAAACATTGATCTTGAGACAGAAGACTTGAACAATGTTGGTGTTGTATTTGGTGTAGGTATTGGTGGTATCAAGACATTCGAGGATGAGGTGAAGTACTTCGCTACTCACGAGGAGAATGGTCCTAAATTCAATCCATTCTTCATCCCTAAGATGATCGCTGATATCGCTTCTGGTCAGATTTCTATCCACTTCGGATTCCACGGACCAAACTACACTACTACATCTGCTTGCGCTTCTTCTAGCAATGCCTTGGCTGATGCCTTCAACTTGATTCGTTTGGGCAAGGCTAACATCATCGTTAGTGGTGGTGCCGAGGCAGCTATCTGTGCTTGTGGTGTAGGTGGTTTCAATGCCATGCACGCATTGTCAACTCGTAATGATGACCCTGAGCATGCTTCACGTCCATTCAGCGCAAGCCGTGATGGATTTATCATGGGCGAGGGTGCTGGCTGCTTGATTCTTGAGGAGCTTGAGCACGCTAAGGCTCGTGGTGCGAAGATTTATGCTGAGATGGTAGGTGAGGGTGAGAGTGCCGACGCTTATCATATCACTGCTTCTCATCCAGAAGGTCTCGGTGCTAAGCTCGTTATGGAGCGCGCTCTTCAGGATGCTAACCTCAAGCCTGAGGACATTGACTACATCAATGTTCATGGTACATCTACTCACGTAGGTGATATCTCTGAGGCTAAGGCTATCAAGGCAGTCTTCGGTGATGCTGCTTACAAGCTCAACATCAGTTCTACCAAGTCTATGACTGGTCACCTCCTCGGTGCTGCTGGTGCAGTAGAGGCTATGGCTTGTGTTCTTAGTGTGAAGAACGACATCGTTCCTCCTACTATCAACCACGAAGAGGGTGACGAGGATCCAGAGCTCGATTACAACTTGAACTTTACCTTCAACAAAGCTCAGAAGCGTGAGGTTCGTGCTGCATTGAGCAATACTTTCGGATTCGGTGGTCACAACTGCTGTGTAGTATTCAAGAAGTATGCTGAATAATTTTATAGATAGAATAAAGCTCTCTTTCCGAAAGGATAAAGAGCTTTATTTGTCTTTGTACCAGATTCTTGGTTTTTATCCTCACGACATCAGTTATTACAAGATGGCGCTTTTGCATAAGAGCATTATGCATCGCAATGCCAAAGGAAAGCCTGTTAACAATGAGCGACTGGAGTTCTTAGGCGATGCCGTTTTGGATGCTGTCGTGGGAGACATCGTTTATCAGCATTTCCCTGGTAAGCGAGAGGGATTCCTCACCAATACTCGTAGCAAGTTGGTGCAACGAGACACGCTCAACAAGTTGGCTCAGGAGATGGGTATCAACCAGCTGATTTTATCTAACGGACACAGTTCTTCTCATAATAGCTACATGGGAGGAAATGCTTTCGAAGCTTTGGTTGGAGCCGTTTACTTGGACCGCGGTTATGATGCTTGCATGTATTTTATGCAGAAACGCATTCTGACACAAATGATAAACATCGATAAGGTGGCTTACAAGGAAGTGAATTTCAAGAGCAAACTGATCGAATGGAGTCAGAAAAATCGTGTGAAGCTAGAGTTTGTCCTGTTGGATCAGCAGAAAGACAAGAATGGTAGTCCTGTCTTTACATATAAAGTGGTGATAGAAGGTTTAGAAGGTGGAACAGGCAAGGGCTATTCCAAGAAGGAAAGCCAGCAAGTAGCCTCTAAGCTGACCCTCGAACAGTTGCGCAAGAAACCACAGTATATAGATGCTGTCTTCTCTGCCAAAGCTGATAGAACCAAGATGGAAGAGGAACCTGTGGAGAATGTTCCTGATACTGAGGTGAAGGACGACTTCATTATCTCTCAGAATACGGAAACTAAAGAACCGGAGAAGCATGAGAATGTCTTCAAGGAAGAGGTTTTCGAGGATAGGGCTGTCAAGAAGGTAAATACTGTCGAGACAACCGATTCACAGGAAGAAGATGAATTTGATTTGAGCGATATTTCTGCACAGCCTAAGATACAGAGCCGTGAGGACATCATCGCTGCCGCCGAAGCCGCTGCATTTGCAGAGGAATAGGGCAGGAAAGAAGAATATGTTGATAAAGCCTCAGATGAAAATGGAAACATTTTATCTGAGGCTTTATATTACATGTATCTTTGGTGCAGAAATATATAAATGTTATGGAAAAAAGTATTATTTTTATTTTATTATCAATGCTATTGTCATGTACTGGTAATAAAGTCTATGATCACCAGCTGAGTAAGGCTGATAGTATCATGGATATAGCAGACGATTCTGCCCAGATAGCTATAAAAATGTTGGATGCTTTAAAACCTGAATGGTCTAAATTTACTAAAGCTCAAAGGATGCGTTATGATTTACTTTATCATAAGGCAATGAATAAGGCATATATAGATTTTACTTCAGATAGTACTATGCTGGCTGTTGTAGATTATTATGAGCATCATGGAACTGCTAATGACAAGATGTTGGCATATTACATTTTGGGGTGCGTATATAGGGATATGCATGAGGCACCAATGGCATTGGAGTATTATAATAAAGCAACGGAGCAGGCTGATACTGCAGCCCAGGATTGCGATTATGCAACGCTATGTAGAGTGTATAGTCAAATGGGTTTTTTATTTGCGAAACAACATCTACCTCATCAAGAATTAGCTTCTTTTAATAAAGCAACTCAATATGCTTATAAGGCAAAAGATACATTAAATGCAATAAGATATTATGTAAATAAAGTAGGTGCTTATACTTATTTAAACAATGAGGATTCTGCTATAATAATTAATAATAATGCAGCAGAACTTTTTAGAAAATATGGGTATAAGCGAGATGCCGACATAGCTTTTGGATGTAATTATGGATATTATGTGAAAAGGAATGAAAAAGAAAAAGCGAAGAAAGCTTTTGAAGCATATATAAGAGCTAATTATAAGGGTAATACAAATTATGTGGATTCTTATGCTTTCTTGCTTTATGAGAAAGGTATGTTCTATTTATTGATGGAACAAAATGATTCTGCGTATCACTATTTACAAAATAGTCTTATGATATGTAAAACTTATGGGAATAAAGCAGCTACGACAAATGGGTTGGCTAATTATTACTCAAAAAAAGGAACTTATGAGTTAGCGGCAAAGTATGCTTTGTTGAGCTCTGTATATAATGATTCTGATTATATTGAAACCCGAAAAAGCCAGTTAGCTCAGCAGCAGGCTATGTATGATTATAGCAGAAACAAAAATTTAGCTATCATTTCTGAGAAGAAAGCTGAAATGAGGACAAATATGATATATATAATCATAATAGGTAGTATTATAATACTATTTATTATCATTTCCCTTTATAAGAGGCAGTTATCTCTCAAGAGTAAAAAGATAATAATAGCGCAGCAATTATATAGTGATTGTTTGCATAAACTTCAACTATTGCAAGAGGAGAACAAAAAAATAATGGAACATAGAGATGCTGCTGATGCTGAAAAATTAAGAAAAAGCGATGAAGCTATCAATAAATTAAAAAATACAATTAAAGATATTCGTGAAAAATTCTCTACGTCTTTGATGACAGATGTTGATGTTATTTTACAGAATTCTACCATATTTAGAAAAATTCAGTTTATATCATTACATCCTAAAGAACGAATGGAGAAAGAGGATTGGGATGAATTAGAAGAAACTGTAGGCGAAATTATACCTTATTTTTCCCAAATATTAAAAAATCAATTGACTATCAAAGAATATCGTATTTGTTTATTAATCCGCCTTAAGTTTTCACCTACGATTATTGGTAATATCGTAGGATTATCAAATTCAGGAGTTTCACTTTCCAGAAAAAGAATGTTGGAAAAAGTGTGTGGAAAAGATGGAACGCCTAAAGATTTCGATAAATTTATTCTTTCTTTGGTCTAAAGTAACTACTCAGCACCCCCAGCAGCATGAGTTGGTTAACAGGACTCGTTAATAATTTATAAACTTGATTTTGTTTCAAATTCAGATTATTGTTAAAGCGGTTTCGTATGTATAGTCTTATGTATATGTAGGCTACAAAGGTCAAATCCGGGTTCTATTAGGACACCAGCGGTCACTGCGCACTTGCGCTGTCAAATTGCGTCTTCAAGCAGACAGTTGTCAACGAGAGCCGATTTAGCGTTTCGGGCAAATATGAAATCACCGTTAATGGATGTAAAACCTTATTTGGTCATTTCACAAAAGATGCCTATCTTTGCATCTAAATGGCAAGACAGTGTACAGACATAGACGAAGTTTTGCGCTCGATTAATCAGCGTCTGCGTAAACGGAACTTACTTCCACCAAGTCTGATCTTGCCGATGCCAAGACTCGCATCAAGGAACTTGAGGACGAGAATGATGAGAAGGACGATTCTGCAGGTTCATCGGGAAAGCCAGAGAAGAATAGCAGCAACAGCAGTGTCCCTCCATCCCAGGAGAGCATTGCCGCACGTGAACTTCGCAGAACGAAGTCATTGCGTAAGCCGAGTGACAAGCCAAGTGGTGGACAGCCAGGACACA